>JACZCV010133079.1_pt1 | contig 17249 bp, 19 predicted proteins | sample 8641841 | NCBI WGS metagenome assembly JACZCV01 (sample SAMN15324606, study PRJNA640507) | soil metagenome | isolation source: monocropping sugarcane control | place: China: Luxin town, Laibin City, Guangxi Province | collected 2019-07-25 | depth 10cm m
ACGCTCGAGCGCCTGATGGCGAGCCCGCTGCGGCGCGGCGAGATCGTGCTCGGCTACATGATCGGCTTCACGGTGCTGGCCCTGGTGCAGTCCGTCGAGGTTCTGGTGTTCTGCCTGTGGATCCTCAACGTGCACAACTCGGGCAACGTCATTCTCATCTTCGGCATTGAGGTCCTGATGGCGATGGCCGCGGTGAACCTCGGGATCTTCCTCAGCATGTTTGCGCGCACCGAGTTTCAGGCCGTGCAGTTCATCCCTTTGGTGATCGTGCCGCAGTTCTTGCTGTCGGGCATCCTCTTCCCGGTCACGAGCGAGCCGCAGGTGCTGCAGTACCTGTCGAACGTGCTGCCACTGACCTACGCGGTCAAGGGGCTGCGCGACGTGATGCTGAAGGGAGCGGATCTGACGTGGTCCTCACTGCAGCTTGACGTCGCTGTCGTGGCCGCGTTCGTGATCGCGTTCGTCGTCGCGGGCGCGATGACGCTGCGGCGACGCATCGGCTGACGCCGTCGAAGACTCCGTAAGCTGCGCGACATGCAACTCGCATGTTCGCGCCGCTGCGGAGGCAGGCTGTTCCGCGCGCTGTTCGCGGAGGTCGAGCTCGACGCCGACGGCGAGTACGTCGACCATCGGATCTCGCAGCCGGGGTACATCTGCCTCAACTGCGGAGCGCCGGCGTTCGACCTCGGCATGGTGGCGGCGGAGATGGAGGCGGAGGCGGCCGAGGAGGAGCCGACCGCGGTGGTGGTCGTGGACATCCTGTGTCCTGTGTGCGAGACGATGGTGCAGGTCGGCGACGAGATGGAATGCCCCAACTGCGGGGCGCCGCTAGAGGTGGCTTAGGGTCGGTTTCGTTGTGTGTTTCCAGCGAGTGCCGGCACTCGCGGCTAATTCCGGTCCGCGATGCCCGCCAGTGCCGGCGCTCGCGGGTCTCGACGGCGCGCTGCGCGGCCGGAGGAACTTGCCGTCAGCTCAGTGAGGCGGTGCCGGCCAGGACGGTCAGCATCAATCGCACTGCATGTGCATCGCGAGCCTGGAGTGCCGCACGCAGCTCGCGGATGGCGGCAGACGTGTCGAGATCATTCGCCAGCGCCGCTACGAACTGCCTGGGAAGCCCGCGCCGCCCCGCGGCACCTCGCGCGTTGGGGCCCGCCCCTGCCGCCACCGGCGGGTTGAGGCCAGGTGCGCCCGCCCCCCGCACCTCCCCTTCCAAGAGCACGCGGATACGTTCGACCAGGCGGGCCATCCGAGCCAGGCCCGACCACTCGAAGCTCCAATCCCGCCGGTAATGGTGCGAGGCCAGGTAGAGCCGCACCGCGGCCGCGGGCGCGCGCTCGAGCGCCTGGCTCACGTTCACCAGGTTGCCGAGCGACTTGCTCATCTTCCGGCCTTCGTACCGGACGAGGCCAGTGTGCATCCAGGCGCGGGCGAAGGGAACCTTGCCTGTTAAGGACTCCGACTGGGCGCGCTCCGACTCGTGATGGCTGAACGCCAGGTCGCGCCCCCCACCATGGATATCGATTGTGTCGCCGAGGTACCGCATCGCCATCGCCGAGCACTCGATGTGCCACCCCGGCCGTCCCTCGCCAAAGCGTGACGGCCACGAAGGCTCGCCCGGCCCCGAGCGCCGCCACAACGGGAAGTCCAGCTCGTCTCGCTTGGCGTCAGGACCGACAGCGCCGAGCAACTCCTCGTCGCGCAGCTTGCGGATCATCGACCGCCGGCTCCGGTGCGACAGCTGCCCGTACCGGCGGTAGCGGCCGGCGTCGAAGTACAGCGCGTCGGTCTGATACGCATAGCCCCGCGCGTTCAACCTCGAGGCCGCCGCCAGGATCGACTCGATCTCAGTCGAAACGTGCGGCATCACGTCCGGCGGCCGCCAGCCCAGGACAGTCATGTCCCTAACAAATGATTCGGTTTCGCGGTCGGCCAGCTCGCGCCAGTTCACACCGTCGCGCCGCGCCCGTTCGAACAGCGGATCGTCGACGTCGGTCACGTTTTGCACGTAACGCACGCGCACACCCGAAGCCTCCGCGAACCGCACGAGCACGTCGAACATGCAGAACGTGAATGCGTGTCCCATGTGCCCCGAGTCGTACGGCGTTACGCCGCACACATAAAGCGACAGCTCGGGCTTGCCCCGCACCGCCCGCGGGCGCACGGGCACGAGCCGGCCGGTCAGCGTGTCGTGCACACGCAGCCGGAACGGAGGCGCGCTTAGCTGATCGCGCGCGCTCGTATCGAGGCGTCCGCGCGCAGAGCGTCGACCTTGTCGGTCAGCTCCCACGGCACGCGGAGGTCGTCGCGACCGAAGTGGCCGTACGCCGCCGTCGGCTGATAGATCGGGCGGCGCAGGTCCATGTGGTAGATGATCGCCGCCGGCCGCAGGTCGAAGTGCCGGCGCACCAGCGTCAGCAGCTCATCCTCAGGAACCGCGGCGGTGCCAAAAGTCTCCACCGCGATCGAAGTCGGGTGAGCGCGTCCGATGGCGTACGAGACCTGGACCTCGACCCGGTCGACCAACCCCGCAGCCACGAGATTCTTGGCCACGTGTCGCGCCGCGTAGGCGGCTGACCGGTCGACCTTGCTCGGGTCTTTGCCGCTGAAAGCGCCGCCGCCATGCCGCGCCACACCGCCGTACGTGTCGACGATGATCTTTCGCCCCGTCAGCCCTGCGTCCGCGGCCGGGCCGCCGACCACGAACTTCCCGCTGGGATTGACCAGCACCTTGGTCTTCGCATCTCGCGTGTGGCCCTTCAGCACCGGGTCGATGACGAGCGCGGTGACCCCTTCGGCGATCTGCTTCTGGCTCACGTCCGGCGTGTGATGCGTCGATACGACGACGGCCTCGATCCGCTTCGGCTGTCCGTGCTCGTACTCGACGGTCACCTGGGTCTTGCCGTCCGGCAGCAGGAACGGCAGCGATCCGTCCTTGCGCACCTGCGCCAGCCTCTGCGCGAGCCGGTGCGAGAGCGAGATCGTCAGCGGCATGAGCTCCGGCGTCTCGCGGCAGGCGAAGCCGATCATCATGCCCTGGTCCCCCGCGCCCTGCAGCTCGAACGGGTCTTCATCCTGCAGGCCCTCGCGCGTCTCGAGCGAGTGGTCGACGCCGCCGGCGATGTCGGGCGACTGCTCCTTGAGGTAGACCTGGATCAGCGCGTGATCGGCGTCAAAGCCGATCGCCTCGGCGTTGTAGCCGATGCCCCGGATCGTGTCGCGGATCGTGCGCTGGATGTCCAGCTCGGCGTGCGTTGTGACCTCGCCGATGACGACGCATAGTCCCTTCGTGATTGCTGTCTCGCAGGCAACCCTCGCGTTAGGGTCCTGCGCCAGCATGCCGTCGAGGACCGCGTCGGAAACCTGGTCGCAAACCTTGTCCGGATGGCCTTCGGTGACGGATTCGGAGGTGAGGAGGTAGGACGGGGAAGCCTGGAAGGTAGTGGTCACAGGTCGAAAATCATAGTTACACGAGCCGGGTCACCGGCGTTGGGTGAATCGTGGCGATGCTGAGAGCCTGCCGCAGTCGACCTCGGCTAGGACGCGGTCCTCTGCCGGCGCTCCTCCGGCTCCTGGCCGAGCAGCTGCGCCTGCAGCGCGAAGATGTCGTCGAGCACGCGATCGACGCGCCTGCCCTCGAGGCGGTGCTCCGCGATCACTCCGGAGTGCTCGAGCGCTCGCCGCAGCAGGGCTCCGAGGCGTCCGTCGACGCGAATCTGGCCCTTCATCTGCGCCTCTTCCAGGATCTGCAGGCAGCGGTCCAGCGCCAGCTGCCGTAGACGGTGTTCGGGAAGGCCGCTCACGCTCCCAGGACCTCCACGCGTCCGTTTTTGACCCGGGCCTGAACCACGTCCAGTGGCGGCAACGGGTACTGGCCGATCGACGCGCCGCCGGCGGTGAAGGTGCGGTTGTGGCAGGGACACACGAGCGCCGACTGCGACCCGTCCCACCACAGCTCGCAGGGCAGGTCGGAGCAGATCGACGAGACCGCGGTCACCGAGCCGCCGTTGCGGACGATGAAGGCGCCCACCGCGCCGGCCCTGACCAGGCGCGCCTGCCCGTCCTGGAAACCGTCGAGCGGTCCGACGTCCATCCACCGCCCGTTGGTGGGGGTGATGACGTGGCTGCTCGCCAGCGCCGGCGCCTGGCTGCCCTCGAGCGACCGGCCGAGCAGCTCGCCGCCCACGACGCCGGCCGCGACCCCAAGTCCCGCGACCAGCGCCATCCGGCGCGTGATCCAGGACTGCTCTGGCGCCGCCTCGAGCTGCCGCTCCAGGCGCTGCCGGAAGGCGGGACTCATGCGCTGGGTCCCCTGCCGGGCCGCGGCCAGACGGGCGGCCATGATGATCGCCTCTTTTTCCTCGCCGTCTCGGCCGCGCAGCTTCAGGCGACGCCCGCGCAGGAGCGCGCTGACGATCCGGTCGACGCGGTTCTCCGGGCGCTCACCCATCGAGGCGCACCTTGGCCGCCGCGCGCAGGGCGCGCAGCTGCATCACCTTCACCGCACCGACCGTGGATCGCATCTCGACAGCCACTTCCTTCAGTGAATACCCGTGCAGGAAACGCAGCTCCAGAACCCGGCGGTAGTTGTCAGAAAGGCAGTCCAGAATCCGATGCACCCGCTCGACCGATTCCTCGGAGTGAGGGCCTGGTGGCGTGGCCATCGCCAGGTCGTCGTGCAGCTCTGATTCCGACAGTCCCAGCCGGGTGGACCAGAATCCGCCGAGCACCGACCTGGCGGTGGCGAACAGGTAACCACGGATAGCGCTCGCGGGCGCGCCCTGGCGCAGGCGCGGAATCGCCTTCATCGCCACCTGCTGCGTCAGGTCCTCGGCGTCGGCGCGGTTGCCGACGCGCGCGTAGATGAACGCATAGATGAGCTCGAGCTCGTCGATCGCAATGTCGGCCGCGCGCGACGCGGCCGGAAGCTCGACAACCTGGCCTTCGGGACTTTCCTCGTCGGCAGGGTCGGGTGGCCTCGCTTCGAGGGTCACGGGGCAGTCCTCAGAACAAGTTGCCGCACATCAGGTAGCTGGCGTTCGATCCCTGCATGTCCGGACCGGCGTGAACAACCACGTACCAGTGGCCGCTCGCCGGCGGGTAGTGCGCCTGGATGGTCGTGCGTGCGTCCGCAGCTCCGGTGCCGTCCGCGACCACCTGGTTGAGCGCGAAGATGATGCCGCCCTGGTGCTGGCAGTCGCCGGAGTGCACGTGAGACACGTGGGACGAGTCCGTGTTCAGACCGATCACGATCAGCTCGATGGTCGTGGTGGAAGCGCCCGCGGTCACCAGGATCTTGCCCGACGCCTTGGTGTTGATCCCGTTCAGCGCGAACTGCAGCGCGGGCGCGCTCGGAGTCGGACCGGCGGTCGCGGTCGACAGGTTGCCGCACAGGAGGAACGTAGCGTTCGCGCCCTGCGTGTCGGGACCTGCGTTCACGACCACGAACCAGCTCCCCGACGCCGGCGGAAACTTCTGCTGAATCGTGGTCTTGACGTCGGCCGCGCCCGTACCGTCCGCCACCACCTGGTTCAGCGGGGCGATGGTCGCGATCGGCTGCTGGCAGCTCCCGGACATCAGGTTCGAGGCGTGGGCTGAGAGCGCGGCCAGCCCGGTGATGTTCAGCTCGATGGTCGAATTGCTGCCATTGGCCGTCACCACGATCGTGCCCGCGGCGCTCGTGTGGATCCCTTCCAGCTGGAAATGCTTCCCCGATGGGTTCGGGCTCGTGAGAGCAGCCGTGAACGGACTGCCGCATGCGGCGGTGGTCAGCAGAATCAGCAAGGCGATCGCTCGCCTCAACGAGAGAGCCTCGATCGATCACCGTTCACGAGATTTACCCGTGCAGGTTACTGGACGAGGCTCTCATTCAATTCCGGTTAGCCGATGTCGTTATGCGCGGCGGAACATCGGGCTGCCGAGGCGGCGCCACACCGCATACGCGAGCGCCAGCAGCACGACCACCGGGCCGATGGCGCCGAGCCCCGTGATCATGTAGTTGATCGTGGTCACGAAGTTGTGCGCCGCATCACTGATGGCGGTGACGAAGCCCCAAGTGTCGCCAGTCGGAGCGGCCGTGGGCGCTCCCGACTCCACGATCTGGACCGAGACGGTGCTGTAGGACGTGTTGTGGTCGAGGTACTGGATCTGGCCCTTCAGCTCCTCGATCTGCTGAGTGATCTGACCAAGCTGGTTCTGGACCGAGATGATGTCCTGCACCGACTGGGCCTTGGCCAGCAGCGCGAGCATCGCGTTGCGCTGCGCTTCCTCGTTGGCCAGCCGCGCCTGCAGGTCGACGTACTGCGCACTCACGTCCTGGCCGCTGATGTGCTCGTTCTGGACCTTGCCGAGCCTGGACACCGAATCGATGGTCTCGTCGAACTTGTCGGCGGGGACCATGAACGTGATCACACCGGTGCGGATCTGATCGTTCGGCGTCTGCGGGTTCGCCTGCGCGTCGGTGCCGGCGATGAAGCCCTGCTCGAGCTCCACGAGGTGGCGGACGTCTGCCAGCTTGGAATCGAACGATCCCGAGCCGACCGTGAGGCTCAGCTGGGCCTGGCGGATGACCAGCGGCCCCTGAACCGGAGTTGTGGGCAGGGCCACCGGTGCCGGCTGGTTCGGCGCGTAGGCCGCACCGCCCGGAACCGTCGACGCGGCCTTGCCCGGCGCGTTCTGGACCGGACCGGCGGAAAGTGCCCGGTCCGCGGTTGAGGTTCCGGCGGTTGACGCACCGCAGGCGGCGGCGGCGACGAGGATCACGGCGGCGACGAGCAGCTTTTTCATGACTCACGAAACGACGCGTCCCGCTGTACGTAACATTCGGGCGCTGTGTTGCAGGTTCGGAACCTCGCCATCGACGTCGCCGCGCGCCGGGTGCTCGCGGGCGCCGACTTCACCGTCGCGCCCGGCGACAAGGTCGGCCTGGTCGGGCGCAACGGCGCGGGCAAGACGAGCCTGCTGAAGGTACTGGCTGGCGAGGACGACCCGGCGGCGGGCCTGGTTCTGCGTCGCGGCACGCTCGGATACGTCCCCCAGAACCCGCGGGCACGGGCCCAGGCGGCGCACAGCGCGCTGTCTCACATCCTTTCTGGGCGCGGCCTCGACCGTGCGGCCGCGCGACTCGGCGAGCTGCACGCCGCTATGGAGCGCGACCCGTCGATCGACAACATCCAGCGCTTCTCGGATGCCGAAGAGCGCTACCGCCTCGACGGTGGCTACTCGGGCGAGTCGGACGCCAGGCGAATCGCTTCCGGCCTCGGCCTGAAGGAAGGGCGGGTCGACCTGCCGCTGGGCGTGCTGTCCGGAGGCGAGCGCCGGCGCATCGAGCTGGCGCGCACGCTGTTTGCCGACGCCGACCTGCTGCTGCTCGACGAGCCCACCAACCACCTCGACAGCGACGCCAAGTCGTGGCTCATGGGCTTTCTCCGTGACAACCGCGGCGCCGTGATCGTGGTCAGCCACGACCTGATCCTCCTGGACGAGGCCATCACCCGCGTCCTGCACCTGGACTCGGGGCGCCTGGTGGAGTACCGCGGCACCTACTCGCAATACCAGGCCGCGCGCAAGGCGGAAGAGGTCCGACTGACGGCGCTGGCGCAGCGGCAGCAGTCGGAGATCAAGCGGCTGAGCCTGCTCGCCGAGGTGATGCGCCGGCAGACGGAGAAGCGCGCGCGGACGGCCAAGTCGATCTTCAAACGCGTCGAGCGGATGAAGGCGGTGCAGGTCAGCGCGCCAAAGCGCGAGCGCAAGGTCAAGATCTCGTTCCCAGATCCGCCCCGCAGCGGACGGGTGGCGCTAAGCGTCGAAGGCCTGGCCAAGGGCTATGGCGGCCCGCTCGTGTTCCGCGACGTTTCGTTCGAGGTCGAGCGCGGCCAGCGCCTTCTGGTCATGGGCCTCAACGGCGCGGGCAAGACCAGCATGCTGCGCATCCTCGCCGGCGAATCGCAGGCCAGCGCCGGGTCGTTCCGGCTCGGCCACGCCGTCTCTCTTGGCTACTACGCGCAGGAGCACGAAGGCATCCGCGCCGGAGTGCCGGTGCTGACGCAGATGCGCGAGCACTCGGATGTCGACGAGCCGGTGCTGCGGGCGCTGCTGGGTATGTTCGGCCTGACCGGCGACGTGGCCCGGCAAGACGCCGGCACGCTCTCCGGGGGCGAGAAGACCAAGCTCGCGCTGGCGCAGCTGGTCGCCGGCCGCCACAACGTCCTGCTCCTGGACGAGCCGACCAACAACCTCGACCCGCCGTCGCGAGTTGGCGTCGCGCGTGCTCTCGCGGCCTGGCCGGGGACGATGGTCATCGTCAGCCACGACCCGGAGTTCGTGGACGCGCTCAAGCCAGGACGCGTCATCTTCATGCCCGAAGGGCGCGTCGACTACTGGGAAGACGAGCTGCTGGACGTGGTGTCGCTGGCGTAGCGGAGAATGAGCTCGTGAGCATCCGCGAGATCGTAATGCCCGACCTGCAGGGCGCCGAGGACATCGTCATCGGCGCGTGGACCAAGAAAGAGGGAGACCACGTCGACGAAGGCGAGACCATCGTCGAGGCGCGCACGGACAAGGTCAACGCTGAGATTCCGTCGCCGGTGACCGGCACGGTCACGGAGCTGCTCCTCAACGAAGGCGACCCGGTGAAGGTGGGTCAGCCCATCGCCACGGTGACGCCCGAGTAGCGCGTCTGATGAGGGTCGCAGTCATCGGTTGCGGAGCCATGGGCGCCGCGTCGGCATGGCGGCTCAAGAAGCGAGGCGCCGATGTTGTCTGCTTCGACCGCTACTCGCCCCCACATGAGTTCGGATCCACGCACGGCGAGTCGCGCGTGACTCGCACCGCCTACTTCGAAGCGCCGTGGTACGTGCCGTTGCTGCAGGAGACGTTTCCGATGTGGCGTGAGCTCGAAGCCGAGTCACACGAGGATCTGCTCACGCTGACGGGCCTGCTCATGATCGGCCCGCCTGACGGCGATGCGCTGAAGGCATCGCGGCAAGCGGCCGCCGAGCACGGTCTGGAGATCCGTGTGCTTGGCGCCGCCGAGCTGCGCAAGAACTATCCCGGCCACATCGTCGGCGACGACGAGATAGCCGTCTTCGACCCGCAAGCAGGTTTCCTCAGGTGCGAGCCGGTCATCGCCGCCATGGCCAGGCAGTTCGACCTGCGACCCAACACGAACGTGCTCAAGGTGGAACCCGGGTCGAGAGGAATCGACGTCGTGACAGCGAATGACACCGAGACATTCGACGCGGCGGTCATCGCCACTGGTCCCTGGATGAAGGAGCTGGCCCCGTTCCTCCCACTGAAGATCGAGCGGCAGGTCCTCGTGTGGCTGGCGATCCAGTCGGGCGCCGACTGGTTCTCGCCGGAGCGCTTTCCGGTCTGGATGCGCGAGGTCGGGCCGCCGGTTGAGGTCGTTTACGGCTTTCCCTCGCTCGACGGTCGATCGATCAAGCTAGCCCGCTACCACGGTGGCGACTTCGTGGACCCGGACTCAGTGCGTCGCACGGCCACTGATGCGGACCTCGACCCGCTGCGTCTTTTCGTCACCAAGTACCTGCACGGCGTCACTCGCCACGTGACGCGCAGCGAGGTCTGCATGTACACGGACACCCCCGACCAGCATTTCGCGATAGGTCCGCACCCGGACGACCACCGCGTGGTGATCTTGAGCGCCTGCTCAGGTCATGGGTTCAAGTTCGCGCCGGTCGTCGGAGATATCGCGGCTGACCTGGTGCTCGACGGCGGCACCAAGCGCGACATCTCGCACTTCTCGCTGCAGCGATTTACCTAGCGGCCGCGGGAGATCTCCTTCCCCTCCACCACCAAGCGATGACGACGATCGCGACCAGGACCGCGACCACTACGGCGATGAGCTGGATGGGACCGCTGACCCGGTCATAGCTCTTGCCGAGCGTGTAGCCGACCAGCGCGAGCGCGGCGCACCAGGGGAGCGCCCCGACCAAGGTCAGGATCGAGAAAGGGCCGACTCTCACGCGGGCAAGACCTGCCGGAAACGAGATGTATGTGCGGACCACAGGCAGAACACGGCCGAAGAACACCGCCCACAGGCCCCACCGCTGAAACCAGCCATCCGCGATCTCGAGGTGATGCCGGCTGATGCCGAGGTATCTGCCCGGTCCGAGCAGCAGCGGTTCGCCGAAGCGAGCCGCCAGCGCGAACGCGACCAGAGAGCCGGCGAGGTTGCCGACCGCGCCGGCGAGGATGGCCTCCGCGAGGTTGAGGTGTCCAGTCGCCGCGAGCAATCCGGCGGTGGGCATGATGACCTCGCTGGGAAAAGGAATGCCGCAGCTCTCGACGGCCATCAGGACGAGCACGGCCAAGACGCCGTAGGTCTCGACGAGATGGGTGAGGGTGGCGGTCAAGCCTGCTGCCGCGCGGCCTCGGTGATCACCTCCGCGACGCGATCCGACCGCTCCAGCAGCGGACCGTGCCCGACGCCCTCCAGCACCACCTCTTTGACCTCGGCTCCGGATGACTTCTGGTAGCGGTCGAGGACACCGCGGATCTGCGCGAGCATCGGCTGCGGCGGACATGCTTCATCGCCGGGCCAGCCTGGCACCGCGCCGAGCTTGCCGAGAAAGGCCATGTCGAACATCGACGTGTCGCTGATGACCTGGTCTTCGTCGCCGCGAATCCAGACCACTGGGAACGAGCTCTTGATGTCGCCGAACGCGCTGACGTCGCAGTACAACGGCGCGAAAGCGTTGTTGACGCCCTTCTTCCCCGCCGCCATGCCCGGCCAGTTCGTCGAAGTCGTGCCGTCGCCCGGATAGAAGTCGTCGCCCACTTTGGTCAGCAGCGTTTCGGCGAGCAGCTCGTCTTCGTCCGGAGCCTTGTATTTCGGCGACCAGAAGAAGCTCGTCATGGTGACGCGCGGCGATGAGACCGGCTCGTCGCTGGACGTGTCGCCCTCGCGCATGCGGCGAACGAAGTCGGGATTAACCGCGAGTCCGCCGCAACCGGCGGCGTCCTCGGTGGTGAGCGTGCCGTTGGCGTCGCGCGTGGCTCCGAAGCCATATGGCGACATTGGAGCGACGAGCGTGAGGGTCGCGACGTCGTGGGGATGCTTCACCGCGTAGCCCATGGCGATGCCACCGCCCATCGACCAGCCGGCAATGTGCAACTGCTTGCCGGCCCAACCCACCGCTTTGACGAGCGCGGTCGTGTCATCGATCCAGTCGTCGAGTCCGCGGGTGGCGTCGATGGGCTTGGCCTCCGAGCGGCCGAAGCCGCGAAAGTCCGGGGCGACGACCCTGAGGTCGTTCGGCAGCTTTTCAGCCACGGCCTTCCAGAAGCGACCGCTGACCAGGTTGCCGTGCAGGAGCAGCACCGGCACTCCGTCTTCGGGCCCGCTGACCCAACAGCTGGTGCGCAGGCGATCGGTGTCGATGTCGATGCGTTGCATGCGGTTACCTCCTTTCTACTGGCGGCTAGTTTGCGGACTGTGGCGGCTGCGGCGTCAGAGGCCCCGGCGCCTGGGGATTGACTTTCGTCCGCAGGTTGAGCGTGCGCATGTGCGAGCCGTCGGCTGAAATCTCGATGGCGTAGCGCCCCTCTTTGGCGAGCTGGAGGCCGTGGATGTTCAACGCGACCATGCTCGGGATGTCCCAGCCGACAGGCGTGTCCGGGCGAAGCGGCACCATGACGCCTGCCTGCACCTTCGCCACCGTGGCGCCGTCCTCGTCGGTGATCTCCAGCTCGACGGAGTGCTGCTTGTTGGCCTCGGTGCGATGGAGCAGCAGGCGCACGAGGATGGTGGCGTTGAGCAACGCCGGCAGCTTCGGCGTCTGCACGGTGTCGATGCCACCGCCGGTCACGAACACGAGACCTTCGCGGACCTCGGCGTAGTTGGCGAGAATCGCCCAGTCGAGCTTCATCTGACTCAGTGGCGGCGACGCGTCAGCGCCGGCGCCAACCCTGTCGCGCGAGCAGCAGGACGCCGATGAGAATGAGGACGATCGGCCAGAAGATGTCGCCGCGGATCCAGGCGAGCAGGCCGAGGTTGTTGAGCAGGAAGTAGACGCCCAGCACGACGAGCACGGCGGGCCAGAACCAGCCGCGACCGAACCAGGGCCACCAAACCCACGACGACGAGCCATATCCTCCCCATCCTCCCCACTGCCCACGCGACGCGTCGCGAGGCGGAGGTTGCGATGGATGCTGTTGAGGCGGCGGCGGCGGAGTTTCTGAAGCCATGGCGTGTCCTTAGGTTAGGTCGGCTGACCGGCGAAAGGTCGACCCTTGGTCGAGCGCCGACGCGCGAATATGCGTTCTACCCAAGGGAGACCGATGGCCAAGCGAAGGGTTTCGACTCCAGAAACAGCAAGCCACTCAACCGAAGTGGTTGAGGTTCCGCGGTGGGAGCGTGATCGCCGTGAGTCGAATCACGCCTTCATGTCGTGGTTCATTGAGAGGTACAGAAGCACCCTCCGAGACCTTTCGCGCACATAGGGTCTTCCGCCGATCGACCACGTAGACGTGGCAGAGTTCCGTCACAGCCTGCTGGACGACCTTGCTCAGTTCCACGCGGCCGCCGCGCGCCTCGACGGCACCGCGGTCGGCGTTAGGTCCGAAACGGAGTGGGCCCGGGTGGCCTCGATCCACCGACCAGCCGATTATGAGGCCAGCCCGCGGCGGTGCCAGAGAGTGTCAGGGAGTGTCAGGGTACTCACGACGCGCACCGTTGACGCGGTCGCGGTGTCACGGAGTGTCAGCGAGTCTCACGGCGTTGATGTCAGAACTGTTGTCAGCCGTCACCAGCAAGGGCTCCGCGTCTCGAAAAACTCACAAGAATTTACGGCCGCCGTCAGCGCATGTCACCGAGTGCCAGCGCGTGTCACGCCGTGTCAGCGAGTATCAGACGTGCCGCACGTCCTTCACGTCGACCCGTTGCCGCGACGGACAGCGCGCGATACGGTGCAGCGCGTGATGGCAACCGTTGCGCGATCCATGCTGTCGATTGCAGCCGAGGCCGGCTCTGGCCGGATTCGGCCTGGCTGCTTAGAGGGCTGGCACGGAACGTGTAACACCGTGCCTTCTACGGCGTTGTTTCCGGTTTTGCGTGCGTCCCGTTGCGGTCGCGGGATCGACGCGAGGGTGCCGCGATGAGCGCACGACGCGGCAACGGCGAAGGCACGATCCTGAGGCGGAAGGACGGTCGGTGGGCTGCGGCCATAGTGCTCGACGACGGCGGCCGCAAGTGGATCTACGGCAAGACCCGTCGCCAGGTCGCTGACCGGCTCACCAATGTCCAGCGCGACATCGCCGAGGGCCGACCCGTGATCAACGAGCGGCTGACCGTGGCCGAGTACATGAACCGGTGGCTCACGGCCGACGAAGCGCGCCGGCTGCTGGACACTGCGCGCGGCGATCGACTCGAGGCGCTTTATTCGGTCGCCCTCGCGCTCGGCCTGCGCCAGGGCGAGGCGCTGGGGCTCAAGTGGAGCGACGTCGACCTGGACGTCGGCATCCTTCGCGTTCGCCGAGCTGCCCAAAGGATCCCGCATCAAGGCACGCAGCTGGTCGACACGAAAACCATTCGCAGTCGGCGCACGCTCGTGATGCCGCCGGTCGTCATCAGTGCGCTGCGGTCTCACCGCGCGAGGCAAAATCTCGAGCGCCTGGCGGCTGGCGAGCGATGGATCGACAACGACCTCGTGTTCGCCAGCCAGCTCGGCACGCTCGCAGACGGCCCGAATGTGACCCATCGATTCCACCGGCTGCTCAAGAACGCTGGCCTGCCACCGATGCGGTTCCATGACCTGCGGCATGCATGTGCATCGCTACTGCTCGTCCAAGGTGTGCATCCACGTGTTGTCATGGAGACGCTCGGCCACAGTCAGATCAGCTTGACGATGAACACCTACAGCCACGTACTGCCGGCCCTGCAGCGGGAGGCTGCAGACAAGATGGAGGCCGTCCTGAGCGCAACAAGCTAGAACCGGCCCGTCGGCTTACCACGCATCGAAGTAGCCGGCCGCGACACCATGCTTTCCGCCAAAAGCCCACACGAGCGGAAATAGTCCGCGTGACTCGATGACCGCTCGGTCGCCGTCCGTATAGCGCCAGACCGAGCCAATGGTCATGCCGAGGACCTTTGCGTCTGTCCGAACAATCGGTCGACGCATTTCGTATGCGAGCCAATCGAGCGCTTTCGCTCTGGCATCGCGGTCGTGTCCACGAACCTCGAAATCCGGCCGCTTGGGTTCGTAGTCCCAGATGTAGTGCGCGTCCTGCCACGCGCCGACGATGACCTGCGAGCCGCGCCGCTCGCCCATTAGCAGCTGCAGACTTGTGTGCAGGCTGCCGCGATCCTCGGTCTCGATTCCTCTGCGTCGCTGAAGCGGAATGACCAAAACCATGCCGCCCCACAAGACGGCCCACGTGCTCGCGGCTCGAATCGGGTTCAGCGACGTGAATAGTCCACGTGCTTCCTCGAGGAATGCCCACTGTTCCGCGGTCGGCTCCGGTTCACGTGACGGGACCGTGAGTGGGAACCATGCAGCCGGATAGATGTCCTGATGCTCGCGCCCCATCGTGACTCGGCGCTGCGGTCTTTGGCTATCGCTCACTGGATGGCCAGGTGAGTCCCGTCTTCTCAAACAGCCCGCTTTCGATTGCACCCTGTGGAAGAGGGCCGACCTTAAGCGTGACGTAGAAGTCAGCGCCCTCAAAAATTCGCTCAGGGTCCTCGTGAACGCGACGAATTCTCACGAGCGCGTCACCTGGAATGTCCAGCGCGCCGCTAACGCCTTTCCAACTGAGCGTCTGGCCATCCCACGACGCTTGCCCAATTGCAACGGCCATGTCGTCGTCGCCGGCAATCAGCAACAAGGCCAAGGGCTTTCCATCGACCTCTTCTGGCTGAACCGGTTCATTCGGCGTCACGACCCCCAGAATAGGCGCGACCGCGGAATCGCAGGATCAGCGACGGCGACAGAATCTAGATCACCCGGTGGCGGACAACGTAGATCGGCCTTGTTCTCAGCGTTTCTCTGGGCAAGAGCTGCCATCTGCCGTCCCAATCGCCCTCGAACGCGATCGGGCCCGAATACTGGCGATTGCTTCTGATCCTTGTCTTCAACGCGAAGCCGATTTCGCGGCGTCCCGCACCCACCGAACTTCCGACGCCTACGTAAAGATTCGCGATCACAACTGCCATGAGGTTGCTATCTGAGCCGTCGCGCTCGGCGATCGCGCCGGCCGCATCGCCCAAGGCATCGAAGGAGTGGACATCAATATTGAAATTTCCGACGACCAGCAGCCCAGGTTGGCCTCTGAGCTGCTTGAGCGATTCCTTGAGAGCCTTCGTCACCACAATATGTGCCTGCCCATAGGTCAGTGACACCTGGCGGGAGCCGACTGTGGTCGGGGCTTTGACCTCGACCGCGAGCGCACTGTCCGGAGTCACGACCATTCGCAAGTCCGGCGTAGCGGTTCTCGAGCCGCCCCCGGCTGGCACTAGCTCTGTGGCTGGGTGATTAATCCGGACAGCGTTGGCGAAACAGAGCGCTACCGCCGTGTGCGCATAATCGCGTGCCTCGTTCAGCGCGTGGCGATACTCCGGCCACACCGCGTCCGTCATCCACGGTTCTAGCTCGTCCAGGATGCCCGCAACTTCTGTCGCAGCCAGCAGTGAATCGTCGTCCGCGAAGTAATTGCCGGCGGCGTCTTCCGCACGGCGCAGACGCAGGTGTAGGTCGATGAGTCTGTGCCTGTACGGACCAGGGTCGTTCACATGGCGCTCGAGGAGCGCCGCCAGCTTCTTGCGACCTAGCAGCTTCTCGGTTCGCTCGATGAGACGTCGTCTTTCAGCCGGTGTGAATGCCGGTGCGGCTGCCATGAGTACTTGCCTATAGGTGGGCGCGCGTCATCACAGAGCTGGAGGGGCGGGCGCCTTCAGTTCAAATCGTGATCAGAGCTGCGAGATTATGCCGAGTACGGCGGCGGTACCAGCAAGGTAGCTGTGGGCCTGTGTCCACGTCTTGCCCTTGACCGCATGCAGGACGATGAGCACCGCGATCACTGCGGCTGCCTTTCCTGCAAAGTCGCCGAACTCACCGAGGGTTCTTCGGTCCATTTGCCTGACAGCGTAGGAGGACCTCGTGCCACTGTCTCGTGGCTCGGCTACAAATTGAAGCCTGCCAGCCATCCGTAGAGGCACAACGCCAGAGTATGTAAGTGGCAAGTCTGGGATCACGTCCACAACTGTCTCCACGCTTCGGTGTAGATGCCCACGAGGAGCTCGTCGATTCGATCCCGATCCGCATGGTCCTGAAGCGGGCTCTTACCGCGACTGAAATCTCGGCGCGCTGAAGCTGTCTCGGGAATGGTGTCCTGTCCGTACGTGAGCTCGCATATCTGCTTTTCGAGGCGCTGGATAGCGCGGATCACATCCGGTAGCCGAACCTTGCCTAGCCGCACCGACATGCAGTAATCGCGGCCCTCCTCCATGGGGAGAGTCAAGCGGCCGGTCTTCAGGTATTCGACTCCCTGGAACCCGAGACGTACGGCATGCATTGCAAACTTCGTGTCATATCCGTGGCGCTGGATGAGCTCGGTTCGCGTGACCCTCATCTGGCCACGCTGGCCAAGCAGGCGTTCGCGTTGCGCTCTGAGGTAACCCAGGAACCGAGCACCCGCCTCCTTGCTCGCGAACAGATGGGCATTGCGGCGAAGTCGTCTGCCAAATGCGTTCATGAACAGCGGCTTCACGAAAAGGAGAATCTGGACCGTCGGGTTTCCGTTTGCCGCGAGTCGCGTGTACTTCCTCAGGCTGTACACAGTCAGGTCGAGGTCGCCTGCCTGAGACGGAGGCGTGCGGCCGTGTGAACGCTGGTCCGCGGCCGGGTTGTGCTTCAGGCGTTCTTCGGCGGTTCGATGAATGTGCTGCTCAAACTCAGTGAGGCCGATGACGCGCTGCGGCGGCTCGACCGCGACGCCCATCTCGTCCCGGTCATCAGTTCCGGCGAGGTGAAGGCCGTGGGCGGTCGATCCGACCGATCCACGGAGGATCAATCCGCGGGCGGCGATGTCAGCTGTCGAGACCTGCATTCGCTTAAGTATCGAGCCGGCCGAATGCCGTCTCCGGAGCCGCCAGGGCCAAAACTGTTGTCAGAATTGTTGTCAGACCGGCGGTCGGCGCCGGCCAAACCCACCAAGGAGGCCCGAAATGAACTCGAAAAAGAGTGGGCCCGGGTGGCCTCGATCCACCGACCAGCCGATTATGAGTCGGCCGC
>JACZCV010040445.1_pt1 | contig 17061 bp, 12 predicted proteins | sample 8641841 | NCBI WGS metagenome assembly JACZCV01 (sample SAMN15324606, study PRJNA640507) | soil metagenome | isolation source: monocropping sugarcane control | place: China: Luxin town, Laibin City, Guangxi Province | collected 2019-07-25 | depth 10cm m
CACCACGACCGGCAAAGCGCCTGATGGCTCGACGTCCACCACCACGACCACCAACAGCACCGCCATTCCGCCGCAGCAGATCAAGGTCGCGCCAGACGGCAGGATCCTGGCCGTCAACGGTGAGAGCATCTCGGCGCAATCGCCATTCGGAGTGCTGGTCGGCAGCAACCTCGCTTACGCGGTGCTGCCCGACACGGCGGTCAAGCCCGGGGACAAATGGTCGAAGTCCTACGACCAGTCGCAGCCGGGGGGGCAGAGCAGCGTGCATGTCACGTCCAACAGCACTTACCTGCGTGACGAGAGCTTCCACGGCGTGAATGCCGCGGTGATCGACACCAAGAGCACTGCCACGTTCTCGATGAGCTTCTCCGACCTGGGGCCGGTGCCGAACGCACCGCCGGGCGCACAGCCTTCACCGGTGCCGCCTGTCGGCGGCGGCGCGTCGATGCAGGGAACCGTCACGTCGGACACGACATCCTGGGTCGACCCTGGCGCGCGCCGAGTGCTCAAGAGCACGGAGATGGCCAACCTCAAGTCGACCATCTCTGGCGTGGCCAACGGCACCGCGGCCGCTGGCGCATTCGCGGGTGGGGTGACGATATCGGGCACGCAGTCGCTCGACCTCGAGCCGGCGTAAGCGCTACTTCTCGGACATCGCCTCGCGGATTCGATCGAGCGCCTTCATGTTGGCTATGGACTCGGCCAGTGAAATCGCAGGCTCAGCGCCGCCGGTGATGCTGTCCGCGAACGACTCCACCATCAGCTGATACGGGTCGTGCGGATCCTGCCACGCGGTGAACGGCCGCTCCAGGCTGAACGTGCCTTTTGATGTCACCGCGGTGAGACCCTGCTCCTCCGCCGACTCGAAGCTGCACCACAGCGACGCAGTGCCGCCGCCGGCGAAGTGCAGCAGCGCGCTCACGCTCATGTCGACGCCGGTCGCGCGATCGATGCGCGCTCGCGCCAGCACGGTGTCAGGTTCGCCGAGCAGCCACCGCGCGACGCTGACCGTGTAGCAGCCGACATCCAGCAGCGCTCCTCCACCCAGTGCCGCCTGCAATCGGTAGTTGGACTTGTCATGCAGTGGGAAGCCGAAGCTCGCCTGCACGTGCAGCGGCGTGTCGTCGCCGCGCAGCCCCTCGACGAACGCCTGCATTCGCGGATGGAAGCGATACATGAACGCTTCCATCAGCAGGCAGCCCGACGAGCGGGAGGCCGCGGCCATCTCCTCTGCCTCGGCGGCGTTCATGCCCAGAGGCTTCTCGCACAGCACGTGCTTGCCGGCCGCGAGCGCGCGCAGCGTCCATTCCTTGTGGAGGCTGTTGACGAGCGGGATGTAGACCGCATCAACGTCTTGGTCGGCCAGGACCGCGTCGTAATCACGAGCGACGTTGGGGATCGCATGCTGCGCCGCCATGGCTTTGGCCCGATCGCCATCTCGGCTCGCGATGGCGACGAGGTCGCCGTTGCGCGAAGCCGATATCGCCGGCAGCACCGCCCGGCCCGCGATCCACGCCGCGCCGAGGACCCCCCAGCCGACGCGATCCGTCCTTATATATCCACCTCGAGGCGGGCGCCACCCTGCTTGATCGACTCGGTCGCGGCCTCCATGACCGCCACTGTCCGGCGCGCCTCCTGCGGCGTCACCGCGAGCGGCTCGTCCCACGCGAGGTGATCGGCAAGGTTGCGGTAGAAGCCGTGCTCGTCGCGGGGCGCAAGCACCAGCCGCTCTTCGTGCGCGCCACCGCCGTCGGCCGGCCGCGAAACCGTGACGCGGGCGGGGGCGTCCGCGGGCGGATCAACGTCGAGCCGCCAGTCGCCGACCACCGCGCCGCGAGTGCCCAGGACGTACCACTTGGGTTTAAGCGCCGCGGCGATGTCGGACTGCATGAACGTCGCCTGCGCTCCGCCGGCGAAGGTGAGGTCGACGCGCACCTGGTCCGCGTTGGTGACGTCATGCCACACACGCTTGTGCGCCACCGCCGACACGTGCTTCACCGATCCACCGAACAGCTCCAGCACCCAGTCGAAGTAGTGCGAGCCCCAGTCGTAGATCGTCCCGCCGGAGATCGGCTCGTGGCTGTGCCAGAAATCGCACGGGTGCGAATAACCGCCGATGAACGACTCCATATAGAAGAGATCACCAATGCGGCCGGAGCGAATCGCGTCTCGCATCGCGAGGTAATCCGGATCCCATCGCCGGCTCTGGTAGACCGTCAGCACCCGCTGATGAGCCGCAGCCGCGTCGATCATGCGGTCGACCTCATCGACGTGGATGGCGAATGGCTTTTCGCAGACCACGTGCTTGCCCGCACGCAGCGCGGCGACCACGGGATCGGCGTGCACGCTGGGCGGCGTGCCGACTACGACCAGACCGACATCCGAGTCACGCATGAGCTCATCCGCCGTGGCGTAGGTCCTGACGCCGAGCTCGCGAGCGGCGAGCTCGCGCCGTTCGGGTGATATGTCGCACACCGCTTCGAGGCTGAGGCCCGGAGTGGACGACACGGATTCGGCGTGGCCGCGCGCGATGGCGCCATAGCCGATCAAGCCGACGCCGACAGAGGGCGCTGCCGCGGCTCCAGCCGCAAACATCACCGCGCGATGCACGAGCTTTTGGAAATCGGCGTTGGTGTACGTGTCGGCGTGGTGGCCAAGTCCGATATGGACGAAGCGGCCTTCGCCGTGCTTCCTCTCGTATGCGACCACCTGGTCGGTGTAGCGCCAGCTCGCGCGGAGCAGAACGTTCGCATCGGCGGGCGGACCTTCCGCGAGATAGAGCTCGTCCTCGATTCGCATCTCACGCGGCAACCGATCGGTCAACGGGTGTTCGACAGTCGAGACGACGAGCTCTGTCAGCGGCGACGCCTGTCCGAGCTGCCAGCCGGCAATGGCGGCAATGGGCTCGTGCACCGACCACGTGGCGAGGGTTCCATGCAGCAGCACCAGGCCGCCGCCCCGGCGCACGAACTCGTCCAGCCGTAGCGCGTGCTCGTAGATGAGCGGGCCATCGCTGGCGGCCAGCAGCACGCCCGCGTTGGAGAGTGAATCGAGATCCGCTTCGGTCTCGATCTCGAAGTGATGAGTGCGCTCCAGGGCGTGAAGCAGTGGCCGAGCCATGTGCTCGTAGTCGTGCTGGCGTCCGGCCAGCAGCACGTGCAGCGTTGAACGCCGGCGCCCCATTCGCCTAAAGAGTACGGAACTACCTAGCGCGCAATTCCACGCAACGTCGCGGCCGGGACGACCGGGCTTCGCCCGGTCAGGTTCCCTCTCATGTACCTAGCGCGCAATTCCACGCAAGGCTTCGCGGGTGAGCGCTGCGCTTCGTTCCCACGTGAACTCGGCGGCGCGCTTCTTGCCGGCCGCGGTCATTCGCTGCCGTAACGACGCATCGCTGAGCACCTTCTCGAGTCCGACCTCGATCGAGGACACGTCTTCCGGGTCGACGAGCACCGCGGCGTCCCCTGCGAGCTCGGGCAGCGCGCCGGCCTTACCCACGACCGCCGGCAGGCCGCGCGCCATCGCCTCCAGCAACGGCAGGCCAAAACCTTCGTACAGGCTCGGGAAGGCGAGCGCTGCGGCCGATTCGTACAGCGCGCTCAGCGTCGGTTCGTCGACGTGGCCGAGGTAGCGGACGCCGGGCTCTTTGCGAATGCGATCGACGGTGTCGCCGTAGGCCCAGCCGGGCCGGCCGGCGATGACGAGGGGCGGCGCCAGCATCCCGGAGCGGAGACGCCGGTAAGCCTCGAGCAGCCGCGGATAGTTCTTGCGCGGCTCGACCGTACCCACGGCGAGGATGAAACCGGGCTCGATCCCTTCGGGCAGAGGTCCCGCGGGTATCGATGTCGAAACGCCGAGCGGCACGACTTTCGTTTTGACGTCGAGGCCGGGCACGTGATACCAGTCGAGAAGGTCGGTGCGCGTTCGCTCGGATATGACGAGCACCACCGCCGCCTGGCGCAGGGCCGGCTCGAGGATCTGGCCGAAGTACAGGCGCTGCTGCCATGGCACCTCACGCGGCCGGAGCTTGAACGCGAGGTCGTAGACGAAGACCGCCGCCGGCGGGGCTGACCGGCTGCGCCGCGGCGGGCTCGGCCAGTAGGGGTAGAGGATGGCGCTGCTGCCGAGGTCGCTTTCTATCGCCGGCAGCCAGCGGAGCTTGAGCGCGAGCTCGTGCCGGTATGGCGAGTAGACGGCTTCGCAGTCCAGGTCGCGAATGCTCGACGGGCGCTCGCGGCTGCATAGCAGCGTGTAAGCGTCGCCGTCGCGCTTGGTCACCAGGGCCCGTGTGAGCTCGGTGGCCACGGTGACCATGCCAACGCGCGGCCGCCAGCACGCGGTGACATCGATCGCGAACCTCACGCCCTCACCCTAACCCGGCGCGCCAGGCGCGGTTTGGACGCGTTAAATCGCGCTCAATTTGTGCTCCCGCGAAGCGGGAGAGGGGACAGGAGGTCTACATCTGGACGCTGCGGATGGCGAACACGCAGTCGAACGTCCCCGACACGCAGCCGCACTCGACCTCGTCGACGTACCAGTCGTTGGCGAGGCCGGCGTAGCGCAGCACCGCTTCGAGCGCCGCGATCCAAACGTGGCACGACTTCACCGGCTTGATCCGGCCGAGCGCGAACATGTTCGAGAAGTTGACCATCCAGAACTGGTCCTCATCGACCTGCAACCACGCGTGTGTGTGCTCACCGCGCACGTTGTCCAGCGACTCGGTGAAAGACTTCACGACACCGGCGAGCTTGCGCCGCTGTCCCGGCACGAGCCGGCGCACGGGGCCGATACCGTGTCGCCCATCGGAAAGCCAACGCTCCGTCATCCGCCTGCCCCAGGCCCGGATCATGTCCTCGCCCTCGGCGCCGAACACGACCTCGAACGCCTCATTCAGCCGGCTCAGGTAATCGACGGGCGTTCCGAGCTGCTCATCGTCCGGCGGCTCCTTGTCCAGGTACTGCGCGAAGCCCGCCGTGTACGCGAGCTCGTGCCAGCGGTCGTGCGTCACCTCGCGCGCGGTCCGCACCGCGTTGGCCATGTACGAGTTGAGGATGAACCGGCCGCGTGCACGCGCCGGCCTCACACCCATCAGCTCCAGGGTCCTGACCGCGGACGACGAGCCCGAGCTCGAGCTCGGCGTCGGCGGGGGCGGTGAGCCCGACATCGTGGGCGGGATGACCCGCTGCATCGGCGGCAGGGTCTGGATCGCCGGCATCCCGGGCGGCGCCGATGACCCACCCGCGACCACCGGCACCGACTGCGGCGTAGGCGGCACCGTCGCGACCGCTGCCCCAGATGGGATTGGCGCGGCCACCCCTGAAACAGGCCCGACGCCGGACACGGAACCGGCGGCCGAGGCCGCGCCCGCGCGTCGCTGCGGCAGCTTGGCCATCAGCCCGAGCAGCTCCTTCACCGACTGCGGCCGCTGGTTGGGATCCTTGGCCAGCACCTTCGTCAGCAGCTGGTCGAGCTCATCTGGCAGGTTCGGGTTCAGCGCGACTGCCGACGGGATCGGCGAGTTCACTGTCGAGTACGCGACTTCCATCCGGTTCGCGCCGACGTATGGCAGCCGGCCGGTCAGCATCTCGAACGTCAGTGCTCCCATCGCGTAGATGTCGGCACGCCGGTCGACGTCGTGGCCCATCACCTGCTCGGGCGCCATGTAGCCGGGGGTTCCGATTGCCAGGCCGATGGTGGTGAGATGCGTCGGTTGCCCGGCGCCGCGCGCGAGACCGAAGTCCGCAAGCAGCGCGCGGCCGTCGGCATGGATCAGCACGTTGGTCGGCTTGAGGTCGCGGTGGACGATGCCGGCGTCATGCGCGTGCTGGAGGCCGTCGCCGATCTCGCGCAGGTAGCGCCAGGCGGCCAGCGTGTCGAGCGGACCGCGCTTCATGATGTCCCGCAGCGTGCCGCCGCGAATCAGCGGCATCGTCAGGTACGCGACGCCCTCGGTCATCTCGAAGTCGTAGATCGTGAGGATGTTCGGGTGGTCGAGCTTGGCCAGGGTCTTGGCCTCGGCTTCGAATCGCTTGACGAACCCCTCGTCCTGGAACAGCTCGGGCGACAGCGCTTTCAGCGCCACCTCGCGGCCGAGCGGTTGCTGCACCGCGCGGTAGACGACGGCCATGCCGCCGCCGCCGAGGCGCTCGACGATCTCGTACTGGCCGAGCCTGGTGCCGGTGAGGTCCTTCACGCCGGTTTGGCCCCTCCCACCAGCCGGTCGACCATGCCCGTCAGGTCAGTGAGTTTGAACGGCTTGCTGAGCACGTCGTTGGCCCCGGCTTCGAGGAAACGCTCGCGGTCGCCGGCCATGGAGTGAGCGCTCGCGATCACGATCACCATCGAGGGCTTCTGCGCCTTGATCTGGCGCATGGCCTCGAGCCCATCCATGCCGGGCATGGCCACGTCCATCAGGATCATGTCCGGCAGCTCGCCCAGCGCCAGGTTCACCGCTTGCTGGCCGTCGGACGCGGTCAACACCCTGTGGCCGGCCTTCTCGAGCACGCGCCGGCACAACCGCTGCGCGACCTCGTTGTCGTCGGCGACCAGGACCGTGACCGGCGCGCCGCTCGCGGCGTCAGCCATGTCGGAGCTGCATCGCCGGCGTCACGGCTTCGGGCGCCAGCGGGATCGTGAAGTGGAAAGCCGAACCGTGGCCGAGTGCGCTTTCGACCCAGATCTTGCCGCCGTGCATCTCGATGATCTGCTTAACGATCGTCAGGCCAAGTCCGGTGCCGGCGATCGACTGCGCCGCCCCGCTGCGGACGCGGCGGAAGCGTTCGAAAACATGAGCGATCTCGTCCGGCGGGATGCCAAGGCCGGTGTCGGCCACGGTGATGAGCGCGTAACCGCCTTCGGCGCGGCTGGAGATCGTCACGGTGCCGCCTTCCGGCGAGTACTTGACCGCGTTGTTGACCAGGTTGCTCACGACCTGGATCAACCGGTCGCGATCGCCAGTGACGATCGTCAGCCTCGGGTCGAGGTCCGGCTTGAATTCGACCATTGACGAGGACGAAGCGGCGCGAGCGACGGTGTCGCTCAGAACCTCGTTGATGTCGACGTCCGCCATGCGGATGCTCATGCGGCCCGACTCCATGCGGTCGAGGTCGAGCATGTCGCTGATCAGGCGGTTGATGCGATCCGCGTCATTGAATATGTAGCCCCCGTAAGCGCGGAGCTCGTCCTGCTCCAGGCCGCCATCTCGGATGAGCTCGCTGAACCCCTGGATGCCGGTCAGGGCGGTGCGAAACTCGTGCGAGACGATCGAGAGGAACTCGGTCTTGGTGCGGTCGAGCTTCTCCAAGCCCGCGTTCGCGCGCTGCTGCGCCTCCAGGGCTTCCTCGAGCTTGTCCTGGGTCTCGCGGACGGTCGTGACGTCCTCGACCATCAACAGCACGTGCTCCGGGCGTCCCTTCGCGTCGGGGATCGATGCCGCCGACATCTGCAGCCACAGCCATTTACCGCTGCCAGTCGCGGCGCGAACCTGGACGCTGCCGCCATCGCTGATGCCGGCCAGCAGCGGCGCCATGTTGGCCCGGGTCGCGGCCATGTCATACGCGCGAAGCAGTTCGGGCCACACCTGGTTGCGCACCGTGTCGAAGTCGTGCTCGAGCATCTTCAACAGCGCCGCGTTGCCTTCGACCATCTCGCCCTCGGCGCTGACGCGAACGATGCCGATCGGCGCGCGCTCGACGATGGCGCGGTGGTCGGCCTCGCTGCGCTGCAGTGCGGTCGTGGTTTCCGAGCGCTGCATGAACTGGCCGATCTCGCTGCCGGCCGCCGAGAGCATCGTCATGACATCGTCATCGAGGTCGCGCGCCGTCCGTGAAAGCAACAGGAGCACGCCGGTGGCGGTGCCGCCCGAGAGAATCGGCGTTGCCGCCGCCAGCGTCAGGCCCGCCGTACGGGCTGCCTCGCCCAGTAGCGATTCGCTCTTGGCGGCGACCTTCTCGTTGACCGCCGGCACGCCGGAGCGGATCGCCCTTCCGATCACGCCGGTGCCGGCAGGCAGCGTCAGCAGTTGGCACGATTTGTCGAACTCCTCCAACCGCACGTCGTCCGCATGCCACGTCTCCCGCACCTTCAGCAGGCGCGCTTCGGGCTCGAAGGTCCACAACTGGGCCACGTCCCAATCAGCTCCCATCGCGCCGAGCACTGCGGGTGCGGCCTGGTCCCACGTCGCGCTCGTGGCGATGGCGTGGCGGATGTTCACCATGACGCTGCGAACTGCCTCCGCACGCTTCGCCGCGGTGATGTCCATCGCTTGCACCAGGAAGGTGCGCGTGCTCGCGGCGCCATCGCCGAGCCGTGTAATCGACAGGAGCACGGGCAACGTCGAGCCGTCGTCGCGGACCTGCACGGTTTCCGCCTTCCAGTAGCCGCCCGGCGAGTCGGCCATTCGCGACAGCGCGAGCGTCACTTCGTGCATGTCGGCCTCAGCGGTCACCGCGGGCAGCGAGGTCGCGAGCAGGTCTTCCTCGGTGCGGTCGAGCATCACGCGGAGGCGGCTGTTCACGTGCAGCCAGGTGCCCTCGGCGCCGACGACGCCCATGCCCATGTCGGCACGTTCGACCGCCTTGCGCAGCCATGCTTCGCGCTCGCGCGTTTCGTGCTCCCGGCTGTCAGCCTCGGCTCGTGCGCGCTGGTCGCGATAGGCAACGCCCGCCGCCACCGCGACCACGGCGAGCAACGCCAGCGACAGGACGATGGCGAGGCCGGCGCCGGACCTGCCGCTGAGACTCAGGAGGACGGCGACGATGCCGTAGAGCGCAACCAGGCCCGCGATCGCGTATGGCGTGGCACGACGAACCAGTTCCTTGGTGTTTGACGGCATGAGCGCCGACCACTGCCCCAGGCCTGGCCACACCGTCCCAACCCCACCCCCCCTCAACGGGTGTTCGGTGCGCAGGGCTCAAAGTCTATCGGCCGTCCGGCGCGGTTAAGCGGTCTTAAGAAGGTTCCAAAAAATCGCCGTCGCGAGGCTCTCGATGTATTAAGCGGTCACTTCATTGAACAGGCGCGGGCGGGATCCTCGCCGAGAGATTCGGTGATCCAGGTGGCCCAGATGCGGGTGAAGCTCCGAGCAGCGGAGCGAGCGCATCCGGCGACTGCGTAAGCGAGCAGCGCAGGAGCTGAGCCCGCAGATGGGCCGCATTGGCGCCGAAGATCCGGTGAGGGGTTCCCGGTCCGCGCCTGTATGCTGCGGCGGCGCGCATGGCCCCGCGGTTTCATAACACGCCGCTGCATGAACCCGGCCTCAACGGGCGCATCTACCCGTTCCTCGGGCTGGCCGTGGTCGGCCTGGTCACCGTCCGGCCGCTCACCGCGGTCAGCGCCTCGCCCGAACTGATCGCCGCCCTGGTCATCGGCGCCGTGCTGACGCTGGCGCCGCTGCTCCCCACCAGGTTGATGCCGGAGGGACCGGTAGCCGGCGCCACTCCGGTGGCCGCGGGCTTCGTCCTCGCGGCTTACCCGCTGTGGAGCGACGGCTCCCCAGTCGGCCTCGCGTCGACGGTGATCCTCACGCTGCTCGGCTGTTCGCTCATCTTGCTGCCGTGGGACCGGATCCCACGCTGGCTGCACGCGGTCTCACCCATCGGCGGCCTCGTGATGGCGATGGTGCTCGAGGCCCAGTTCGGCTCGACAGTGCTGCATGCATTTCCGTTCGTGCTGCTGCCGCTGCTCATGCTGGCGCTGTACTACACGTCGCTGGAGTTCGCCATCGGCGCCTGCCTCGCGGCGGCGAACATCGTCCTGGTCGCGATCACGAATCCCGGCTCGCCGGACACCAATGAGGCCGTGCTCGCGGCGCTCACCATCGTGGCGCTCGGCCTTCTGGTCCGGAGGGTGGTCGCGGCGCTGGAGCGCAGCCGCGCCACCACGGCGGAAGCGGAGGATGCGAAGTCGGAGCTGCTGGCGAATCTCGCTCAGCGGAACGAGCAGCTGCAGGACATGACGCGCATGAAGTCCGAGTTCCTCGCGACCATGAGCCACGAGATCCGCACACCGATGAACGGGGTGATCGGCATGACGGGACTGCTGCTCGCGACCGACCTCACGCCTGAGCAGCGCGAGTACGTCGAGACCGTGCGCACCTCGGGCGACACCCTGCTCGAGCTCATCAACGACATCCTCGACTTCTCGAAGATCGAGGCCGGCCGCGTGCGCATGGAAACGATCGATTTCAGCCCCAAGCACGTGACTGAAGAGGCGGTCGAGCTGCTCGCGGAGCCCGCGTCGAACAAGGGGCTCGAGCTCATCGTCGACCTCGAGCCGGAAATCCCTCAAGTCGTGATCGGCGACCCGGGCCGCCTCCGCCAGGTGCTGCTCAACCTGATCAGCAACGCGGTCAAGTTCACTGACTCGGGCGAGGTCGTGGTGCGCGCCCGGCTGCTGGGTTCGAAGGGCCGCGGCGTGACGATGCGCTGGGAGGTGTCCGACACGGGGATCGGTCTCTCGGATGATGAGATGGGTCAGGTCTTCGCCATCTACTCGCAGGTGGACAGCTCGACCACGCGACGCCACGGCGGCACCGGCCTCGGGCTCGCCATCGCCGGCATGTTGGTGCAGCTGATGGGCGGCGACATCGGGGTGGAAAGCGTGAAGGGCAAGGGCAGCACCTTCTGGTTCACGGCGCTGTTCCGCGAGTCCGAAAGCCCGGCGGCCGCCAGCTCGACCGGCGACCTGACCGGCACCAACGTCGCGATCGTCGATGACAACCGGACCAATCGCGTCATCCTCGAGCGATACCTCGACTCGTGGGGAATGCGCCAGCAGAGCTACGAGGGAGGTAGCGAGGCGCTCGCAGCGATGCGTGCGGCCGCGACGAAGGACGCCTTCGACGTCGCGATCATCGACATGATGATGCCCGGCATGGACGGCGGCGAATTGGCCGCCGAAATTCGCAAAGACCCCAGGCTCGCGGACATGGTGGTGGTGCTGCTGACGTCAGCCGGTCATTCGGAGCAGCCGGTGCCGGGCGTCGATATCGAGATGGTGAAGCCGGTCCGCCCCTCGCAGCTCTTCGACGTCCTGCACACGCTGCTCTCGTCGCGTCCTGGCTACGCCCGGCCCGACGGCACCGCGGCGCCATTGGTGACACACGAGCATGGCGGCCGCGTGCTGATCGTCGAGGACAACGCGGCCAACCAGAAGGTCGCGATGCGCATGGTCGAACGGCTCGGCTACCGCGCGGACAAGGCGGCCAACGGCGTCGAAGCGGTGCGCATGCTCGACCGCATGGACTACGACGCCGTGCTGATGGACTGCCAGATGCCCGAGATGGACGGCTACGAGGCCACCCGTCAGATCCGCCGCCACGAAAGGGACGGCCGGCACACGCCGATCATCGCCATGACCGCGAGCGCGATGGCGGGCGACCGCGAGCGATGTCTTGCCGCCGGTATGGACGACTACATCTCCAAGCCGATCAAGCTGCACGTGGTGGCGGCGGTGCTGGAGCGCTGGTTCGGCCCGGAAGACCCTCACCCTAACCCTGTGCGCCAGGCGCAGGAAGGACAGGCTTCGCCCGCTTAATCTGTGCTCCCAGAGGCAGAGGGGACTGCTATCACGCAGTAGGGTTCCACTTCCGGCGCAGGGCCAGGACCGTCACGTCGTCTGAAAGCTCTCGCTCGCGCACGCCCCTGGTCAGGATGTCGACCAGGCCCTGAGCCGTCTCCTGGCGCCGCACGTCCGCGGGCAGCAGCACGTCCTTCACCGCCATGTCCGGCCGCAGGTCGAGCAGGCCGTCGGAGAAAACCAGCAAGGTGTCGCCCGGCTTGAGGTGGGCCCAGCCGATGGCGAACTCGGTGTCGGGAAACATGCCGATCGGCGCGCCGCGCAGCGATAGGTTCTCCTGCCCGGTGCTGCCTCGCAAGATGCGCGCGTGGCCGTGACCCGCGTCGATGTAGTGGATGTCGCCGCTGGCGATGTCGAACACTCCGTGAAAGACCGTGACGAATGCCTGGTTGGCCTCGAGCGGCGCCTCCATGATCCGCGCCGCCAGCCGCACCGACTGCTCGAGGTCTTCGACCTGCGCTGACGCGCGCAGCGCGGCGCGGACGGTGGCCATCATCATCGCCGCGGGCAGCCCCTTGCCCATGACGTCGCCGAGAGTCACCGCGATCCGGTCGTCGTCGGGGAGATACCAGTCGTAGAAGTCGCCGCTGATCTCGCGAGCCGGCGTGAAGTGCGCCGCGACCTCGAAGCCGTTGCCGTCCAGCGGCGAGCGCGGCAGCATCTCTTCCTGCACGTGGGCGGCCGTCTGCATCTGCTGCGCCCGCTCGGCCACCATCGTTTCGAGACGGGATAGGTTGGCTCGATATTCGAGCTCGAGGCTGCGCCGCCGGATGGCGTTGATGACCGCGAGATATAGCTCGGTCGAGCCGATCGGCTTCACGAAGTAGCCGTGCGCGCCGTGCTCGACCGCCGCCTTGCCCAGCTCGGGGTCGTCGACGCCCGAGATCATCACCACCGCCAGGTCCGGCTTCAGCGCGCGGAGCTCGCTCAGCAAGCCGTAGCCCGATTCATCCGGCAGGCGAATGTCCAGGAGCACGACGCCATACTCCGATGCCGCCATCCGCTGGCGGGCCTCGGCGCCGGAGAACGCGGTGTCGGCGTCGATGCCGCGACTCTTGAGGATCCGCGCCATCGACTTGGCCAGCGCCTCTTCGTCCTCGACGATCAGGGTGCGCGGAACTGATTCGGCCGTTGGCAAGGCGCCCTGAAGTTTAAGGACGGAAGCCGGGGCTAAAGCCACCTCTGGCGTTGTAGCCTGTTGCGCCGTGAGCCTGGACGTTCAAACGCGTCAGACCGAGGCAGGGGTGACAGTCGTCGTTCCTTCGGGCCGGCTGGACGTAGCCGGAGCGCCCGCGCTGAAAGAGGCGATCGGCGAAGCGGTAAAGAGCGGACCTTCACGCCTGGTGATCGACATGGAGGGCGTCAGCTTCGTCGACAGCACGGGCCTGGGCTCAGTGATCGCGGCACTCAAGCTGGTGCGCGGCAGCAAAGGCGACCTCCGCCTGGCCGCGCCCAACCAGCAGGTGCGCGTGGTCCTGGAGCTCACGACATTGGACCGCGTCTTCGCCTACTACGCCACGGTCGAGGACGCGCTCACTGACTTCTGAGTTCGGTCACCCCTTCGAGTTCCAGGCCACCCTCACAGGCATCGACGAAGCCCTCGACACCCTGCACCACTCGGTGCAGCAGCTGCGCGCCAGCGGCCCCGCCTCCCTGGACGAAACCAACGTGATGCTTTTCGAGAGCGCTCTGGCCGAGATCGGCGCGAACGTGCTCACCCACGGGCGGCGCGAAGGCCCGGCGGAGGCGCCGGTCGACTACCGCCTGAAGTTGCAGGGACACCTGGCCACCGCAACCTTCGTAGATCGAGGACCGCCCGTTCATAATCACCTGACTCGCGCCATGCCAGAGCCGTTCAGCGAGACCGGACGGGGACTCGCCATCGCCCGCCAGGTCCTGGACGAGCTCGGTTACGAACGCGAAGGCGAGGTCAACACTTGGCGACTGGTGAAGCGGCTTTGAACGCGTCTGGCGGGCCCGAAGGGCTCGCATCCCGCGAGCTCGTCCACGAGTTCCGCAACCTGCTGGCCGTCATCGTCAACTACTGCGAGCTGATCGTCGAAGAGACGAGCGATCCGACGGCAGTCAAGAACGACATCCAGGAGATCCGCACCGCGGCCGAGCGCGCGCTGGCGCTTACAGACCAGATCCCGGTGCCGCCGAAACAAACGTGACCATCGAGACGCCGAGGTCGTCAGGCCGGCGCTCGAGGCCCAGCGACCACGAGCTCGTGCTCATCGTCGACGACGAGCCGCAGGTCCTGCAACTGCTCAAGCGAGTGCTGGAGCGCGCGGGCTTCGAGACGGTCGCGGTCGATGACGGCACCGCTGCCCATGCCACGGCGGTCGACAGCCGGCCGGACATCATCCTGCTCGACGTGAACCTCGGCACCACCACGGGCGACCACGTGCTGACCGAGCTGCGCCGCGACTTTCGCACGCGGCTCATCCCGGTCGTCTTCCTGACCGCGCGGAGCTCGATCAAGGACAAGGTCGAGCACCTGATGGCGGGCGCCGACGACTACGTGACCAAGCCATTCATCGGCGAAGAGCTGGTTGCACGACTCCGTGCGGTGATCATGCGTGCCACCACCACGCGAGAGCTCAGCCCGCTCACCGGCATGAGCGGCAACTCGGACATCATGCGCGAGATCTCCACGCGCCTGACCGCGCAGGAGTTCGCGTGCCTCTATCCCGACATCGACAACTTCAAGAGCTACAACGACCACTACGGGTTCATTCGCGGCGACGACGTGATCAAGACCCTCGCGTCGATCATTCTCGAGGTCCTCGAGGAGACCTATTCGTCGTTTCACTTCGCGGGCCACGTCGGCGGCGACGACTTCGTCATCCTCACCGACCCGGCGCTCGCCGAGGACATCGCTTCCGCGATCACGCGCCGCTTCGACCAGGCGGTGCCGGACCTCTACGATCCCGAAGACCAGCAGCGCGGCTGGATCGAGTACGAGGACCGCACCGGGCACATGCATCGCACGCCGCTCGTCTCGCTTTCCATCGGCATCGTCATCTCGAAGCCCGGCTACTTCAGCAGCGCGCCGGCGCTGGCGTCGCGGGCGGCCGAGGTTAAGGGCGTCGCGAAACGGATTCCGGGGTCGAAATGGATCGTCGACCGGCGCCGTCCACCCGAGACGCGACTGCGCTAGTCGAGGTGGATTCGTATTGGGGCTGAGGTCGCTGAAACCGGTGCTAGCATCCCGACGGATGTCTCTTTCCAACCAATCAATAGCCCATGAGTGAGCTGGGCGTGCTGCCCGATCCGCCGGCGCCGGAGCCGCTCGCGCCTCGCCGCACTCCTGTCGTCGTGCACCGCATGGACGGCGGCCTTGAGACCGGCGAGTCGGAAGCGCGCGCGCTCAGCGCCGCGGGCTTTCCGATCTACACGACCGCCGACCCTGACCGGCCGCGCCTGATCCCGCTCAACGACATCAAGTACGTCGTGCTCGGCTCGGTCGAAGACCCCAACCTCGAGCCCGATCCGGGCGACATGACATCCGCGCGCAAGGCGATCCTGCGTTTCCGCGACGGCGAGTGGATCCCTGCCTACATGGACCCAAGCCAGGCCAATGACGGGGTCGGGCTGGCGGTCAAGATCCGCCTGACCGAGCGCCAGCGCGTGGTTCCCGCCGTCGCCGCCTCACGCGCGATCCTCGAGATGCAGTTCGTCGACGCGTGGACGGCGCCCACGGAAGTGCCGACGCCACAGCGGCGCCGCTCCGACATCGAGCAGGCGGCGGCCAGGCAGGGCAAAGACCTGCACAAGCTGGCGAACGACTTTCGCGACCGGCTGGCGCTGGTCCGCGACGCGGGCCTGACCACCGGCGACACGCTGGCCTTCTCGCGGGCGGTCCGCACCTACCTCGACCGGTTCCTCGCCGAGGACAGCATCACGCTCACCGCCGGCGAGAAGTCGGCCCTGGCCGACATCATCCTGCGCGCGGCGGTCGGCTACGGTCCGCTCGACCCGCTGCTGCACGACCGGTCGGTGAGCGAGATCATGGTCAACGGCCCCGACCAGGTCTTCATCGAGCGGCGAGGCGTGCTCGCGAAGGCCGAGGTCCGCTTCGACGACGAGAACCAGCTGCTCGAGACCATCCGGCGCATGGTGGCCACCACCGGCCGCCACATCGACGGCCTGAACCCGATGGTCGACGCGCGCCTGCCGGACGGCAGCCGTGTCAACGCCATCATCCGGCCGGCATCGATCCACGGCCCGGCGTTGACGATCCGCAAATTCAAGGACGCGGTCCTCGGCATGGACGACCTCACGCGCGAGGGCAGCCTCAGCCCCGCGATGTCCGAATTCCTCAAGGCCGCCGTGCTCGGCCGCATGAACATCCTCGTGTCGGGCGGCACTGGCTCCGGCAAGACCACGACCCTGAACGTCATCGCGCGCTTCATCCCGCACAACCAGCGCGTGATCACCATCGAGGACGCCGCCGAGCTCCAGATCGATCACCCGCACGTCATCGCTCTCGAGCACCGCCCGCCCAACGTCGAAGGCAAGGGTGAGCTGACGATCCGCCAGCTGCTCCGCAACAGCCTCCGTATGCGCCCCGACCGCATTCTCGTCGGTGAGGTCCGCGGCTCCGAGGCGCTCGACATGCTGCAGGCCATGAACACCGGCCATGACGGATCGATGTCTACCATCCACTCCAACTCGGCGCGAGACGCGCTGTCCCGCCTCGAGACGATGGTGATGATGGCCTCGATCGACATCCCGTTCGAAGCCGTGCGCGCGCAGATCGCGTCGGCCGTGAACCTCATCGTCCACCAGGCGCGCATGCCTGACGGCCGGCGCAAGGTCGCGCAGATCGCCGAGGTCGTCGGCTACGACCAGAACGGCCCCATCCTGCGCGACGTCTTCCTGCTCGGCATGGGCGGCGACCTCCGCCTTGAGTACAACGCGACCGGCTACGTCCCGACAGCCCTCGACAAGGCCGCCTTCTACGGCGTTCAAGTCGACCAGGAGCTGTTCGATCCGGTCAAAGCGCGCTTCATCCCCGCCGGCTCGGACAGCATGATGCCGGTCGTCAAGGACCCGCTGATCTCCGGCCAGCGGCAGTCGGAGGAGAAGATCGTGCGCCAGGTCGTGGTCGTGCCCTTCAGCTCCGACCGACCCGCCGCCGCTGCCCCGACCTCGGCGGCGCCGGCCGCGTCCATCGCCAACACGCCCGAGATGCAGGAGGTCATGCGCCAGGCCCTGCAGGTCTACACGGCCGCGAACGCGCGACCCGCCGAGGCGCCCGCCCCCGCCATGACGCCCGACATGCAGGAGGAGGTCCGAAAGCTGAGGGAGGCCCTTCAGTCTGCGACGGCGATGTATCAGCCGCCGCCCGCGTCGCCGCCGCCTCCTGTCCAACCCGCCATCGCTTCGACCGAGGTGCCCGCAACGCCGGTGCAGGGACAGGCGGCCGTAGCGGCCGGCCCGGTGCCGGCCGCGCCCGCGACTCCCATGACGGCCGAG
>JACZCV010113228.1_pt1 | contig 16992 bp, 18 predicted proteins | sample 8641841 | NCBI WGS metagenome assembly JACZCV01 (sample SAMN15324606, study PRJNA640507) | soil metagenome | isolation source: monocropping sugarcane control | place: China: Luxin town, Laibin City, Guangxi Province | collected 2019-07-25 | depth 10cm m
ACCGGCGAGTGCACATCTCAGGTCGTGTTTCCGGACTTCGCGGTGACACGCGCTCTTCCCGCGTACGCGACCACCAGCGTCGATCTCTTGCCCGATCGTGCCGGCGACTTCGGCTTCGCCTGCGGCATGAACATGGTCCACGGCCGCTTGATCGTCGAACCCAGTGGCAACGGGCATGCCGCGGTAGCTGTCGCCGCGCCGCCGCCGGCGGAAGCTATCGCGCCCGGAGCCGAATCCGAAGACCACGACGACACGGCTGAGCGCCAGGCCGAGATCAGGGATCTCTCACGTCGTGTCATCGCCGGCGCGCTGTTGACTGCGCCCGTGCTCTTCGCCGCGATGGCCGGCCCGTTCATCAACGTTGGGTTTCTGGGCAACCACTGGCTGCAGCTGGTGCTGATCACGCCGGTGATGCTCTGGGTCGGATGGCCGATCCACCGCATCGGCTGGCTGAGCCTGATTCACCGGTCGGCGGAGATGAACGCGCTGATCACGCTCGGCACCACCGCGGCCTTCGGCTTCAGCCTGCTCGTGACCATGGTGCCCGGCCTCTTTCCGCCGGACTTGCGTGAGGTTTACTTTGAGGCCGTCGGCGTGATCATCACGCTGATCCTGCTGGGCCGGCTCTTCGAGGCACGCGCCAAAGCCGGCACCGGTGAGGCGATTCGCAAGCTCATCGGGCTCCAGGCCCGGACGGCTCGGGTGCTCCGCGATGCAAGAGAGCTGGACATCCCGATCGAGCAGGTCGTCGCCGGCGACGTGGTCATCGTGCGGCCCGGCGAGAAGATCCCGGTCGACGGCGAGGTCATCGAGGGCGAATCGGCGGTCGACGAGTCCATGGTCACCGGCGAGCCGATCCCGGTGACCAAGCGCGCGGGCGACGCTGTCATCGGAGCGACGATCAACTCCACCGGGGCTTTCAGGTTCCGCGCCACCAAGGTCGGCCGGGACACGATGCTGGCCCACATCATCAAGCTCGTTCAGCAGGCCCAGGGTTCGAAGGCGCCGATCCAGCGGACTGCCGACACCGTCTCCAGCTACTTCGTGCCGGCCGTGATCGGCATCGCGATCTGGACCTTTGTCGCCTGGTTCATCTTCGGTCCGCAGCCGACGTTCACCTCGGCGATGGTGAGCGCGGTGGCGGTGCTGATCATCGCCTGCCCGTGCGCTCTCGGCCTGGCGACTCCCCTCTCGGTCATGGTCGCGACCGGCAAGGGAGCTCAGCAGGGCATCCTGATTCGATCCGCGGAAGCACTCGAGAAGGCGGGCGCGCTCAACATTGTGGTGCTCGACAAGACCGGCACCATCACGAGGGGAGCGCCGGCGCTCACCGATGTCATCGCCGTCGGGCGCATTGATAAGGAAGAGCTGCTCCGCCTGGCCGCGTCGGCAGAGCGCCAGTCGGAGCACCCGCTCGCGGGCGCGATCGTGGATGGCGCTCGGCATGAAGAGCTTCGGCTGGCTGACGCCACTCGCTTCGAATCGGTGACCGGAAGTGGGATTCGCGCGACCGTGGACGGGCACGTCGTCCTGGTCGGCACCCCTGACCTCCTCACCGGAGCCGATGTCGATGCCCGCGGCCTGCACGCGGACGTGGACCGGTTGTCGGGCGAAGGCAAGACCCCGCTTCTGGTCGCGATCGACGGTGCGGCGGCGGGAGTCCTGGCGGTCGCGGACACCGTCAAGCCGGAATCCCAGCAGGCGATCGCCGCGATGCGCGGCCTGGGCCTGGAGGCCGTGATGATCACCGGCGACAATCGCCGGACCGCGGCGGCGATCGCGCGCGAGGTCGGGGTCACACGAGTCCTCGCCGAGGTACTGCCCGAACGAAAAGCCTCAGAGGTCTCGAAGCTGCAGACGGCCGGCCGCAAGGTGGCGATGGTCGGCGATGGCATCAACGATGCGCCGGCGCTCGCGCAGGCGGACGTCGGCATGGCCATCGGCACCGGCACCGACGTAGCGATCGAATCGTCGGACATCACCCTCATTTCGGGCGCGCTGACCGGAGTCGTTACCGCGATCGAGCTGAGCCGGTCAACGATGCGCAACATCCGCCAGAACCTGGTCTGGGCCTTTGGCTACAACGTCATCGGCATCCCGATCGCGGCGGGAATCCTCTACCCGTTCCTCGGCTTGCGCCTGAGCCCGATGATCGCCGCGGGGGCGATGGCCCTGAGCTCGCTGTCGGTGGTGACGAACGCGAACCGGCTGAGGGGCTTCACGCCCAAGGACAGATCCGCCACCAGGGACGCGCTCACGGAGGAGCCTGTAGTCGAAGTCCCGACGAAAGAGAATGGAGGTATGACAGTGGAAGAAACAGCAGGCAGCGCAGTGGATCCGGTTTGCGGGATGAACGTCGACAAGGCCACCGCGGAGTACCGCTCATTCCGCGACGGGAAGGCCTTCTACTTCTGCTCGGCCGGATGCAAGACGTCGTTCGACAAGGACCCTGAGAAGTACCTCAAGGCACCCGGGACGCACAGCCACTGATCATCTAGCGGTTGGTGCGCTAGGTCATCGCCGGTACGCGGGGCAGCTCCTCGATGGCCGCGTCGATTCGCGACTGCGAAAGCTCGACGTCTTCGAGCTTGCCGGCGAAGTACGCGTCGTACGCCGACATGTCGAAGTGGCCGTGACCAGACAGGCCGAACAGGATGACTCGCTTTTCACCGGCTTCACGAGCGGCAGCGGCTTCTTCCGCGACAGCCTTCAGCGCATGCGCCGATTCGGGAGCCGGCAGGAAGCCTTCCGTCCGGGCAAAACGAACTGCTTCCGAGAACACCTCGTTCTGTTTGTAAGCTCGGGCCTCGACCACCTTGTGCTCGACCAGCGCGCACAGGGATGGCGCGTCGCCGTGGTAGCGGAGTCCGCCCGAGTGAATCCGGTCAGGGACGAAGCTGTGGCCGAGTGTGTACATCTTCACCACGGGCCCGATGCCGACCGCGTCGCCGAAGTCGAACGCGTAGACGCCGCGCGTCAGCGTCGGGCACGCTGCCGGCTCGGCGGCGATGAAGCGTGTGCGTGGCTGCTTTCCCTTCAGCTTGTCGCCGATGAACGGATACGTCAGCCCGGCGAAGTTGGATCCGCCGCCGACGCATCCGACGACGACGTCGGGATACTCGCCGGCCATGTCCATCTGCTTCTGAGCTTCGAGGCCGATCACCGTCTGATGCAACAGCACGTGGTTGACCACCGAGCCGAGGGAGTACTTCGCATCGTCGTGAGTGGCCGCGTCCTCGACCGCTTCGGAGATCGCGATGCCAAGGCTTCCCGGAGAGTCGGGATCCTCGGCGAGGATGCCCCGACCCGAGTTGGTCAGGTTCGTGGGAGAGGCGTGTACCGTCGCCCCCCAGGTTTCCATCATCGCCCGGCGGTATGGCTTCTGCTCGTAAGAGACCTTGACCATGTAGACGGTTACTTCGAGTCCGAACAGCGCGCCCGCAAACGCGAGCGCGGAGCCCCACTGGCCCGCGCCGGTCTCGGTGGTGAGCCTCTTCACGCCCTCCTTGGCGTTGTAGTAGGCCTGCGGCACGGCCGTGTTCGGCTTGTGCGAGCCTGCCGGAGACACGCCTTCGTACTTGAAGTAGATGTGGGCGGGCGTGTCCAGCGCCTTCTCCAGCCGGTCAGCTCGATACAGAGGACTCGGCCTCCAGATCTTGTAGACATCACGCACCTGCTCAGGTATCTCGATCCAGGGCTCCGCCGAAACCTCCTGGGCGATGATCGCCTGCGGGAAGATCGGCGCCAGGTCGGCCGGCCCCATGGGTTGCAGCGTCTGCGGATTCAGGTACGGCGCCGGCGGCGCCGGCATGTCGGGCAGGATGTTGTACCAGCGCTCGGGAATGTCGTTCTCACCGAGAAGGATCTTCTTCGCCACAGTTCGTCCCCAGCCTCCAAGAATTCAACCGGAAGCGGCGCAGAACCTCAGGGTAGCGCTACCCCGGCGGCACGGTCACCTCGAGCGGCTTGCCCGGCGTCAACCGAAGCTTCAGCAGCTTTTCAGCGGACGTCGCTCAGGTCGCCGACGCCAGGGTCCTCGCAGGCTTCCACTTCCGCTTTTCGTGCGACTACGCCATCGTCCTGGGAGCCGAGGTCGCTACATACGTCCTAGGCAAGCTCATGCTTCCCGTTGGTGCGTGAAGGCTGAACCCACCGTTCGGAATTTGACACCCTGGAGTCTCTCTGGCCCGTAGGAACCTTCAGATGGTCTCGGAACGCAACACGTGGCCGAGCGCGGAGCAGGCAGTCCTGGCTCGAGCGAAGGCAGGTGATCCCGCCGCCTTCGAGCAGCTTCTTCTGCCGGCGATGCGCCCGGCCATGCAGCTTGCCTACGCCATGCTCGCGAGCACATCTGAGGCGGAGGACGCGTTTCAAGAGGCGGCGCTCAGGGCCTGGAAGCGGATAGGCAACGTCCATGAGGTAGGTCCGTTTCAACCGTGGTTCATCGGCATCGTTGCCAACGAGTGTCGAGAGATGAGGCGCGGACGATGGTGGCGAGTAATCCGGCTGCCAGACCTGGGCGTCGACCGGCCGGTGGATGAGGGCAGCTGGTTGGAAGGTGAGGACCTTCGCCGCGCGCTCGGCCGCCTGTCCGAGAAGGAGCGGGCTGCCGTCCTTCTTCATTTCCATCTCGACATGCCCTTGACAGAAGTCGCGATCGCGCTGGGGATGACGGTCCCGGGCGTCAAGACACGAATCAACAGGGCCCTCAAACGGCTGCGCCCGGCAATGAGGATTTCGGAGGTCAGGATCAATGGGTGAGGAAACACTGAAGCGGAACCTCGATCGCGCTCTCGCGCCTCCCGCCGACTTCCCGGATCCACGGCTGCTTTCACGCACGATGGCGGCGGTTGCCGGCGCCGTCGCTCATCGCGAGACTGCTCGCAGGCCGGCACGTCTGGGGCTGCCCCGCATGGCCGCTCAGTGGGCCGCCGTGGCGCTGGTGCTCGTCCTGGCGGGCAGTGCCGCCGCTGTGTTTCTCGCCCTGCACCGATCGACGACACCGGTGACGCCGACCGGTCTGCCGGTCATCTTTCCGACGAAGATGGTCAGCCCGTCGACGGGCTGGGCCGTCACAGAGCAGGGCTCGTCACAGCAGGTCTGGCGCACCACCGACGGCGGCATCACCTGGAAGGATGTGACGCCTAAAAGGGGAGCGGGTCAGAGCGGCTATTACTACTTCCTCGACGAGTCGCATGCGTGGCTCACGGGTGAGGTCAGCGGCGCCCCGTCCGGTGCGCAACTGGTGACATTCGTCACAGTCGATGGCGGCAAGACATGGGAGCGCGGTACCCCGATCAGCGCGAAGCTTGGCACCAACGGAGGCTCGCTCCCTGGGGCATTGACTCTGTACTTCCTCAACGCCGGCACAGGCTGGCTTGTGATCTCAAATGTCGACCCCGCCCATGCTGCATGGCCTCAGGTCTATTCGACTACGGACGGCGGCCGTCATTGGTTGCTCGCGGCTTCCGAGGCAGGCATTGGCAACTCCCCGGCCGGCTTCCTTCCCGGGTTCGCCGAGCCAAGCTTCGTGTCCACCTCCACCGGCTGGCTCACAGTTGGCCTGTACTCCACCAACGGGCATGGAGCGTACTTTTCGCGAACGCTCGTCTTGGTGACGCACGACGGCGGGCACACTTGGTATGGTCAACCGCTTCCAATCGACGTGCCCTATGGCGCAGTCATGGATGCACCGCAATTCTTCGGCCAGCGGCAGGGCGTGATGGTGATGCACGCCATCGATCCCGCAAGCCCAGTGCCGGCAATGCTGCTGGCGACGTCTGATGGCGGACTCACGTGGACCGCCAAAAGACTCGACTGGCCCTACATCTGGTCGATTCAGTTCGTCGATCGCAACCACGCATGGGCCATGGCCGGGCCCGGCTCAGATTTCGCGAAACAGCTTGGGACTCCGACGATCTCGCTTCCGCTCTATCGCAGCGACGACGGGGGCGTGACCTGGACACGCGTCACCACGACTCTCAACCTTCAGGCCGGCCGCAGCCGCTTGACCGATGTCCATTTCGTCGATCAGCAGACGGCTTTCGCGACGATCTGGAACGACACCGGCCCCATTCAGTTGCTCAGATCCGACGATGGCGGACGCGACTGGACTGTGGTGGAGCTATGTCGCAGCGGCCTGGGGCTTGCGTATCCGCCGCCGGTCTGCCCCGCCTGACCGTCTGAGACTATTCGAAAGAAGGCGCGCGCGCGCCCGCGCGATAGCAGATTTGGCGATCAGGTGTCCAGGACTGCCACCGCGCACGACTCGGGAAGAAATACGTATAGGCGGTGGCGTTTCACATCGAGGGCTGTCGTCTTTGCACCAAGCTCCGTTGCAACCGACTCGATCACCCGCAGGCTCTCCGAATCGATCACATCGATTACGCCGGGATTGGCGACCGCCACATAAACCCGGTGACTCGAGGGGTCAAACCATGTGGCGTCCGGGACGCCTGAGATCGGAACCGCACCCAACTCGCGCCCAGATTCCATGTCGAGTGCGATCAGCTGACCGCCGTCGCAGGCGACAAAGGCCCGATTGCCTTCTCGATCCACGTCCATCCCATGAGGACCGGCCGACGAAACCGGCCAGGTCGCTTCGATTCGACCACTGGAGCCGGCGAGCGAGACCACGCTTGCCGGCTCGCGAATGTTGACGAGATAGACGTCTCTCTTCTCGTCGAACACACACCAGCGCGGCCGTCCCGGCAGGGTGGTCTGGGCGACGACCTTCTTCGAACGGAGGTCTACCAGCCTCGCGCGCTGGTCGGTCGCGTCGACGTCTGCCACCAGCACGCTGCCTCGACCTGGGTCCCAAGCCAGCCCGTTCGGTTTGGGGCCGACGGCCGTCTCGCCCTCGATTTCTAGGCGATCGGCATTGATGTGCAAGATCTTGCCGGCGCCGCGCGCCGCGGCCAAGACCAGACGCTCGGAGGTCGCGCTGAGAACTCCACTGCCTTCCGGGCAACCCTCGATGACCTTGATGACCTCCAGGGAATCGCCGTCGATCACGTCGACCGTGCCCTCTGAGGTGTGCGCGACGAAAACGCGGCCAGTCATCGGGTCGACGTCGCCGTGGTCGAAATCGCCTGGGCGTCCGGGTGACACGTTGATTCGCTTCACCAGCCGAAGCGAACCACTCAAGCCTTGCCCGCCTCCTCCTGACACCACGCATACAGAGCGTCGTACATCGGCGTTTCCAGCTCGATCTTCTTTTGGTCGTCAGCCCCATGCACAAGGGCAAAGCCATGTGCGATGGCGTAGAGACCAGCCGCCTCCGGACAGATGTCGCGATCGGTCGAAACATCGGCGCCGTGGACGATCTCAGCCAACCTCTGCAATCCAGGGTCTTCGAGCTTGTACTTGACCATGATCGATTCGAAGCTGCAGCGGCCGTCGACGTGCCCCAGCTCCACATTCTTGACGTCGTACGGGATTGCTCCCTCGCGTTCGGCGGTCGCCATGACCTCATCGGTCGGCACGTAGAGGAACTCCGCGCCGGCATCTACGAACCGTTTGATGAGCCAGGGGCATGCCACCCGATCGACGTTCGCGTTCACGCGAGTGATCCACTTCATCTACTTGTCTCCGCCTTGCAGTTGATCGAAGCCGATGCCGCCCCCGCGGCACGATCTCGATCCCATTCTCGTTCAAGGCCGCTGAAGGAGACAGCCGCGATCTAAGGCGTTTCCGCTTGAACCTTTCCTTGTTTCGTTGAGTTGGCGGACTCGAAGACGGCAGTGACCATATCGGCCAGGCGCGCCGGCGGCGTGCCCATCTTCTCCAGCCAGGCCAGCGCCCCCAATCGCGCGATCACGCCTTCGGTGTCATCACGGCGCGTGACGTTGCTGAGGATCAGTACTGGCATCGACCTGGTTTGTCCAGATTCACGCAAATGGCTCAGGACCTGTTCTCCGGTGATGGTGCCGAGATGCCAGTCAAGGACGGCCACGTCCGGTAGGTCGGCGCCGACAGCCGCCAGAAAAGCGGAACCGTCGGTGTGGATCGTCACCTTGAAGCCGCGGTGCTCGAGGCCAAGGCGATACATGTCCGCGACCAGCCTGTCACCTCGACAAGCGCGACTGGACGGTTCCCGTTTCTCCGGCCTCAAAACCCTGTTGCTGTGGCCGAAGCTTGGACCGACTCGCTCCAGTTACCACACCAAGATGCGCGGAAATCGTCGAAATCTGCTCGTAACCAGTCGATTGGTGGCTCGTTCGGTCTGATGTGAGGTCTGGCGTGGCGGTCGCGGTGGCGGCCTTGGTCCTCGCATCGGGCTGTCAGGCGTCGTCGAGTCAGAACGTGTCGGTTTCCACGAACGCTGCTCCGAGCCCAACGCCTCTGCCTGCCGCCTCAGCCGGCAGCCTCGGATTCATCACGGCCCTGGCACTGACCGGCCAGGCAGTCTTCGCCCTGTACGCACCCAACGGAACCGAAGGTCAGCTTCGGGGAGCGACCTCGACGATGCTTGCTCGGCTCGATCGCAGCTCGGGCGCTGTTCTTACAACCGGGCCGTTTTCCGGCGCCATGACGATTGCGGCAACTGACAGTTGGGTTTGGATTGGAGGCGGCAACGACTACCTGGCCACGCCGAACCCCAACGCAACAGGACTGATCAGGCTCAACGCGAAGACGCTCTCCAATCAGTTGTCGATCCGACTTCCTGACGCACAAGTGACGGCGCCGGCGATGGTGCAACTGGCAGCGTGGGATCAGCGGGTTTGGCTCGCTTATGGCCGGCGGATCTATCTTTTGACGGCGGCTACTGGCGCAGTCCTGGCGAGCAGCCATCTGCCCGGGATTGCGTCAAGCCTGGCCTATGAGCCGTCGACGAGCAAGCTCTACGTGGGTTCGGATGCAGGTTCGAATCAAACTCAGGCCACGGTGTCCGAGAGGGACCCGGCCGACCTTCACGGGCTGGTTACCGCTTCGACTGGCGGCGCGGACCTGGGCGGACCGGATGTCACACCGTCTCAGAGTGATATCTGGATCGCCTTCGCGACCGGCATGCTCGGTCAGGTTGAGCATCGCCGGGCGTCCGATCTGGCCCTGGAGCCGATGGCGAATCATCCGCAGTTCACCAATGGTGTCCGCGTGTTCGCAGCCGGCCGCCAGATCTGGGTGAGCGACTCGATGGCCGGCAAGCTTGACTGCCTGGACCCGGCATCCGGAGCGGTGCGAGCCAGTCGCGACCTGGTCCAGGGAGGCATCGTCGTCGGCGACGCCGCCGGCGTGTACCTGGGAGCCGCGACGGGCTTATCGGTCTTGGCCGCCGATCCTCGTTGCTAGCGAGCCGAGCGTTGCGAGTAACTGAACCCCTCTTCGACCGTCCGACAAGTAAGAGGATGTCTGGCGCACGCGGCGTCATGGCGCTGGTTGCACTCAGCCTTCTGGGCTCCGCCGGTTGCGGCCAGGTGGTGGGCTACCCCGGCGCCGTGCCGCCGTCCCACACGCAGGTATACGCATCGCTCCCGGCACCGGCTTTGTCCGGTGGCGTTTCCGCGACTCCCACGGCCGGAGCTTCTACATGGCACCGTCGGCCCCAACCTCCTACTGGAGAGCCACCTTCGGACGCCTGAGCAGCGCTGGGCCTGGATGCTTCGGGTTGCAGATCGACGGCGACACGTTCACCGAGTTCATCGTGGTCGAGGTCAACGCCGGAGCGGCGCCGCCCGGCTGAGAATCAGCTGGTGGCCGGCCGGCCGCTGATCGTCAGGTGGCCGACCGTCCAGCCGGTGAAGCCGCTTGGTCCGCAACCCCAGCCGGACAACTCGGTCTCGGTGCCAGTCATCGCGGTCGCCATCCACCCGGACGCGGCAGGCGCAGCGCCAGTCACCGACAGCGATAGACGTTGCTCGGGTTTCGGAACCGTTTTCGACGGAGAACAGCTGAACCCGCCGAAGCCACTGACGGGGATTGCCTGCGAGTACGTCGTGCCTGATTCGGTCATCGGCACGCTGACCGGCGGCCCCTGCAGCCCCGTGCTATTGCTGTAGAACCGGAAGTAGGCCGCCTGCGTCGGGTCCGGCCCGGTCGGACCCCACATCACAAGCGTGCACGTCGTGCCGGTGCAGTGCGACACCGCACGCGCCGAGCGCCCACGCCACGCATGTCAGAGCGGCTCCGGTTCTGAGGTGTTTCACCGCGCCCGACCATAGCTCACTGCGGCTGGCCCTACATGGCGGCGCGCGACCCAACAGGCTCCGCCGTGGCGTGAACTATGGTTGCTCCGATGGGCGGCATTCCGGCGGATGAAACCTTCGACGGCACCTTCCCCTTCGCGCCGCATTTTTCGACCCGCGCAGGTTTTCGCATGCACTACGTCGACGAGGGCGAAGGCCAGCCAATCGTCTTGCTGCACGGCGAACCGACCTGGTCTTACCTGTACCGCAATTTCATCCCGGCGCTCTCTCGACGCTTTCGCGTCATCGCGCCGGACCATATGGGCTTCGGAAAATCGGAGACGCCGGCCGACGCCCAGTACACGCTGGACCGGCACGCCACCAATTTCGGCCAGCTGATCGAGGAGCTGGATCTCCGAGACATCACGCTGGTGATGCAGGACTGGGGCGGGCCTATCGGCACGGTCGTCGCGTCGCGTTATCCCGATCGGATGCGGCGATTCGTCGCCATGAACACGATCTTCGGCACCGACCGCAACGTCCGGGAACAGCGGCTGACTCCGTGGTTCGCTGCCATCAAAGAGATGGAGGACGCCGGACAGCTGGAGGCGGTTCTCGGCAATCTCCGTCACCTGGTCGGTGGCATCATGGTGATGCTCGGGATGCAGCGACGCGCGGTCGTCACCGACACCTGGCTGCGCGCCTACAGCGCGCCTTTCGCATCGGCCGACGAGTGCCGCGCAGCGATTGCGTTCCCGCTGGAGGCTCTACACATCGAGCGAATCCGCGACACGATGGCCGCGGCGCTGCCCGGCCTGTTTCAACTCGGCGCGGCGAAGACGCCGGCGATGATGATCGAGGGCATGCAGGATCACGCGATCTGGCCGCACGTGGCCATGGCGGGATTCCGATCCTTCTTCCCGCACGGCACGGTTCACGAACTTCCGGGGGCCGGTCATTTCATCCAGGAGGATGCCCACGAGGTCGTCGTGCCGCTGATCGAGGAGTTCTGCCTCCGCACCTGACCGACCGGCTGAGGCAACTGGTCGGTGTGGCTCACGAAAACGCCATCTAGGGCGCTGCCGGAGAATGCTCTGAGCATGGCGCGTCGGGGACGGTCGCTGGCCATCCTGTCGATTCCTGTTCTATGCCTGCTCCTCGTCGGTGTGGCGGCGGTAGTCCGCGGGACCGGCAGTGCCGCACCCCCGCTCCCATCCACCGCGCGGATCTACGAGGCGCTCGCCGAAGCGGTCGCCGTGCTCATACTCGCGACCGGCCTGCTCACCCTGGCAATCTCGATCTGGGCGCTCCCGAGGCCGATTCCGGGGAACGCCAGGAACCGGCGCCGCCAGGGATGGTGGATCACGGCGATCACTTTCGGCATCGCATATGTCCTCCTCGGCCTACTGCTGGCGCGCCGCCCGAATCTGTCGGCGCGTCCGGGTGGCGGAGCAGCCGGACTTCTTGGCCGCAACTCGCATCTGACGGGCGGCACGCCCCAACTGTCCGCCGGCGACTGGCTCGGCTTTGCCCTAGGGGCTGCTGTCGTCCTCGCCGTCCTCCTGCTGCTGGCGTGGTACGTGTTCGTCAGGCGAACCGGCACCCCCGCCACCGCGATACCGGACGATGCGGTCATCGAGGGCGTGGAAGCCGGGCTGGAGGAGTTGCGCTCAATCCGGGATCCGCGGACCGCGGTCATTCGGGCCTACGCGGCGATGGAGCGTGTCTTCGCCCGCCGTGGATTGGGCCGGCGGCCGCATGAAGCGCCGACCGAATATCTGGCCCGATTGATCCCGGGCACCGCAGATCGCGGAGCGGCCGCTTCCCGGCTGACGCGCGCGTACCAGCTGGCGCGGTTCAGCTTCCACCGCGTCCCGCCTGACCTGAAGGAGGAGGCGATCGCAGCCCTCGAGGCCATGAGATCGACTCCAGGATGAGACGCTCGATGTGGATTGCCACCCAGGCGACGGTGCTCGTGACCATTGCCGCCGGCGCGGCCCTGGCGCTGGCGCCAACCCATCCAGGCCCGATCGGCCGCGCGTGGGTGCTGGCGCTCGCCATCATCTGGGCCGTGACGCTCGCGACATTCGTGTCAGGTGCGCCGGCGGATCGATCGCGGGTGGCGCCGCTGTGGCGCCGCCGCCGACCGAGCTCGATCGAATTGCCAGCTGACCTCGACTCACTGCAGCTGGCCGTCGAGCTGGCGCTGAGCTCGGAATTCGATCGCCACTACCGGCTGCGCCCGTGGCTCGTGGAGACGAGCGCCGGCCTCCTGGCAGCTCGTCGCGGGGTCAACCTCGCATCCGATCAGGAGCGAGCCGCGATGCTTCTCGGCCCGGACCTGTGGGAGCTCGTGCGCCCCGAACGCCCTGAGCCGCCCGGGCGCGGCCGTCAGGAGCTGGATCCCACTCAGCTGGAACGGATGGTCGCCGCGCTCGAGGCGATGGACCGGCGATGAAGGTCGTGTCTATCGCCGCGTCGGCCGAAGCCGTGCTCGACGAGGTCGAACGCGCCATCGTCGGCAAGCGCGCGGCACTCGAGATGGTCCTCATGGGCATCCTTGCCGGCGGCCACATTCTGCTCGAGGACTACCCCGGACTCGCCAAGACCCTGATCGCGCGGTCGTTCTCACAAGTCCTCGGATTGCGGTTCAGCCGCATCCAGTTCACGCCCGACCTGATGCCGTCGGACGTAACGGGCTCGTCGCTGCTCGATCAGAGGTCGACAGAGTTCGTCTTCAGGCCGGGGCCCATCTTCGCCAACCTGGTGCTGGCGGACGAGGTCAATCGCGCCCCCGCCAAAACGCAGGCAGCCCTGCTCGAAGCGATGCAGGAGTTTCAAGTCACAGTCGACGGTGTGACGCATCAGCTCGAGCAGCCCTTCAGCGTCATCGCGACGCAGAATCCGATCGAGTTCGAGGGCACCTATGCGCTGCCCGAAGCTCAGCTCGATCGCTTCCTGATGAGGCTGCAGGTCGGCTACCCGCAGCGCCAGGAGGAATGGGAGATGCTCTCGCGGCGCGCAACTCGCAAGCAGGACGAGGTCGTCCTTCAGCAGAAGCTCGGGAGCGACGAGCTGTTGGACCTGCGCGAGCGGATCGAGACCGTGCATGTCTCGGAGGCGATCGGCCTGTACATGGTCGATCTCGTCACCGCCACGAGGAAGGCCCCGGCGGTCCAGGTCGGCGCGAGCCCGCGCGGTTCTCTCGCGGTGATGAAGCTGGCGCGCTGCCACGCGGCACTCCGCGGTCGCGATTACGTCGTTCCCGAAGACGTCAAGGCCGTGGCCGTGCCCGCGCTTTCGCACCGATTGACGCTGAGGCCTGAGGTGTGGATCGAGCGCGTGACCGGCGGCGAGGTCGTGCAAGGCTGCCTGCGAACTGTTCCGACACCGCCAGCGGAAGCTTGAGCGCGCGCGCATCGGCACGAGTGCGCCAGTACTCGGTGCTGGCGGCGCTTTTGCTGGTGGCGGCGGTCGCCTCGCAAAGGGTCGAGGCGGTCGTGCTGGCCGCACCTCTGCTGGGGTTGCTGGTCGCAGGGCTCGCGTTGGCGCGACAGCCGCGACTGCATGCGTCGGTTAGCACGGATCGCGACCGCGTGCTGGAGGGCGAAGCGGTGACCATGCTCATCACGCTCGATGCTGCGGTCAGACCGGCTGAGGTGGAGCTGCGAATGTCACTGCCCCGCGGCTTGCGGGACCACTCCAAGCTGCCGCGGCTCGTGAGGCCTCGCGCCGCCGCCGAGTCTGTCGAGCTGCAGTTGCATGCCGCGCGCTGGGGCGGCTACCGGCTCGGCGCTCTGGAAGTCACCGCGCACGACCGCCTTGACTTCTATTCGTGGCGAGGCGAAGCGAAGCTCGACGTTGTCTTGCGTGTGTACCCGGGACCTGACCACGTGCGGCACCTGCTCCGCCCGCTGGAGACGCAACCGGCCGCGGGCTCCAACCTCTCGCGAGCGAGAGGCGAAGGCATCGAGTTCGCCGACATCACCGAGTATCAACCGGGCGACGCAGCGCGCAGGATCAACTGGCGCGCGAGCGGCCGGCGCCGCGCGCTGATGGTCAACCGTCACCATCCCGAACGCAGCTCCGACGTCGTCATCTTCGTGGACGCGTACTCCGACTTCGGCGGTGAGTCGGACTCGACGCTCGGCGTCACGGTTCGCCTGGCTGCAGCGCTCGCCCAGGCCCATCTCCGGCGCCGAGATCGGGTCGGAGTGATTGGTTGGGGCGGAGTGCTGCGCTGGCTGGTGCCGGGATCCGGAGTTGCCCAGGTGTATCGGATGCTCGACATGCTGGTGGACACCCAGGTCCACGTCAGCTATGCGTGGCGCGGCATCACCCACGTGCCTGGGCGCACTTTGCCGGCCAACGCGCAGGTCATCGCGGTGAGCGCACTCGCCGATGAGCGGCCGATTGAAGCACTGCTGAACCTCGCCGCCCGCGGCCGCGACCTGGCGGTGATCGAAATCTCGCCACTGACGTTTCTAGGGTCCGCCGAACCAGGTGCCGCCGCGATCGCCGGCCGGCTGTACGACCTCCGGCGCAGCCTTTTACGTAACCAGTTCTGGGCGGCCGGAGTACCGCTGGCGAAATGGACACCGTCGAGTTCACTGGCCTCCGTGGTCGAAGAACTCGAGGCGTTCAGGCGCTCCGCGCGGATTAGGAGGCCGGCATGAGGCGATTGCTCATGGCGGTAGTGAGCGCCGCATGCATGATCGGCGCCGCATCGTTGGTCGGAGGCAAGGCGGGTCTGATTGGCGGTTCGCTGGCGACGCTTTTGATCGCGTTAGGCGCAGTGTCCGGAGTCTCTGCGTTGATCACCGCAGCCGCCGCCGCGGTCGCCGGGACTTACGTCACGGCGCTCGTTCTAACGGGATCGCCCGTCGACCTGCAAGCGCCGCTGATCGGAACGCTGCTGGTTATCGCGATGGAAATCGGTCATATCTCGCTCGAAGGTGATCGCTACTCGTGGGCCGGCGGCGCGGCAGCGCTATCGATTCGAGCCGCCTTTACCGCCGGGATATGCCTGATCGGCTTGGCCGTGTCCTGGCTGGTCCTGCTAAGTGCGTATGCGGTGCCAATTCCAGGCGAGACGGCGAGCCTGGTGATCGGAGTTGTCGGAGTGCTTGGGGTCCTGGCGGTGCTGGTGGTGCTCCGCCGCTCATCCACCATCCAGTAGCTATACCTCGTTGCCCGCCTCCGCGCGGGGGCGGGTCGGCACCAGCGCTGGCCCGCCCCCTCGGGCATCGCCTCTGTCAGGAGTGCTAGCTGACGATCACGCAGAGAAATACGATGCCGGTGTCAACTTCGTACGGATTCGCTCCGCCTGGGTTGATCGGCAGGAACAGTCCATTGGCCTCGCCCTGGTCGAGCGCGACGTTGCTCGTCACCGGCGAGAAAGCTTTCTAAGGCTCCTCGATCGATAAGAGAAGGTGACTGCGCGGTGTTGGTGAGGCCGTGAGCGTCCACACACCGTCGGGCTGACGATGCTGAGCGCCAGAGCGAGCTTCCAAATGTCTAGCCGTGCGTCCGTCGCAGTGTCTGAACTTCGGCCCTGTTGTAATCCATCATCGCGAGGAAATACTCGTTGAAGGATGGGAAGCGATCGATCTCAGTGCCAGCAATCCAGATCACGACGCCGGGTTTGTCGGCAGCTCGGCGAGTGATTACGAATAGGTCCCGATCCACGGGGGATGCTGCGATCGGGAGAAGCTGTTCGTGCTTCACCTTCGCGGCGTCTAGGACAGAGCGCTTGACCGCCTCGAGCATCGTCTGCGCATGCGTGAATCGCATGTTGCCGAGTAAGTCTTGGTGGCCGAAGAGGTCGACGGTCTGGTAGAAGGCCGGCCAGCCCCCGGCAAATTTCAGAAACTCTTTGTATTCGGCATCAAGGGGCTCTCCGAGATGTCGTTCCACCTTGCGCAGGTCATCTTCTGTGGCTGCCAGACCCGGCAGCTTGTACCGCCACAACCCTTCCTTGTCCAGGTCAGCAATGGTCTGCTTTATCACCACCATGGTGACGATTGTTTTCTTCCAGTCCACGGCTCAGGGGTGACTCTACCCCCCTTCCTCGAAGACAAACTCGGCGTCCCTAACGATTGAGTCGGGCATGCCATTTCGAATCTGCGCGTTGTAGCTTAACGACCCACCGCTAGGGCTGGATAACTGTTGGTAGCGAGTGCTTTGGTTTCTATCACGGTTGCCTTCGACTTGAGGCACTCTTCGCTAATCGGCCTTTCGGTTCCAGATCCGGTCTCCGTCGGCATATATCGATTGGACCTCCGATCGGATGGCCGAAGACATTTCAGTGGCGGCGAGCAGCTCCTTGAGGACGACTCCGGTGTTCGAGAGAGCTTCCCCTGAGGTACTAGCGGAACGTTCAGCGCTCAGAAGCTTCATAGCCCAGTCGTCATGCCCCGCTGCGACCAGCCTGCCCCTTAGCTGCTCAAGTCGCGCGAAGTACACGTTCATTACGAGATCTCTATGAATGATCCGGCCATGTGACGATTTCGATCCCGCCACCGCCAGTTATCTCAACGCCCGGCGCTGGGCGAGTGATCAAGTCTGACCCAGGCGCGATGCGGCCCTGAGCCACCCAGTCACCTGTGCCGTCGGTAACGCGTCTAGCAGAGTCCATCGGCGTCGTTTTCGAGTTCAAGCCTGACACTGATCACCTGCGATTCGCCCGGCGCAGTCCACGGTAGTCCGCTCCGTAAGCGGTCATTCGAACGATTACTCGACGCTGAAGTCGGTCGAGCTGCCAAGCAAGCCCCAAAAAACTATCGATATCTGGGCCTTTGCAATGTCTCGATGATTTCCAACTTCGTCCTGGAATCGGCATACGAACACACTCGTGCCGCGTCGAGTA
>JACZCV010220628.1_pt1 | contig 16740 bp, 13 predicted proteins | sample 8641841 | NCBI WGS metagenome assembly JACZCV01 (sample SAMN15324606, study PRJNA640507) | soil metagenome | isolation source: monocropping sugarcane control | place: China: Luxin town, Laibin City, Guangxi Province | collected 2019-07-25 | depth 10cm m
CTGTGGCTCAACGAGAGCTTCGCCACGTTCATGGCATTCGAGGCGATGACCGGTGCGACGCGATTCCGGAGCGCATGGTTGAACTTCGCTACGCAGGTCAAGGCGAGCGCGCGGTCGCAGGACCAGCTCCCGACGACCCATCCCATCGTCGCCGACATTCCTGATGTCGAGTCGGTGCACTTGAACTTCGACGCCATCACGTACGAGAAGGGCGCGTCGGTCCTGAAGCAGCTGGTCTCGTACGTCGGCGAGGAGCAGTTCTACCGGGGCATCAACACGTACTTCCGCCGTCACGAGTACGGGAACACCGAGCTGCGCGACTTTCTGCGACCGCTGGAGGAGGCGTCCGGGCGCGACCTCACCACGTGGTCTCGCCTTTGGCTGGAAAAAGAGGGCGTCAACACACTGGCGACAGAGGTCGATGTCGAGGGTGGTCGCATCAAGCGCCTGGCAATCCGCCAGTCGGCACCGACCGGCCATCCCACCCTGCGCCCGCAGCGCATGCGGCTCGGCCTGTACGACCTGAAGGGTTCTGGGCTGCAGCACCGCCGGTCGGTCGAGATCGACGTCGACGGCGAGCTCACCGAGGTACGCGAGCTTGTGGGTGAGCCTGCGCCCGACCTGATCGTCCCGGACGAGTCCGACGACGCCTACGCCAAGCTCCGGCTGGACGAGCGATCGCTGGCCACCGCCCGGACGCATCTCAAGGATCTTCAGGATCCGCTGGCGCGCGCCGTCCTGTGGGGCGCGCTCTGGGACATGACGCGTGACGCGCAACTGCCCGCGCGCGATTTTGTCCACATCACGCTGAGCAACATCGACGTCGAGACCGACGCGGTCCAGGTTTTCCCGTTCATCCTCCGCATGGAGGGCGCGATCGACCAGTACGGCCAGCAGGCTCACCGCGCCGAGATGCGCGAGGTCCTCGCCGCGAGCGCTCGCGAGCGGGCCCTGCGGGCCGAGCCCGGCAAAGACCTGCAGCTGCTCTGGGCCCAGACGTTCATCGACAACGCGCGCAGCCCCCACGACGTCGATCGCATTCGCGATCTGCTCGACGGCGAGACCGAGTTCGAGGGATTGAAGATCGACTTCGCCATCCGGTGGACCGCGGTGGCGGCGCTGGCGCGCATCGGCGCGGGCTCGGAGGACATGATTGCGGCGGAGCTGAAGCGGGACCCGACCGAGGAGGGCCGCCGCGCCGCGGCCACGGCTCGCGCGGCCAGGCCGACGCCCGAGGCCAAGGAAGAGGCGTGGAGCGCGGTGACCGACGGCGACGAGGTGTCGCTCGCGATGAAGCGTGCCTTCGCGGCCGGCTTCCAGCGCGCCGACCAGGAGTCGGTGCTCGAGCCGTTCGTCAAGCGCTACTTCGATGAGCTGCTGCGGGTGTGGGAGTCGCACTCCATCGACGAGGCGCTCATGTTCGTGCGCGCGATGTACCCGGCCACGATCGTCTCCGAAGAGGTCGTGAAGCTGGTCGATGGGATGCTGAGCCGCAAGGATCTCCCGGGCCCCGTGCGGCGGGCGCTGCTGGAGGCGCAGGACGATACGGCGCGCCGGCTGCGAACGCGAGCCGCCGACCGCTAACTCCCCGCTCCCTCTGGGAGCGGGTTAGGGTGAGGGCAGCGGCCTAGAGGCTCTTACAGCCTCCCTTTCCCGGCGGGTCGACCGGCGGTCCCAGCCGGTGGCCGGTACGCGGCCCTACCGGCGTCGGCGCCGGCGCTCCGGTCGGGTTGCCGTGGCAGCCGTTGGCCCCGTGGTTGGCGGTGGTGCCAACGGTGTGCTCGCCGACTTCACTCTGGCCCAAGCCCCTCGCCTGCCGGTTCGTCGACGATGGCGCGACGTTCGGGGTGGAAGGTCCGCCGGTATCAACGTCGGCGGTAGGCACCGTCGCAGTCACTGAAAGGGATGGGCCGGCCGACGGATGCGTCGGGTGTCGCGGCGATGCCGTGTCTGGCATCAACGTCACCACTCCGACGGCCGCGACGGCGAGCGTCACCACGGCCGCGGTCGATGCGACCCGCTGAGTGTCCTCGGGCCCGACCACCCTGGCGATCCTGCTCCCGACGTAAGCGCCGAAGCCGATCAGCATGGCCGCCAGCCATGCCCCGGCAGCGCTGATGTACAGCTCGAGCCGTTCGAGGGCCTTCAGCAGTCGCCTCTTGACGGTAGTGACCGACACCCCGAGCGCGGCTGCGATCTCGCGGTTCGAGCGACCCTCTATGTACGCGAGCTGGATGACGCGGCGATGCTCTGGTTCTAGCTCGGTCAAGGCGCCGGAGACGGTGTGGCGCTGCAGCGCGGCCGTCGTCGACTGCCAGTGTTCAGAAGTCGCGGACCGCGCCGGGGGGTCGACCACCAGCAGCTTGCGCGTATTGCCATGGCCGCCGAAACGGCGCCGGCGGTCGACCAGCTGCACGCCGCCGACCAGCCACGCGCGCATGGAGTCGAGACCGGAATGACCGTTGCCGCCGAACGGCTCGTCGTCCGGGCGCGGCACTGCTCTCATCTGGACATCTGGCGGGGGCGAACCATTGGCGGGGTGAATGAGCGTACAACGCGCACGCCGCTCGTGAACGACTTCGATGTCAGTGCTTGTCGGATCGCACTCTGTAACGCAAGAAAAGGTAGTCGCCGTGACGTCGAGCCGTGAGCAGTCGAGACCAAGCGCCTCGGCCGGGCAGCAGCTCCTCGCCCTCGACCATCCCCAGGCGGTGGTCGCGGTCACGCCCCGCGATCACCGGCGAGACGGTCAGGAACGCCTCGTCGAGGAGCTCCCTTTCGATCAGCTCGCCCATCACATGGGGGCCGCCTTCGGTGAGCACCACGCCGAGCCCGCGGCGGCGAAGCTCGACCAGCACCTCGGTCAGGTCCACCCTGTCCCCCTCTCCGGCCACCGCCACCTCGGTGCTCGCTGGCAGGCGGCCTTCCAAGTTGGTGGCGCCCGCGGCGGTGGTCACGACCAGCGCGCCGTGCTCGACCGCCACGTGTGACGCGTCGACGTCGCCCCTACCCGTGACCAGCACGAGCCTGGGTTCGGGCGCGCGGCCCAGGGACCGTCGCAGCGCGGCGAAACTCTCGGCGAGGCTCGGAAAAACGTGCGCCGGCGTCCAGAGGTGCCCGGGAGTCGCCCGCAAAGTGCCTGCGCCCACCAGGACCGCGTCGGCGCAGGCGCGCAGCAGCGCCATCAGGAAGCGGTCGGCTGGGTTCTTGGCGCTGATGGTCGAGCCCGCGGACGTGCCCTCCCCGAGCGCGACCACGCCATCGATCGACGACACGAAGTTCGAGTACACGACCTGCTCGGGGAAGCCGAGCCCGTTGTACACGCGCTCCAGCTCGAACGGCAGCGGATAGCTCGGCAGACCTTCGACCTCGTAGAGGACCTCGAAAGCGTCGAGGAACTGCTGCGGTTGCGCGCTCAGTGGGTGTTCGTCTGGGCTACCGCCTGCAGGAACTCGGTGCGGAGCTCGGGGTCGCCCTCGTAGTTGCCGCGCCAGTAAGAAGTCCAGGTGCGGGAGTGGCCCTCACGGACGCCGCGCATCTGCGTGCACAGGTGGGTGGCGTTGAGATGAACGGCCACGCCGTGGGGCTTGAGCACGCGCACGAGCTCGTCGGCGATCTGCACGCCGATCCGCTCCTGAACCGTGAAGCGGCGCGCAAACACGCGCACGAGCCGCGTCAGCTTGGAGATGCCGATGATCTCCTCGTGGGCGATGTAGCCGATCCACGCGTGCCCGTGGAACGGCAGGGCATGGTGCTCGCAGAGTGAGAAGAACTCGATCGGCCCCTCGATGACCTGGCTGATGTTGCAGTCGGGCCCGCCATGGCATTCGGTCGGGAAGGCGGTCAGCAGCTTGGGGTCACCTTCGTAGCCGGCCGTGGCATCGAAGAGCGCCTTGAGGAATCGGGTTGGGGTCGCCTCGGTGCCCGGCGTGTGTAGGTCCATGCCGAACGCGTCGAAGATCTCGGTGGCGTAGCCCTCGAACTGCTTCCACCTGGCCGGTGTGATGGTGCGTGGTTGGGTCTGCTCCCAGTGGGTGGTCTCTTCAGGGTCGAACCGAAGCGTGGACATGTTGGTCTCCTATGTGGCCGGCAACGTTCACATCACTTTACGGCCCAGGGTTGCAGCCAATTCCGGCCGGACGCCCGGACCCCTGTGCCATAATCCGCGGGCCTTACCACCATGGCCGAACCCGAGCAGCTTCGCTTCGGACTCATCGGCTTCGGGCATTGGGGTCCCCACTACGCCCGAATTCTCGCCGGCACCTTGGACGGCGCACGCCTGGCCGCATGCGCTGAGCCGGCGACCTCGCGCCTGGCCACGTTCGACCGCCAGTACCCCGGCGCCCGCGCCTACGCCGACTACAACCGCATGCTTCGCGACGGGGACCTGGATGCGGTGATCGTCGCCACGCCAACCTCTACGCACCGTGAGGTCGTCGAACGCTGTCTCGACGCCGGCGTCCACGTGCTCGTGGAAAAGCCCCTCGCGGCCACGGTGGCCGACGCCGAAGCGCTGGCCGATGCCGGGCGAGGCACGGGTCGTGTGGTCATGGTGGGCCACACCTTCCTTTTCAATCCAGCCGTCCGCGCAATCAAGCGCTACATCGACGAGGGCTTCCTGGGAGAGATCCGCTATCTCTATTTCACGCGGACCGGCCTCGGCCCCATTCGCCACGACGTCAACGCCCTCTGGGACCTGGCGCCGCACGACTTCTCGATGCTGCGGTACTGGCTCGGCACGGACCCGATCGACCTGGTGGCCCGGGGCCAGTCTTACCTGAAAGCCGACACGGAGGATGTCGTGTTCGTGACGCTGACCTATCCCGAGAAGGTCCTGGCGAGCGTGCACGTGAGCTGGCTGGACCCGGTAAAGGTCCGGAGCGTCACTGTGGTCGGAGATCGCAAGATGGTCGTCTTCGACGACACCCACGCGACCGAGAAGCTGCGCATCTACGACCGTGGCGCCGACTACCAGCCCCGCGGCGGCGGATTCGCGGAGTTCATCGCGGCTGTGCGCGACGGCGACATCGTGATCCCGCGCCTCGAGCAGGCCGAGCCGCTCCGAGAGCAGCTCCTGCATTTCGTGGACTGCATCAAGACCGGCCGTCGCCCCATCGCCTCCGCCGAGGACGGAGTCGCGATCGTGAAGGTCCTCGAGAGGGCGCAGCGAGAGCTGCGAGCCGCAGCCGCGGCGCGCGCTTGATCCACTCCAACGTCGAGATCGGCAAGGGCACTGTCGTCCAGGAGGGCGCGATCGTCGGCGAGGCGCCGCGCGGCAAGCAGCCGGGCGAGCTCAAGACCGTGATCGGCGCGGGCGGTTTCATTCGTTCCGGCACCGTCATCTACGCGGGCGCAGTGATCGGCGATCGCTTCCAGACCGGCCACGGAGCGCTGATCCGCGAGGAAAACGTCATCGGCGACGACTGCAGCGTGGGCACCCACGCGGTGCTCGAGGCGGGCAATCGGATCGGCGACGGCACGCGGATCCACAGCGGCTGTTTCCTCGAGCACACCACCATCGGGAGTCGCGTCTTCCTGGCGCCCAACGTGGTCTTCACCGACGACCCCCACCCCATGTGCCCGCGCTACCTCGATTGCGTCCTGGGCGCGACCGTCGAGGACGACGTGAGCATCGGCGCGAACGCGACGATCCTGCCGGGATTGCGCATCGGCGCCGGCGCGTTGGTCGGGGCCGGCAGCGTCGTCACCAAGAACGTCGAGCCTGGGACGGTGGTCGCCGGCAATCCGGCGGTGCGCGTGAAGGACGTCGACCAGCTCGTCTGCTTCAAGGGTTATTTCGAGCGGCCGTATGTCTGGCGAGAAAGAGAAACTTCCGCTCGTTGATCTGAAAGCCCAGCACTCCGCAATCGAGGGCGAGGTGCGGGCGGCGATGGACTCGGTGATGGCCAACACCGACTTCATCCTCGGCGCGGACGTGGATGCCTTCGAGCAGGAGTACGCGCGTTACTGCGAGGCGAAGGAATGCGTGGGCCTCGATTCAGGCATGTCAGCGCTGGAGCTGGGCATGCGCGCCATGGGCATCGGGCCAGGCGACGAGGTGATCACGCCGGCCGGCTCTTTCATCGCTAGCTCCAGCGCGATCTCTTTCACCGGCGCGACGCCCGTCTGGGTGGACGTGGACCCGAAGACCTACAACATCGATCCGAACCTGATCGAGGCCGCGATCACGCCGCGCACCAGGGCGATCATGGCGGTGCATCTCTACGGCCAGCCCGCGGACATGGATGCGATCTTCGAAGTCGCGCGACAGCATGCGCTGCCCGTGATCGAAGACGCGTGCCAGTCGCACGGGGCCACGTACAAGGGCAGGCGGTCGGGTTCGATGGGCGCTTTCGCGGCCTTCAGCTTCTACCCCGCGAAGAACCTTGGCGCTTACGGCGACGCCGGCGCGCTCACCACCAACGACTCAGAGCTGGCCGAGAAGGTACGGATGATGCGCAACTACGGGCAGCGCGCCAAGTACGACCACGTTTACCTGGCGTGGAACCGGCGCCTGGACACGATCCAGGCAGCGGTCCTGCGCGTGAAGCTTCGCCATCTCGATCGGTGGAACCAGTCGCGGCGAACTCTGGCCTCGCTGTACGACGAGCTTCTCCGCGAAAGCGGTGCGGTCCCGCCCTTCGTATCACCCGAGTCGCGGCACGTCTATCACCTTTATGTGGTGCAGGTCGACGACCGGGCGCGCGTGCAGCGCGACCTGGCCGCGCAAGAGATATCAACGGGGATCCATTACCCGGTGCCCATCCACCTGCAGGAGGCTTACCGGTCCGCCGGGTTTGGTCGCGGTTCGTTCCCCGTGACGGAGGCAACGGCAGACCGCGTGCTCTCTCTGCCGATGTATCCCGAGCTGACCGAGGCAGGCGTGCGGCGCGTGGCCGCGGCGCTCACCGAAGCCCTCAGCGCTTCAGCCCGAGCCTGAGCATCAGCACCGGACGGAAGTAGCCCCACCAGTCGACGATCGGCCGTGCCCTCGTGTACGGCTTCTTGCCGCCTGCGTACGTGATGTGGACGGGCACCTCCTTCCAGCGGTAGCCGCAGAGCAACGTCTTCGCGAACAGGTATGTCTCGACCTCGTAGCGGCCCAGCCACGCCTGGTGCAGGTTGATCCGCGGATCGTCGAGGATCTTGAGCCGGTACGCCTGGTAGCCCCCGGTCGCATCGGTGACGTGCCGGCCGGCCAGGATCGAGAACAGCACCGTGAAGACCTGGATCAGGAACAGCCGGTGCCACGGGATGTTGACGTGGCCGCCGCCCTCGAGGTGTCGAGAGCCACGCACGAGGTCGAGGTTGTCATCGGCCAGCGGCCGGATCAGATCGGGCAGCTGGCCGGGATCGTGCTTGCCGTTCGAGGCCATTACCGCCACGAGGTCGTATTTCTGCGTTCGCAGCAGGTCCAGGCCGTCGCGGATCGCCGGGCCCGGGCCGCCGCGCTCCGTGCGATCGATCACGTTGGCGCCGCCGGCGCGTGCCGATCCGGAGGTTTGGTCCGTTGAACAGTCGTTGACGACGACCACCTCGTCGACGAGATCCCTAGGAATTCGCGGCAGCAGGCGCTCCAGGGAGGCGGCCTCATTGAAGGCGGGGATGACGACGCCCACCTTGAATTCGCCGATCATTCCCGAGCCGCGATTTTATGGGGCAGGCGTTAGAATCGCGCCGCCCATGCGGGGATCCCTGGTTCTGGTCGCAGCCGTCCTGCTGTCGGCGTGCGGCAGCAGCAGCGTTGCCTCTCACCACACGAGCCATTCCCCTTCCCCATCGGCCAACGCGTCAGCCGCGACTTCGCCGTCGTCTGGACCGGCGAACTTCCCGAGTCCGGCCCCGGTAACGGGAGCGGTGCCACCCGTCAGCGCGTCGTGCACGGCGGCGCCGTCCGCGGGCGCGAAGCTCGTGCTGGTCAGCCTGCGCAATGTGTCTGGGATCGTCGTCCGCGACATCACGGATATCGGCCACCCCCAGAACCGCTGCACGCTGCACGGCGGCTCCAACTTCAGGTTCATCAGCGCGACCCGGCTCTCCTACGTCGTCACGGCGAGCGGCGACCAGGGCGCCCCCGGTGCGCTCTACATCTTCGACACGGCTACCGGCGCGACCTCGCTGGCCCGCGCATACAGCTACGGCGGCTTTGGGTCCTGGGCGTACAACTGGAGCCCCGACGGCAGCCGCCTGACCTACATCGACTCCAACAATCAGCAGGACATGAAGTGGCACCTGCTTTCGGCGGCCGGTGACAAATTGCTGGCCGATCTCGGGTCCGTGCCGGCTCGTGGCGCTAACAGCGACAACGACGACCTGTACGTAGGGTTCTCGGCCGACGGGCAATACGTCGCGGTGGAGCAGACCTACACCGGCGCCGGCCCGGCGGTGCGAGTGAACCACGTTTCTGATGGCAGCGTCGCCTACACCAGCACCAACGGCACCATGGCCGCCTGGGCGGGCGCGGGAGCGCGCCTGTATTTCCGAACCGCCACCGGAGTGCAGTCATGGGCGCCTGGCAGCGGCCTGGTCACCGTGAGCGCGGGCACCGCTTGGATCCGTCCCCACCCCAGCCCCGACGGCAGCCGGATGGTGTTCACCGTTCTCAACGCCCAGGGCAATCACATCAGCGAGGCCCTCGACCTGACGTCGGCGTCGGGCGCGATCCAGCAGTTCTCCCCGAGCCCGCGGGTGAACCCGATCTTCGCTTCCTCGAGCCTAGTCTGGTACGCGGGTGAGTCGCTGTGCACGACTACCACGCCTTGCGGCCTCGGCGGCCCACCGCTGAGCGGCACGACTTACATCTACGACCTTGGCTCAGGCGTCGAGGCCGGCTCGCTCGACACGAACTTCTACGACGCCTGGCCGCACGTGGTCGGCCAGTCCTAGCGGGGCCCTACCGCACCCAGGAAGGGGGCGAGCTCTTCGGGACCTCGATACGCCTTAAAACTCCACGCGTTCAACTCGGAGTTTGAGACCGTGCTGGCGCTGGCGTGCTTGCACAGACGCCACCCGAACGGTTGAAGGAGCTGATTTCCAGCTACGACCCGACGACCTGTCTCGCCGGCAAATGGCACCTCGACCGGTACCGATGGGCCAGAATGGCGTGCATCGAGCCATTGAGCCCGCACTTAGCACAATCCTCAAGCCGCCTTCGGTCGCCGTCTCCCTTTAGGACCTGATTTGGAAGAGATCTCCAACCCAGAAGTCATCCCGATAGCGGATCGGCAGCTCACGTCCCTCTCACCGCTGAGCATCGTTCGCCAGTCGGCAAAGCTGTCGACCGCGAAAATCGGGGGCGCGCTCGTCATGCTGCCGGTGACGCTGGTGGTTGCTCGCTTCCTCGGTCCCAGGCTGATGGGCGTCGTCGGCCTAGTCACCCTTTGGCAGCTCTATGCCAACCTCCTGAAGCCGTCCATGTTCAGCGCGGCATTCAGGGAGATGCCTGGTCTCCTAGCTAAGGGAGACACCGATGAAGTGCGGCGGCTGCAGAACGTCGGTATCACATCTGAGGCCACCTACCTGGTGCTGCCGCTGGCGGCGTTCATCATCGGCGCCCTGGTCCAGTCGGACCCGCTCCAGCGCAACGCCCTTCTGTTAGGTGCCGCGGCGTTCGCCCTGCTCCAGATCAACTACTTTGCCGACGGCATCCAGTGGGCGCATCAGCGATACGGCTTGATCGCCCGTGCGAGCCTCGGCGGTGTTCTGGCCGCCGCTGCCTTCGCGTTGATCACGATTCAGTGGCTCGGGGTGTACGCAGCCCTGGCCATACCGGCAGTCACGGCAATCACGGCGGTCGTGATCTACGGGATCTTTGCCCCTCCCTTTGACTTCAAGCTGCGCTGGGACCGGGTCGAGGCAAAGCGCCTGCTGCGTGTGGGCATCCCGCTGGCCTTGGGCACGATCTTCTACTGGGCCTTCAGGACAACCGACAGAACTGTCGTCGCGAGCCTGATGCCGCTGACCGCACTCGGATACCTCTCCTTCTCGATGCAGTTCATCGACGCGGGCATCAAGCTCGTCAGCGATTTCCAAAATGTCGTGTCGATGCGGGTATGGTCCCGGTTGGACAAGCACAGTGAGCCGCTCGGCCCTTCGGCACGACGGCTCTCCCTGATCGTGCTCGTCGTGACATGCATGGGCATCAACCTGGCGCAGTCCCTGTTCGGCGCGTTCGTCAAGGTCATAGCGCCGGCCTTCGCATTCGCTGTGCCCGTGTTCGAGGTGCTGGCCATCCTCCTCACCGCTGGCACCGCCGGAATGGTATCGCTCACGATCCTGAACTCACCGCGCGTAAATAAGCAGAAGCTGACGAGCGTGATTTACGGCTTGGGCGTTGTCGTCAACGCCGTCCTTGTACTGGCGAGCATCAGGCTTGGGTACGGTCTGATCGGCGTGGCCGTCTCCACAGTGGTGGCACAGACGCTTGTCGCGGCAACTTTGATCGCGGCCGCCCACACCCAGATATTCAGCGAGGATGAGCGCTGGCTGCCGTACTACTCGGTGCTTCTCGGGATATACCTGCTTTCTGTCGCCGTCGACGTTGCCTTCCACACGGATGCACTGCGCCTTGGCGAGGGCAATCACGTATTCGTCGCTTCGGCGCTTCGTGCGGTGGTCTCGCTTTGCGTCTGGGTGCCGGTGTTCGCCGTGTTCGCGCGACTTCGATGGCCTGCGGTCGTGATGACCTCGCGCCCCAAAGCGCCGGCGAGGGCGTCCTGACGGCCTGAGTGAACCAATGAGAGGGCTGGTCTTCGTCGAGACCTCCGCCCAGGCGCAGCTCGTTGGCGAGCGATCGATGGGGAAAGGAGCTGACGTCGTCGCCCTCACCCCGATGGCGGCGTACGAGCTCGAGCATCGGGACATTCCGTTTACGCAGCCACACGACTACGTGGCTGCTACTGACTGGGAGCGGGTCGGCGACGTGAATCTTCGTCGGACAGAGCGCCTGACCGAGATGATCGATGTGGCCATCACCTCCACGCTTGGCGGCGATCATCCCTACTTCCGCCCGGCCTATTGCGAGTTCTTCCGGCTGAAGGTCTTGATGGACGCGCTGGGTCTACGAGTGCAGGAGATTGTCCGGATCATCGACGCGAAGTCCCCCAGTCAGGTCACGTTTTTCGATTACTCGCCGCACCAGACGCAAGGGCGGCTCGACTTCATGGCTGAGCCGATCTACAGCAGGCTCATTCCGCGCGTCGCAGCTGCCGCAGGCGTTCCGGTCGCGGCGCACTCTGCGGAAGCGTGGGACACGGCGCCAGCCGAATGGGGCCGGCGCTTCCGCATCCGAAGGGTCGCCGAGACATTGGCATCGCTGGCCCTCCCTGCGCTGGGTGGGCTCAGAACACGCCGAGACGCGACGTCGATCCTCGTGTTGGACTCGACGCTGGTGCAGAGACTCGTAACGTCGCGGGCCCATCGCGTGATCGTGTGGCGGGCAGGCTCGTCGCGAGCATTGGCGCTCGGCAGGCGGCCCATGATCCTGGGTGCGAGTCCGGCACATGGCTACTCGATCGCCACGTCGATGGATCGAGCCTGGTCGGACTTTTCGTCGAGCGTCGGTGACGACCTGTTCATGCAGGACGGCCTCGAGTTGAAGGATCTGCTCGAACCAAAGCTGCACCACTTGTTCCGGCAAATCGTGCCTGCCCACCACCTGACCTATCAGAGGGCGGCGAACGCCATCAGAAACTGGAACGTGGCGCTGGTCTTTGCGAGCTCATTCTCGGAGGGTTCCGAGCGGGCAGTGGCCCAAGCAGCTCACGCCACTGGTGTTCCAGTGGTTGCGTACGACCACGGCGCCGAGGGCTACTTTCACTTCCCCATCGACGAGCACCTCGATTCCGGCATCGCCGACTACAGGCTTGTTTGGGGGGAAGGCGTCCGGCGGCAGGTTCTTCGTCGGTACGCGAAGGGCGCCGAACCCATCACCGTTGGCGCCGCGACACTCGATCCGTTGCTTCAAACCAAGGCCGCGACGCGACGTTCCAACCGCAGCAGGCTGCTGCGACGACTTGGCTTCGACGACAGCCGCAAGGTCGTTGTTTACTGCGCGACCAACCTCACCAGCCACATGCGTTACGCGAGCCGGCTGATCGTGCCCGACAACCTCTACTTCGCCAACCAGCTGCGGATCCTGAGGGTCTTGCTCGAGTTCCCCCGACACCAGCTACTGCTCAAGATTCACCCGTCTACCTACTACCCGCGTGCCCCGATCGAGAACTTCCTTCGCGACCAGGGCCGCGCCGATGTTCGTATAGTCTCCGAAGTTCCCCTCAGCGAGGTGCTCGACATAGCCGACCTATTCGTAAACGACTCGCCCACGACAACGCTCCTGCAGATGCTTACGAGCCCAGCACCCGTAATCGCCTTCACTCAGCCGGCGATGGAGCTCGAAGCCGACTGCCTCGAGGCGCTCAGCGGAGCGGCTTTTGTGACCGACAAGATGGAAGTCCTTGAGCGCGAACTGCGGCGACGCCTCGAATCGGGTTCTCTCGACGGTGAGAGAGACCCCACAGCTGCGTTTCTCAAGGATTACGGCACTTACCTCAACGACGGGAAGAGCGCCCAGCGTGTCGTGGCCGCGATTCAGGACATAGCCCTGCGTGGCCCGATGCCGGTTGGAGCCGATGCGGGCGCACCATCTCTCTCGTGAGCAGCTCGCATCGTACTTCTGTCAGGTCGGAGGGCGAGCAATCCACGCCGGCTGTGACAGCGTCAGAGACATCACGGCGCGGCGTCGCACGAATAGTCGGAGATGAGATCCTCGACTGGATCAGCGACCTGGTGGGTTACGTGCCCGCACGAACAGGCAGCGTGCTGCGCACCGCTTGGTATCGAATGAGGCTCGACCGCCTCGGACCAAGCTCTCGGTTCGAAACAGGGATCCGGTTCACCTCGCCGCGCAACATAGCCATCGGTCAGCGATTTCGAGCGATGCGCAACAGCATGCTGTTCGCCAATGGAGATGGGCGCATTGAAATCGGAGATCGTGTCTCACTCAACAGCAACGTCGCCATCGATGCCGCGGAGCGTGGCGTCATCAAGATTGGAAGCGATGTACTGATGGGATCAAATGTGGTCATTAGAGCCAGCGATCACGCTACGGCCGAGTCGGACCGGCCAATCGGCCAGCAAGGTCACGCGGCCAGCACGATCGTGATCGGAGATGATGTCTGGCTCGGCGCCAACGTCGTCGTGGTCGGCGGGGTGACAATCGGTGAGCACTCGGTTATCGGTGCGGGCGCCGTCGTGACGCGCGATGTCGAGCCGTACTCGCTGGCAGTAGGCGTCCCCGCGCGACGGATAGCAGATCGGCGTTCCAATTCCCTCGGCGCTGAGCGCTCGGAGGCATAGAGCGATGCGAATAGTTGCCGTCCTCCCCGCTCGCATGGGATCGTCGCGATTTCCCGGCAAGCCACTCGCCAAGCTCGCAGGACTCCCGATGATCCAGCACGTTTGGGAGCGCACCCGAATGTGCGAGCGCCTCGACTCCGTCTACATCGCCACGTGCGACGAGGAGATCATGCAGGCCGCCCGCGATTTCGGTGCGGAAGCGGTGATGACCTCGGACAAGCACGAGCGCGCCAGCGATCGAGTCGCGGAGGTGGCGCAATCGGTGGATGCCGACATCTACGTCCTGGTCCAGGGCGACGAGCCGATGATCGACCCGTCGATGATCACGCTCGCGCTGCAGCCGCTCGAGGAGGATTCGTCGGTCGTCTGCTCCAATCTCGCCGCGCCCATCCACACCGAGGAAGAGTTCCTCGACCGCAACACGGTGAAGGTCGTGATGGCGCAGAACGGCGACGCCCTGTACTTCTCGCGAAGCCCTCTTCCCAATCCGTTCAAGCAGGAGTTCGGACAGATGCGAGCGTTCAAGCAGGTCTGCATCATCCCGTTCCGAGCTCAGTTCCTCCGCACGTACACGTCGCTGGCTCCGACACCGCTCGAGATCGCCGAATCGATCGACATGCTGCGCGCTCTCGAGCACGGCTTTCCCGTAAGGCTGATCGAATGCGACCACGTGACGCATGCGGTCGACACGCCCCAGGACCTCGCGCGAGTGGATCGGCTGATGCGCGATGACCCGATGCTTGCTCGCTACGCTCAGCGTGAGCCCTCGTCCTGATGCCTGAAACGGCGGTAGTCATTCGGGCCTACAACGAAGAGCGCCACCTGCCCGCCCTTTTCGATGCGCTCGACTCGCAGTCGTACCGCGATTTCGAGACGGTGGTCGTCGATTCCGGCTCATTCGACCGCACTCGTGAGATTGCGGCGCAGAGCGCTGACCACGTCGTCAGGGTCTCGCCGCACGACTTCACGTTTGGTCATTCGCTGAACGTCGGCATCGCCGCCGCCGACTCGAACTTCGTGGCGATCATCTCCGCGCACGCCGTGCCCACTGACGACACGTGGCTCAAGAACCTCGTCGAACCGCTGCGCGGGGAACGAGTCGCGATGGTATACGGACGGCAGCTCGGCACCGACGCGAGCAAGTTTTCCGAGCGGATCGACTTCGACCGCATCTTCGGGCCCGTCGCGAGGGTGCAGCGCCCACCGCACTTCTTCGCCAACAACGCCAACAGCGCCATCTCGCGGGAGCTCTGGGCACGGCATCGCTTCGACGAGACCCTGCCCGGTCTCGAGGACATCGACTGGGCGCGCCATTGGATGCTCGAGGGCTACACCGTCGTCTACGAACCGAAGGCCGCGATCTATCACCATCACGACGAAGCCTGGGCGCAGGTACGCCATCGGTATCGCCGCGAGGCGGAGGCGGCTCGGTACATCGGAACCCTGCGGCGCTCAGACCTGGCGGGCGAGGTGGTCAAGGAGATCGGCCGCTCGGTCGGAGACGCCGTGACCGCGGCGCGTACAGGGCAGCTGGTAGGTCGCCTGCCTGAGGTCGCCCGGTATCGCTACGAGCGCGTGCGCGGCGCCGTGGTCGGAGCATGGCCGGCGCCCCGCCCGCGTACCGAGCGCGAGCGCGAGTCGATCTTCTACGACTCCTACCACCGGGCCGTGGTGATCCGTGGGCCCGGCGAGGTTGGCCTCGAACAGGTCAAGGCGCCTCCCCTCCGGCCGGGCGATGTGCTCGTGAGAGTCGCCTACACCGGCATGTGCGCGACCGATCTCGAGATCCTGGACGGCACGCTTGGCTACTACAAGAACGGGCTCGCCAAGTATCCGATCACGCCTGGCCACGAGTTCTCTGGCGTGATCGCGGCGACGGGGCCACGCGTCTCCGAATTCAAGGAAGGGGATCGCGTCGTCGTCGAATGCATCCAGAACTGCGGCGTTTGCGAGGCATGCCGGCGCGGCAACGCGATCGGCTGCGCAGACCGGACCGAGGTCGGCGTCATCCGGCTCGACGGCGGCTACGCCGAATACATGGTCAGCCCTGCGCACTTCGTGCACCACGTGCCGGATGGGCTCGGCCTGCTCGAAGCGTGCGTTTGCGAACCGCTCGCGGTGGTGATGAAGGGCCTGCGCCGCCTGCAGCACTCTTGGGGCGCCGAGGAACGGCCGCGCGACTGCGCGGTGGTCGGCGCCGGGCCGATCGGCCATCTTTCGGCTCGGATCCTCAACGCCCGCGGCCATTGCGTCACGGTCTTCGACCGCGATCCGTCCCGGCTCCAGCTCTTCGGCGGCACCGACATCAAGGCCGGCCGCGACCTGGCCGAGCTCGGTGCATTCGAAGCGCTGATCGAGGCCACCGGCGATCCTGACGCCCTCGAGCCGATCCTTCACAACTCGGCGCCGGGCGCCAGCATCCTCCTGCTCGGCCTGCCATACGCGAGGCGCGACTTCAGCTTCGAGGCCATCGTCGGCTATGACAAGACCATCGTCGGCTCGGTCGGCAGCGCCGGCGAGGACTTCGACGAGGCACTGGCTGTGCTGCCGAAGATCGACATCTCGGCCTTCGTGCGGCGGCAGTTCCCGCTGGACCAGTACGCCGCCGCGCTCGCCGCGGCCCGCGAGCGCCGGCAGCTCAAGGTCATCCTGAAGGTCGATCCGGAGCTGCCAGACCCGCAACCGCATGCCTGACGCCGCGGCGGTCCGCGTCGCACACTCGAGCGAAAGTCCGGCCGGCCTTCGCGACCGTCTCGGCCCAGGGCATTGGCTCTACCTGGCGGCAGACCAGGCACGCATGGAGGCGTGGGAAGCTGCGCTGGGGACGGATCTACGCCGGATCCCGCTCCAGCCACTGCTGGATGACACCGCAGAGGCCCTTCGCGACCCATATCTGGCCTGGCTGGACGAGCTGACCCGTCGCTACCACTCGACGCCGGCGTGGTGGTTCACGCTCATCAGCGAGCGCAACACGATCACCGATCCCTTCTTCACTCACATCGCGTATGTGGCCGCAGCCCGCAAGGTGATCGAAGAGGGCGGCCCGCCGGCTCTGATCGTGGCCGACAGTTGGGGAGTCATCGGCGCCGTGACGGCGCTGCTGAGCTCCCGTGGCCTGCGCGCAACGCTGCCGACGGCCGCAGTGCGCCTCACCGCGCGTCTGCGCAACCTTGCCGGCGCGGCGGCGCAGCTGGGCTTCTTCGTCGGTCACTGGTGGGCGCTGCGAAAGACCGCAGCCCTGCTCAGTCGACGCGGCAGCCGAAACCAGGCGATGGCAACCGCACCCAGCGCGCTGGTCATGAATTTCTTGCTCGACGGCGACGCCGCCGGCGGCGAATACCGCGAACGATTCTTCCCTGGCCTGGCCGAATGGTTCGAAGCCGC
>JACZCV010067989.1_pt1 | contig 16685 bp, 17 predicted proteins | sample 8641841 | NCBI WGS metagenome assembly JACZCV01 (sample SAMN15324606, study PRJNA640507) | soil metagenome | isolation source: monocropping sugarcane control | place: China: Luxin town, Laibin City, Guangxi Province | collected 2019-07-25 | depth 10cm m
AACATCATGGAAGAGAAGGACGTGCAGATCCGCGGCTACCGCGTGCGACTGCCGCTCGACCTTTTCGTGATCGCCAGCGCGAACCCCGAGGACTACACGTCACGCGGCCGCATCATCACGCCGCTGAAGGACCGCTTCGGTTCGCAGGTCCGCACTCACTACCCGCTGACCGTCGGCGAGGAGATGCAGATCATGGAGCTCGAGCGCAACCCGGTCCCCGAGGATTTCGAGCTCGTTTTCCCCGGCTTCATGAAGGAGATCGTCGCCGAGCTCACGCATCTCGCTCGTAGGAGCCCGCACATCTCACAGTCGTCGGGCGTGTCGGTGCGCATGTCCATCGCCAACTTCGAGAACCTCGCGAGCAACTCTGTGCGCAGAGCCGCTCGGCTCGGCGAGTCGATCGCGGTGCCGCGCATCACGGACCTCGCCTACCTGACGTCCTCGACATCCGGCCGCGTGGAGATCGAGGCGCTCGACGAAGGCAAAGAAGAGCAGGTCCTGTCGCGCCTGGAGCGCGGCGCGATCAGCGCTGTTTTCAGCCGGTACTTCTCTGCCTCGCACTTCGATGGCCTCGTGTCGCGATTCGAGGACGGTTCGATGCTCGAGGTCGGCGAAGGCATCGGCGCGCGGGCGTACACGCGCACGCTGGGCGATTTTCCGGAGATGGCCTCGGCCTTGAAGAAGCTGGGCCTGCCGGACCGCCCCGAGGTGCGGGCGTCGGTCATCGAGTTCCTGCTCGAAGGCCTGCACCTGAACAAGCGGCTCAACAAGGACGAGGTCGAAGGGAGGGCCGTCTACCGCCGGTAGAACTTATGAGGGAAAACTCGGATGGTTTTCCCTCATCGCCCGGCCGGCTTCGCCGGCGGGGCTGCTCCCATTCCGGAATACGGTTGGGATTTATCTGAGTAGCTGCGCCTTGCCACGTCTCGGTGACCAATAAGACCAAGCCGCGGCCGGACTTAGCCCGGCCGCCCCTGCGACGATGTGCCACAACTTACCGCCGGTAGACTGGCCTCCGTGGATCAACCAGCCCAACAGCAGCAGGTCGCTTGCGACACCTGTGGCGCGCAGCTGATTCCGGGCGCTGCCTACTGCGAACGCTGCGGAGCACGCACGCGCAAAGCCCGGCGGCTCGTGCGGCTGGCGATCCGCGTCGAGCTCCTCTTCTTCGCGCTGGTGGTCATCCTGGTGATCGCTTTCACCTGGATCTACGCGGTCCAGAAGTAGAACGCGGATGGAACTGGATGAGGAGCTGACGCCGGCCGACACGGTCCTTCTTCTCAGCTCGGTCCCCGAACGGATCAGCGACCTGGTCTTCGGCCTCGACGAGGCTCGCCTCCGCTATCGCCACGGCCCGGCGTTCCCCACCCTCGGCGGCCTGCTCGCCCACCTGCTCGACTCGGGCACGAAGGTAGACGCGCTTCTCCGCCGCGCGCACCTCGAAGGCGTCGGCACGGCAGACGTGCAGGGCGCCGTCGACCCGAGCCAGCAGCATGACCTCGACCGTCCTCTGCAGGACGCCGTCGACGACTTCGCCCGGGTGCGGCGCCGCACGGTCGACCTCCTCCACGGCTGGGGCAGAACCGAATGGGCGCGCACGGTCTCGGACCCGCGGGCGGGCGACGTGTCGCTGCTCGACGTATGCCGGCGCGTCGCGCGGCACGAGATGGCGCACATCGTCCAGATCCGAAACCTCACGGCGCTGCTGCCGGAACCGCAGGATCTCGGACCGAGGGACGGTTCGCCGATCCCTCACGCCTCGAACGGCGCATAAGGCCGACAATTCGCGGGTGTCTGACGAGGTAACCGAACCCGAATCCCCGGCTGCCGAGCCGGCAGCTCGCACCGGACGTGGCCGCCGCCGCCGCAAGTCAGGCCGCGGGGGCGAAGGCAAAGCCAGCCAGTACTGGATGGTCGTCAGCTCGCCAGAAAACTTTCGCAAGACCCGCGAGCACAGCTTCACGATCCAGGGCCTGAAAACACGACACCGCCGGCGCGTCGAATCGATGCGCGTGGGCGATCGCGTCCTTTACTACGTGACCGGTCGCATGGGCTTCGCGGCCACGGTCACAGTGGCGTCGCCGATGTACGAGGACCACACCCCGATCTGGCGCACCGCTCGCCGAGACGAGGACTATCCGTGGCGCGTGCACATCCGGCCGGACGTGGTGCTCGATGAGGCGGACTGGGTCCCTGCCAAGGACATCGCCTACCGGCTCGACTACGTGCGCAAGTGGCCACCCGAGCATTGGACGCTTGCCTTCCAGGGCCACATCCACCTGTTGAACAAGAACGACTTCTCGGTCATCGAAGATGCGATGGCATCACACCTGCAGCGGCAGAGGCACGCCGCCGGTTAGGTCATACCCGCGATGAAGTTGCTGTCAGAGCTGTATCGATTTCATTTCCAAAACGAGCGCCGCGAGCGACTCTTTCTCGCATCGCTGTCGTTCCTGTTGACGTTCGCGATCGTGCGCGGAATCACGTACTCGATCCGCTCGGGCGTCGGTCCGTTTCACAACGTCAGCGCCGGCGGCACGCACATCCATCACCTGGTCTGGGGCATCCTGCTGCTGCTCGTCGTCGGTTACGTCTGGCTGCTCGAAGTCGGCGTCGGCTCGACGTGGGTTGCCAGCCTGACCGCCATCGTGTTCGGCATCGGCGCCGCCCTCACCCTCGACGAATTCGCGCTTTGGCTGAACCTGCAGGACGTGTACTGGGAGCGGCAGGGCAGGGTCAGCGTCGATGTGGTGCTTGGTTTCCTGGGCCTGCTCTCGGTCGGGATCTGGGGCGGCACCTTCTTGAAAGAGCTGGCCAAACTGCCCTTCAGACGGATCACGCGACCATGAGCGTCCCCTCCCAGGCCCTCCGCGCAGGCAGGGAGGTCAGTAAGGCCGAACGGTCACAAAAGAGTTCGCTGCGGTGCTTGTTGGTTAGTGGGCATGGAGACGACCGCTTCTGACCGGTCGAGACCGGCGATGAGCACCGAACAGGACTCATTCGAGGCTCTGTTCAAGGCCGAGTACAACCGGGTTGCGGGCATCGCGAACCGCGTCCTGGGCGACTCGCACGAGGCCGAAGACGTGGCCCAGGAGGTCTTCATCGACTTCCACCGGCTGCACTCGGCTCGAGCCCAGTACGCGGCCGCGTGGCTGTACCGGGCCTCGGCGCACACGGCGCTCAACCGCGTGCGCGGCCGGCGCCGCCGAGAGAAGCGCGAGCATGCGACGGCCCGCGAAGAGTCCGCCAGCACGCTCGACCCGCAGCAGGTCGCCGAGGTCAACGAGCAGCGGCGCCGGCTCCGCAGCGCGCTGGCGAAGCTGCCGGCCAAGCCCGCGACGGTGCTCGTGCTGCGTTCGAGCGGGCTCAGCTACGCCGAGGTCGCGGAGGCTGTCGGCGTGAGCACTGGACAGATTGGAACTTTGTTGAGGCGCGCAGAAGCCGCGCTACGTAAGGAGGTCAACCGTGAGTCACCTGAGTGACGGCGCCCTGCGCCGTATGTTCGACGATCCCAACGCCATCACGGCGCCGGAGCGGGAGCACTTCGCGTCCTGTTCCGAATGCAAGGAGCGTTACTCGGCCACGTCTGCCGACGCGACCGAGGTTTCGCGCCTGCTGACGATCCCGGCGCCGAAATTCGATGCCGACGCCGCGTACAAGCGCATGACCGCCGCGCCGGCGAAGTCGCCCCGATTCGGCTTCAGGCTGCCTGTGATCAAGCGGTCCGCGCAGCGTCCGATCGCCATCCTCGCGTTCGCCGTCGTGCTGGCCGTGATCGCGACCGCGTCGGTCAACCTCTCGCAGGTCTTCGCGCCGACCCAGGTCAAGCCGGTGCCGGTCAGTGTTGCGGACCTGGAATCCCTGCCCAAGCTCAGCACCTATGGCACGTACGCGTGGTCCAAGGAGCCGACCCCGCAGATCGGCATCAGCAAGGCTGACGCCGAAAAGGTGGCGGGCTTCTCCGCGCCCAACGCAACCAACGTGCCTGCATCGGTGGCCTCACAGACGATCACCTACGCCGCGGTCTCGCAGGCCGTGGCCACCTTCACGTTCAGCGCCGCCAAGGCGCAGGCCGCGGCCGCCGCTGAGGGCAAGACGCTGCCCAAGATGCCCGCGGGCATGGACGGCAGCACGCTGACGTTCACGCTTGGTCCGGCCATCCTCGAGATCTACGGCAACCTGCCGCAGGGCACGTCGGCCTCCGACGTGACCCAGCTTTCTCTGCCCGAGCTCGTCGTGGCCGAGTCGAAGGCGCCGGTCGTCACGTCGACGGGCGTTTCGGCAAGCCAGCTCGAGAACTACCTGCTGGCGCAGCCCGGTATCACGCCGGAGCTCGCCGCCGACATCAAGGCGCTCGGCGACCCGACCCACACGCTGCCGATCCCGGTCCCGGTGGGTTACGCCACCTCGGCCAACGTCACGGTGCAGGGCGTCCAGGGAGTCGCGCTCGGCGACAACACCGGCGCCGGCGCGGCCGTGATCTGGATCAAGGGCAACGTCTTCTTCGTGGGTGGATCCCTCAAGCAGTCGGAGCTCGTTGCGATCGCGAATCAGCTCCATTAATCGGGCGTGTAGCCTGCTGTTGTGGCAGGAGTAATTGAAAAAGAGGCGGCCGCGCCTGTGGGTGTGGCCGCTTCCTCTCCGGCGATCCACACAGTCGAGCTGACCAAGCGATTCGGCGCATCCACGGTCGCACTCGCCGGCCTGTCGATGACCGTCCCGCGCGGCGAGATCTTCGGCTTCCTCGGCCCCAACGGCGCGGGCAAGACGACAGCGGTCAAGCTGCTGCTTGGCCTGCTGTCCCCGACGTCAGGAGATGCATGGGTCCTCGGTCAGCCCGCCGGCAACCTCGGCGCGCGACGCCGCATCGGTTACCTGCCGGAACTGTTCCGCTATCAGAGCTGGCTGTCGGCGCGCGAGGTGCTCGCGCTGCATTGCGAGCTGGCACCGCTCCCGCGCTCGACCTGGAAGGAAGAGATCGATCAGATCCTGATCACCGTCGGCCTGGCGCAGCGCGATCGCGACCGCGTGGGCACTTTCTCGAAAGGCATGCAGCAGCGGCTTGGACTTGGCGTTGCGTTGCTCGGCAAGCCGGAGCTTGTCTTCCTCGACGAGCCGACGTCGGCGCTCGACCCGGTGGGCCGCCACGACGTGCGCGGCATCATTCGCGATCTCGCCGCCCGCGGCACCGCGGTCTTCTTGAACTCGCACCTCTTGAGCGAGGTCGAGCAGGTGTGCGACCGCGTGGCCGTGGTCGATCACGGGCGCGTGATCTCGGCCGGCACGATGGAGGAGCTGCTGACCGGCTCGGCGGTGCGCGTTCGCGTCACTGGCTTAAGGCCGGAGGACCACAAAGCACTCGATGCGTACGGTCCCATCGACGACGAGGGCGAGAAGCTCACGTTCACGAAGCTCGATGTCGACCGCGTACCCGAGCTCGTGGCAGCGATCGTTGGGCTCGGCGGCCGCGTGTACGAGGTCGTGCCCCGCCACCAGACCCTGGAAGACCGCTTCCTCCAGCTCCTGCACGAAGACTGATGCCGCCGCTGCCTCCAATCCTCGTCATCGCGCGGCTCACGGTGCAGGAGGCGTCGCGCCGCCGGCTCCTGTTGGCGCTCGTGATCCTGACGCTGATCGTCGTCGGATTCTCGGCGTGGGGCTTCTACAAGATCACGACCGTCTCCGGGTCGAACGGCCTGGCTCCAACGCACGAAACGGTGATCATCGTCAGCTCGCAGCTCCTCATCTTCGTGACGTTCGTGTACAGCGGAGTGCTCGCATTGAGCGCAGCCGTGGTCGCGGGACCGCTCATCTCCAACGAGGTCGAAAGCGGCCTGATCCTCTCGATCGTGGCGCGGCCGGTGCGACGCAGTGAGGTCGTGATCGGCAAGTGGCTCGGACTCGCGATCCTGGTGACGATCTACGCCGTCGGCTCGGCCGTGCTCGAGCTGGTGGCGGTGAACTGGGCAACCTCCTACACACCACCGCATCCGGTGGCTCTGATCGTCTATGTCGGTCTTGAAGGCCTGGCCCTGCTCTCACTCGGACTGCTTCTTTCCACGCGCCTGTCTGGAATCACCGGCGGCGTGATCGCGCTGGTCGCGTGGCTCATGGCCTGGATCGGCGGCATCGTCGGCGACATCGGCACCGGCCTGCAGAACGAGGCGGTGCAGGACGTGGGCATCATCAGCCGCCTGATCCTGCCGACCGACGGGTTGTGGCGCGGCGCCATCAACGCGATGGAACCCGACGTGATCCTCACCCAGCTGCGCCAGGCCGGCGCTTTCGGGCGCGCGAATCCCTTCGCGGCCCTGGACCCGCCGCCGACGGCCTTCCTGCTGTGGGTCGCGATCTGGTTCGCGCTCATCCTCGGCCTCGCCATCTGGAGCTTCCGGACTCGCGAGATCTAGTAGTTCAGAATTTGGCCTAACGGCCAGCACTGACCTGGAGGTGGGGACATGGCGTCAACCGGCACGGCACAGCGCAACATCGAGATGGCCCGCAAGGGATACCAGGCCTTCAACGAGATGAAGATCGAGGAGGCCATGGCGACGATTCACGAGGACATCGTCTGGCACAACGGCGGCGACAACCCGCTCTCGGGCGAGTACAAGGGGAAGCAAGCCGTCATGGAGCTGTTCGCGAAGTTCGGGCAGTTGACAGAAGGCACTTCCGAATTCGATGTGCACGACATACTCGCCAGCGACGACCACACGGTCGTCATCGGCACTGCCACGGCCACGCGTCACGGCCGCACACACGCGAGCCGGTTCGTCGACATCGTGCACCCGGCCGAGGACGGCAGAGCCAAGGAGTTCTGGCGCTTCGTCGAGGATCAGGCCGCCGACGACGAGTTCTTCAAGGAGTAGCAAATCGGCGTTTAAGCCCCCGGAAAATCCTTAAGCCAGGGATCTAATCCCCGCGACGGTCGCCAGCGAACCAGCGGTTGAAGCGTCCGTTTCGATCGCCCCCGCTGCGGACGTCGCTTACAGCGAGCCCGCAGTCGAGCTCGTCACTTCGGCCCACGACGTATTGCGGGAGAGCGAACCAATCGCGGCGGCGGTGCCGTTGACACACGAAGGAGAGGAGGCTCCGCCGGCGCCAACCGAGACCTGACGCGCCGGCGGCCAGCGCATAGCGTCACAACTGATACGTCAAGCGAGGCGAATCCCAATGCAATCGCAGCAATTGCTCGCAGGCTAGGGCGTACGCGAGCGCGACCAGGGCTGGAAGCTCTGCGTCCGGCGATTCCTCGGGTGCCATGAACATGTGCCCGGCGTTCCGTATGAAGATGCTTCGGCTCGACGCGGATACGACGACGAGCGCGGGGTTGTTCGGTACATACACCGCGTATTCGAGGCCGAGATCGTGAGTAGCCCGCATAGCGAGTTGGCGGCCGGACGCTGTAGTAATCCAGCCGCGCATGTTGAACGAACCTTCATTTTCGAGCTCGAAGCCGGCAATGCTCTCGGTCTCACCTGGCCTCCACACCACCGCAGGTCGCTTGCCTGGGTCCATCAGGTCGATGTGCACCTGGAACCGTCCCTCGCCGAACTCGACGCTGAGGTCGTATGTCTTCAACCGCTCCCAGGTGACCTGACCGGTGGCGACAGTCTCGGACCCGTCCTGGAGCCAGCAACGATGCATCGCCACACGTGGTATGGAGCGACTCATGTCGGTCTGCCACCACAGGTTCCTGCCTGTGAGTTGCGCCAGCGCAAGCACCCGTCTTCGGGTTTAGCTGGTCGCGGCGAAAACGAGCCGCAAGGTGTGCCCGTGCGTGACGAATGGTCCATCGCCGGCCGGATTCCCGGTCACCGTCTCGAATGTCACGGTGTCATCGGTGCGCAGCTCACGCACATGCGATGACAGCTCCGCCACCGCTCCAAGGATCGTCCACGCCGCCTGACGCAGGTCGCGTCTGCTCATCGCGCTTGCGCCCATCAGATGAACAGCGAAGCAGCCTTCTGGATCAATAGCGAACGACGTGATCGTCAGGCCGGCGCTCTCGGCGCCTCGACGCAGGCCCGGCAACAGGTGAGCTTCAGGATCTTCGGTCACCCAAGCGGGTTGTGCCGCCAGGTCTGCGAGTTCGTTGATGGCAGCGAGGTGGCCGGCAGCGCTCGCGACCCCGTGACCGATCTCGTCGTTGTCCCAGCGCCGCGCGCGCTGTTCTGTCACGGGTAGAGACCGCGCTCCCGGGTAGCCGCCGCAACGCGCGTCACGGCTTGCACGTAAGCCGCCATGCGCATGTCGAGCTTGCGCTCTTCTTTCGTGCGCAGCACCTCTTCGAAGGCGCGGGTCATGATCGCCTTGAGCTTCTGATTCACCTCGTGCTCCGACCAGAAGAACGACTGCAGGTCTTGCACCCACTCGAAGTAGGAAACGGTGACGCCGCCGGCGTTGGCGAGGATGTCGGGCACGAGGAAGATTCCCCGCTCGCGGAAGATCGCGTCCGCCTCTGGCGTCGTCGGCCCGTTCGCGCCTTCGACGATGAGCGACGCCTTCACGTCGCGCGCGTTGCGTGACGTCAGCTGATTGCCGATCGCCGCAGGGACGAGCAGATCGCAATCGACGGTCAGCACGTCCTGGTTGCCGATCTGCTGCGCGCCGGGAAAACCGAACAGCGTCTTCTCTCGCGCGCGGTGCTCGAGCACGCGCTTGATCGAAAGCCCTAGTGGGTTGTAGATGCCACCGTAGTCCTCCGACACGGCGACCACCGTGCAGCCCGCCTCTTCGAGCAGCCGGGCACTGACGCTGCCGACGTTGCCAAAGCCCTGCACCGCGACCTTGGTCTGGTGGGGGCTGCGGCCGAGGTGCTCGAGCGCCGCCACCGAGCAGATGGTCACGCCGCGGCCGGTGGCGTCAATGCGGCCCAGTGAGCCGCCAACCTCGATCGGCTTGCCCGTGACGGCCGCCGGGCTCGAGTAGCCGAGGTGCATCGAGATCGTGTCCATGATCCAGGCCATCACCTGGCCGTCGGTGTTGACGTCAGGCGCGGGGATGTCGCGGTCGTGGCCGATGAGGATCGATATCTCGGTCGCGAACCGGCGCGTCATGTGCTCCAGCTCGTTCTGGGTGAGCTCGCGCGGGTTGACGATGATGCCGCCCTTGGCGCCGCCGAACGGGATGTTGACGGTCGCGCATTTCCACGTCATCCACATCGCGAGGGCCTTGACCTCGTTCAGCGAGACGTCGGGGTGATAGCGGATGCCGCCCTTGGCCGGGCCACGGTTGATGTTGTGCTGGACCCGATAGCCGGTGAACATCCGGATGTGCCCGGTGTCGAGCTTCACGGGGAACGTGCATGTGAACTCGCGCTGCACCTCGCGCAGGACTTCGCGCAGCCACGGCTCGAGGCGGATGATCTCCGCCGCTTCGTCGAACTGCGCCTGCGCGGTGCGCCATTCGTCGGCCTCGACGACCGATTTCACGTTGGTGCTCACATCAATACGGATGATCGCGGATATTCCGCCGTCGGGTCACAAATAACGTTGACGCAGGCCGGGACGCCGGCCTTGAACGCCCGCGCCAGGGCCGGACGGATCTCCTCCGGCCGCTCGACCATCTGGCCGAATCCGCCCAGCGCGGCCACGACCTGGTCGTAGCGTGTCCGGGGCGCCAGGTCCGAGGCGATGCTCGTGCCGAGGAGGTTCTGCATCGGGTGCTTCTCCAGGGCCCAGATGCCGTTGTTGCCGATCACGCAGACGATCGGGATGCGGTGGCGGATGAGCGTGTCGAACTCCATGGCCGAGAAGCCGAACGCGCCGTCGCCGGACAGCAGGATGACCTGCCGGTCGGGATGAGCCAGTTTCGCGGCCATCGCGTAGGCGGGGCCCGAGCCCAGGGCGCCAAACGGTCCGGGGTCGATCCACAGACCGGGTTGGTCGCGCTCGATCAGGCGGCCGGCGAATGAGACGAAGTCGCCGCCGTCGCCGACGATGATGGCGTCGGGGTCGGCGAACTTCGCGACCTCTGCGATCAGGCGCGCGGGATGCACCGGCGACGAATCCGATTCCATCATGACGCCATCGCGCTGGCGCGTCTCCGCGTCGACCGACTGCAGATGCTCGAGCCATTCTTTGCGCTCGGGCGCGCCCGCCGCGGCGGCGGCGAGCGCGGCCAGCGCCGCTTTCACGTCGCCGAACAGGGACGCCTCAGCGGCTCGATGCTTGCGATGGTCGTCGACGTCGACGTAGACGATCTTCGCTTCTTCGTTGAAGACCGGCGGCCGGCCGAAGTTGAGCCGGAAGTCGAGCGGGACTCCGATCACGAGGATCAGGTCGGCTTCGCCCAGGGCCGCGCCACGCGCGCGGGAGACGAGCAGCGGATGGCCCGGCGGCAGCATGCCGCGCGCCAAGCCGTTGACGCACATCGGCAGGTGCGCGCCTTCGACCAGCTGTCGCAGCTCGGATTCGGCGTGCGCGTACCAGACCGCGCCGCCGGCGATGACCGCGGGCCGCTCGGCCTGCTTCACCAGCGCGGCCACGCTTTTCACGGTGTCGGGATCCGGCGGCGGCCCCGGATCCGCGGTCAGGTGCTCGGTCGCCTCCGGCAGATCGGCGGCGCCGAAGAAAACGTCGAGGGGCACGTCCACGAAGACCGGCCCGGTACGCCGGCTCAGCGCTGTGCGCATTAGCTGCAGCACGCACTCGAATGCCTCTTCCGGCGCAGCCAACGTGCTCGCGGTCTTCGTCAGGCTCCGCACCACCGCGACGTGGTCCATCTCCTGCAGCGAACCCATCCCCCACCGCGCTTCGGGGGCGCGTCCGCCGATGACGAGCATCGGGCTGTCGCCCGACTGGGCCTGCGCCAGCGCGGTGACGGCATTGGTCACGCCTGGGCCCGCGGTCACGGCAGAGACGCCGCACTCGCGAGTGACCTTGGCCCAGCCCTCGGCCGCGAATGCCGCCGACTGCTCGTGGCGCACGTCGATGATCCGGATCTCGTGCTCGACCGCGCCGGTGAGGATCGGCCAGATGTGGCCGCCGTTGAGGGTGAAGAGATGGCTGACGCCGGCTCGCTTCAGGGCGAGGGCGATCAGCTCGCCGGTGTTGCCGCTGTCCGTCAAACGCGCATCGCCCACGGCATCGCGGGCGTGTTGAACGCGGCCTGAGGGTCGCCATCGCGAGCGATCAGGATGACCCCGCCGATCGCGTGCATGGCGTTGCCCAGCCAGTCGATCGCCCCCTTCGCGACCGCGGCAGGATCCATGCCGTGCTCCAGCTCGACAATGGCGACGCGCGCCAGGCCCAGGCGGATGAACGCTTCGCCCACGCCCGTGCCGCAGATCGCGCCGTGGCGGTCGTCGGCGTAGAACCCCGCGCCGGCGATGGGCGAGTCGCCGATGCGGCCGGGCAGCTTGCCGGTCCTGCCCCCGGTCGAGACTGCGACCGCGAGATGTCCATTCCCATCCCGCGCCACCGCGCCCACCGTGTCGCTGCCCTGGGCCAGCTGCTGCCGCTTGCGATCGGTGACGAAGATCGAAGGATCTGCCATCTCGAGGCCGTGCTCACGGGCAAAGCGGGATGCGCCGTCTGCGGCCAGCAGCACGTGCCGTCCGTCGCGCATCACCGCGAGCGCGAGGTCGATGGGATGCCGCACGTCGCGCAGACACGCGACCCCACCAACTGAGCGGTCCGCGCCGTCCATCACGCCCGCGTCGAGCTCGACCTCGCCGTCGCTGTTCCGGCAGGCGCCGATGCCGGCGTTGAGCAGGGGCTCGTCCTCCATGTGGCGGACCGCGGCCACAGCGGCGTCGAGTGCGCTGCCGCCGATGTGCGCCCAGCCGGTCTCCAGCGCCCGCTCCACCGCGGCCTGGCGGTCTGGCAGCTCGGCGGCGGGCACGGGGCCAGCGCCGCCGTGGACGATGAGGGCTGGTCTAGCCAACGCCCTCACCCTAACCCCCTCCCGCAAGCGGGAGAGGGAAGCTAGGCCGGCTGGAGGGCGAGGTTTTCGGCTACGCGGCGCTCCGCCACGCGCCGCTCGATGAACAGAATCCGGCGGCCGGCGACGGCCCGCTCCGGGCGGCGCCTCTCGCCAAACCTGCGGTCCATGCCCGAGCGCCTCTTGGCGACACGACGGTCGCGCTCGGTTTGAGTCTCGGAATCACCTGACGACATTACGGCCCCTCCCCGAAAACTAAAGTGCGCCGAATCCTACTGCACGGGCCGATGCAGCGACCGCAATTTCTCGTCCAGCCGCCGCTCTGATCGGCGGCGCTCCAGCTCGTCGCCGGGGCCCATGTCCACGAAGTTCGCGTGGGCGGTCAGGCGCGGGTGCACCTCTGACGCCAGCCTGAACATTTCCTGGGCGACAAAGCGGTAGTCGGGGTGGCCCTGAGGGCCGGTGCGCAGCTCGCACAGGTGATAGAGCTCGCGCAGGTTGAGGCGGAAGAACCAGCGCACCCGGAAGGCCAGCGGCACTACGTACTGCGCCAGCGCCGGACCGAGGTCGCGCTCCATCTGCCGGTGCGCGTCGGCCGCGTTATCGATCGCGCGCTCGAACGCGCCCCCCATGCCCAGCTCCACCAGAGTCGGCGGCAGGTCGTAACCCAGCGACGTCCCCAGCAGCTGGCGCTCCTGGGTCAGCATGCGGTGGCGGTGGAGGTCGCGATAAGCGGCGAAGTTGGCCGTGATCTCGAACTCGTACTGGGCTCGCTCCAGCGCCCGCGGCACGCGCTGGCGGCGGTTGGCGCGGCCGCCAAGCAGGGCCTCGAGAATGGCGTCCGCGTCGGCGCTGGTCGAGCTGTCGAGGGGCGTGTCCGAGTACGGGAACAGCGCGGCCTCGATGACCTTCTTCTCCGCGTCGCGGTCGTGGCTGATCAGGCGCACTTCTGGGCCCGCTGCCGCCCGGCCGGTCCGACGCGCGACTCGCTGCATCGACTTGCGTACGCGCTCGATGCGCTCAGCCGCCGGCATGCCGTAGCGATCGTCGATGGCGCGCCTTACGAACGAGGGTATGACCTCGTTGAGCTCGCGGTGCAGGTCGGTCGCGAGCCGCCGGCACTCCGGCAGCTCGTTCGCGGCGAGCTTGGTGATCAGGTACTCGAAGCCGCGGCCGTTGCCGAAGAGGCCGAGGTTGGTCAGCGTGGCCGCGGGTAGCAGACCGCGCAGCAGGTCGAGCGCCTTGGCCCGGGTCGCAGTCTTCCACGCCCTCTCGGTCTCGTCGGGCTCGATTGGAAAGCGTTCGCGGATGGCCGTGGTCAGCGGCTCGAGCAGGCTCGTGTAGGTGTCGAAGAGCGCGTCGGTAGCCGGCTCGTACTGCGGATGATTCAGCTCCGGTCCGCGGTGATAGAGGCGGCGGCCGTCGGGTCCGGGCCGGTCGAAGCGCACGTACCGCGTCGATTTTTCCAGCGGCGAGATGCCGATGCGGCTGTCCTCGAGCGCCTTCGCCGCCAGCGTCGAAACGCGTTCGATTGCCACGTGCGCGCCGGCGAGCTCCGCCACCGAGTCGTCCCCATAGCCGACGAGCACGCGCTCGTAGAACTCCTCGGCGCGTTTTACGGCCACTTTGTCGTCGGCGCCGGCGGCACCGACAATGCCCTCGAAACCGGACTCCGGGTCGTTGATGAACTCGTCCAGCAGCACACGGCGCAGGCTCTTTTCGGTCCGGGAGTAACGGGAGAAGAGCGCTCCCTTGACCACCTCCGGCAGGTTCCGGAGAGCGAATACGGGCCGGTCCATGTTGGTGAAGTAGCGGCTCAGGAGCTCGGCTTCGGAGGGGGAGAACTCCACAGGCGCATGGTAAGCCCAGCACCACATCTGGTGGCTGGTGCCCGCCCAACCTCAGGATGTGGGCAGCTAATCCGATATTTGTCCCCCGGTTGTCCCCAGCCTTCGCACTGGTACGTTAGGTCGGTGGTCAAGACCACAGTCGCCAGGCGGGTCGGCGGTCAGGACTGGGTTGCGCGCTGGCGCCGGCTCGTGATCGAGCGCGAGCCAGGGGCGTCGCACGGCCACAGCGACCCGCGCTACTGGGACCGCCGAGCGCCGACCTTCGCCCGGTCGACCTCCAACCGCGCCGACCAGTTCCTCGCTGTCGTCGATCCGTTTGTGTCTTCGCGGAAGACGCTGATCGACGTCGGCGCCGGGGCCGGACGGCACGCCATTCCCCTGGCCGAGAAGCTGGAATGGGTGACCGCCGTCGAGCCGTCCGAAGGCATGCGCGCGCACCTGCCGGCACTGCCCAACCTGACTGTTGTCGCGAGCGCCTGGGAAGATGCCGACGTCGCTCCGGCCGACCTGGTCATCTGCTGCCACGTCCTCTACGGCGTCGAGGAGGTGGTGCCGTTCGTCGAGAAGCTCGAACGGTCCGCTCGCGAGCGCGTCTTCATCATGCTGCGCGAGGGCCCGGTGCCCCACCCCGCCAACGTGCTGCGCGACCGCATCGCCCCGAGTCCACTGCCGCCGATCCCGCAGTTCTCCGACCTCTTCATGCTGCTGCTGCAGATCGGCATCGAGCCGGACGTGACGTTCGTCCGCTATCCGGTGACCAATCGCTACCGCAATCTCGACGAGGCGGTCGTCGATAGCCGGCCACTCTTCGGGGACAGCTGGGAAGAGCCGAAGACGCGCGAGGCGCTCGCGGAGATGCTCGTGCGCGACGGCGACGAGCTCGTCTACGACGGCGGCATCTCGGTATCGGGGATTGCGCATTGGCAGCCGCGAGCGACCTAGTCCTGCGGCCGGTTCGGCCCGCCGACCGCGACCGCGTCGCAGAGATGACGAGCGACATCTGGGGCGGCCACGACTACATCCCCGAGGTCTTCGACGAGTGGGTGGCTGACGCGACCGCGGCCTTCCAGGCGGTCGAGGTCGACGGCCTGGTCGTCGGCTTGCAGCGGATCCGGCCGTATGCTCCTGGACTCGTCTGGTACGAAGGGCTGCGCGTGGCCACGACGCATCAGCACCAGGGCATCGCGCGCTCGATGCTCGACTCAGCGATCGCGGAGGCACGGGAGCAGGGCTACGCGGAGATCCGCCTGGCGACCTTCAACGAGGTCGCGTCGCGTCTCTTCAAGTCGGCCGGCTTCGAGCAGCTCATGGACATCAGGTGGTGGCGGGCGAAGCGCGCCGAGGGCGGCGAACCCGCCGGCATCCCTGAGGCGAAAGCCGCCGAAAAGCTCTGGCCGATCGTGGCGGCGAGTCCCGGCATCGACCTTTATCACGGCCTCAGCGCCGACCTAAACGGCGCGCGGGATCTCGACGCCGCCGAGCTCGGACGGCTCGCGCGGACCGGCATGCTGCGCGTCATCCCGGGCGGTCGAGCGGTCGCGGGCCTGCGGCAGTCGTGGAGCAGCGACAGCCTGTCCGTCGCGTTCATCGCGGGGCGAGGGGCGGCGCTTCGCGACCTGCTGTTCGCTCTGCGGTATGAGGCCGACGCCGATGACATCGATCACGTCACCGTAGCCCTGCCGCGAGGCCATCCGGCCGCCGACGACCTGAAGGCTTCCGGATACGATTTCGCCAATGCCGAGGACACTGCGTTCATCTACGGTCTCAAGCTGAGTCCCACGAAGTCCTAGTGACTCGTCGATACGTCGTCATCGGCAACGGCATCGCCGGCCAGACCTGCGCCGAAGAGCTGCGCAAGCTGGACGAGAACGCCTCGATCGTGATGATCGCGGCCGAGAAGCACGCGCTCTACAACCGCGTCGCGCTGCCGCGCTACCTGCGCGGACAGGTGCGCCGCGAGAAGGTCTTCATGCGCACCGTCGAGGACTACGCGAACAAGAACCTCGAGATCCACTTCGAGACGTGGGTCACCGACGTCGACGTTCAGGCCAAGACCGTGCGCACGAATCGCGACCAGTCGTTTGAGTACGACGCGCTGCTGATCGCCACGGGCGGACGCCCAAAACCTCCGCCGTGGCCTGGCTCTGACGAGGTCTCACAGGTCCTCGGATTCCAGACCATCGACGACACCGACACGATCATCGCCAAGGCCGATGCATCGGAGCGAGTGCTGGTGATGGGCGGCAGCTTCATCGGCTACGAGCTCGCGGAGGGCGTGAGCTTTCGCAAGACGGCAAAGGTCACGTGGATCATGCGCGGGCCTTGGTTCCTGCGCTATGTCCTCGACGAGGAGGGCGGCCGCCTCTGCCGCGAGCTGGGCGAATCCCAGGGCGTGGAGTTCGTGACATCGGACGAGGTCCAGAAATTCAGCCGGATGAACGGCCACTTCAAGGCCGAGACCGTCAACGGCAAGCAGGTCGAGTTCGACGTGCTCACTTATGGCGTCGGGCTCGACTACTACACCGAGCCGACACGCTCGACCGGCATCGAGCTGAACAAGGGCATCGTCACCGACGCCAAGCTGCGCACCAACGCGCCGGACGTGTACGCCGCGGGTGACGTCGCTGTCTTCTACGACCTCATGGTCGAGCGCCACAACCAGATGGGCACGTGGGACAACGCCGAGGCGCACGGCAAGGTCGCGGCGCGCAACATGGCCGGCGCCGACGAGGACTTCTTCGACGTGCCGACCTACACGACGACGATGTTCGGCTCGACGCTGGCCGTCGCCGGAGTCACACCCGACGTGCAGCCGGACCTGCAGTCCGTCCGCACGTTCAGCTTCGAGGAGAAGTTCTACCGGAAGCTCTTCTTCAAGGACGACAAGCTGGTGGGCGCGATCATGATCGGCCCGCCGAAGGGCCGCAAGAAGCTGATCGAGATCATGCG
>JACZCV010022007.1_pt1 | contig 16625 bp, 17 predicted proteins | sample 8641841 | NCBI WGS metagenome assembly JACZCV01 (sample SAMN15324606, study PRJNA640507) | soil metagenome | isolation source: monocropping sugarcane control | place: China: Luxin town, Laibin City, Guangxi Province | collected 2019-07-25 | depth 10cm m
CCGGGGTGTAGTCCCCCTCCCCGCGCGCCCTCTTGCGCCTTCGCCCCATGGGGGGCGGGGCGCCTACCGGGGCTGAGCCCGGCGTCACGGGGCCCGGCTTGGCCGCGTCGCGCACGTTGAGTGCGCTCCTTGCCGCGCCACCCGTTCCTTGGCTCCGGCCGCCGAAGCCGCGAATCCTGCTGCGATTCCCGTGGCGCGGGGCACTGGGAATACGATTGCCGCAGTTGTCAGACTCCAACGTCGCTGCAGCCACGCCCGCGGCCGGCTCAGGGCTTGGTTCTCGAGCCCTTCGGAACACCGTGGTGGTCCTATCCGCGAAGGTCGTCGCGCGCCTGATCGCGCTGGTGACTGTGCTCTACATCATTCACCGCCTGGGCCACACCCAGTACGGCACATTCACGGTCCTTATCAACCTGACGGCCATCGTCAGCGTCGTGCTCGACCTCGGCTTCAACGTGCTGTTCGTACGCGAGGGCGCGCGCCACCAGGCGGAGATCCAGCGCTACCTCCGAAACGTCATGTCGCTGCGCCTCCTCATGTCCGTCCTTGCGTTCCTGCTGCTGGCGGCGCTGGTGGTGCCACTCGGCCTCGGTTACCTGCTCGCTCCGGGTTTTGTGCTCATGGTGCTCACTTCCTACGCGACGCTCCTGCGCAACGCGCTTTACGCGGTGCAGCAGTTGGGTTACGAGGCGATCGCGGTCGTCCTCGAGAGCGCCGTGCTCCTGGGACTGGTCATCTACGGAGGCGCGAGCCAGCGCGGGGTCACGTATTTCGTCTGGGCTTACGCCGCTCAGTACGCGTTCAGCTGCGCCTATTTCCTGGTCGTGCTCGCCTTCAAGCGAATTGCTGTCGCTGGCTGGCGATTCGAACCGCTCCTGCTCCGCGAATGGTTCTGGAAAGGCTTGCCGTTCGCGCTGACTTTCGTGCTCACCATCCTCTATTTCCGGATCGACCAGCCGCTCATCTACGTGATCCGGTCGGAGACGGAATCGGCCTGGTACGGAGCCGCCTACAAGCCGATCGAGTCGCTGCTGTTCATCCCGATCACTTTTCTTTCAGTTGTGTTTCCAGTGCTTTCCGTTTATCACCGCGAGCGACCGGGAGAGTTGCTCGACGCCGTCAGCCGCTTCTACAAGGCGCTGCTGCTCATGGGCTGCCCGATCGCCATCGGCATCTTTGTGCTCTCGAGCCCGCTGACTGCTCTGCTCCTGGGCCACGACTTCCTCCAGTCGGAGCCGGCGCTCCGCGTGCTGGCTCTGGCGCTGGGTGTCGGGTTCGTCAACAACGCGTTCATCGGCGCGCTCAACGCCTCGGACCGGCAGTCCTCGTTCACGTGGGCCGCCGGCTGGAGTCTCGTTGCCAACCTCGCGCTCAACCTCTCGCTGATTCCGCCGTTCGGCTATCAGGGCGCGAGCTGGGCGACCGTGGCCACGGAGCTCGCGCTCGGCACCGCCGGCTGGATCCTCACCGCCCGGCACGTCGGGCGCGTTCCGGTGGCCGCATTGAGCTGGCGCATCGTGCTGGCCGGCCTCGTCATGGGCGTCGCCATCTATCCGCTGAGCCACCTGGATGGAATCGCCGTCCTCGTCCCGATCGTCGCCGGCGCGGTCGTCTACGGAGTCGCGCTGCTGCTGCTGCGGGCAGTGAGCCTCGATGAGATCCGGTGGGCGCGGCGTGCGTTGCGAGTCGCGGCGTGAGCCAGTTCTTCCTGAAGCCGCGCGGTGCCGACGCACCGGTGCCATGGGAGGAGATTGCGGTCGACGCGCCGGAGGTCGGCCCGGCGACGCGTCTGGACGAGGCGCAGTTCGTCGCGCTGGACGTTGAGACCACCGGCAACACACCGTTTCTGGTGCTCGAGCTCGGCGCGGAGCGCTTCACCCTCGAGAGCACGCTGTCGTTCTTCGACACGCTTGTCGACTGCCGGGCGCCCATCAACCCGTACGCGCGCCGCCGCCATCAAATCGATCGCTCGATGCTCATCGGCGCGCCGGTCTTCAAAGATGCGCGGCGAGCGTTTCTGCGCTTCGCGCATGGCGCGGTGCTGGTCGAGCACAGCCACGACGCATTCGACACGTGGCTGGTCGGACGCGGCCTGGAGAGCCCGCTCGAGCATCCGATCATCGACACCACCGCGCTGGCGCGGCTGGTGATGGAGATTCCAAAAGGCCAGGTGCCGGGCCTGCAGAAGCTGGTCACCGAGCTGGGTATCGACATGACACCGGCCCACGCAGCGCTTGACGACGCGCGCGCGACGGCCATGGTGTTCCGCGCCTTGGTGCGCAAGGCGATGCAACAGCTCGGCTTAAAGACAGTCGGCGACGTGATCGCACTGGTGCCGCGTCCGGTGGTTGACCGAACGCCGGCTAATCGAAGAGGGTCAGCTGCAGGTCGGGCTCAGGGTGCTCCAAACCGGACAGGCCAACCCCGATCAGCCGCACCGCCCGCGTCTCGACGTGCGACTTCTCCAGCGCCGAGCGGGCAGCGCGGAAGATCGCGTCGACGTCGTCGGTCGGGCTCGTCCGGCTCACCTGGCGGCTCACCAGCCTGAAGTCGGGCAGCTTCAACTTCACGTAGATCGTCCGCGCGCGGACGCCTTCCGCCTGCAGACGCTCGACCACCCGATCGGTCAGCTCGCGAAGCGCTTGCTCCAGCTCGCCGCGATCGCTGACATCGTTTTCGAACGTCGTCTCGGCGGAGATGGTCTTCGCCGGCTTGCTGCCATCCACAGGCGAGCGATCGCGTCCCTGGGCCAGGCGCTGCAGCACCGCGCCGCCGACACCGAGGGCCTGGACCAGCCTCTGCGTTTCGTACGCGGCGAGCTCGCCCACGGTGCGCACACCCATCGCGCGCAGCCGCTCCTCGGTCTTCGGCCCCAGGCCCGGGATGACGCCGACCGGCAGCGGCGCGAGGAAGTCGGCCTCCGTGCCAGGAGGCACGAGGACGAGCCCGTCCGGTTTGCGCGTGCCGCTCGCGACTTTGGCCACGAGCTTCGAGGTGGCCGCGCCGACGGTGGCGGTGAGCTGGACTTCGGTGTGGATCTGGAACTTGATCCGACGCGCCACCTCTTCGGCGGTGCTGGTGCCATGGCGGGTGCGGGCGGTGACGTCGAGGTAGGCCTCGTCGAGCGCGATGCCTTCGACCAGCTCGGGCGACGTGAAGCGGCGAAAGATCTGGTGCACCAGGCGGCTGGCCTCCCGGTAACGAGCGCCATCCGGATTGACGACGGTGAGCTGCGGGCACAGCTGCATGGCCTCGTGCAGCGGCATCGCCGACCGGACTCCATACGCGCGAGCCTCATACGACGCGCCCATCACCACCGCTCGTTTCGAGCGGCCCGCGACCGCGACCGGCAGTCCTTTCAGCTGTGGATCGTCGCGCTGATGAACCGACGTGTAGAACGCGTCGAGGTCGACGTGAAGGATCGTTCGGGGCCAGTTGTCCGGTCTAGGCATCGGGCGGTGACGAGTGTGCCACAAGAACTTGTGGCTTCAGGCCCCTCCGTGTCGACTGGGTTGAGCCTTAGCCGCTCAGCGCCGCGACGACGTTCGAAAATACGTTCGAGATCTGGCCGCCCATCGTCAGGAGGATGACGGTCACGAGGATCGATACGAGCACGAGCACGAGCACGAAAACCCCGATCGTGATCCCGATGGCGGCCCCGACGCTGCCGCCCGACGCAGCCACGCCGGCGCCTCCCTGCTGTTGCGACGCGGGCACCCAGGCCTGGCCGTTCCACCGCCAGAGTCGGTCCGGCGAGACCGCGGGCTTCCAGGCGGCGCCATCCCACCACCAGAAGCCGTCGTCCGAAAACTTCGTGGCGGTCGGTGATGGTTGCTGGCTCATCGGCTCGCCCGAAGCGTAGCGGCTACCGATCGAGCTCTGCGCGCACGTACTCCAGGACTGGTTGCGGCGGGCTTCGCTCTGAAAGGCGCGAAACGAGAAGAGCTGCGCGTCGGCCAGGAACTCGGTCTTGGCTGCATCGAGACGCCTGCTCAGGTCCGCCTCCTGGGAAGCGACCAGTAGCGCAGCGCGCCGATCGAAATCAGGCCGACGACCAGGGCGGCGATGGTGACTGGACGGCGCCATCCGCTCTTGTATTGCGACACCGCCCACATCCCTGCGGCCAGCGCCCCGACTGAGAGTCGTGCGAGCTCGCATCTAGAATCGCGGCAATGAAGGGCGTGATCCTCGCGGGCGGCACCGGCAGCCGGCTGCACCCGCTGACGCGCATCACCAACAAGCACCTGCTGCCGATCTACGACCGGCCGATGATCAGCTACGCGATCGAGGCGCTCGTGAAGAGCGGCGTCACCGAGATGATGCTGGTCACTGGCGGCACGCACGCCGGCGAGTTCCTGAGATTGCTGGGCAACGGTCAGGAGTTCGGCATCGATCGCCTGCTCTACGCGTACCAGGACAAGCCCGGCGGCATCGCCGAAGCGCTGGGACTGGCGGAACACTTCGCGAACGACGACCGGATGGTGGTGCTGCTGGCGGACAACGTTTTTGGAAATTCGATCAAGCACTGCGCCGACGCGTTCGGCAAACAGGAGCGCGGCGCGAGGGTCGCGCTCGTTCGCGAATCGGACGCCGAACACCTGCGCCACCTTGGTGTGGCTCAGCTCAGCAGCGATCACAGGATCGAGCGAATCGTCGAAAAGCCCGAGAATCCGCCGAGTGAGTACGCAGTGACGGGCGTCTACTTCTACGACGAGACGGTGTGGAACGTTCTGCCTGAGCTCAAACCGTCCAACCGGGGTGAGCTAGAGATCACCGATGTCAACAACTGGTTCCTGGAGCACGGCTTGATGGAGTACGACATCCTCGACGGATTCTGGGGCGACGCCGGTGAATCGATAGACGCGTACTACTCGGTCAACGACCACGTGCGCGCACACGGAGCGAATCACGTCTGATGGCTGGTGAAATCGACGGCGTGGTGCTCAAGGAGCTGGTGACGCACTCCGACGAGCGCGGATTCTTCCGCGAGATCATTCGCGAGACCGACGGCTTCTTCGACCACTTTGGCCAGTGGAGCCACTCCCTGATGTACCCAGGGACCGCGAAAGGCTGGCACATCCACCGCAAGCAGACCGACTGGTGGTACGTGATCGGGGCGCTCAAGGCGGCGCTGTATGACACACGCGACGGATCGCCCACCAAGGGCGTGCTGATGGAATTCATGATGGGCGACGGCCACGCGACCTGCGTGAAGATTCCGCCGGGGGTGGCGCACGGCTGTCGCGCGCTGGAACGCAGTCACCTGCTCTACATCACGTCCAGCGTCTACGACCCCGAGGACGAGGGCAGGATTCCGCACGACGACCCGTCCATCGGCTACGACTGGACCGCGAGCCCACCGATCAAGTGACGCGGCGGTTCAAGCACCTCCTGGTCGCGGGCGGCGCGGGTTTCATCGGCTCCAACTTCGTGCGCCTGCTGCGCAACACGAGGCCCGATGTCGACGTCACGGTGCTCGACAAGCTCACGTACGCCGGTAACCCCGCCAACCTCGCCGAGTTCGAACGCCAGCGGGGCTACCGCTTCGTGCAGGGCGACATCTGCGACACGCAGGTGGTCGATGAGCTCGCTCGCGATGTCGACGCCATCGTCAACTTCGCCGCCGAGACTCACGTTGATCGGTCGCTTCTCGACCCGTTCGCATTCATCGAGACCGACGTGCGCGGCACCGCGGTGCTCTGCGAGGCCGCGCGCCAGTACGAGCACAAGGTCTTCCTGCTCGTCAGCACTGACGAGGTCTACGGCCACGTGCCGGCTGGGCGCTCGCGAGAGCAGGATCCGCTGCGGCCGCGGAGCCCTTACTCCGCCAGCAAGGCCGGCGGCGAGCACGTCGCGCAGGCGTACGCAGAGAGCTTCGGCCTGCCGCTGCTGATCACGCGCGGCTCCAACAACTACGGCCCTTACCAGTACCCGGAAAAGCTGATCCCGGTCCTGGTGACCAATGCCCTCGACGGCATGAAGCTGCCTCTCTACAACGACGGTTCCGCTGTCCGCGACTTCGTCTTCGTCGAAGACCACTGCCGCGCGATCGACCTGGTTCTCCACGAAGCGCCGGCCGGCGGCGTCTACAACGTCGGCACGGGCACGGAGACCAGCGGCCGGCAGGTGGCGGAGGCGGTGCTCGACCTGATGCGGTTGCCTCGCGACCTCATCGAATACGTCGCCGACCGGCCTGGCCACGACTACCGCTACGCACTGGACATCGCGCGTATCACGCAGCTCGGCTGGGAGCCGCGAGTCAGCTTTGCCGAAGGACTGGAGCGGACGGTTAGCTGGTACCAGGACCACCAGGACTGGTGGCGGCCGCTCAAGTCAGGCGAGTACTGGGAGTTCTACCGAAAGAACTACAGGCCGCTCGCCAGGTAACCTCGGCGCCGTCGCCGGCGCCTCGCCGTGAAAATCGCGAGCCAAATCAGCGTCGCCGTGGCCGCAAGTCCCGCCGTGATCCGCGGCGCGTAATCGATCGCGTTCGCCAGGGAGAGCAGCGGAGGCCGATTGCCGGGCCAGCCGTCGGGCGGAATCGTGTACGCGGGTGCATGGTGGTACTGGATGCGCGTCTGGACGGCGGCGGAATCGCCGAGATCGTCGGCGTTCGAGATGGTGCTCACCAGAAAACCGTCGTTGCCCTTCACGAACAGGAAGGCGTCCGCGAAATAGCTGGTCGAGTCGGACATCCGCGCGCCGTAGTAGTTGCCGATGCCGTCGACCGTGATCGAATGCTGGAAGGTCGGATCGGCGAGGTCCGCCTGCTGCGACTGCTGGAGCCACGTTTTGGCGCCGGATCCGCCGGTGAACGCGACGACGATCTCGACCAACACGCGATTTGGCGCCTGCTGCGTCCACGCGCGTCCGTAGCCGGCGATGAAGCCGTCGTCGTGGAGGATCTTGATGGTCGCGCCGGAATTGAGCCCGCCGATCGCGGCGTAGTCGTTCGCGTTGAAGTCACCCTGAAGCAAGCCCGGGCTGCGCTGCTGCACTTCGGTGTAGCTGCCTCCGGAAGGCTCGGCGAGCACCTCGCTCAGGCGAGGCTGGGGGTTGGGTGCGGCTGCAACCGTCACCGGCAGGATCAGGGCAGCCAAGCTCGCCGTCACGATCGCTCGTACGGCCGCCCGAAACATGATTCTGGGTGATTAACGCATGAAACGGCCCCAAATGCCACGCCAGTACCAATGCAAATACCGGGGCAGCCATTGCCAGAGCTTGAACCGGCTCGTGCCGGCCGTCCGATCGCGCCAGGTGGTCGGCACCTCGGCCAGCTTCATGCCGAGAAGGTAGGCCTTGACCGTCAGCTCGATGCCGAGCTCGAAACCGCCGGTGGATTCGATCGTCACTCGATCGAGCAGGCGCCGCGAGTAAAGCCGGAAGTTGCTGGTCGCGTCGTGCAGCGGCAGACCTCCCAGCCAGTGCAGAGACAGCCCCGCGGTGCGCGACATCGTGCGTTTGAGCAGCGGCCCACCGAGCTGCCTGCCGCCGCGCATGTAGCGCGACCCGGCAACGACGTCGGCGCCGCCCGCCGCGAGCGCGTACATGGCGTCGATGTCCTTGGGGTCGTCCGACGCGTCGCCCATCGTCACCAGCACGTATGGCGCGGCTGCCGCGCCGAGGCCGGCCTTGATGGCGTTGAGGACGCCACGTCCGAGCCGGTTGCGGTAGAGCTTCAGTTCCGGCATCTCTTGCTGCAGTCGCTGCACCACCGGCACCGTCGTGTCCTCATCGAAGTCGTGCACCACGAGCACTTCGAGCGGACGTGTCTGCGTCTGCTCCACGATTCCGCGCAGCGTCGCCGCCGCGTTCTCGCCCTCGTTGTAGACAGGCACGACGATCGAAAGCGCGGGCGTGCTGGTCAGATGCGTCCCGCTCCGATCTCTTCCTTCACCCAGGGGATGACCTCGTCGAGCATCGTCTCGAGCGACGTCGTCGCCTCGAAGCCCAGCACTTCTTTCGCCTTGCGCACGTCGGGGATGCGCATCTGCACGTCGTGCTCGTACGGAGGATCTGACACGAGCCTCAGCGGTTGATCGGCGCCGCGGACCTTGCGCCAGATCACGCCGGCCAGCTCGCGGACCGTCGTCGATTGCGAGGTCGACAGGTTGAAGTCCTCGTTGATGGCGCGGTCAGACTCCATCGCGAGGCGGATACCGTGGGCGAGGTCGCCGCCATACGTGTAGTGACGGACCTGACTGCCGTCGCCGAGGATGTGCAGCGGGTCCTGCCCTTTCAACACCTTCTGGCACAGATCGGGAACGACATGGCTCATCGCGAGCTTGACGTTGCCGCTCATCACCTCATGGTCGCGCAGTGCTCGCCGCTCGCCGACGCCCACACAGTTGAAAGGCCGGACGATCGTGTAGGGCAGGCCGTACTGCTCGTGTGCACCCTTGGCGAAAAATTCCGTCGCCAGCTTCTGGAATCCGTACGTGGATCGCGGTGGCGGGCTCGTGAGCTGAGCGCCTTCGGGAGTGGGGAAGACGTCGGCCGACTCGAAGACCATGCTGCTCGACAGGACGGTGATGCGCTGCAGGCTGCCGCGCTGGTGGGCGCTGACTGCGGCGTCGAATGTGGCCGCGCAGATGCGCTCGTTTTCGGCGATCAGGTCGTAAGCGAACTCGTGGAAGTACGAGATGCCGCCGATCATCGCCGCGCCGGCGACGATGTGGTCGACGTCCGCGGCCAGCCGCGTCAGCAGCCCGGCGTCCTTGGCGTCGCCTTCGACCAGCTTGTAACGCGGATGAGAGTCATACGAGCGCCGCACCGGCCCGTACTTGCTGAAGTTGTCGACGCCGACGACCTCGTGGCCGGCTTCGAGCAGCTCGGAGACGAGGTAACCGCAAATGAATCCGGAAGCGCCCGTTACAAGGATCTTCAGAGTCGTATCGGTCCGGTAATGCCCCAGATGTCGACGACCTCGCGGCCGTTCAGCTCCAGCTGGCGGTAAGCCTTGTGCGGCGCGCCGATGACGATCACGTCGGAGTCTCTCAGGACCTGCTCGAGCGGGACGAAGTTGCGATGCTGCAGGTAAGGGTCGGTGCAGAGCACCCGGGCGCCCTTGAAGGCGGCGAGCTTGCGCACCTTGAAGCTCAGCGAGGCGCGCGGGTCGTCCGACTCGCCCTTGAAAGCCATGCCCAGGATGCCGAGCGTGCGCCCCGCCAGCGGTTTGCGGTTGTTGAGCGTGTCGATGATGAAGTTGGGCAGTCCCTCGTTGACCTGCATCGCCGCCTGGCCCATCGGGAAGTGATCCGGCGTGAAGGCTGATAGCTGCATCGTGTCCTTCAACAGGCAGGGTCCGGCCGCGAAGCCGGGTCCTGGCAGGTCAGCGGCGCGCGGGTAGTCGCGGCGGATGGCGTCGAGCACACGGGTGTAATCGGCGCCGGCGGCATGAGCGATCGTGAAGAACTCGTTCGCGATCGCGAACTTCATGTAGCGCCACGTGTTGGTGAGCAGCTTGGCCAGCTCGGCTTCCAGCGGCGTGGTGCGCACCATCTGCACGCCCAGCGGCTCGAACAGGCGCGTGGCTCGCTCGAACGCGTCGTCGGTCGAGGCGCCCACCAGCTGCGGCAGGCTTCGGATCTCCTCCAGCGCGTGGCCCTCGGCGATGCGCTCGGGGCAGAACACCACGTCGGCTTCGAGGCCGGCACCGTTCAGGCGCCGCTGCACGCCTTCGGTGGTGCCAGGGAAAACCGTCGAGCGCAGGACTACCAGGCAGTGCGGCCGGATGTGGGGGATGAGCTCTTCGACGACCCGGTCGAAGATCGTCACCGACGGGTTCATGAACTCGTCGATCGGCGTGCCGATGACCATCACCACCGTGTCGGCTCGCTCGAGCATCGAAGGCTCCGAGCCGAACTCGAGGCGGCCGGTGGGCAGCAGCTTGCGCAGCAGCTGCTCGGCGCCCGCCTCTTTGAAAGGCACCTCGCCCGCGCGCACCCGCTCGATCTTGGCCGCGTCGGTGTCATCCACGCCGACGCGATAGCCGGCGTCGGCAAAAGAGAGAGCGAGCGGGAGGCCGACGTGGCCACAGCCACCGACGATGACGATGTCCAGGGGCTCCATGGCGGCCAAATTATGATGGCTGTGACTTTGGCGCCCTCCGTCTTGCTTGACGTAAGGCCGCTCCAGGGTCCGAGCGGCAAACGCGGCGTCGGCAGCTATGCCACCGGGCTTCTCAAGGGACTCATCGACGAGGGCTTCGACTCCCAGCTGACCCTGCTGCTGGACACGCACCTGCCGGATCCCGAGCTGCCGGCCGGCGCCTACAGCCTCGCCGGCTTGCGGCGCCGTTACCACGGCAATTTCTCCGCATACGAGGAGGCGGTGATGTTGCGCGCCGACCTCGAGCGCCTGCACCCCGACGTCTATCACGCCATCGACCTCCGCCTGCCCGGCCGCTCGCCATGTGGGCTCGTGGTCACGCTGCATGACCTGATCCCATGGGCGTTCGGCGGCTCGCGCATGTGGGGTGAGCGCACGCGCTTCTGGCTCGGGAGAAGGCTGCTGCGGCGCGCCGACGTGGTGCTGGCGGTATCGAAGTCGAAGGGCGGCGAGGCCGTCCGGTTTGGGGGTGTGGGGGGGCAGGGGCTGCGCGTGGTTCCGGAAGCTGTCGACGATGTGTTCAGGCCGGCCCCAGGAGCCGCCGGCCGAGTCGCGGAGCGATTCGGAGTGAAGTCCGGATACCTGCTCTTTGTCGGGGCGTTGGATGCGCGCAAAGATCCCGCGGCGCTGCTGCGCGCGTGGTCCGTCGCGCGCCAGTCATGGCCTGATGTGCAACTCGTCATCGCCGGCGAGCCAGGACAGCAGGCGCCGCAGGAGATGCGCGGAGCGCGAGTTCTTGGCCACCTCAGCGGATCCGACCTCGCCGACGTGTACTCGGCGGCCGGCTGCCTCGTTTTCCCGAGCCGCTACGAGGGCTTCGGGCTGCCTTGCCTCGAAGCGCTGGCGTGCGGCTGCCCGGTGGCGGCGTACAGGAACTCGAGCCTGCCGGAGGTGGTGGACGGCGCCGGCGAGCTGGTGGCCGACGGTGACGCGGACGCGCTCGGCGCGGCGGCGGCGAAGCAGCTCGCTATCACCGCCCGGCCGTGGAAGCCTGGTCTGGATCGCGCGAAAACGTTCAGCTGGCGCAAGGCCGCGCGCGCCACGATCGCCGCCTACAAGGACGTCGTGGCATCACTGAGATAATCGGGCCGCCATGAGCAAAGTCGCCGTCATCGGCGCGGGCTACGTCGGTTTGACGACTGCCGCGTGCCTGGCCGACCTCGGCAACGACGTGATCGTCGTAGACGTCAACCGCGAGAAGATCGAGCAGCTGCAGAAGCACCAGGTGCCCTTTTACGAGCCGGGCATCACCGAGCTGGTCAAGCGCAACGCCGAAAGCAAGCGCCTGCGCTTCACCACTTCTTACGCGGATGCGATTCCTGGCGCGGAGTACGCGATCATCGCCGTGAGCACGCCTGAGGGCGAGGGCGGCGAGGCCGACCTCACCTACGTGGAGGCGGCCGCTGCGTCGATCGCCGATCACATGAGCGGTCCGCTCGTGGTCGTCAACAAATCGACGGTGCCTCCGCTCACCGGAGACATGGTGTCGAGCGTGCTGCGCAAGAGGAACACCAAGCACGTCGCCCACGTCGTCTCGAACCCCGAGTTCCTGCGCGAGGGATCCGCGATCCAGGACTTCATGCATCCCGATCGCGTCGTCGTCGGCGGACACGACCGCGAGGCGGCCGAGAAGGTGGCCAAGCTCTACCAGCCGCTGGAAGCGCCGATCGTGATCACGCCCAACATCTACACCGCGGAGATGGTCAAGTACGCCTCGAACGCGTTTCTCGCGGCGCGCATCTCCTTCATCAACGAGATCGCGCGCATCTGCGAGCGCGTCGATGCCGACGCGACGCTCGTGGCCGAAGGCATGGGCCTCGACAAGCGCATCGGCTCGTCGTATCTCGACGCCGGCATCGGCTGGGGCGGCTCCTGCTTTCCCAAGGACGTGAAGGCGCTCACCGCGCTGGCAGCGCGATTCGACTATCACCCGCAGCTGCTGCAGGCGGTGATGGACATCAACCGCGACCAGCGCATGCTCGTCATCGACAAGCTGCGCGAGGCATTGGGCACGCTGCATCAGAAGGTGATCGGCCTGCTCGGACTCGCGTTCAAGCCCAACACCGACGACCTGCGCGAGGCGCCCAGCATCGACATCGCCAAGGTGCTGCTGGCCGCCGGCGCGCACGTGCGGGGATACGACCCGGCGGCGATGGCGCGGATGCAAGCCCTCCTGCCCGAGCTCGAATATGCGCGCGACTCGTATCAGGTCGCGGCCGGCGCTGACGCCTTGGTGGTGGTCACGGAGTGGAACGAGTTCCGCCAGCTCGACCTGCAACGCATCAAAACGTCGATGCGAACGCCGGTGCTGATCGACGGGCGCAACATCTACGTCCCCGCGACCATGCGCAGCCTGGGCTTCACGTACCGAGGGATCGGCCGCGAGTAGCGGGGGCGGCCGGCCGAGGGCAGTCATCTCCGGCGGCGCGGGGTTCATCGGGTCACACCTCTGCGAGGCGCTGCTCGATCACGGCATTGACGTCCTGGCGCTAGACAACTTCATCACCGGCTCGCCGGCGAACCTGAAACATCTCGAAGGGCGACCGGGCTTCAAGTTTCAGCGCGCCAACGTCAACGAGAGGATCCGCGTCGACGGTGAGGTCCGCTACGTGCTGCATTTCGCATCGCCGGCGTCGCCGCCGCAGTACGACGCCAACCCCATCCACACGCTCAAGGTGGGGACGATCGGGACGATGAACATGCTCGGCCTGGCGCGTGCGAGGAATGCAACCTTCCTGCTGGCATCGACGTCGGAGGTCTACGGCGACCCTCTCGTGCATCCCCAGCCCGAGTCCTACTGGGGCAATGTGAATCCGATCGGGCCCCGCGGCTGCTACGACGAGGCCAAGCGATGCGCGGAGGCTTACGCGATGGCGTACCACCGCGCCCACGACGTCGACACGCGCATCATCCGGATCTTCAACACCCACGGCCCGCGCATGCAGGTTTCCGACGGCCGCGCGGTGCCGAACTTCATGGCGCAGGCGATCCGTGGTGAGCCATTGACCGTTTACGGCGACGGCAGCCAGACCCGCAGCCTCTGCTACGTCACCGACCTGGTGCGCGGCGTCCTGGCGGTGCTCGAGCACGGCGACGAGCTTCCGTACAACCTCGGTAACCCGCATGAGGTCACGATGCTCGAGCTGGCCGAGACCATCGTCCGGCTCTCAGGTTCGAAGAGCCAGATCGAGCATCGCGAATTGCCGGTCGACGATCCCAAGCAGCGGCAGCCGGACATCACGCGCGCGCGGACGAAGCTGGGCTGGGAGCCAGAGGTAGGGCTGGAGGACGGTCTGGGCAAAACGCTGGAATACTTCCGGACCGTGGTATGAGATGCGAGTGAGCCGAGCCGAAGAGCTCAAGCGGATGGTGCGCGACGTCCCCGACTTTCCTCAGCCCGGCATCGTCTTCCGCGACATCACGCCGCTGCTCGCGGACAAGAAGACCTTCCGAGAGGTGGTCGACCTGATGTCGGCGAGCTGGAAGGGCGCGGGGACGACGCTGGTAGCCGCCATCGAGGCCCGCGGCTTCATTCCCGGGGCCGCGATGCCGCTCGAGCTGAACGCCGGCTTCATCCCGATCCGCAAGGCCGGCAAGCTGCCGTGGCAGGTGCTGAGCCACTCGTACCAGCTGGAGTACGGCACCGACCAGCTGGACGTGCACCAGGACGCGATCGGTCCGAAAGACAGAGTCCTGATCGTGGATGATGTGCTCGCGACCGGCGGGACCGCGGCCGCGGCGGTGGAGCTTGTGCGCAAGCTCCGCGGACAGGTCATCGGCGTGCAGGTGCTGATCGAGCTCTCCGCCCTCGGAGGCCGCAAGCGGCTCGGCGGCATCGAAGTCAAGAGCGAGCTCGTCTACTGAAGGAGATCCATTGAAGGTTCAAGACGCTGACGTCAAAGATTTGAAGCTGGCCGCCGAGGGGCAAGACCTCATCGACTGGGCGGCGCGTGAGATGCCGGTGCTGCTGCTCATCCGCCAGCGATTCGCCAAGGAGCAACCGCTGAAGGGCAAGAAGGTCGCGGCCTGCCTGCACGTCACGAGCGAGACGGCCAACCTGATGCTCACTCTCAAGGCCGGCGGCGCGGACATAGCGCTCTGCGCTTCGAACCCGCTGTCGACGAACGATGCGGTGGCAGCTGCGCTCGTGTCGCAGCATTCGATCAAGATCTACGCCATCAAGGGCGAGGACAACGACACGTACTACCAGCACATCGAGTCGACACTCGACCATCACCCCGCGATGACCATGGACGACGGGGCGGACCTGGTCTCGGTCCTGCACAAGAAGCGGGAAGGCCAGATCGGCGAAGTGATCGGCGGCACGGAGGAGACGACGACAGGTGTCGTGCGACTGCGTGCGATGGCCGACCGCGGCGTCCTGCGCTACCCGATCATCGCGGTCAACGAGGCCGACACGAAGCACATGTTCGACAACCGGTACGGCACCGGCCAGTCGACGCTCGACGGCATCATCCGCGCCACCAACGTGCTGATCGCGGGCAAGAAGGTCGTGATCGCGGGCTACGGTTGGGTCGGACGCGGGCTCGCATCGCGGGCCAAGGGCCATGGCGCCGACGTGCTGGTCACCGAGGTCGATTCGGTGAAGGCGCTGGAGGCCGTGATGGACGGGTTCCGGGTGATGAAAATGGACGATGCCGCCAAGGAGGGCGACATCTTCATCACGGTCACGGGAGACGTGAACGTCCTCGACCGCAAGCACTTCGGCGTCATGAAGGACGGCGTGCTGCTCGCGAACTCCGGCCACTTCAACTCCGAGATCAACTTGAAGGCGCTCGACGACCTCGCCACCGGCGTCCGCCAGGTGCGCACGAACGTCCAGGAGTACAAGCTCGCCGACGGCCGGCGCCTGCACGTCCTGGGCGAGGGACGGCTCATCAATCTCGCGGCGGCCGAAGGTCACCCGGCGGCGGTGATGGACATGAGCTTCGCCAACCAGGCGCTAAGCGCCGAGTTCATCGCCAAGAACGCCGGCAACCTGGAGCGGAAGGTGTACGACGTGCCGGACGAGATCGACGCCGAGGTCGCGCGCCTCAAGCTCCGCTCGATGGGGATCGCCATCGACGTCCTGACCGAAGAGCAGAAGAAGTACCTGTCTTCCTGGGAGGAGGGCACCTAAGAACTACGTTCGGACCGTCCCGCAGAACGTGGGTGCTGGGAGGTGGCGGCGCGCGAGGCGCCGCCCAGGTCGGAGTGCTGCAAGGACTGTTCGAGGCCGGCGTCGAACCGCCGGTACGTGTCGTGGCGGTCAGCGTCGGCGCGTTGAACGGCAGCGCGATCGCCGCGTATCCATCACTCGCGGGAGTGATGATGCTGCGCGAGCTCTGGGTCTCGCCGCAGGCGCTGGCCGTCTTCCGGGCTCATCCGCTGGGCGTGATCCTCTCGGGCCTGCGCCCCCGCGAGGGCGGCGTCAGCGCGCTGCCTCAAACCAACGTGCGGCGGCTGGTAGATCGCGCCGAACAGCTGACCGGATTCACCACCTTCGAGCAGATGCGGCTGCCGCTGTCGATCGTGGCCACGGACTTCAACTCCGGACGTAAGGCGATCTTCCGGTCTGGCGACCTCACCCCCGCGCTGCTGGCTTCTACCGCCATCCCTGGCGTGTTCCCGTCAGTCGTGATCGAAGGCCGGGAGCACATGGATGGCGGAGTGGTCGACAACACGCCCCTCGACGTCGCCATCGACGACGGCGCGCGGGACATCCTCGCGATCAGCCTGATGGCCGGCGGGGAGCACGAGGCGCTGCCGAACACGTGGCCGGAGCTGATCGCCCGGACGCTGCAGCTCACGCTGCATCACCAGATGCTCAGCGAGTTCGAGCGGCTGCGCGACAAGGCGCGCATGGTGGTGCTGTGCCCGGTCACGTCGCCGACCGCGACGTGGGAGATGCGGCGGCTTCACCTCGAGGCCGTGATGGAGGGCGCGCGTGAGGCGACGCGAGCTTTGCTCGCCCAGCGCGGGGCGAAGCTGTTCCGCCACTCGGGCATCCACTACCTCAACCTTCCCTGACCCAACTTTTGCCGGCAAAACCACGTCCGAGCGCGCCCTTGAGGCTACTTCTGCCGGCAAAAGTTAGGATTTAGCCGTCCCAGCGGTATGACCCTGGCGCTTGGGGACCGGCTTGGTCCTTGCCGGCGCGGGTGATTCAAAGGAGGACCACACGTTGTCCAGTGTCTTCACGTCGGAATCGGTCACCGAGGGCCATCCCGACAAGCTCGCCGACCAGATCTCCGACGCCGTCCTCGACGCGATCCTGGCCAAGGATCCGCTCGCGCGAGTCGCGTGCGAGGCGGTGGTCACGACCGGGCTCGCAATAGTCGTAGGCGAGATCACGACCGACTGCTACGTCGACATTCCGCGCATCGTCCGCCAGACCGTGCGCGAGGTCGGCTACACCCGCGCCAAGTACGGCTTCGACGCCGAGACCTGCGGCATCGTCACCAGCATCGACGAGCAGTCGCCCGACATCGCCCAGGGCGTCGACGTCGGCGGCG
>JACZCV010018827.1_pt1 | contig 16439 bp, 16 predicted proteins | sample 8641841 | NCBI WGS metagenome assembly JACZCV01 (sample SAMN15324606, study PRJNA640507) | soil metagenome | isolation source: monocropping sugarcane control | place: China: Luxin town, Laibin City, Guangxi Province | collected 2019-07-25 | depth 10cm m
CCTTGCGCCTATCCGCGGCCCGGGGGCCCCGACCACGCCGTGGGCGCCGCCCTCCACGCCGACGTTGAGCGCCCCCTCGACGTGCTCGGGGTCGCCCGCCCCCCCGGCGTGGCACGTCAGGTGCAGGCCGGCGGCTCGCGCCGCCTCGAACGCTGGGCGCTGCGGCATCGCGGGGTAGCGGATCTCGTCGCCGGCCAGGTCGAAACCGACCACGCCGCGTCCTGCGAAACGCCCGGCTTCGCGCGCCAGCGCGACGTTGTCCTCGACCGCGTGCTGGCGCATGGCGCACACGATCGCGGTCGCGCGCAGCGGTCCGGCGGCCAGGCCGGCTAGCACCGCCTCGATGACCCGACCAACGCTCAGGCCCTCGCGCAGGTGCAGGCGCGGCGCCCACCGCACCTCGAGGTAATCGATGTTCTCCGCCGCCGAGTCGACACACAGCTCGTAGGCGATTCGCTCTAACGCGGCCGCGGTCTGCATCACCGCGAGCGCGTCGTCGAAGTAGCCGATGTACTCGGCCTGCGAATGGCAGTCGGGCGGCGCTACCATTCGCAATCCCCTGCGGCCGGCCAGCTCTTCAGCGGTGGCGACTCGCACCGCGCCATCGAGGTGACAGTGCAGCTCCGCCTTCCGCCACGTCGAAAAGTCCAACAAGAGGAAAATGTCCCACAGTGAGCGACTCCCAACCGTTGATCCTCGCGCGCCAACTCACCAAACGATTCGGTGAGCTGACCGCCGTGGACGGAATCGACTTCGAGGTCGGGCGCGGCGAAGCGTTCGGGTTCCTGGGCCCGAACGGCGCCGGCAAGACGTCGACGATGCGCATGATCGGCGCCGTGTCGCCGGTCACCGCCGGCGTGCTCACGATCTTCGGCCTGGACCCGGCCACGCATGGCCCGAGAATCCGCGCGCGACTGGGCGTCGTGCCGCAGGCCGACACGCTCGACATGGAGATCACGGTGCGCGAGAACCTGATCATCTACGCGCGCTACTTCGACCTTTCGTGGCGCGAAGGCGCCAAGCGCGCGGACGAGCTGCTCGAGTTCGTGCAGCTGCAGGAGCGGTCGAGGGACAAGGTCGACGACCTGAGCGGCGGGATGAAGCGCCGGCTGACGATCGCGCGCGGGCTGATCAACCGGCCCGAGCTGCTGCTGCTGGACGAGCCGACGACGGGCCTCGACCCTCAGGCCCGGCACCTGGTGTGGGATCGCCTGTATCGCCTGAAGCAGAGCGGCGTCACGCTGGTGCTGACCACGCACTACATGGACGAGGCCGAGCAGCTCTGCGACCGCCTCGTGGTCATGGACAAGGCGAAGATCGCGGCGGAGGGCTCGCCGCGAGACCTGATCAACCGCTACTCCACGCGCGAGGTCCTGGAACTGCGCTTCCCGATCGATGAGCAGCCGTCGATCGACGGCAAGCTGAACAGCGTCGCCGAGCGGGTCGAGGTCCTGCCGGACCGGGTTCTGCTCTACACGGGCGACGGCGACGAAGCGATCGCCGCCGTGCATCGCATCGGACTGCGCCCGGAGAGCTCGCTCGTCCGCCGCAGCACGCTGGAGGACGTCTTCCTGCGGCTCACCGGCAGGAGCCTCGTCGACTGATGGCGACGCTCATGCAGGGCACGCTTCACGTGGTCGAGTACAACGCGCTCGTCTTCCGGCGCATCTGGCGCGGATCGATCGCGGTGTCCTTCTTCACGCCCGTCTTCTTCATGGCCGCGATGGGCCTCGGCCTCGGCACGCTTGTCAACCGCAGCAACGGCGGCGTCGACGGCGTGCCTTACCTCGAGTGGCTCGCGCCCGCGCTGGTGGCGGCGGCCACCATGCAGACCGCCGCCGTCGAGGCCATGTACCCGATCCTCGCCAAGATCATGTGGGACAAGACGTACGAAGCCGCGCTGGCTACGCGCCTCACCATCCCTGACATCTTGCGAGGCGAGATCGTGTGGCTCGTCCTGCGGATGTCCATCGTGTCGCTGATGTTCTACGTCGTGATGCTGGCGTTCGGTGTGATCCACTCGCTCGAGTCGTTGCTCACCATCCCAGCAGCGATCCTGACCGGGCTCGCGTTCGCCACGCCGATCATGTCGTTCACCGCGACGCGCCGGAACGACAGCGGTTTCGCGGCCATCAACCGCTTCGTGATCATCCCGCTGTACCTGCTCGCGGGCACGTTCTTTCCGATCACGAAATTGCCGCTGGCCCTGCAGTTCGTGGCCTGGGCGACGCCGCTCGCCCACGGCGTCGCGCTGTGCCGCGGCGTAGTGCTCGGCAACATCAGCGGTTTCGATGCGCTGCTCCACATCGCGGTGCTCCTGGCGTACTTCGTGGGCGGCCTGCTCATCGCCCGCGCGCTGCTGATCAAGAGGTTGTCGAAGTGAGCGTCCTCGCCGGGCCGCGCATTCAGACCCTCCGCGTCCCGACTCGATCCATGCACATGGTCGAGCGCAACGTGGTGGCCTACCGGCATAACTGGATAGTCATCCTGTCGGGCTTTTTTGAGCCGGTGCTGTACCTGCTCGGCATCGGCTTTGGCCTCGGTTCATTGGTGCATTCCGTTTCGTTGGGCGGAGGCCACACCGTCAGCTACGCCATGTTCGTCGCGCCGGCGCTGATGGCAACATCGGCCATGAACGGCGCCGTCTACGAGTCGACGTCCAACTTCTTCTTCAAGCTGCGCTACGCCAAGACCTTCGAGGCCGTGATCCAGACGCCGGTCGGCGTTGAGGACGCCGCGTTCGGCGAGGTGATCTGGGCGGTGATCCGCGGCTGCCTGTACTCGATCGGTTTCGTCGTCATCATGCTGTTCCTCGGCCTCATCGCGTCGCCATGGGCGGTGCTGGCCGTGCCGGCGGCGCTGATGATCGGCTTCGCATTCGCCGCGGTCGGCATCGCCGTCACCACGTTCATGCGGCAGTGGCAGGACCACGAGATCGTGCAGCTCGCGCTGCAGCCGATGTTCCTTTTCTCCGCGACCTTCTTTCCGATCACCGTCTACCCGCCATTCCTGCAGGCATTCGTCTCCATCACGCCGCTGTACCGAGGCATAGACCTGATCCGTGGCCTGACCACAGGCAATGTCGGCACGAGCCAGATGGTGGACGTGCTGTACCTGGTGCTGGTCGGGGTGGCCGGCGTGGTGGTCGCGTCGCTGCGACTGCGCCGCCGCCTACTTAAGTAAGGACGTAGATCCCGGGCAGCTCGCGGTACAGGCCCGCGTAGTCGAGGCCATACCCGATCACGAAGCGGTCGGGGATGACGAAGCCGGTGAAGTCGATCTGCGTCTCTTCCTCGCGGCGAGCGGGGCGGTCGAGCAGCGCGGCCAGGCGCAGCGACGCGGGCTTGAGCTTCCGCAACCGCCGCGCGATCGCGTTCACGGTGCGGCCGGAGTCGATGATGTCCTCGATCAGCAGCACATGGCGCCCCACGAGCGGGCCCTCGACCATGTGGGCGAGCTTGAGCTTGCCAGGCGAGGTGCCCGAGCCGTAGCTGGCGGCGCTTACGAACTCGAGCTCGGCCGGGATGGTGAGGCTGCGCAGGAGGTCGGCCGCGAAGACCGTCGCGCCTTTGAGGATCACAACCAGGACCAGCGGCGTGTCGATGTCGGCGTAGACGTCGGAGATCTCGCGCCCCATCTCCTCGACGCGCTTCGCGATGCGCTCGGCGGAGATCAGAGCGCGGCCCATGTCCTTTATGGACTTTGGTTCCGGAGGTGCGCTCGTCTCTGACATCAGAAAGAACTATCTTGACGCCAGCAGATGGATGACAAGCCGCGCGAAGTCGTCCGGTACCGGTATCGCTACCGGCGATGGGGTTGCGGCAGCGGTTTCTTCCTGGTCCTGACCGTCGGCATCGTCATGGCGCTGCTCAACGTTGCGATCAGTGTCGGCCTGTCGGTCCGCGTGCCGCTTACGAGCGCGAACTTCACGATCGCGCTCACGCTCGGTGAGAAGAACAAGGCAGTGGCCGCGCTACCAACCTACGACGAGGGCCGGCTCGGCGGCAACCAGAACCTGTTCAACAACTCGACGACGATGACCATAGGCCCTGCCGAAGGCGCGGTCGAGGTGATCCTGGGGCGTCAGGACGGGGCGCCGGTCTTCGACCTGCACCTGGACGTCCGCTGACGCACTTCCGCCCCACGCTTCTCGTGGGGAGGAATTAGACGACCAGGACCCTCAACACCTCCGGCAATCCTGACGCGATCTCGGCCCACGACACGCCGCGGTCGGTAGATGCAAACAGCCGGCCGTCGCTGGTGCCGAATGCGGCCAGCTTGCCGTCGGGCAGTGAGTCCAGGTTGTAGCTGTCGATGTTCTCTTTGAACCAGTCGGGCAGTCCCTGCGTGCACTTTTCGAACGCCGAGCCGTCTTCGTCGCCGCGGTAGATGGCGCTGCGCTTGCCGTCCGGTCCGGTCGAGGCCGAAAGCAGGATCGAGTCGTCGCAAACCGCCACCGCTCGGCAGTAGCCGGCGTGCAGTCCTTCGTGGCTTTCGGTCCAGGTCGACCCCTTGTCGAGGCTCACGTGCAGGCCCTCGGCGCCCGCCGCGTAGACGCGTTTGCGTCCAGTGGTGATGCGGTGGATGTCCGTGCCGATGTCGATCGTCGGCTCCCATGTCTCGCCGTGATCGCGCGAGCGCAGCACGCCGCCGACGTGAACGTTCACGTAAACGGTGTCGTTGTCCTCGGTGATGCTGCGGGTGTCCGGCGGACCGCCCCACGGCGTGAACCAGTCGCTGCGGCCGTCAGCCTTGTCGAAAGAGGCCACACGCTCCAACCCCTCGCCCGCAACGCGGAAGAGGTGCGCGCGCGAGGTGCCCGCGATGACGCCGGCGCGTGTGTCCGCCATGCACGTGCCCTTGAAACCCTTGAAGTCGGCGACGTGGAACCACCAATCGATGCCCGCGGTGTGCACGACTTCATGGCCGTCGAGGATGGCCCAGAGCTCCCAGCCCTCCGGCGCGATCATGGTCACCGCGCGGCCCTCGTGCTCGACCCGGTGCTTGCCGCCGTGGGAGTCGAACCGGTGCAGGCCGTTCTTGGTGCCGGCCAGGATCTGCGGCATTGGCCTAAGAAAGCTACATCGAATCGGTCAGGAGCACAGCCTGAGGGACGTCTACCTCAATCGATCGTCTGCGTCCAGCCGTACGAGAAGAACTTGCCTCCCGATTCGGGCAGATATACATCACCGTCGCCGACGTGAAATTTGAATGTGAACTGCCCGGCGTCGCGAGGCTGCGCTGTCAGTGTGAAAGTCAGCACCGCGCCGGGAGCGAGCGGGCCGCAGGCCAGTCCGGGCAGCGACTTCTCGACCGTGCATGGTCCTGACGACACCACGGTGTAGTGATCGAGGAAGCGGTCGCCTTCATCCATGAGAATCGTGAGGTTCTCGATGCGGGACGTGCCGGTGTTCGTCACCGTGAACTCGAAGTCGATCGTTGCCCCGACAGTGGCCGTGGGACGGTGCAGGCCGGTGACAGAGACTGATTTCGTGGATCCGATCACCGACTGCACGTGGAATCCGGCAAAGCCGAGTGCCACAACCGCGATGGCAATCACCAGCCCTAATGCACCGATCTCTGCCTTGCGAAGATCGCGTCCCCCAATCGCCGCGCGTGGTGGCAGCACAAGTGCCAGTCCCATGCCTGCGACGAATCCGCCCACGTGCGCGTAGTTGTTGACCACGCCTCCGAGACCGGTGATGCCCATGAAGAGGATGAGTACTGCGTTGATGGCGATCCATTGCCGCACGCTCGCGGCTGTGGCCTTGGGAAACTGCCGACCCTGAACCCGTCCCACCAGGATCAGCAGGCCCATCAATCCCGTAATGCCGCCTGATGCGCCGATAGTCAGGCCGAATGTGGCGTCATTGCTCGTCAGCGCCACCCACGTGACGCCTCCCGCCACCGCTGTCAGCAGGAACGTCCCCAGGAAGACGAGCCGGCCGTACCAGATCTCGGCGAACCGCCCGATGTTCCACATCGCGAAGCTGTTGAGCAAGACGTGTGCGTACTGCTGGTCGTCGTGGAGAAACGCGGAGCTCACGTAGCGCCACCACGCACCAGCTGAGGGGTCGTACCGACCCATCAGGTGGGTGCCGCCGGCATTGATCAACGCACCAAGATCGGAGAGTCCGATGCTGCTGCTGGGCGTGATGAGGACCTTCTCCAGGACGAAGACGGCGATGAATATGCCGATGAGCGAATAGGTGACGACAGGCGTCTTCGCCAGAGGCCGCTCCGCCGGTCTCTGGTATGTGCTCTCGAGGATCTGCCGGGCAGCGAGATCGATCGCTGCCAGAGTCGGCGGTGCCTGGCCCGAGCGAATGCCGAGAGCGTGGCGTTGCAAGTCCGTGGATGAGGGCAGGCCGGCTGGGCTGGGAAGCAGGGTTTGCGCTTGGCCCGAGTCTGGATCGATCGCCACGACGCCGATGCGGATAGGCCCTTTCGGTGGACGCGGCATTGCGAGCTTGCTGACTTTGCCCAACGCGACGATGAGCACGTCGCACGTCTGCGCGCGCTGAACGGTGAGGCGCTCTGCGGCCCATCCGAGCGCGTCCCGGCAGCGGGTCGCGAGATCCTCGGAACCAGTGACATCATCTGCGGGCGGTCTGTACAGCGCGACGAGGACGCCGCGATCACCGGTCCACGCGGCGAGCGTCAGCTCGTACTGGCCGGCGAGGGCGCCCAACCGCGAATCGCGCTGGTCGGCGAGGCGCAGCCGGTAGCGCGTAACGAGCTCCATGGCGATGGACCGGGCCAGAGCCGATGGTTCTGCCGGCGCGGTCGGGAGGGCCTCCGATTGGCTCACGATCGGAGTCTATGTCCCGCCACGGCGCGACCCCAAGAAACGCTGTAAAAGCCGGTTAAGTCCTACACCCCGATGGGGTGCCAGACGGTCTTCATCTCCATGAACGCGGTGATCAGCTGCGGGCTCATCTCGTCCGCGCGGTTCTTGATCACCCGTTTCACGTTCTCGGCCGCGGCCTTCTCCACCGCGGCGATCTCATCGGGAGTGCAGCCCACGACGTCGATCGCATTCACGTCCATGTGCGCGGAGAGCCATGGCACGAGCTCGCGCCGGTAGCCCGCGAGCACGTTCACGACGCCGCCCGGCAGGTCGCTGGTGGCCAGCACCTCGGCGAGCGTCAGCCCGGGCAGGGGATGCGACTCAGGCAGCAGCACGACCGCGGTGTTGCCTCCGCAAAGCGCCGGAGCGATGCGCCGCACCAGCCCGGCCAAAGCCGGCGCTTCGGGCGCGACGATGCCGACGACGCCGGTCGGCTCGGGGATCGTGAAGTTGAAGTACGGCCCCGCCACCGGGTTCGTATTGCCGGCGACCTGGGCCAGCTTGTCGGTCCAGCCCGCGTACCAGACCAGCGCCTCGACGGCCAACTCCACCTCGCGCGCCGCCACCCGCCCGCCGCCCAGCACCGAAACGAACTGCGCGCGCCGGCCGTCGAGCATCTCCGCGGCGCGGTAGAGGATCTGGCCGCGGTTCATCGCCGTCCGCGATGACCAGCCGTGCAAAGCGGTGCGGGCCGAGCGCACCGCGTCGCGCAGATCCTTGCGCGAGCCGCGCGGCACGTTCACGGCTCCGTCGGGGCGATACGCGCGACCCGACTCCGAGCGCACGAACTCGCCGCCCACATACAGCTTGTAGGTCTTGCGAACGTCCATCGCGGACATCAGTTGAGCTCCAGGTACGGCAGCAGGCCGTGCAGGCCGCCCTCGCGGCCATAGCCCGATTCCTTGTAGCCGCCGAACGGCGATGTCGGGTCGAACCGGTTGAAGGTGTTCGCCCACACCACGCCGGCGCGCATGCGCTCGGCCATCCACAGGATGCGCGAGCCCTTGTCGGTCCAGACGCCCGCCGACAATCCGTACGGAGTGTTGTTGGCTTTCTCGACCGCCTCATCCGGAGTACGGAAGGTCAGCACGGACAGCACCGGACCAAAGATCTCCTCGCGCGCGATGCGGTACGACTGCGACACGTTCGTGAACAGCGTCGGCGGGAACCAGTAACCGCGCTCGGGCAGCTTGCACTCCGGCTGGTAGAGCTCGGCGCCTTCTTCGATGCCCGATTCGACCAGGCCGGTGATCTTCTCCAGCTGCGCCTTGGAGTTGATGGCGCCGATATCCGTGTTCTTGTCGAGCGGGTCGCCCAGCCGCAGCGTGCCCAGGCGGATCTTCAACTTTTCGAGCAGCGGTTCCGCGATCGACTCTTGCACCAGCAATCGCGAACCGGCGCAGCAAACGTGGCCCTGGTTGAAATAGATCCCGTTGACAATGCCTTCGACCGCCGCGTCGAGCGGCGCGTCCTCGAACACGATGTTCGCGGCCTTGCCACCGAGCTCCAGCGTCAGGTGCTTGCCGGTGCCGGCAATCGAGCGCTGGATCATCTTGCCGACCTCGGTCGAGCCGGTGAAGGCAACCTTGCGCACCGCGGGGTGAGCGACCACCAGCGATCCGGTCTTGCCCGCGCCGGTGATGATGTTGACGACGCCGTCGGGCAGCTCTGCCTGCTGGCAGATGTCCGCGAAGAGCATCGCCGACAGGGGCGTAGTCTCCGCGGGCTTCAGCACAACGGTGTTGCCGGCGGCTAGGGCCGGCGCGATCTTCCACGCGAGCATCAGCAGTGGGAAGTTCCACGGGATCACCTGGCCCGCGACGCCGATCGGCCGCGGCTTGACGTTGGGGAATGCCCACTCGAGCTTGTCCGCCCAGCCCGCGTAATAGAAGAAATGCGCCGCTGACAGCGGAATGTCGACATCGCGCGATTCCTTGATGGGCTTGCCGCCATCCATGGTTTCGACGACGGCGAGCTCGCGCGCTCGCTCCTGCAGGATGCGCGAAATGCGGAACAGGTAACGCGCGCGTCGCGATGGTCCGATGCGCGACCACGAATCGAATGCCTTCGACGCGGCCTTGACCGCGCGATCGACATCGACCTCGTCCGCCTCGACCACCTCAGCGAGCTTGCCTTCGGTGGCCGGGTTGATGGTCGGAAAGCGCTTCTTGCTGTGCGCCTTGACCATGCGGCCGCCGATGAAGAGGTCGTAGGACTTCTGGATCTTGACGAAGTCGGTCGACTCGGGCGCAGGCGCGTACTCGAACCTCTGGGTCGCGAGCTCGGTGCGGGCGCGCTTGGCGATCGCCATCAGTCGATGGTGAAGTAATCGCCGGACTGATACGCGCCGGTTCGTTCTTTTTCGATCTGCATCAGCACGTCGTTCAGGAGGCTCGACGCACCCAGACGAAAACGCTCGGGTGTCATCCACTCTGGACCGAGCGTCTCGTAGAGCACGACCAGGTACGCGATCGCCTGCTTGGAGTTGCGGATCCCGCCGGCGGGCTTGAATCCGACGGGCCGGCCGGTCTCGCGCACGAAGTCGCGAATCGATTCCATCATCACCAGGCTCACCGGCAACGTCGCGGCCGGCTGCACCTTGCCGGTGGAGGTCTTGATGAAGTCGGCGCCCGCGGCCATCGCGAGGATCGAAGCACGGCGGACGCTGTCGTAAGTGCCGAGCTCGCCGGTTTCGAGGATCACCTTCAGGTGCGCGTCGCCGCAGGCTTCTTTGACGGCGACGATCTCGTCGTAGACCTTCTGGTAATCGCCAGAAAGAAAAGCGCCGCGGTCGATGACCATGTCCACCTCGTCGGCGCCGGCGGCGACGGCTTCGCGAGTCTCGTCCACCTTGAGCGACAGGAAGCTCTGGCCCGACGGAAAGGCCGTGGCCACCGACGCCACCCGCACGCCGCTGGCGCCCAGGTGCTCCTTGGCATCGGCGACGCGAGCCGGGTACACGCAGATCGCCGCCACCGAGGGGATCGAAGCGTCGCCAGGCTTCGGCCGGATGCCCTTGGCGCAGAGCGCGGCGATCTTGCCAGGGGTGTCGTTGCCCTCGAGCGTCGTCAGGTCCATGCAGCGGATGGCCAGGTCTAGCGCCCAGAGCTTTGATGCCTTCTTGATCGAGCGTTTGGCCAGCGACGCCGCGCGCTCCTCGGCGCCCACCTGATCGACGCTTCGCACCCCGCGCATGAGCGATCCCAGGTGGGAAAGGGAGAGCGCGGTAGCCACGCCCAAATAGTAGGAGGCCGCCCAGTCTGTTAGATAAGGGGGCCAATGCCCGAGACCAGAGAGCGAAAACAGCCCCCAAGGCCGGCTCCGAACACGATCGCCGCGATCACGCGGCCGTCGGTCTTCTGGCTCCTGGTCTTCGTCCCGATCTCAATCGTGATGTCGGCGGCCCAGCAGGAAGTTGCCGCGTTCATCACCGCCGCCATCGCCCTCGTGCCCCTGGCAGCACTGATCGGGCGGGCGACGGAGCAGCTTGCCATCCACATCGGGCCGCAGCGCGGGGGTCTTCTGAACGCCACGATGAGCAACCTCACGGAGCTCATCGTCGGCGGCTTCCTCGTCGCGGCCGGCGAGTTCACGATCGTCAAAGCGACCCTGATCGGTTCGATCGTCGGCAATGCCCTGCTCGTGCTTGGCGCCTCGTTTGCGATCGGCGGCAGCCGCCACAAGAGCATGAGCTTCAGCGCCGACGCCGCGAGCGTGCACTCATCGTCGCTGCTGCTGGCGGTGGCGGGCTTGCTCGTCCCCGCATTGCTTGTCGTCGGCACGCCGGTCGGCTTCACCGATAAAGAGGTGGTGAGCTTGGCCGTGGCGGTGGTGCTGGTGCTGATGTACCTGGCTGCGCTCGCGTTCATGCAGATCACCCACGCGCATCTGTTTCACGTCCCCGGCCGTGAGGAGCACGCCACGTGGTCCGCCGGCATCGCGTTCGCGGTCCTCGCCGTTGCAGCCGCGGCGGTGGCGCTGGAATCCGAACTGCTGGTCGGATCGCTGCGTCCCGCCATCAAGACCCTGAACATCCCGACGGTGTTCGTCGGCCTGATCTTCATCCCGCTCGCCGGCAACGTCGCGGAGAACGCGTCGGCCGTCTTCTTCGCGATCAGGAATCGACTCGACGTCACTATCGAGATCGCATTCGGCTCGTCAACCCAGGTGGCGCTCTTCGTGGCGCCGCTGCTTGTCTTCGTGAGCCTCATCGCCGGCCACCCGATGGACTTCATCTTCACGGGCTTCGAGATCGCGATCACGGCCCTCGCGGCGATCATCGTGACCCTCATCACGCTCGACGGAAGGACCAACTGGCTCGAAGGCGTGCAGCTCCTGGGCGCCTACCTCGTCATCGCCATAACGGCGTACTTTGTGGTTGCCTGAGGCAGGCGGGCAGATGGGGGAGCATTCGCGCGAGCCGGCGACCCAGTGGCTGCAGTCCACATACCGGACCTCACGTGACCCGGATGGGCGCCTCGTCATCAGCTCGGCTTCACCGCTCGGCCCGGTCCTCGGCTGCGGTGTGCCGGTTGCTTTCGGGGCGCTGGTCACGCTCGCGTTCCGAGCCGCCGGCGCCAGCGCGCTGCTGCTCGTTTTTGGCCTGGTCGTCATCAGCGTGCTCGTCTACAACGGCTCGCGGATCTGGATCGTCGGGCCGGGCTCCATCCAGGTCGGACACGCGCTCGGGCGCGCGCGATTTCGCACCGGTCAGATGCACGCCGCGCAGTCGGTGGTCGTGAGGCGTGAGCTGTGGCAGAAAGACCTGGGCAGCACCGACCTGGTCCTCGTCGGCATCGAGTCCCCGCGCCGGATGAAGGTGCTCGGCGTCCATAACTGGGTGGGGCGTGAGTCGCGCGTCGCCAGCGGCGGCACGGGATCGCTTTCGCGCTCGGGCCCGGTGGTGGTGAGCGCGCCTTCGCCGCTGCGTCCGTGGGCCAACGAGACGCTGATGCCAGCAGTCAGCGAAGCAGTGAGCGAGCTTGCCACGATCCTCCAGGAGCAGCTGAACGTGAGCATCGTGTACGAGTGCGAGACGGTGGTGGGCAGCAAGCCGCAGGGCCGCTAAGAGCGCACGCCCGCCGCGTGGCGGGTGTACGAATAGCGCCGGATTGCTCTGGATCAACCTCGGCCTCATCTGCCTGATCGCGGCCCTCCTCATCGGGCTGCTTTCCCTTCTCCAGCCGCGCGGCGCGGCGGTCGGCCGCGTGGTGGTGACGCTCGGCCTGCAGCTCGCCGGCGTGCTCGTGGTGACGTGGCTTCTCGTCGAGCGCGGGCAGGCGATATCGCGCTCGCTCCCGCCGCCGCCTGGCACCGAGACGACGATCCTGGCCCAGATCGAGTTTCCGGCGCTGGCCTCGCTGCTGCTCGCGCTCGTGGCGCTCGGCCTCGGCACCGGTATCGGCACGGCGATCGCGGCGTTCGTGGTCGGCGCGCGCAGGCCGCGCCTGGCACTCCTCTTCGGCACGGTCAGCCTCGTCTGGATCGTGCCGACCTTCTTGCTAGCGATCCTCGCCCAGGACCTGCAGGCGCAGCTCTACAACCTGTTCCTGACCAACGTCGCCGGCAGCTACGAGGTGTTCTCGGTGCCGCAGCTCGTCTGGAGCGCCGCGGTCCTCGCTATCCGGCCCGCGGCCTATGCATACCGGCAGAGCTCGCTCCTCATCGCTGATGCCGGCCGCGCGCTGTACGTGCGCACCGCGCTGTCGAAGGGGCTGCCATGGGGCATGATCGTGCGCCGCCACGTCGTCCGGCCCGCCGCCGCAGGGCTGCTGCAAACGGCGTCAGCCTCGATCCGGCTGATGTTCGGTTCGCTGCCGCTGGTCGAGTTCTTCTTCGGCTACCCGGGCCTGGGCGAGCTGCTTCTGCGCTCGCTTGGCGTCTCCTCCGGCACGACTGCTCAGCCGCCCAATCCGGGCGTCGCAATCGCGTCGGCGGCCGTCCTCGCGGCGATGCTCGCGGTGTCGGAGGCGTTGATCCGGGTGCTGATGCAGAAGCTCGACCCAAGGGTCGCCGAGGCAGCCGCGTGATGAAAGCTCGAATGCTTGCGATCAGCGGCGGGGTGATCCTGGTCGTCCTTGGCGCGCTCGTCATCATCGGCAACCGCATCTCTGACTACTGGGCGACGCAGGTCTGGGCAGGTGGGTTCATCAATAACATGCCCACGCTCCCGCCATTCCCGCCAGGCAGCATCGTGGAGGTCTTCAACGTCAACGACCCGAACGTGCATCAGACGCACTACTACGTCCTGGGCTCGGACGCCGGCGGTCGCGACCTCTTCGCGTTGGTGGCAAAGGGCGCGCTGCCGTCGTTGGAGTTAGTGGCGCTCGGGCTTACCGCCCGGATGGCGCTCGGGATCATCGCGGGTTTTGCCATCGCCTCCGGCGCGACCTCACTGCGCGCCGTCGCCCGAGCGGCCGGTGGATGGATCGCCGGTTTTCCCTACCTCGCGCTGGCCGTGCTGGTCATCCAGGCCTTTACCGGCGGACCGAGCACCATCGCCCAGCCGGGAGTGGCGCGCACCCTAGCGTTTGTAATTGCCATCAGCGTCGTCGGCTGGCGCGATGTCGCCGAAGTCGTCGCCGGGCGCATCGAATGGGTCCAGTCGCAGCCATTCTCGATGGGCGCCAAGGCGGTCGGATCCGCCGGACTGGACTTCTTCGGCCGGCACGTGTGGCCATATTTACGACCGGCGTTGATGGTCGAAATGTCGTTCCAGGCGGCCGCGGTGCTCGTATTGCTGGCGGAGCTCGGTTTCCTGCAGTACTACCTGGGCGGCTACACGGTCCTGAACGAAGGCGACAATGGTTTCGTACCCGGTTTCACGCTTGCGAGCACGCCGGAATTGGGGCAGCTACTGTCGGCCGTGCGTCTGTACGTGCTGCGCAACGAGTTCTTCCCGGTGTTGGTGCCCGCGGTCGCGCTGGCCCTGGGCGCGCTCGCGTTCGAGATCATCGGCCGCGCCTTTCGCGGCCGCACCGACGTGCCCGCGGTATGAGGCGCGTCGCCGGCGGCATATTTGTTTTCTTCTCGCTGTGCGGCTGCCAGCTCGCCTTCTCCACGCTCGGCAGCTGGACCAAGGATGCCGGACCGCCGTCGCCGATCACCACCAACCATGTGGTCGCGCTGCCCGACGGTCGGGTCGCCTTCTTTGGCGGTTTCGTGCGGCAGACTGGCCAGCCATCGAACCAGACGCTGCTGTATGACCCATCGACCAACGCCTGGACCAAGGGTGCCGTGATGCCTGATTCTTTCTACCCAGATGTCGTAGCTCTGTTGCACGACGGGACCGTCTTGGTGGAAGGCGGCATGGGCCAGGACAACAGCCCTCGCGGCCTGACCTCGATCTATGACCCCTTGCGCAATTCGTGGAGCCGGACTGGGAGCCTGATCCAGGCGCGGGTTGGACCAGCCTATGCCCTGTTGACCGATGGCCGTTTGCTCATCGCCGGCGGTGGCGTCCCGCTGCCGCAACCCATCCAAATGCCCAACGGCACCATCGACAACTTCCAGAGCATCACGAGCGCCGAGATATTCGATCCGCACACAGGCACCTGGTCACTGGCTGGAAATCTGGATTCGGCTCGAAATGGCATCAGCCTCACCGCTCTGCCAGACGGCCGAGCCCTCGCGGCAGGCGGCTGCCAGGGTTCCAGCGGTTTCACGCCGCCTGTCGCCACGGCAGAGGTCTTCGATCCCGCCACCGCGTCCTGGTCTTCGACGACGCAGTTGCCCGCGCCCATATGCGGAGCCACGGGCGTGGCGCTGCGTGATGGCAGGGCCCTGATCCTGGACCAGTACCTGTTCAACTCGTCGGGCAATGCCTTCCTGTACGACCCGAAATCCGCCAGGTGGTCCGACGCCGGAGGGCTCGCCGGCGGAGGGACCGGCGCAGTGTTGCTCAATGACGGCCGCGTGCTTGTCCCGGAGACAAGGCAGGGTACGGTGCACGGTCACACCTTCGATCAGCTCGTCGGCGCGCAGATCTTCGACCCGGCGTCGAACCAATGGTTGTACGCGACGACGGCGTCGGTGCTGATGCCAATCACCTACTTGAGCCAATTCAGCAACCAGCTGTCGGTCTCGCTACCGAACGGCAACGCGCTCGTCTTCCTGCCGACGGCCACGCTCACCTATGACGCACGAGTGCCGCCACCGGCGACTGAGGTGATGGACAGCACGGGTCTCACGTTCGAGCTCGGGGCGGCTGTCGTCGTCATCGTGCTGCTGCTCCTGCTCGCCTACCGCCGCGCGAGCCGGGTCGACGTCACCAAGCTGGCATGATCGGCGGACCGTGTATGGACGGCTCCTAAAGAACTCTCGCTTCGCCAAGATGCTGGTGGGCCAGTCCATCAGCGAGCTTGGCTCGTCGGTCACGCAGATCGCGCTGCCGACAATCGCGGTGCTCCTGCTGCACGCGAGCCCTTTCCAGCTTGGAATCCTGCTCGCGCTGCAGCGAATTCCGTTCCCGATCCTCGCGCTCTTCGTCGGCGTGTGGATCGACAGGCTGCCGCGCAGGCGAGTGATGATCGTGGCCGACGTCCTCAGGGCCGCGGTGCTGGCGACGGTGCCGATCGCCGCGGTCGCCGGGTTCCTCGGACTGCCGCTGCTCTACGCGGTATCGCTGACGAGCGGCATCCTGCAGATCTTCTTCGACCTCTCATATCTTTCATATGTACCTGAGCTCGTCGATCGCGCCAACCTGCGCGAAGCCAATTCGGCGCTGCAGGCGAGCGGCTCGGTGGCGAGACTCGCGGGTCCGGGCATCGGCGGCCTGCTGATCCAGTTCGTCGGAGCGGCCCGAGCGGTGAGCATCGATGCTGCGTCGTTCGTGGTGTCGTTTCTGAGCCTTCTGTGGATGGGCCGCGACACATCAACGCCAAGGCAGCGGGTTTCGGCCGGCATGTGGCGTGAGCTCCGCGAAGGCTTCGCCCACGTCTTCGCGCATCCGGTGCTGCGCGCGATGATCGTCACGTTTGGGTTCGTGATCCTCTTCGGGCACGTGACCGAGCCGAACCTGTACCCGTTCGCCTACTCCAATCTCCATCTGACGCCCGCAACGCTGGGCTGGCTGCTCAGCATCGAAGGCGTCGCGGCCGTGGTCGGGGCATTCCTCACGCCGCGGGTAACCGCGAATTTCCCGGCCGGTTGGATCCTGGCATTGACCGGGGCCGGCACAGGGGCGGCGTTCGTCGTGATCTCGTTCGCGGGCGCCGGCCCGACGATCGCCATCCTCGTCGGGGGGCTCCTCCTCAACGGCCTCCTCGATCCCATGAACAACGTGACCCAGTGGTCGCTGCGCCAGCTGCTCACGCCCGATCACCTGCAGGGCCGCATGAACTCGATCTTTCGAACGGTCTACTGGGGCGCCTGGCCGCTGGGCAACTTGATCGGCGGCTACGTGGGCAGCCTGATCGGACCGCAGATGTCGATCTTTGCGGCCGGCCTGATCTTCGGATCGCTGAGCCTGCTGTTCCTGGTCGGGCCCGTCCGCGACGCCAGGATCGCGCCGCCTGCGGCGGAGGCCACTATATAAACGCCGGCCGCAGAGGGCACCATATATAGGCACGGGCCTACGGACCTGATCGGC
>JACZCV010200605.1_pt1 | contig 16412 bp, 13 predicted proteins | sample 8641841 | NCBI WGS metagenome assembly JACZCV01 (sample SAMN15324606, study PRJNA640507) | soil metagenome | isolation source: monocropping sugarcane control | place: China: Luxin town, Laibin City, Guangxi Province | collected 2019-07-25 | depth 10cm m
CCCTTCGATTTGAGCAGCGCCGGCGTCATGCCGCTCGCGGACCAACCGCTCGAGTTGAGCCCGTAGATCTGCCCCGTCTTGGCGATGAAGACGATGGCGAACAGATCGCCGCCCACGCCATTCATCGCCGGCTCCATGAGTCCGTTGGCCGCGTTCGCCGCGATGGCGGCATCGACCGCATTGCCGCCTAACTCGAGCATGTGCACGCCGGCGCTCGCCGCGAGCGGCTGGCTCGCCGCCACGATGCCGTAGCGCGTGATGACCATTGAGCGGCCGGGGATCGGGAGCGGCTGGCCGTTAGGCGGCGTGGCGGGCACGCCGTGTTGGGCGGCGGCGGGACGCGGGAGCGCGGCGGTCACCAGTACGGCGGCGAGCGCGACGAGGCGGCGACGGCACGGTTGCATGACGAGCCCGGGTGTGATGCTCGAGAGTATTCGTGGCATCCGCCTAACGCACCGACCGCGGCGGAGCCGGCTCCCCCTAATGTGCAGGGCGGACCGCCATTTCCATAGAGCGGGAGCCCCGCGGCTCGGTCACCGCACGACGAGCACGCGGTTCCGGCGGCCGCGCATCCGGATGCCCGCCGAGTCGAATGGCACAGGGCGCCCGTTCACATAGTACCTTGCGTCTGGCCCCGCGTCGGCGTGAAGGACAAAAGTCCAACCGCTGTCCCTCGCCTGGACGTCGTACGCAACCCCATTGGCCGTTCGCGTGCGCGAGAACGACATCCGCGTCGCTCCGACGGGAAGATCCCGGATCGCCATGTCGCCCCATCCCGTGGGCGGATGCGGATCGAGCACCACCGTCTTCTTGGGAGCGTTAGGCATGATGCCGAAGAACTCCTCGACCAACGGCACCACGATGCCGTAGCTGGTCCACGCGATCACGAAATTGCCGTAGTCGGGCATCATCTCCGAGATCGTGCCCGGCGACCTGATCCCGAACGTCTCCGCGATCTTGTTCATGTACCACAGCGCATCGTCGCTGCGCCCATAGCGCGCTTCGGCCACCGCCTCGACGCCCGTCGAGATGGTCATCATCGCTTGCCGCTCGACGGCCGACAGATACGGCCCGTACGCCCCCACATTCTCCGTACGAATGCGATCGAGCAGCCGAATCGCCCGGTCGCGCGGGGCGATCCCCATCTCCATCGGCGTCGCGATCACCCAGTTCTCGTTCGTGATCCAAGCGCGGCTCGTGTCCGGCATCGCCGCGAAGCGACGCCCGAGCTGCTCGTAATGCGCGATGAGCTGCGAGTCGCGCGCGGTGGGCTTGTCATCCTCGCCTAACTTGATCTGCTGGATCGCGCCTCGGGCGGCGCTCACCGCCTGCTCCCTGGTGCCGTAGAAGTCGGCATACGACGCGCGGTCCTCGAGCCAGAAGCGATCGTTGATCTTCGCCTCGAGCACCGACGCCAACGAATCGTATCGCGACGCCGCGCCGGAATCGTGCAGGAATGCCGCGACATGGCTCGTCTCCCGCAGCGCCTGCTGCGTGTACACGGCCGCGTCGATTAACTCGGCGTTGAGGCCGAGTACCTCCATGATCCCGTAGCCTTCGGGAAACAGATCGCCGTTTGTGTCGGCGTCCGTTAGGAGCCAGTGGAGACTCTTCCGCATCGCCGGGTACATCTCGCGCGCGAACGCCGTGTCGGCCGACCAGTCGATGAGCTGCCCGACCGTCATGACGTACTGCGCCGTCTCCTGCGTATTGCCGTGGTTCCCGACGAATCCATTCGTCGTCACCTCGTGCACGATGCGCCCGTTGCCGTTGGCTTTCATCGACTGCCGCCACAAGAGGCGGAGCGTCTCTTTGGTGAGATCGAAGTCGCCCGTCGCGATGAGCGCCTGCGCGGTGTACATGTCGGGGAACCACCACGGATACTCCGGAAGTCCGGCCCCGACACCGCGGCCCATTCCCGGCACGTCGCGGACGAGCCACTGGTTGTTGATCCGCACCCAATCGTAGACCTGCTGCAGCCGCCGGTCGGGAATGGTGATCCGCGCCTCCGTTAGGAGCGCCGCGTAGCGCGCCTTTTTCTCCTCCAGCAGATGCGCGTGCGTGCGCGCGATGCGCGCAAAGGTGCGCAGTGCGGACGACTCGTCGGTGACCGATCCCGCGATCACGAACGTCAGCGTCGAGCTCCCGTGCGGCGCAACGGTGAGCGCGTGGCGCGACGCCGCAGTGCCGCCGAGTCCCGTGGTATGCATCGGCTCGGGGTCTGCGACGAGGTCGCCCGTTCGCGATGTCGCACCCCACACGCAAAACCAGGGATTGCGCGTATCGTGTGCGACGAACACGCGCCGCGACGGTTGCCATGTGACGCTGTCCGGCGCGTCGTGAATGCCTAAACTGTCCGACATCCACACCGGCAACAGGTCGGTCTTCACGGTGAGTTGGAGGCGCAACCGCCTTGGGCGTGCGCTCGCGTTACGGACGATGTATTGGACGACCAGTCCGTTCTGTCCATCGGGGCTGAACTCGAAGCGCTCGACTGTCACGCCGTCGAGCACCGGTCCGTAGTCGAATCGGCTCCCGTACGGAAAGGCGGTGAAGTCCTCGCTTTCGGCCAGCGCGGTGTCGCGATGACTGGCCCTGTCCGTTAGGCGTGCCCAAAAGCCGTCGATGAGCTTGATCGGGTGCAGCCACAACCCGCCCATCTCGCCGCGCACGTGACCGCCCAGATCGGGGAAGGCTCCGTCCTGCGTGCCGATCAGGTACGTTCGATCGCCGGCGGTGACGTACGGCTCGTGCGTGTTCTGTCCGTGATTACTCAGGCCGGCGAGGGCACGCGGGACAACAGCCTGCTGGCCGAGGCTCGGGCGGGCGCTCGCGAGTACGAGCCAGGCGGCAAGTACCGATGCTCGTTGCATCAACGGCCATGCGCTCATCACCCATCCCGCCACTTTGAGCATATAACGAAGACCGGGGCTTGCGGCAAGGCCCGGGTCACGCGCTAGAGTCGCGGACTCGTGATACCAAGGAGCTCGTGATGACGGATCATGCGGTACTGATTGCGGGCGGCGGTCCAACGGGACTGATGTTGGCGGCCGAGTTGGCGCTGGCGGGCGTCGACGTCGCGGTCGTCGAGCGGCGCGCCGGCCAGGAGATGTTCGGCGCACGCGCGGGCGGTTTGCACGCGCGCACGATCGAAGTGCTCGACCAGCGGGGCGTCGCCGATCGGTTCGTCTCGCAGGGGCAAACGTATCCGGTCGTGCACTTCCACGTTCCGTTAGACTTGAGTGATTTTCCAACACGGCGCAACTACGTCCTCGGCCTGTGGCAGAACCACATCGAGCGCATTCTCACCGAATGGGTCGCTGAGCTGCCGGTGCGGTTCTATCGCGAACGTGACGTGACCGGCTTCACCCAGGACGACACTGGCGTCGTCGTCCGGACGGCCGACGGGTCGTGCCTAACGGCACAGTACCTCGTCGGATGCGACGGCGGACGCAGCGTGGTCCGCAAATCGGCCGGCATCGCGTTCCCCGGGTACGACGCGGCGACGAGCTGGGTGACCACGGAGGCGGATGCGTCCGACGAACCCAAGTGGGGCTGGCACCACGACGCCGCCGGCAGCCACGCGATCGGCCACGCCGATGGCGGACCGCGGCGCCTGCGGGCCGTCCTAACGGAGCCGCATGTCGGGCACGCCGGCGAACCGACGTTCGATGATGCGCGTGCACTGCTGGTCGCGGTCTACGGAACCGATTTCGGCATCCACAGCCCCACCTGGGTGTCGAGGTTCACGGACATGACGCGGCAGGCCGCGGCCTACCGTGACCGACGCGTCTTGTTGGCCGGCGATGCCGCGCACGTTCACGCGCCGATCGGGGGGCAGGGTCTGAACATCGGTGTGCAGGATGCGGTAAACCTGGGATGGAAGCTGGCGCAGGTGGTTAGGCAGACATCGCCGGCGGCCCTCCTCGATACGTATCACGCCGAGCGCCACCCCGTCGCCGCCCGCGTGATGCGCGGCGTCATGGCGCTCAGCGCGCTGCGCGAGACGGACGAACGCACGAAGGCGTTGGGCGAGTACGTTTCGCAGATGCTCGCCATGGACGAGCCGCGCAAGCGATTGGCCGGTCAGATGTCGGGTCTGGACGTGCACTACGACCTCGGCGCCGGTCACCCGCTCCTCGGTCGTCGAATGCCGGATCTCGATCTGGCCACCGCCCGCGGCCCGCTGCGGGTGTTCTCGCTGCTGCACGAGGCGAGGCCGGCGTTAGTCAACTTCGGCGCCTCGGTCGATATCACTCCGTGGTCGGACCGCGTTGCGTTAGTCGACGCAGAGTACGCGGGACCATGGGAGCTGCCGGTATTGGGGGAGGTTCCCGCGCCGCACGCGGTGCTGGTGCGGCCCGACGGATACGTCGCCTGGGTGGGGGATGGGACCCAGGCCGGGCTCGCCGATGCCCTAACGACCTGGTTCGGGCCGCCTCGTCCGGCGTAGCGCCGGCTCGAGGCTGGCCCGGTGTCCAGCGCAGCGTATCAATGCCGCGTCAGCGTCATACTCATGTTGCTGAAGCCGGAGCCGTTGAGATATCCCGTGATCGTGCCATGGGACAGGGATCCCGTGAATTCCGTCGGCTGAAACCCGGACGCCGACAGCGTCAATGAGACCGCCGGTTCGACGTGGCAACAACCAGCGCCGCCGCCGCTGCGCGCTGATACGATCGTGGCACCGTCAAGAAAAACTGCAACTGCTTTCAAGGATAAGGTTATCCTTTGAAAGCAGTTGCAGTTTTTCTTGACGATCGCCCAACGCGGACCCTGCTTTCGCTTCAAGGAACGATAGCTCTGCAGCCGTCTCGGTCTAGCACCGCTGGGCGTGCGATCCGAAATTCAGACTCAATAGACTAGGCCGCCTTACTCATAGATCTTTCCGGTGTAGAGGCACACCGCCATCCTTTGCCACTGCGGACAGGACCCAACGCGGCGAGGCCTAACGCACCAAGCGCGACCGCGAGCGCGACCCACGCCGCGGCGGCCGAGCGACGGTCGCCTCGACCGCGCTCAACAGCGAAGTGGGTGCCAAACACGGCGAGACTGAGGAACCATGCGGTCAAACGCCGTGCACGGACCGATGTCACGCCTCGGCCGGACTTGGAAGGGGCTGAGGCTGGCGATCAGCATGTGCCACCAATGCTGCCGCCGCCAGATCGCCGGTGACGTTGAGCGCGGTCGCGAACGTGTCCGGCAGCGCATCGACCGCGATCAGAATGCCTATGCCCTCCGGTGGCAAACCGATGGCGAGGAACAACGGTGTGAGCATGATGAACGCGCCGCGCGGCACACCCGGTGCCACGAACGCCAGGAATACTGACGCGACGCCGACGGTCGCCAGCTCGGGCGCGTGCAATGGGACGCCGTAGAACCAACCGACGAACAATGCGCCAATCGTCCACGACACCGGCGCGCCGATCTTGAACACCGATACCGCGAGTGGCAGCACGAAACCGGTGATGCGACTCGAGAGGTCGAGGCCACGTTCGCCGCTCTCCATCAGCACCGGCAGCGACGCGATCGAGGAGCTGGAGCTGAACGCGATGAGCTGCGCCGGCAGTGCTGCCCGCGCAAATCGGCGGATCGGTATTCCGCCGAAGGTGGCCACGACAGGATACAGCAGCGCGATGACCGCGATGTTCCCCACCGAGTACGCCACGATGTACAAGCCGAGCGCGCCGGCCACCGAGCCACCGAGGTGCGCCGCGAGCGGCAGGACGAGGGCGAACACGCCGATCGGCGCCAGCCACACGACCCACCGAACGATGCGCATCATCGCGTCGCCTAACGCTCGGGCGAGGCCGACGAGCGGCGTGCGCGTCGACTCCGGGCTGCGCGCGATGGCGATCGCGAGGATCAGCGTGAAGAGAATGAGCGGCACCATGGCGCCATTTGCCGCAGCCGCGATGGGATTCGACGGGATCAACGACGTGAGCCAGGCGCTGAAGCTCGCGGCCTGCCCGCCCGCCGCGAGCTGGCTCGCCGCTTCGGCCGCACCGGCCGGCAGCGCGGGTCTCGCCGCTGCTGTCGATGGAAGCGGCAGGATCGCGAACAAGGGCGGAGCGAGCAGCATGACGACCACAGCGGTCGCCGCCAACAAGAGGGCGAACACGACGAGCGTACGGCCGCCGAGGCGGCCGATGGCCGTGACGTCGGTGGCCGATGCAACGCCGGTGACGAGGAGTGACACGACCAACGGAATCACGGTCATCCGGATGGCGTTCACCCAGAGCGTCCCGATCGGGGCGACCGCGTCGGCCGCGCGGAGCCACGACTGGCTGCCTAACGCAGCGATGATGGCGCCGCCGGCGATCGCGGCTGCGAGCGCCACGAGGACACGGGTGCTCTCTTTCATACCATGATGGGTAGGCGTGTCACATCATGAGGTCGCCGCCGTTGATATCGAGCGACGTTCCGGTGATATAGCCCGCCGCTTCCGACGCGGCGAAGCACACGAGGTCGGCCACTTCCCGTGCGGTCCCGAGCCGCGGAACGGGATAGCTCGCGGCGAGGCGCGCGAGCAGCTCGGGCGTTGCGTTCTCGTGCGTGAGCTCCGTGTCGATCATGCCGGGGCACACGGCATTCACGGTGATGCCCGACGCGCCCAACTCTTTCGCCGCGGCGCGCGTTAGGCCAAGGAGGCCGGCCTTGGAGGCCGTGTAATGGGCGCCGCCTAACGTACTCACCATGCGGCCCGCCGACGAGGAGATGTTGATGATGCGGCCGTAGCGTTGCGCCTGCATCGCCGGCAGCACGGCCTTGGTCAAGAGAAACGGCGCGACGAGGTTCACCTCGAGCGCGTCGCGAAACTCCTGCGCCGACAGATTCGGGAAGCGCGTCGAGCGCGCGAAGGCGGCGTTGTTGACGAGCACGTCGATGCGGCCGAATCGATCGATGGTGCGGCGGACGATGTCCTCCGGCACGCCGTCCGCGGCGATATCGCCCGGCACCGCCAGCGCGCGGTCGCCGAGCGATGCGGCCAGTGCGTTAGCACGAGTCGCGTCGCGAACGTTGACCGCGACGCTCGCGCCGCGTTCGTAGAGTCGCGCGGCAACGGCGCGGCCCAAGCCGCGTGCGGCTCCGGTGACGATCGCGACGCGACCCGCGAAGTCCAGCGGCGCGCTCGATGCTGTGTCGCCACCTGCGTCGTTCGGATTGATTTTCGCGGTCCGGTTGGAGACGCGCCAATATGGCTATCCGCTCTGACCTGCGCGAGCGACTTCGCAGTCATTGCATCAGCCCAACCGGCGCCACCGCCGGTGCCTTACAAGCCCCACGACCTCCGCCAACTCAATGGCGTGTCGAACCCGGCGAGCGAGGCGTACATGCTCCATTGCCCGTGGTGAATCGCCTCGTGCTGCACGAACTCCCATGTGACGATGGCGAACGTGAAAGGCGTTCCGTCCCAATCGATAGTTGCGTTGACGTCGACACGTTTGAGAACGGCCAGGAGTTCGTACTGCTTCTCGTCGAGCGCTGACAGCAGCGCGTCGCGCGTGAGCAGGCCGCGGTAGTGCTCATGCTTTCGCGTCCAATCGACCTTTCGTGACGTCAACGCGTCGTTGTAGACGCCGCGCACACACACGACGTGGCGCAGCTGCTTGGAAAACGGCGCGAATCCCTGGCCAAGGCGGTGGGGAGCAGGCGTGCGGCCCGGCTTCTCGGGCGGATCGGGACTGAACTCCCACTTGTCATCGGGTACGGCGCGCGCGAAATCCACCGTCATCGCGTGCAGGACCTTGCTATAGCGAGCGAAGTCATCGATGGACATGGTCGCCTACTTCAGCGTTCGGTATTCGCAGGTCCGGAGATGCTCGCTGCCGCACCCCGCAAGAACGCACGCACCCTGGTGGTATGGCTGACTTCGCGCCTACCGCACTTCGACGCGCGAACAAGATGGCGCTCTCGGGCTGGGCCGGCCAGGGGACACCGTCCCAGCCCGTTGAGCGTGCCCGCACGTCGGCACTGCTATGCCGCCGGCACTCGCCTCGCGGCTGCCGCCTGTACGTTAGGCACAATTACCTGACGTCGCGCCCTGCCCAGGCTGCGCGCCCGCGCCCGCAGGTGCGCGAACACGAGCGCGTGCGAGAACAGGAAATACGGCACCAGAACGGTTGGAATCAGCGACCACGGAAGCGTCGCCATCGCCGCGCTGCCAATGCCCGCGTGAATGACTTGGATCGGCGAACCGTTCGCCGACAGTATCCCGAGCGAGACAGCGACGATCAGATCGAGCATGCCAAACGCATTCCAGGCCGCGACCCATCGGTCGCCCTTCGTCGACCGAGTGGCCAGCCACGCGACCGGAAGCGCGAACACACCCGTAATGAAATCACCCCAGCCCGCGGAATACGGAAATGGGCCCGACATCCGCCCGGCGATTGCCTCCAGGACCATGAGCACGCCCAGGATCCGAATCACGTTGAGGCCAATGAGCAGCGGCGTCGGAAGGCCGAGCACCGCCGTGCGAAATGCAGGGCTGAACGCGGCGAACAGAGCGGCCGCAAGCAGGGGAGTTCCGAACAGCGACAGGACAGCGAGCGCTCCGATCGGCACCTTGGCGAACACGCCGGCGGCCGATAGCGCCACGGCCACGCCGATCCATGCCCCGACGATCGCCGCGAGCGTGAGGCGCTGACCGCGCCGAGTGAGGCTGCTCGCGATCGCGACCAACAGAACGGCCATCGAGATCGCCATCAGTACGATGCGAATCGAGTCCAGCATGATCCCCTCCAGATGAAAGATGGCTTGACAATATGATGAGTATCATATTGTGTCAAGGAGGGCTTGCCTGAGCGCGCCACGCAGAATATGATGAGCGTCATGCCATGGACGGATGAACACAAAGAGCGCACCCGGGAACGCATCGTGCACGCGGCGGCCGCCGCCGTGCGCGCGCGCGGCGTCGACGGCGTGAGCATCGCGGAGATCATGGCCGAGGCCGGCTTGACGCACGGCGGCTTCTACGCACACTTCGGCTCGAAGGGTGATCTCCTGCGCGCGGCGCTCGACGCCGCCAACGGTCAGACGCTGGACATGCTCTCGGCGGCAACCCAGTCGCTGTCCGCCGAGCAACGCATCGACGCGGTCGTCGACACGTACTTGAGCCCCAAGCACGCCGCGCATCCGGAGCGCGGGTGCCCGCTCGCCGCGTTAGGCCCCGAGCTCGCCCGCGCGCCCAGCGATGTGCGGCACGCGCTCGCGCGCGGCATCGAACGCCGCGTCGCGTGGCTCGAGAGCTTTTTGGCGGGCACGGGACACGACGAAAAGGACGCAATGCCCCTGCTGGCCTGCATGGTGGGCGGACTCGTGCTCGCGCGCGCAGTCGATCCGGAGCAGTCAACTGCCGTGTTGGATGCCACACGTGCATTCGTGCGCCGCGGGCTGGACGCGAATCCGGGGAAACGCGCGAGGGCGAGCACGCGATCGAAGTCGACACGGAGGCGCCGGAAGGGTCGAGCCGCGTGACGTACGGTCGCGCGGCACAGCGTTAGGCAGGCGGTCGTGACACCGGTGGCGCCGCTCGCCATGCGGCGCGCCGGCAAAGGCCAGCGTTAGCCAGAAGCGACAGTGGCCTGAAGGTGGAGCTTGACCGCGTCGCCGGCTTCGCGCCTAACGCATGCCCACGCGCGAGCCAGGTGGCGCTCCGTCGTGAGGATATTGCCGAGCCCGATCCGCATCGCGATCCGCCCGCGTAGCGAGGTGTGCGTGAGGTATGTCTCCCCGGATGTATTCACCGCCGCCACGATCGCTTCGTTCAACTGGTCGCACTGCGCCTCGCTCACGCCGGGTGGCGCAAAGCGAAAACACACGACGCCCATCGACACGAACCGGCGCCGGCCGGTACGTGGCTCGCGATGCCGGCCGCGTGCGCGATCAGGTACGCCGCCAAAAAGCCCGTGAACCACACGAACGTTCCATGTGGTACGAGCACGTACAGTACCGTTCCGGTCACGAGCCAGTCGGCAATCGCCAACGACATCAGCGTAGCCGCGATCGACGGAGATGGCGGGGTGAGTCGCCATCTACCGACTCCGATTCCTTTGTTTCCGCCTAACGAACACCACGCGAGGTACGCAACGACGACCGCGGCCATGGCAGCGCCGAGCGATGCGGCCGCAGCACGAGTCCAGACCAGCCGCGAAAATCCCGGCGTGGTCAGTAAGGCAATCGAGCCAAGCGAGAAGAGCCCGAGCAGCGAGGTCGCGGTCACGAAGATGCTGATACGCGCACACGTTTCTGCGTCGACGCCGTACTTGGTGTGCCATGTCGCTGGCAAGTGGCGTGTGAATCCGCGCCAAATGGCGCTAGGCTAGTACTTCCACGCGCGCGTGTTGGCGCCGGGCGGAGCGTGCTTCGTGATCGCGGCCGCCATCTCCTCGAGCAGCTGGACGTTGGACACGTGCTGCCACCCGTGTCCCTTTTCAGGACGTCCGTAGCGGAACACGCCGGGCACGTGCGGGGCGGTCGTGGATTCGAGGAAGTGCTGCAGGTCCATCACGGCCAGGTTCAGATAGAAGTTGTCCATGTCGCCGACGTCGACGTGGAGCTTGTCGACGAGATCCGGGCCCACGGTCTTCCAGTTCTTAGCCAGGTACGCCTCGAGGTCGTAGCCGTGGTCGTGCATGTAGTCGATTACCGAGCGATCGATGTGCCCGGTTTGCTTGTTCCACAGCGGCATGGGATAACCGTCTGCGCCGACCGGACTGTACACGGATTCCCAGGCTTCGAATTGCTCGCCCGACCGCCCATGGCTACCGAGCACGGCTTCGAGGCGACTCATGTCGCGGATGCTTAGCCACGGCTGCCCATCGTTGTCGCGCATGACCATGCGTTCGGGATGGTACCACGTGCTGATGGGGCTGAACGGCGCGATCCCGGGTGCGTCGTCCACGAAGGCGTTCGTGTCGGCGTACGCGTCGAAGGTCCCATAGTGATGAAAGTCGACCGGATCGGGATAGAGCGTCCAGGTCCCGCCGAAAAACTTCGGATGATAGATCTGCAGCGCGATCGACTCCCAGCCACCGGTGGATCCACCCGTTAGCACGCGCGCGTACGGCGCCTGGATCATCCGGAAGTGCGACTCGAGATACGGAATCAGCTCGGTCATGATCGCGTCGCCATACGGACCGTTGTTCGCCGAGTTGACGGCGTACGAATCATCGAAGTACGGCGTCGGGTGCTGGAAGGTCACGGCGATCATGCGTGGCATGTGCTCCCCTTCCCAGGCGCGTGCGAACACCCAGCCAGGTTCTCGGTTGTACGACGCGAACAGGGTCTTGATCTTCGGCGGCAGCGGGACGCTGTCGGGATTGAAGCCTAACGGAGCGCCTAACCCAAAGTGTCCCTGTTCGAACACGACCGGGTATCGGACGCTCGGGTGCGTGTCGTATCCTGCCGGGAGCAGAACCGTGGCGCCGAGGTAGAACGGGTGCCCCCAGAACTTGGTGAGGAGCGCGCTCTGAATCCTGATGTGCTTCACCCACTTGGTATCGGCCGGCATCTGGATGGGCGGGATGACGTGGGTGAGTGAGAGCTGGACCGTACCGCCCGCCGCAGGATCGATGTGCACGCGCTGCGGGTCGCTGGTGAGATTCCCCGGCGAGGACGTGAAGTTCTGTCCCTCCCATTGATCCATGTGCGCCCAGATCGTGTGCCCGTCGGCGCGATGAAATTCGGTGTAGACGTTCATCATCGCTTGCACCCAGTACTCGCCGGCAGGAATGTCGCTGAGCGACTTCGTCGGATATCCCAGCGTCGATTCGTCGATCACCGCGGGCTCGCCGGGTGCCAGTGCATTCACGTCGAGTCCAAAGAGCGGCGTGCTGTTGGTGAAGGAGCCCGCGCCGGCAAGCGGCGGTGGTGCGGAGTCGCGGCTGATGGCGAGGAAGACGCGTCCCGTTATCGGTTCATTGTGCGTGGACGCGGGGAACGAAATCTCGACGCGGAGCGGCGCGGCAGTCGTGGCCCGGACTCGCGCGTGGGGCAACGGGACTACGTGAGGGGTCGGTGCGGCGGCGAAGGTGACGAGGGCGAGGGTGAGACTGAGCGTGCGCATGACCTCCGGCTCCCGGAGAAGGGACGGCAGAAGCATAGCGCACGGCGCGAACGCAAGCGAACACGGCATCAGCCCAGCGTCGTCACCTAACGATCTCCACGAGTGGCGCGCGCGCCAGAGTTACCGCCGGTTAGGCGGAGCTCGCTCGCGCAGCCGACACCGGCGACTTCAATTCGGTACTGATGATGTGCAGCGGACCGGTACCGACGTTCTCGAGTGAGTGCGGTGGTAATGCGTCGCCCCAGAGCGCCTCCGGTGTCGTTCGCGCGCCCGCAGCGCGCGTATCGACGAGCACAACCCCGTCCGCGTCGCGTCGCACGAAATCACTCCAGCTCATGACATAATGCGCAGCCGGCCAGCGGTGCGTGTGGACTGGCGTCCGCTCGCCCGGCGCGATCCGCGTGTCGAGGACCCGGACGTACGCATTCTCGAAGAGCAGCCGATGCTGCCAAGGCGCCGCGACCAACGCATCGAGCGAATCATCCCACGGCCAAGCGGATCCCATACGATCCTCCGGAAGTCAGGTCGTGCCCGAGTGCGGCTGCCAAGGATTCAATATGGGTGCGCGTCGCGGAGTGCGCTCAATCAATAGCGATCGCTCATCATGTGCAACATTCGTTAGGCAGTCGCGTCGAGCGGCAGATCGGCCGGGGGCGCGGGCTGTTCGGCTGCGGGCTCGAGCTGCAGGCGAACATAGAAGACGACTTCAGTGGCCTCGCGTTGGCCGCAATGGACGCAGAGCATGAGAGAGCATCACACCTGGAGGAACAGCCGGTTGGTGGCCGCCTAACGCCCGACTTCACGTGCAAGCGAATCGACGAGAGCGCGCGGGTGCAGCCGCGCGCCATGACTGGCACCTACGTACAGAGGCGTCGATCAAGAATCGACATGAGTCACGCCGCGTCGAACACGATGTCCTGCGCGCCATGGTAGAGCACGTGGCGCCCCATCTCCTCGAGTCGTTCCCTGCCCTCGATGATCTCGAGAAAGTGATTGCCGGCGAGCTGCCCAACCTTGCTCGCGAACCGTGACGATCCGTATGCGAACAGCAGTTCCGTTTCGCTGATTCCGCCCGGATACCACAGTAGATCGCCGCGCGACGGATGGCTCGTGTGGTTCTCATAGCCCACACCGAGCCTATAGTCACCGAGTGGAATCCAGCATGCCTCGCCGCTCCAGCGGGCGTGAATCAACTGCTGACGATATGGAAGCAGGGCGGTGAACGCAGCGCAGGTGTTGGGCGCGCGATCGGTCAGGAGTTTCGCCGTAAAGACGAAGGCGTTTGCGACAGTGATCGTAAGCAGGTCAATCATTAGTATGTCCAACGGTGGTGGACTGGATTGGCCAACGGTCTCCAATCGAGGCAGTGTCGCAATCGCCGACGCATGAGGTCCCGGCAGAATAGCTAACCGTTGCGCGGTTCCTTTCGCCGGTATCGGTTGCGCACATGCTGGCTGATGAAGGTGCTAAGACCGCGCCCTGCGGCGGCGAGTGCTTTCATGTGTGCAACGTCGGCAGCCCCCGGAACAACGTCATCGTAGACGTAGACCACTTCGTCGGTCTCGCCGAACTGCACCTTGATGAAGTCCGGGCCGGCATCGTAGTACGCCACGCCGGAGTTGCCGGATCGATTGCCGTATTGCTTCATGTGCATTCGGGTGTATGGCAGGCGCCTAACGCTAGAGCTCACGTGCAACCGAATGGGTAAGAGCTTATGGCGAGGCCACGCCCATCCTTCGCTCGGTTGTCATTTGCAACGACCGGTTAGGTATCTTGGCGAATGCAAAACATCTTGCATCGCCGCCGAACCGAGCGTACCTTGCGGGTGCAGGACCGATCCACCTTTAGGGTGGGCAACCGGCCTTGCTTGGGCCGCCCTCGGGCGGCCCTTTCTATTTCCGGACGATCCCAAGCGGGTCCCCATGCGAAGCCTGTGTGACGCAGATTCCAATTAGGTGCGCGTCAAATGCCTTGTGAAGATTGTATTTCTTGACCTGCGGCGTCGGCGCGGATTCGCGCTTCAAGAGTGCGAACGCGACGCAGTCTACAAGTTGAATAAAGTACGAATGCGCGGAGTCTCGAAATAGCGCGTCCTCTACAAGATGCGTCAGCGGGATGTTCTTGGCCGGTGCGTTTCCCCAAGAGCCGAACCGTGACGGAACGTAGTTCATCACAGAAAGCTTCCTGCGTAGTCGGACTATCTCCTGTTCATGCCCCTGGTCGGCGAGCAAGAGTGCGTGGGCGCTATAGGGGACGACGCGACGTTCAATTGCGTCGTAGGTGGCAGCCGGCACAGTACCCTTTACTCCGGCAAGCCACCCACGCCTGAGGGCGTTCTCTTGTCGATTTCTCCCTTCAGCTAGGCGGTTTAGACGATTCAGCAGTCGATCCCAGGCATCGAGTTGCGGGTCGCGCCGCCCGCTTCGGTCCAGGCAAACATTGATCAAATGCGCGTCAGGTAGCGAAGCGACAACCTGCAATAACTCGAGAAAAATGCGGGAGCGTCGCCATTTGCTCACGACCTCGGGACCCAATTGTCCGCGTCCACGAGTCAAATCACGTGCGTGGATCTCGGCACGCATCAGGACAGAATCACTTTCCTTGAGCCCGCGACGGTATTCCTTAACTGCGTCGAAGGCGATCCGCCATGTGGACGTCTTGAGTCCGAGCGCGCTCAGGCAGAATCGTGCCGAGTCGTATGACTCGTCGATGTAATAGATCCAAGCCGATGCGGTGCCATCGCTCATCGAGATATCACCAATAGAATGGGGACACCTAACGCTTGTTAGGAGGCGTCGCCCGGCTGCACAACGGAACAATCACCGGTCAATGCGACACTCGTGTCCGTTGCCGACGATATCAGCCCTCACCCTGCACGCCCCCATCCAATCGCCGCACGCCGGTGCCCAGAATTGCACTGAGTGCTTGCTTCGGCGCCCGCCACGGCGAACATTAGACCCCCAACGCCGTCACCCCTGGATTGAGCGGCACACCGCCGCCGCCGGACCCGCCTCGGGTCCCAAGCGACTCGCCCCGCACGCCTAACTCTCATGAAACCCAAAGAACTCACCATCCGCGGGCTCGTGCTCGGTGTGCTCATCACCTCGCTCTTCACCGCGGCCAACGTCTACCTCGGCCTCAAGGTCGGACTCACGTTCGCCTCGTCCATCCCTGCCGCGGTCATCTCGATGGCGGTGCTCAGCGTCGTCAAAGATTCCACCATCCTCGAAAACAACATCGTCCAAACCGTCGCTTCCGCGGCCGGCACTCTCTCCGCCATCATCTTCGTGCTGCCCGGCCTCGTCATCGTCGGATGGTGGACCGGATTCCCCTTCTGGGAATCCTTCCTCATCTGCGTCAGCGGCGGCGTCCTCGGCGTCCTGTTCACGATCCCGCTGCGCCGCGCACTCGTCACCACCTCCGACCTGCCCTACCCAGAAGGCGTCGCCGCCGCCGAAGTGCTCAAAGTGGGATCGGGCACGCGCGGCGAAGTCAAAGACGATACCGGAGAAGCCCGCGAAGGATTGGTCGCCGTCATCTTGGGGTCGATCACCTCGGCGGGCCTCGCGATCCTGACGGGCACGCGCATCGTGGCCGGAGGCCTCACGGGATTCTTTTCGTTAGGCACAAACGCCGCCACCGGGTACGACTTCGCGTGGTCCCTCGCCCTCCTCGGCGCGGGACAGCTCGTCGGACTCTCCGTGGGCATGGCGATGCTCGTCGGCCAGATCATCTCGTGGGTGATCGCGGTCCCGATCCTCACACACATGCAACCAGCCGCGGCTGGCGTCAGCCTCGCCGACCACACGGCCACGATCTGGCGCACCCAGGTCCGCTTCCTCGGCGCCGGCACCATCGGCATCGCGGCCATCTACACGCTTGCACGCCTCGCGCGCCCGGTCGTGGCGGGCCTCGTTAGCACGCTGTCCGCATCGCGCGCCTCCGCGACCACCGACGACCGCGATCGCGACCTCGCCCCGCCCTGGATCTTTGCGCTTGCCGCGGGCTGCGCGGTGATCGCCGGCTTCCTCGCGTTTACGTTCGCCAAATCGACGGTGCTCGCGCAGAACGCGGTGCTCCTCACGATCATCGCGGTGCCGTTCGTCATCATCGTCGGCTTCGTCATCGCCGGCATCTGCGGTTACATGGCGGGACTCATCGGCGCGTCCAACAGCCCGATCTCGGGCGTCGGCATCCTCTCCATCGTCGTATGCGCATCGATTCTCGTCGTCGCCGTTAGGCCGACGGCCGATTCGCGGCCGGCCCTCGTCGCGTTCGCGCTCTTCATCACCGCGATCGTGTTCGCGTGCGCCACCATTTCCAACGACAACCTGCAGGACTTGAAGAC
>JACZCV010065101.1_pt1 | contig 16392 bp, 16 predicted proteins | sample 8641841 | NCBI WGS metagenome assembly JACZCV01 (sample SAMN15324606, study PRJNA640507) | soil metagenome | isolation source: monocropping sugarcane control | place: China: Luxin town, Laibin City, Guangxi Province | collected 2019-07-25 | depth 10cm m
GCCGGTCTGGTCGAGCCTCCGACACTATGATTCGCACATGATCGACGCCCTCCGCGGGCGTGGGTTCAGCGTCCTTCTGACGCAGCTCCTGCTGGTCAAGGAACTGGCGCTTCGCGAGCGCGTGCAGGAGAAAGGACTGGTCCCATCATTCGGATGAGCGACGCTGAACCTCGTCCATTGAGCGTTGCCGGTCGCCGCGCCAGCGGGTCGTGGGACGAGGAGGTCGAGCTCCTCGCCCGCGCGTTGCCTGCCGACCTGGCGCGCTCTTTGCACGAGCGGACCGATCCACGCGAGCTGCTCGAGATCGTGCTCGATCTCGGCCGCGAACCCGAGGCGCGCGTCCCGGGCCGCGAGGTGCTGCTCGCTGACCGCCCAGTCTCCGCGTCAGATCTGGAGCACGTCGCCAACAACGTCGGCCAGTTCGGTGACGACAACCGCGCGGGCATCGAGCGCACGCTCCACCGCGTCAGCGCGATTCGCAATCGCTCGGGTCGCATCACCGGCCTGACGATGCGCGTCGGCCGCGCGGTCACCGGCACCGGCGAGATCATCCGCGACATCGTCGTCAGCGGCCAGAGCATTCTCTTGCTCGGCCGGCCTGGCATCGGCAAGACGACGATGCTCCGCGAATGCGCGCGCCTGCTCGCGGACGAATTGCGCAAGCGCGTCGTCATCGTCGACACGTCGAACGAGATCGGCGGCGACGGCGACATACCGCATCCCGGGATCGGCCGCGCGCGCCGCATGCAGGTGCGCACGCCTCTGCTGCAGCACGCGGTGATGATCGAGGCCGTCGAGAATCACATGCCGGAAGTCATCGTCATCGATGAGATCGGCACGGAGCTCGAAGCCGCCGCTGCGCGGACGATCGCTGAGCGTGGCGTGCAGCTCATCGCCACCGCGCACGGGCAGACGCTGGAGAACCTCCTCGTCAACCCCACGCTCAACGATCTTCTGGGCGGCATCCAGAGCGTGACGCTCTCGGACGAAGAGGCGCGCCGGCGCGGCACACAGAAGTCGGTGCTCGAGCGCAAGGCGCCGCCGACGTTCGACGTGCTCATTGAGATCCAGGATCGCGACCGCGTCGCCATCCACATGCCGCTGACGGACGTCGTCGACACGGCGCTGCGCGGGCCGATGCTGAACCCAAAGATCCGCGTGCGCACACGCGAAGGCCGCGTCATCTCGAACGTCGACGTGCCGCAGGTAGTGACCCCAGAGCCGGCCATCGCGCCGGCGCCGACACCCGCGCGGCCGCTCGGCATCTTTCCGTACGGAGTGAGCAGGAATCACGTCGAGCAGGCGCTGAAGGATCTCGACCTGCCGGTGCGAGTGCTCGGCAACCTCGATGGCGCTGGCGCGGTGCTCACGCTCAAGAATCACTACCGCCGCCGCCCCGACAGCCTGCGCCAGGCCGAGAGCCGCGGCCTACCGATTCACATCCTCAAGAGCAACTCGGCGGCCCAGGTACGCGACGCGCTCGCCCGGATCTACGGCGCCGATCGCGAGGACGATGCCACCAGCAAGGCACTGGCCGAGGCTGCCGCGGCGATCAAGGCCGTGAAGACGACGCTCCGGCCGGTCGAGATCTCGCCGCAGAACGCTTACCTGCGCCGGCTGCAGCACCAGCTGGTCGCCGAGAACGATCTTTCGGCGCGTAGCACCGGCAAGGAGCCGCAGCGGAGGCTGCGCATAACGCCCGCACCGGAAGAGCCAACGCCTTAGGCTGGCTCTCAGGATGAGCCACGGATTGTTCATCACGTTCGAGGGCGTCGAGGGCTCCGGCAAGACCACGCAGGTCGAGCTGTTGGGCCAGGCGCTCGCTTCGCGCAACCCGGTCATCGTCCGCGAGCCCGGCGCGACGGAGCTCGGCGAGAAGATGCGGGAGGTGCTGCTGTTCGGTGGCATGGCTATGGCGCCCGAGGCGGAGATGTACCTATTCATGGCCGCGCGAGCGCAGATGCTGCACGAGATAGTCGAGCCGGCGCTGAGCTCGGGCCGCATAGTCATCGCCGACCGCTACCACGACTCGACGATCGCGTATCAGGGCGGCGGCCGCGGCGTGAACGTCTACTGGCCCGAGTCGTTCCCGAAACCGGACATCACGTTCCTGGTCGCGATTCCCGTCGAGGTCGGCCACACCCGCAAGCTGCTGGCCGGCCAGCACCCGGATCGCGTCGAGCGCGAGTCGCTCGAGTTCCACCAGCGCGTCGCGGACATGTATCGGCGCGTGGCCGCGTCGGATCCGGGGCGCTACACGGTGCTCGACGGCACGCAGCCACAGGCGCAGGTCCACTTGGCGGTGATGGCGCGGATGGACAAAGCGCTCGCGAGCATCGCCAAGAAGTGAAGCTTGTCATTGCCGTCGTCCAGGGCGAGGACGCGCAGCGCACGTCCGAGGCGCTGACCCGGGCCGCGATCGCATCGACGCGTCTCACCTCGAGCGGCGGCTTCCTGCAGCAGGGCAACGTCACGTTCCTGATCGGCGTCGAGGACACGCGCGTGGCGGAGGCCGTGCAGGTCATCCGCGACAACTGCCGGGAGCGCAGCCGGTACCTCACGCCGATGCCGCCGCTGCCGGAGCCGGGCGAATTCTTCATGCCTTATCCGGTGGAGGTCCAGGTCGGCGGCGCTACTGTGTTCGTCGTTCCAGTGGATTCTTTCGAAAAGATCTGACGTTAGTGTCCCGCCGCCGAAGTACCTTGCATCTTCGCGGCCTAGGCGGGCGGGCGGCTACGCCGCAGAAGCCTGTGTCGGGGGGCCCGTCGCTTCTCGTCGCGCATGACGATGCGCTCCTCGGCGCGCCACCCCCTTCTTGGCTCCGGCCGCCGATGCCGCGAATCTTGCTGAGGCCCTCGGCGTCGAGACACTAGCTCTCTGAAATGATTCGCGTCGAGGGCCTGCGTAAGAGCTTCGCTGACGTCCGCGCCGTCGACGGCGTCGACCTCACGGTGGAACGCGGCGAGCTGCTCGTGCTGCTCGGGCAGAACGGTGCCGGCAAGTCCACGACGCTTCGCTGCCTCGGCGGCATCCTGCGGCCTGACGCCGGCGTGATCGAGCTCGATGGTTTGCGGTTGCCGGAGAAGCTGGACGAGGTACGGCAGCGACTCGGCGTCGTGCCCGACCAGGCGCGCCTCTACGGCCGCAACACCGCGACCGAGTATCTCGACCACTTCGGGTTTCTGTACGGCGTGCCGGCGGACGTCCGCAAGAAGCGCATCGCCGATTTGCTCGAACGCTTCGAGCTGGCCGACCGCACGGATACTGTTCTCGCCGCCTACTCGCGCGGCATGGCGCAGAAGGTCGCGCTCATTCGAGCGACGCTGCACGACCCCGACTGGATCTTCTGCGACGAACCGACCGCCGGCCTCGACCCTGTTGCCGCCGCTGACATGCGCCGGTATCTCGGCGAACAGCGCGAGCGCGGCGCTGCGCTCATCGTCACCACGCATGTTCTCAGCGAGGCCGAGCTGATGGCGGACCGCATCGCGATCATGAAGCGCGGCCGCATCGTCAAGTCAGGCACTCTCGAAGAGCTGCGTGCCGAATCGGGCCAGGGTCGCGGATTTGCGGCGAACCTGGTGCGCCAGCCGAACGACGTCGAGGGGCTCGATCGCTGGCTGAGCCAGCACACGCTCGAGCACGCGCTGGACGGCGATCGCCTGACGTATGCGATTCCGTGGTCGACATCGGTCGCCGAGCGCGGCGACTTCGCGGCCGCGCTGCAGCGCGAGCTCTCGGCCCACGGCGCGCCGTTTCATGAGCTGGAAGAGGAGCAGATCAGCCTCGAATCGGTGTACCTGCAAGCCATGGACGAAGCAGATTCCATGTCCCCTCCCCCGCGTTCGGCGGAGGGTAGGGTGGGGGTCATCAGCGGAATCCCGGCCCGCCGCATGTTTGCATCGCTCACAGACCAGGGCCGGATCCTCCGCCACTCCCTTCCTTTCTATGTGAGCTCGTGGTGGCGGCGTGGCGACCTGAGCTGGGTCATGTACCTGAACGCGTTCGTGCTCCTGCTGGTCGCGGGCACATCGCTGTTCGGCCAGCTGCCGGGTCAGGCGGGCCAGTTCGCGCAGAAGCTCGCCGGCGCGCAGGCGCTGCAGGCCGGCCTGCTGCTGCCACTTTTCTTCATGTCCTTCGCGCTGCTCGAGTCGATCAAGAGCTCGATCGGCATCTGGTGGGAGAAGGCGCAGCAATCGCTCGAGGTACTGCTCTACACGCCGATCGACGACCCGTCGCTCATCTGGCTCGAGGTCCTGCCGGGCGCGGTGGTCAGCACGGTGTGGGTGACCTTCTGGATGGGCGCGGGCATGGCACTGCTCGCGTTCTTCGGCGAAAGCGCGCCGTGGGACCTGCTGCCGGTGTTCGCGTTCGTCGCGATCGTCACGTCCTACTGGGCGGCGATGGGCCGCATGCTGGGCTTCATGCTGTTCCCGCGCGAAGGCGCAGCGGGCGGCGCGTGGTCGTTTCTGCTGTCGCCCGTTTCCGCGGCGGTTGCGGATCTGCCGCTGGCGCTGTTTGTTTTTCGCTCCCCGTTCGCGCCGGTGTCTTTGCTGCTTCCGATCACGGCGTGTTTCGCTCTGACAGTCCTGTGCGGTGTGACCTTCGACCGCGAGCGATTGATGGAGACAGGCGTCGGCCGCGCGCGCCGGCGCCGAGTGTGGATCGCGGTCGGCGTGATCCGTCGCAACGCAGTCGCGCTCACGGCCGGAGTGCTTCTGGCGGCAGTGCCGGCCGGCGTCGCCGCTGCGGTGACCGCGGGTGCGGGCTGGCATTCATGGATCGAAGTGGGTTCCGTCACGTCCTCATCGGTCCCGCCGGCGACGACGCAACCGCCTGCGGTCACTGTCTTCGACCCGTCCGGTCACACCTCGTCGTCAGGCGGCGTGACCGTCGCGGCCGCCGGCCTCGCCGGAGTCGTCGCGACTCTGGCCCTGATGCTCGCGATGATGGTCGTCAGCTTCGCCGCGTTCTTCCTGCTGGGAGTGCCGGCGGTGCTGGCGGTGATGGCGGCCGCTGCGTTCTGGGGCGTGCAAGCCGGATTTGGCGGCAGCGCGCCGCTCGAAGGCTGGCTGGTCGGCGCCAGCGGATTCGCGCTGCTCGCGCTGGCCCTGAACACCGGCGCGGCGCTGCCGATCTACTGGTCGCTGGTCTTTGGATCAGGCCGCCGCCTGGACCGCTTGCGCGAGGCGTGGTCGTCCTACTGGGCGCTCTACCGCAGCCTGGTCATCCCCGCGTGCGTGCTGTTCGGCGTGGTGGTGTTCAGGCTGCTCGCCGCCGGCTGATTCCGCACGTTTTGTACAAGTCACGCGCTTCGACCCGTTCCGAGCCGCGCGAAATGGACAAAACGAGCGGAACCTCCGGGCTCAGTCGCAGGGCTGGATCGTTGGCGCCGGCCCCGTTGGATTCGAAACGAAATGCGCTTTGTTTCCGTGCGAGTCGCTGAAGTCGGCAGTGCTGGCAGTCGTCAGGCTTTCAATTGTGTGTTCGTATGCAAACGCGCTGGTCAGAGATCCAGGGCTTGCGCGACCAGCTCCCGGTGGTAGGTCGCGTCGCCCAGCGTCACCTCCGACGCTTTCGCGCGCTTGAAGTACAGGTGCATGTCGTGCTCCCACGTGAAGCCGATGCCGCCGTGCACCTGGATGCCATCGCCCGCGATCTTGCGATAGGCGTCCGACACGTAAGCCTTGGCCATCGAACCGGCGAGCGAGCGGTCGGGCGCGTCCGCCTCGACCGTCCACGCGGCGTAGTACGTGGCCGAGCGGCCGCTCTCTGACAGCACCAGCATGTCCGCGAGCTTGTGCGAGACCGCCTGGTAAATGCCGATCGGCTTGCCGAACTGGTGGCGCGTCTTGGCGTAGTCCGTCGACGTTTCGAGCACCTTCTGCGCGCCGCCGACCATCTCCGCGCAGATCGCCGCGGTGGCCCACTCGAGCGCGCGCTTCAAGCGCGGCCAGGCAGAGTCCGCCGCGCCCATCAATGCGTCCGCCGAGAGCTGCACGCCTTCGAACCGAACCTCCGACCAGCGCCGCGTCATGTCCAGCGTCTTAAGCGGCGTCACGGTCATGCCTTTCGGCCGTCCCTTCACGAGGAAGAGGCTGATCCCTTCCTCGCCCTCGCCGCGCGTGCGCGCCGCGACCACCGTGTAATCCGCGTCACCGGCATCCGGCACGAACAGCTTGACGCCGTCGAGCTGCCAACCTCCCCCGACGGGTTTCGCGCTCAAAGTGATGCCGCTCGCATCCCACCGTCCCGACGGCTCGGTCAGCGCCAGCGTCGCACGCGCGTCGCCCGAAGCGATCGCTCCCAGCACCTCTTTCTTTTGCGCTTCGGTGCCCGACTCGATGAGCGCCGGCACGGCCAGGCCCATCGTGGCGAAGAACGGACCGGGCAGCAGCGCCCGCCCCGCCTCCTCGACCACGACGATCAGGTCCAGGAACGTGCCCACGCCGCCGTACGCCTCGGGGATGCCGAGCGCGGTCCAGCCGAGGTCCGCGATCTTTTTCCAGAGCGCTTCGTCGTACGAGTCGTCGGCCTCCATCAGCCGGCGGACGACCTTCGATGAGACCTCTTTGGTCAGGAAGTCGCGCGCCGACCGGCGCAGCATCTCCTGCTCTTCGGAAAACGCGAAATCCACTGCGCCGAGTGTAATTGGCCCCGCGAATCAGCCCGAGGGCGGCTCTGCCTCCGGCGCGTCCGATGTGGCCTCGGTGCTCGGCTTCGGCGCTTCGGCGGGCTTCGCTTCTTCGGCGGGTTTGACCCCGGCTGCTTTGGCGGCGCGCCGCCGCCATCCCGCCGGTTCCTGGGCCGGCCACACCTGTTGCTGCTGCGCGGCGGCGGCTGACGCCCCGGGCCGCATCCGGTAGATGGCGACCAGGCCGAAGTAGCCGACGAGCAACGCCAGCGCTCCGGAGAAGACGGCGATCGTCAACGCGAGCGTTTCGGTGTTGCTCAGCTGCAGCTCCGCGCCGCTCGTACATGGGTGCGGAGCCGGCGGACATGTCCCTTCCACGGCCAGCCGAAGAGGGACCGCGAGGACCAGCAACAGCCCGTAGACGATCGCGAGGCCGGTGACGATGTAGGCGATGGTGGTGAAGCCTCGCCCGCGTTGATGGGTCACCGCCAGCACCGCGAAGCCTCCTGCCGCGACCACGAACGGGATCAGGACGCCGGCGATGCGGTTCGGGTGTCCCGCGCCTGCGATCACCGATCCAATCCCGCCGATGACCACGATTCCGGCCCCGGCCCAGAAGGTGCGCTCGGCGATCACGTGCCGTTCTAGCTGCGGATCCACGACCGGAAATTCTGGCGTGGTGATCAGTGAATTGGTCCCCTCTCCCGCCCGCGGGAGAGGGTAGGGTGAGGGCGCTACCGGCTGCGCGGTAGGCCCAGGACCCTCTCGGCCAGGATGTTGCGCAGCACCTCCGAGGTGCCGGCCTCGATCGTATTGGCCCGCGAACGCAGGAACGGATACCTCCAGCCATCGCCGTCGTCGACCTGGCCCGCCGGGCCGGCGATGTCGATGGCGGACTCGGTCATCCGCTGGTTCAGCTCCGACCACATCAGCTTCAGGATCGAGCCCTCCGGCCCGGGGATGCCGTTGCGCTTCATCGCGGTCACCGCCCGATAGCCGTTGAGCTGCAGCGCCCGCGCCTCGATCGTGAACTGGGCGATGCGCTGACGCACCAGCGGGTCGGAGCCGCGGCCGATCTTCCGCGCGTGCTCGGTCAGCTCGGCGGCGGTGATCTGGGCGCGGGTCGCCAGGGCCATGCCCAGCGTGCCGCGTTCGTGGAGCAGCGTCGTCATCGCGACTGCCCAACCGTTGCCTGGCTCGCCCAGGATCTGCGACTTGGGCACGACCACGTCCTTGAAGAAGATCTCGTTGAACTCGGCGTCGCCGGTGATCTGCACGAGCGGCCGGACCTCGACTCCAGGACTTTCCATGTCGACGAGCAGGTAGGTGAGGCCGTCGCGCGGGTTCGCTTCCTTGCGCTCGCGCGCGACGAGCATGCACCACTTGGCGACGTGCGCCAGCGTCGTCCAGACCTTCTGCCCGTTGACGACGTAGTGGTCGCCCTTGTCCTCGGCTCGCGTCTGCAGGCCCGACAGGTCGCTGCCGGCGTTCGGCTCGCTGAATCCCTGGCACCAAATCTCTTCAGCTGAGAGAAGCGGCGTCAGGTATCGCTTCTTCTGCTCCTCGGTGCCGTGCGCGATCACCACCGGACCGCCCATGCCGAGGCCGATGACGTTGATCGGGTCCGGCGCCTTGGCCAGGATCATCTCGTCGTTGAAGATCAGCTGCTCCATGAATCCGGCGCCACGACCGCCGTACTCCTTCGGCCACGTGATGCCGACGTAGCCGGCCTCGTAGAGCTTCTTCTGCCAGGCGCGCCGCCGGTCGATGAACGCTCGCTGGCTTTCGCCGCCGGTCGCCTCGTCGCGCGGCTTGTTCGTCTTCAGCCACGCGCGGACTTCGTCGCGGAACTGCTTTTCGGACGGGCTGAGCTCGAAGTCCATCTCGGCTCAGCTTAAAGCCGGCATGACCTCGGCAGCGAGCAGCTCCAGGTGATCGGTGTCGTCGAGCAGGAAGTGCTGAAGCATGAAGAGCTCGACGCCCAGCGCCGCGTACTCGCGAATCTGCTGGGCGACCTCCTCGGGTGTGCCCACGAAAGCACTGCGCCGCGCTGCCTCGAGAATCTCATCGGGGTTGTCGCGCTTCAGCCGCGGCAATACCTCCGCCAGTTTCAAAGCGCGCTCCCGCAGCTCGTCGCGATCGCGGCCGACGAGGTAGCTGGCCATCACCGAGTAGCGGATGCTGGACGGGTCGCGGCCGATCTCCTTGCACGACTCGTTGATCACGGCGCGCTTGGCCTTGTACTCCTCGTGGTCGAGACGCGTGTAGTTCCATTCGGCCGCCTCGCGCGCGACCAGCGGCAGCGCGCGCTTCTCGCCGACACCGCCCATCAGGATCGGGATCGTTCCCTTACGCGGCGGTTTCGGGTTCGAAACCTGCCACGTCTTGCGGACGATCCCGACCGCCTCGATGAAGCGATCCATCCTTTCTTTGACGGTCATGAAGGGCACGTCGAAAACCTGGTGCTCGTTCTCGTTCCAGCCCGCGCCGATGCCGAAGATGAGGCGGCCGCCGCTCAGCAGGTCCACCGCAGTCGCCTGCTTGGCGAGGACCGCGGCGAAGTGAAAGGTCAGCGGGCTCACCATCGGACCGAACTCGATGGACTTCGTCCACTCCGCGGCCAGCGCGAGCGATGTCCAGCAATCGATGCAGTCGCGGTCGCTCGAGTGCGGACCCATCAGCGAGATGAGGTGCTCGCTGCGGCGCAACGACGCGAAACCCAGCCGCTCGACGTCAGTGCAGAGACGGCGCCAGCGCTCCCAGTTGAGCCCTTCCTGGCCCTCGATCATGATGCCGAGCTTGGTCATCCGAGGCCGATGCTAACCGAGGCGGGATTACGACTCGGGTTCTGTGATCTTCGCGGCTTCGCTTTCGATCTTCTGGCGGGTGGCGCCAAGATCCTTCAGTACGTGGGCGGCAATGCCTTCGCCCTCCGTCGCGAGTGCCAGCAGGACGTGCTTGGTTCCGACGCGCGCGTCACCCATCGTCTCGCACAGGTTGAAGGCGATTTCGATAACGCGCTTCACGCGCGACGTCGGGATTATCCGCTGCTTCGGTTTAAAGCTGCGCTTGCCGATCGCGTTCTTGATGGCCTCCCTGACCACGCTCTGATCGATGAGCAGCACACTCAGAATGCGGCCGGACTGAAAGTCCTCGCCAAAGGCGCCCAGCAGCAGGTGCTCGGTTCCGATGTAGTTGAAGCCCGCTTCGTTCGCCTCTCGCTGCGCGGCCATCAGCAGCTCCTTCGCTTTGTCGGAGAAGCGATCGAACGGATACATCCCGGCCGGCTGCGGCCGCCAGACAGCCTGCTCGACTGCGCGCCGAATGGTCGCCCATCGGGGCGGCGTGGTCATGCGAATGCCCGGCGGCAAGTCGACCTCGACACGCGGCTGCTCGGCCGTCGGCGTGTGGCGCTGCATCCACTCGAGGCAGGCGGCCACGACTATCGAGTTGACCGGCATGCCAGTCCTGGCCGAAGCCTGGTCTAGGCGCTGGTAGACCTCGTCCGTGAAGCGAACGGTGGTCGCTTTCGCCAAAGTGACATCAATGTGAGCTCACTTTGAACCGCTTGTCAAGATTCCAGTTGAGGATTCGCTCCTTCGGAATCCCGGCCCGCCGGGCCATCCATGCAGCCATCGGGACGTAGGCCAGCTCCGCCGGCGCATGGGCGTCGGAGCTGAGGACGAAATTGCAGCCCAGCTCGGCCGCTAACCTGGCCATCTCCGGCGACAGGTCCATGCGCGCGGGGTCGCAGTCGATCTCGAGCGCGACGCCGTGTTTGGCCGCCTCGCGAAAGACGAGGTCGAAGTCGTACGTCGCGCCTTCGCGCGACCCTGGCCGGCGGCCGGTCGGGTGGCCGATGAGGTCGACGTGCGGATGCGACACCGCCCTCAACATCCGTTCGGTCATCGCCGCGGGATCCTGGCGGAGCTTCACGTGGGGCGAGGCGATGACGACGTCGAGGATCTCGAGCACCTGGTCGGGGAGGTCGAGCGCGCCGTCCTCGAGGATGTCGACCTCGATGCCCTGGAGCAGGGTGAGGCCGTCAACCTCCTGCTGGACTTCCGCCATCTCTTGCGACTGCGCCAGGAGACGCACCGCGTCGAGGCCGTTGACGACTTTGATGCGCGGCGAGTGGTCGGTGACGGCGAGGTAGCGATAGCCCAGGGCGCGCGCGCCTCTGGCCATCTCGAGCATGGTCGCGCGGCCGTCGCTCCACTTCGTGTGGGAGTGGATGTCGCCCTGGTACTCGGAGAGGTCGAGGACCGTCTCGTCGTCGCGCGACGGCTGGCCGGATTCGACTCGGAGCCGGTCGAGATAGCGACTACTACCGGTCGTGATGAGGTCGTCCAGAACCTTCGCGATGCCCGCGCCGACGCCGGGGAGGGAAGTCAGCTCGTCGGCTTTCCTCAAGGCCTCCAGGTCAGGGCGCTGCTGGGCGATCGTCCATGACGCAGCAGAGAACGCCTTGGCGCGGAAGGACTCTTTCGGGTCCTGACGCAGGATGTAGCCGATCTCGGAAAGCGCCTGCGCCGCCGCGACCGCGTCCACCGATCAATTGTGTTTGAGTACGCGAATGGCCAGGGTGAAGCCGGTCGACGCGATGCCGGCGTTGGTCGAGCGATTGCTGGCCGAGCTCGGCGAGGACCCTTCACGCGAAGGCCTCAGGGCGACGCCGGCGCGCGTTTCGCGGGCGCTGCGCGAGCTGACGGACGGCCACGAAACCGACATCGACGCGCTGTTTCAAGGCGCGGTGTTCGAGCAGGACTACGACGAGATGGTCGTGGTCCGCGACATCCCGTTCTACAGCCTGTGCGAGCACCACATGCTGCCGTTCTTCGGTACCTGTCAGGTCGGTTATCTGCCCAAAGGACGGGTAGTCGGCCTGAGCAAGATCCCGCGCCTGGTCGGGGCATTTGCCCACCGGCTGCAGCTCCAGGAACAGCTGACCAATCAGATCGCGCAGGCGTTGAGTGACGCATTGGCGCCGCGCGGCGTCGGCGTCATCGTCGAGGCGCGGCACCTCTGCATGGAGATGCGTGGGGTGCAGAAGACCGGCGGCCAGATGGTGACGTCCTGCATGCTCGGCACCTTCCGCCGCGACGCCCGGACGCGGGCGGAGTTCCTGGAGCTGATCCGCCGGCGCTAGTGCGGAATTCGCAGCCAACCGACAAATTAGCGTTCCTGATCTATTGAATTTGTTCAGCTAACCCCTACACTCCGCTCAGCGAAAAATGAGGGGTAGTGGGCGGGGCCTCGCGGCCCTATCGTGTCTGACGCTTTTTGCTGCCGGTTGCACTCTCGGCAACGGCAGCAACCCTACGGCCAACAACACGCCGGTTCCTCCATCTCCCAGCCTGCTGCCCGTGACGGCTAGCCCGTCGCCCAGCCCTAGCTCCCAGCCGACAGCTTCGGCGCCTGCGGCGAACGGCCTTGCGGTGGCGTCGATCCCCACGCACAACGGCGAGGTCGGCGTCATCTACCTGGCCGTGACCCTCCAGGCGAGTGGTGGCACCGGGCCGTACACCTGGGCCGGGACCGGAATGCCGCCGGGGCTATCCGTCTCGCCGCAAGGGGTCGTGACTGGCAACAACACGACCGCCGGCAAGTACGCCTTTACCGTGCAGGTCACCGACTCGACCGGCGCAACGGCGACCGGCAGCCAAAACATGACCGTGTTCCCGCCACTGACCGTCAGCCAGCCATGCGCGCAGGTCTGCAACGTGGGTATGGGATGTTCGACTTGCGGACGGTTCGGCACGGTCAGCGGCGGCGCAGGTCCGTATCACTACAAGCAAACGGGTGGCGCTGTTCCGGATGGAATGACCCTCAATGGTTTCGCCCTGCAGGGACCATTCCCCACTCCGCAGCTGACGGGCTGTGTTTGTGACGTTCTGGTCGCCGGGCCGCCGATCACGAGGCTTCCGTGGAACCTGAGCGCTTCGGTCACGGACGACTTCGGCGTTACCAAGACCGTCGTGGCCAACTTCTCCGAGTTTTTCCCAATTGGCATCCTCTGCACGCAGGCCGCACCCTGCACGTGCACCACCGTAACTCCCGCCTGCGCTTCCATAGCCGCTTATGAGTTCGGCTCGCCCAGCGACAAAGTAACGGTCCAGGTCGTCCAGACGTGCACCACGACGATCACAACCGTTGCGCCCATCACCACTTGCATCGCTGGCATGCCGACCAATTGGTCGGCGACGGCATCGAAGGGCGTTATCAACCTGACTCTTGATCCCACCAACGGCTTCAACGGCACAGTGACAATTGACCTCGTCGACCACGGCGCGTGCGTTGCCCCTTCTGCCGCGGTCTCCAAGACGATGGACCTCACAGTCAACTGGACGCCTTAAGAGTCAGCCTGCTAGGACCCGACCCCTGGCCGCATGCGCGGCAGTGTTCGTCGTTTCGTGCTCGCTGTCTACCCCGACCGCCAAACCACGCCCATCCCTCCATCGCCGAGCTTGCCTCCAGCTTCGCCGAGCCCGTCTCCTAGCTCGATCGTCGCCTCGACTCCTGCGTCCATCGCCGGTATCCCATTGGCTGGCGGAGAAGTGGGCATTGCGTACACGGCCAGCCTTACGGCGAGCGGCGGACCAATTCCATACGTATGGAGCGTGGACAGCGGCGCTCTTCCGGCTGGTCTGACGCTCGGCGCCGACGGAACCATCAGCGGGGTTCCCGCGGCCGATGGCACGTTCAACGTCACGGTCAGGGCAACCGACCATCGTGGCGATTGGGGTTCAGTGCGGCTGACGCCCGACTAGGTTGCCGCTGAACACATGCAATGCATAAAGCAGTCTTTATGTCTTATCCTATAAAGCAAGCTTTATGTTTCCACTGGGGGCGCGCGACGAGCGCCACGAGCTGACCGACCATTTCTTGGCGTTTGCCAACCCGACACGCCTGCGAATTCTCGAGCGCCTGAGCGTCGCCGGCGAGGAGAGCGTCAACGACCTGGCCGTCTACCTGCGCATGAGCCAGCCGCGGATCTCCTGGCACCTGCGCATGCTCCGCGTCGGCGGGGTGGTCAGGACGAGAAGGGACGGCCGGCAGGTTTATTGCTCCCTGGACGTAGACAACATCGCGCGCGAGCGGGCGCGCCTTGACGAGCTCATCGGAATCAAACATAAGACGCAAGTCCGCAAGGAGGTTGGGGCATGAAAAACGGCCAAAAGAACGGCCACCCGAGTGGCGCTAACGGCAAGGTGAGGGTGGCCATCGTCGGAGTGGGCAACTGCGCGTCCTCGTTCGTGCAGGGCGTGCACTACTACCGCGACGCGTCACCCAAGGACTTCGTGCCGGGTCTGATGCACGTGGACCTGGGCGGTTACCACGTCCGCGACATCGAGTTCGTGGCCGCGTTCGACATCGACAAGAAGAAGGTCGGCCTCGACCTTTCCGAAGCGATCTTCGCCGGCGCCAACAACACGGTGAAGTTCAGCGACGTGCCCAAGCTGGGGGTGAAGGTTCAACGAGGCATGACGCACGACGGCATCGGCAAATACCTCGCCGACATTGTCGAGAAGGCAGACGGCCCCACCTCAGACGTGGTCGGCATCCTCAAGAAGACAAAAGCTGACGTGTTGGTCAGCTACCTCCCCGTCGGCTCGGAGGAGGCCACCAAGTGGTACGTCGAGCAGGCGCTGCAAGCAGGCGTCGCGTTCGTCAACTGCATCCCGGTGTTCATCGCGCGCGAGCCGTACTGGCAGGGTCGCTTCGAGGAGAAGGGCCTGCCGATCATCGGCGACGACATCAAGTCGCAGGTGGGCGCCACCATCATCCACCGCGTCCTCACGCGGCTGTTCCGCGAGCGCGGTGTGAAGCTCGAGCGGACGTACCAGCTCAACTTCGGTGGCAACACCGACTTCCTGAACATGCTCGAGCGCGACCGGCTGATGTCGAAGAAGATCTCGAAGACTCGGTCGGTCACTTCTCAACTCGACTACGACATCGGCAAGGACAACGTGCACATCGGTCCGTCGGACTACGTGCCCTGGCTGAACGACCGCAAGTGGGCGTTCATCCGGCTCGAAGGCCGCAGCTTCGGCGATGTGCCGCTCAACGTCGAGCTCAAGCTCGAAGTGGTCGACTCGCCCAACTCCGCGGGCATCGTCATCGACGCCGTGCGCTGCTGCAAGCTGGCCCTCGACCGCGGCATCGGTGGTGCGCTCGAAGGGCCGAGCTCTTACTTCATGAAGTCACCTCCCGTGCAGTACAGCGACTCTGAGGCGCGACGCCTCGTAGAGGAGTTCATCGATGGTGGTAAGGCCGCCTCGACCAACGGCCGTGCCCGCCGCGCCGCCAAGGCCAAGCCGGCAGCCGCAGCTGCTAGCAAGTAGCTACCAGCTCGGCGCTCGTGTCTTGCGGGCCGTACCGGCCGGGCTGCGTCACGCCGCCCTCACGCCGGGCGGCGCCGCGTGGTTCTGGCTCAGCCGCGCCCAGCGGCGAGCAGCGCTGGACAACTACGGCGCTGTCCTCGGCCTGCCGCCAAACGACCCTGAAGTCGCGCGCGTCGCGCGTCGCGCCTTTCAGAACTACGGGCGCATGCTCACCGACTTCGTACTTCTCGGTGAGCTCACGCCCGACGACGTGCTGGAGCGGGTGGAGGTCGACGGATTGGAGCTGGTGGACGAGAGACTCGCGCTCGGGCGCGGGCTCATCGTCGCTCTGCCGCACATGGGGTCCTGGGACATGGCCGCGGCGTGGGCGGCCGCGAAAGGCTACCGGGTCGTCGCTGTCGCGGACCGTTTTCCCGGTTCGCTCAACGACGCGGTCGTCAGCAGCCGCAAACGCTTCGGAATGGAGGTAATAGCCATCGGGCGCTCGGCGGTGCGTGAGGTGCGTGAAGGTCTGGCGGCCAACAAGATGGTGCCGCTGGTCTGCGACCTCGAGCAGGGTCCAGGGGTTGACGTGAGATTCTTCGGCCGCCGCGCCGTGGTGCCGGCGGGTCCGGCCGCGTTCTCGCTCAAGTCAGGAGCGCCGGTGGTGATCGTGCACTCGTACGCGAACGGCGCAGGCCGCTATCGAGTGGAAGTGGAGAAAGGGCCGGCATGGCGGGCGGACGAGACCAGCCAGAGCGGGATGCAGACGATCATCACGCGCTTCGAGTCATACATAAGGAAGAGACCGGACCAGTGGTACGCATTCAGGCCGATGTTCAAGTCCTGAGGGATGGGCGAATGGACCTGGCGAGGATTCAAGATCGTCCAGTCGATCGTCGAGCACCTTCCCCGCCCGTGGGCGTACGCGCTGGCGGTGATGGCGGCTCGGTTCGCCTGGTGGTTCTCGCCGCAGGCGCGGCCGCGCCTCGAGTACAACCTGAGAGTCGTCTGTCCCGAAGCCAGCCCCGGCGAGATCCGTCGCCTCTCGTGGCTCAACTTCCGCAACCACGCCAAGGCCTACGCCGACCTGATGATGCTGCCCCGCACTCGCGTGACCGAGATGCGACCTCTGCTGCACGTGAATGGCTGGGAGTACCTCGACCAGGCTCGCGCGATGAAGAAAGGGGTGATGGTCGTCTCGTGCCACATGGGCTCTTACGAGGTGACCTCGGCTATCTGGTCGGCGACGCTGGCGCCGGTCACGTTCTTCGCCGAGGAGCTGGAGCCGCGTGCGCTGTTCGAGTGGTATCGCGACACCCGCGCGCGGCTTGGCATCAGCGTGCTGCCGCTCGACCTAGCCGGTTTGCGCAAGGTGACTCAGGCGCTGCGCGACAACGAGATGGTGATCACGGCGATCGACCGCGACATCAC
>JACZCV010038763.1_pt1 | contig 16359 bp, 14 predicted proteins | sample 8641841 | NCBI WGS metagenome assembly JACZCV01 (sample SAMN15324606, study PRJNA640507) | soil metagenome | isolation source: monocropping sugarcane control | place: China: Luxin town, Laibin City, Guangxi Province | collected 2019-07-25 | depth 10cm m
CTGCCCTACGCCCTGATCGCGCCGGCGACGATCGTCATCCTCGGCGTCCTCGGTTGGCCGCTGGTGCAGCTGCTCTACCTGTCGACCCAGCACTACGGCCTCCGCCAGCTGTTCCAGCACCAGGGCGAGTTCATCGGCCTGCAGAACTACGCCAACATCCTCGCCGACCCACAGTTTCTGCACGTGCTCGAGGTGACGATCGCCTTCACGGCGATCAACGTCGCCCTCTCGATGGTCATCGCCATCCTGATCGCGCTCTTGATGGAGCGCGTGAGCTCGGTCGTCCGCGTCCTGCTCGGCGCCGGACTCGTCTTCGTGTGGGCGACGCCGGTCATCCCGGCCATCGACCTATGGCAGTGGATGTTCGACTACGAATTCGGAGTCATGAACTGGCTGTTGACCAGGGTCGGCGCCGGCAACTACATCCATCACAACTGGTTCGAGAACCCGTGGCAGGGCTTCACTGTCATCGCGGTCGTCGTGATCTGGGGCGCGATCCCTTTCCTCGCGCTCACGTTGAACGCCGGCCTCACCCAGGTTCCGCGTGAGCTGATCGAGGCCGCGCAGCTCGACGGTGCGCACGCCTGGCAGATCTTTCGCAACGTGACGCTGCCGACGCTGAAGCCGCTGCTGCTCGTGCTGCTCAGCCTTTCGACCATCTGGGACTTCCAGGTTTTCAACCAGGTGTGGGTGATGCTGAACCAGCGGCCGGACGAGGCTTACTTCGTGATGTCGGTGTTCTCGTTCCAGGAGTCTTTCCGCGTCGACCAGTTCGGCCGCGGCTCGGCGATCGCGGTAGTGATGGTTGCAATCCTCATGGTCATCTCGGTCTTCTACGTGCGCCAGACCGTGCGCAACATCAACGAGGGCGCGTAGTGCCCACAGCAACCATCAGACGCGGCGTGTACGACGTCATCGGCTTGCTCGTTTTCGCGGTGATGATCTTCCCGATCTACTGGATGGTCACGACCGCGCTCAAGCCGGGCACCGAGATCCTGAGCCTCACGCCCTACTGGGTGCCGTCACGAATCACGTTCGACAACTTCAGGTCGGCGATGGCGGTGCCGTTCTTCTGGAACGACGTCGTCAACAGCCTGACGGTGGTGCTGACGGTGGTCGCGATCTCGATCATCGTGTCGTTTCTCGCCGCGGTGGCGGTGGCGCGGTTTGGATTCCGCGGCCGCACCGCTTTCATCGTCATGGTGATCGGCGTGCAGATGGTGCCGCTCAACGCGCTCGTCATTCCGATCTACCTGCTGCTCGACTCTGTCGGTCAGGTCGACAGCCTGCTGGGCGTCATCGCGTACTACCTCGCGGTCGTGCTGCCCTTCATGGTCTGGACGCTGCGCGGCTTCGTCCACAACATCCCGACTGACCTGGAGGAGGCGGCGATGGTGGACGGCGCGTCGCGCGTCGGCGCATTCATGCGCATCGTGTTTCCCCTGGTCGCTCCCGGCCTCGTGGCGACCGCGATCTTCGGCTTCATCCAGGCCTGGAACGAATACATCATCGCCTACGTCCTTCTGAGCAGTTCGTCGAAGCAGACACTGACGATCTGGCTGGCGTCGTTCACGACAGCGCACGGCACCGACTGGGGAGGGCTGATGGCCGGCGCCACGCTGACCAGCCTGCCGGTCGTCGTTTTCTTCCTGCTCGTGCAGCGGCATGTGACCGGCGGCCTCACCGCGGGAGCGGTCAAGGGATGAACCGCATGTTGATCGAGGCGGCCGAGCGGTGCCTGCTGCCCGGCTTCGTCGGCACGGAGGCGCCGGGCTGGGTGCTGCGCCGCGCGGCGCGGCTTGGCGGCGTCGGTCTTTACGCGCGCAACATCACATCGCCCGAGCAGCTGGCGCAACTCTGCGCGCAGCTCCACGCCGAGAACCCGGCGCTGTTGATCGCCATCGACGAGGAGGGCGGGGACGTGACGCGGCTGGACGCCGCGACGGGCAGCTCCTACCCGGGCAACCTGGCGCTCGGCGCCGCCGGCGACCTCGAGCTGACGCGCTCGGTGGCGCGCGCGATCGGCCTGGAGCTCGCCCACGCGGGCATCGACCTGGACTTTGCGCCCGACGCGGACGTCAACAGCAATCCGTCGAACCCCGTCATCGGCGTGAGGTCGTTCGGCTCGGAACCGGCCCCGGTGTCGGCCCAGACCGCCGCCTGGGTGGAGGGGTTGCAATCGGCCGGAGTGGCCGCGTGCGTGAAGCACTTTCCCGGCCACGGCGACACCTCGGTCGACTCGCACCTGGCGCTGCCGGTGGTCGGGGCGGATCCTCGGGCGGGAGCGCTGCAGCCATTCGAGGCGGCGATCGCGGGCGGGGTGAAGGCGGTGATGAGCGCCCACATCGTCGTGCCGTCGATGGACACCGCGCCGGCCACCCTCAGCCGGCCGGTCATGACCGGCCTGCTGCGCGACGAGATGGGCTTCCGCGGCCTGACCGTCAGCGACGGCATCGAGATGAAGGCCATCGCCGACATCGCCGAAGGCACGGTGCTGGCACTGGCCGCAGGCTGCGACCTGATCTGTATCGGCGGCGGCCTTGCGGATGAGGACATCGTCGATCGCTTGCAGGATGCGATCGTCGAAGCGGTCCGCGACGAGCGCCTGAGCGAGCCCCGCCTGTTCGAGGCGGTCGCCCACATCGATGAGCTCGCCCGATGGCGGGCAGCGCAACCGGCGCCGGCCGAAAAGCCGAATCGAGAGGTGGGCCTGAGGGCCGCGCGCAAGGCGTTGCGCGTCGAAGGCGACGTGGTGGTCGGCGACGATGTCGACGTGGTTCAGCTGAACCCTGCCTTCACGATGGCTTCGGGGCTGATCCCCTGGGGGTTGACCGAGCCGCTTCGCGCGCGGGGCGCACGGGTCACGCGACACGATCTCGATGGCGCGGGTAGCGTCGCGCGCCCCGAACCTGGCCGCAGCCTGGTGCTGACCGTCCGCAACCTGCACCGCCACGAGTGGGAGCAGCGCGTGGCGGACGCGGTGCTCGCCGCCCGCCCGGACGCGGTGGTGGTGGAGATGGGCCTGCCGGCGTGCCGTCCCGCCGCTGCCAAGAACTACATCGCGACGTACGGCGCGGCACGTGTGTGCGCGATGGCGGCGGCGGAAGTGATGCGGCCATGAGCGAAGACGTCCACCCCCAGGCTTCTCGCCTTGACGCATTGAGCACGCGCGAAGCCCTGGCGCTGATGCAGGTTGAGGACCGTCGCGCCGTTGACGCGGTGGGCGCGCATCTGGACGAGATCGCCGCTGCGGTCGACGCCATCGCATCCCGTTTGCGCGCGGGCGGGACCCTTCATTACTTCGGCGCCGGCACCAGCGGCCGCCTCGCCGAGCTCGACGCAGCTGAAACCGGACCGACCTTCGGCGTCGACAACGTGCGCGCGCACTCGGCCGGTGACGGCGCTGCGGAGGACGACGGCGAGAAAGGTGCAAGCGACGCCACTGCCGCCGGCCTGGGGCCAGACGATGCGGCGGTTGGCGTCAGCGCCTCCGGCCGCACCGCTTATGTGGAGGAAGCAATGAAGATCGCGCGCGCTTCCGGCGCTCTGGTCGTGACGCTGAGCTGCGCGGCCGGCGCTCCGCTGAGCGCGCTCGCCAACATCACCATCGAGATCGAGACCGGCCCCGAGGTCATCGCCGGATCAACACGTTTGAAAGCCGGCACTGTGCAGAAGACGGTGCTGAACATGGTCAGCACCGGTGTCTTCCTGCGCCTGGGCCGCACGTATCGCGGACGCATGGTCGGCGTGGCGCCGGCCAACGCCAAGCTGAAGCGGCGTGCGGTCGCCCTGATTCGCGACCTCACGGACGCGCCAGCACCTGAGGCGGAACGAGCGCTCGAGGCCGCAGGCGGCAGTGCGCGCGTCGCGATCCTGATGCTGCGATGCAACCTCGATGCCGACCAGGCGTCCGCCCTGCTGGCCGAGAACGAAGGCGATCTCGCCGCCGCGCTGGGCGAGCGGGCGCGGCTGTGAGGACGTACCTCCGCGGTCGCGTTCATGGTCTGCGTGAAGCCGACGGCGTCCTGACCGACGGCGCGGTCATCGCGTGGGCGGGCAAGGGCAGGCCGCCGGAGCGCGCCGATGAGGAGATCGTCCTCGACGACGGCGAGCTGCTGGCGCCTGGTTTCATCGACCTGCAGGTCAACGGGTTCGGCGGTCGCGATGCTGCCGAAGGCCGTGAGGCCATCGCCGCCATCTCCACAGCGCTGCCTGCGACCGGCGTGACGGCGTTCCTGCCAACGCTGATCTCTGCGCCGGTCGCCGATGGCGCCGAGTTCGCGGGCGCGGTGGCGACGGCAGAGGCCCTCGGAGCGCGCGTGCTGGGGGCGCACATCGAGGGTCCGTTCATCAATCCGTCGTTCCGCGGGGCGCACGATCGCCGGTTGCTGGCGACGCCGACCCCGGACGAGGTCGAAGTCATCGCCAACGCGAAGCCGCGGCTCGTGACGCTCGCGCCCGAGCTGCCGGGCGCGCTCGAAGCGATCAAGCGACTGCGCCGCGCGGGCACTGTCGTGAGCGCCGGCCACACCGGCGCCGATTTCGAACAGGGGCGGCGTGCCATCGAGGCCGGCGTGCGTTTTGGGACGCACATCTTCAACGCGATGCCGCCCGTGCATCACCGCCGGCCCGGCATCGCGCTCGCGCTCATGCTCGACCGTCGCGTGACCGTGGGCCTGATCGCAGACGGCGAGCACGTTCACCCCGAGGTGATTCGCGAGCTCCTCATGGTCAAAGGCGCGTCGCGCATCGCGATGACGACCGATCAGACGGCAGCCGCCGGCGTCCCTGCCGGCCGCTTTCAGCTTTCGGGTCGCAGCATCGTCAGCGACGGCATGGTGGTGCGGCTCGACGACGGCACGCTGGCCGGAAGTGCGTCGACGATGGACGAACTGGTTCGAAAGACTGCGGCGATCCCGGGCTTCAACATCGATCGGGCTGTGAGCATGGCGTCATCGGTGCCGGCACGCGTACTTGGCGAGAACCTGCTCGGCGTCATCGAACCCGGCGCGTGCGCCGACCTGGTGGTCCTGGATCGCGACGCGCGCGTGCGGCTGACGATGGTCGGCGGGCGGGTGCGGTTCCGCAAGTGAGCCGTTTTCGCGACGAGATCGGGCAGCAGCCTGATCTCGCGGCGCACCTGATCGAATCCTCGCGCGGCGCACTCGACGCCATCGCGAGCGCCTTCGCCAGCCGGAATCCCGCTGGATTCGTGATCGCGGCCCGCGGCAGCTCCGATCACGCGGCCGATTACGCGCGCTACCTCTTCGGCCACCGGCACCGAAAGCTGGTGTCGCTGGCGGCGCCGTCGCTGTTCACGCATTACGCGACGCCGCCAGACGTGGCGGGGCAGTGTGTGATCGGCATCTCCCAGTCGGGCGCGTCTCCAGACGTGATCGCGGTCATCGAGGAAACCAGGCGGGAGGGCGCGGTGACGGTGGCGATCACGAACGACGCGGAATCACCGCCCGCCGCAGCCGCCGAGTTCGTGCTGCCGATGATGGCGGGCCCAGAGCTCAGCGTGCCCGCCTCGAAGACTTACCTGACGAGCCTGGTGGCGCTGGCGCTGCTGTCCGCGGCGATCCTTCCCGAGCGGGACTTCGGCGAAGGTCTCGAGCAATTGCCGGAGAAGCTGCGCGACGCGATTCGCGTCGAGAAAGACATCGCGCCGCTGGCGGGTCGCATCAGCGGCGCTCGCGCGGTCGTGCTGGCGCGCGGCTTCAACCTCTGCACGGCCGAGGAGATCGCGCTCAAGCTCACGGAGACGAGCTATGTGCTCGCGCGCGCCTGGTCGGTTGCGGATTTCGTGCACGGCCCGATCGCTGTCGTCGAGCCCGCGTTCCCGGTGCTGCTGGTCGGCGCGGGCGGTTCGGTGGCGGCGGACGTCGACTCGATCGCTCATCGCCTCTCGGAATACGGGTGTGGCGTCATCGGATTGTTCGACGCGCCAAGCTCTCCGCTCGACCATGATTCATCGGTGCGCATCGAATCTGGGCTGCCGGAAGCGCTCACGCCGATGACGCTCATCGTCCTGGGGCAGCTGCTGGCGAACCAGGTGGCGGTCGCGCGGGGGGTCGACCCCGACGTGCCGCGGGCGCTGCGCAAAGTCACGCGCACCTGGTGAAACCGGCCGTAGCGCTGCTCGGCCTCGACATCGGCGGATCCAGCAGCCGCGCGCGATTGACGATCGACGGCAAGGTGGTCGAAGAGCGCTCGGGTCCAGGCGCCAACGTCGCGGAGATCGCGCCGCGGTTGGTGGAGACGCGGCTGCGGCCGCTCCTCGCCAACCTGCCGGCGAATCCGGCCGCGTGCTGCGCGGGCTCGGCGGGCGCGGAGGTGCCGTCGGGTCGAGCGATGCTCGCGAGAGTGCTCGGGAGCGCGCTACCGGAGAGCCGCATCTCGGTGGTCCACGATTCGCGGCTGGTGCTGGCGGCTGCGGGCTTCGACACTGGCCTTGCGCTGATCGCCGGCACCGGTTCGGTCGCCTACGGCCGAGACGGGGAAGGCCGTGAGGCACGCGCCGGGGGATGGGGCTGGCTGCTCGGCGACGAGGGCAGCGGGACATGGATCGTGCGCGAGGCCGCACGCGAGCTGATGCGACGGCGCGATGCCGCCGAGCCGGCGGGCGCGATGGGGGAGGCGCTGATGGAGGCGAGCGGAACGCGATCCCTCGACGCTTTCCAGGGCGCGCTCTATCGCAAGAGCGAGCCGGGCCAGTGGGCCGCGCTGGCGGGCGCCGTGTTCGAGAGCGCCGAGGCAGACAAAGCCGCGGCCAAGATCGTCGAGCGAGCCGGGATGGAGCTGGGCGACCTCGTCGACCAGGTGCGCAAGGCGACTGGAATCGACGGGCCGCTGGTGCTGGCGGGCGGGCTGATCCTCAACCAGCCTCGCCTCGAAGCCGCGGTCCGCGGCCGATTTCCCGACGCGATCAGGCTCGAGGCCGAGCCCGTGGAGGGCGCCCTGCGCCTGGCGGCCGCGCTGGTCTAGACCGGCCGCCGGTATTCTGGCTGCACGCTCTACGTCGGCACGTCCGGCTGGCAGTACGCGCACTGGCGGCGCTCTTTCTATCCCGCGAAGCTCGCGCAGACGCGTTGGCTCGAGTACTTCGCGGCGCGCTTTCAGACCGCCGAGGTCAACAACACCTTCTATCACCTGCCGGACGCTTCTGTGTTCGAGCAGTGGGCGCAGCGTTCGCCCGGCGACTTCACGTTCGCTCTGAAGATGAGCCGCTATCTGACGCACCTGAAGCGACTGCACGATCCCGCCGAGCCGGTCGAGCGGTTCCTCGAGCGCGCGCGAAAGCTCGGTGGCAAGCGAGGGCCGACCCTGGTCCAGCTGCCGCCGAACTTCAAAGCGGATCCCGGCTTGCTCGATGCGGCGCTGGAGCAGTTCGACGCGGGAGAGCGGGTCGTGGTCGAGCTGCGGCACGAGAGCTGGTTCGTATCGGCGGTCCGAGCTGTGCTCGAGCGTCGGGGAGCCGCGCTGTGCCTCGCGGACAGCAAACGCAGGCGCACGCCGCTCTGGCGAACGGCGGACTGGGGCTATGTCCGCTTCCATCACGGCCTGGCGTCGCCCGCGTCGTGCTACGGGCGCGCGGCGCTCGACGCATGGGCGCGGCGGCTCGCCGAGATGTGGCCCGAACCGGCCGATGTATTCGCCTACTTCAACAACGACGCGCACGCCTGCGCGCTGCGCAACGCGATCACGCTGGCGCACCTGGCGGAGCGATATGGCCTGCGGCCGACGCGGGTGCCGCGAACGGGCGAGGTGACTCTCACCCCCGGCTGAAGTTATGTTCTTGGGGATGCGGGGGCGGATTTTCCTCGGCCTAGTCGTGCTGGTCGCGGCTGCTCTCGGGCTGAACTACTTGCGCCCGGTCCCGGTCGTCACGGCCAAGACGGCGGTCCAGACGCAGCGCACCATCGCGGGTGCGCCACCGCTGCTGCCCTGGCCGAGCGCGGGTTCAGCGGCGGTTGGGGTGTCGGGCCTGGGCAAGCTCGCCGACTCGGGCAACGAATCGCAGCTGCCCACGGCCAGCGTGGCGAAGGTGATGACGGCGCTGGTCATCCTGCATGACAAGCCGCTGCAGCCCGGGCAGACAGGTTCGTCGATCACGCTGACCGACGCCGACGTGCAGGCGTATCAGACCGACAGGGCGCAGCAGCAGTCGGTCGTTGCGGTCGAGGCCGGGGAGGTCCTGACCGAGTACCAGGCGTTGCAGGCGATGCTCATCCCATCCGGCAACAACATCGCCGAGACGCTGGCGCGCTGGGACGCCGGTTCGGTGCCGGCGTTCGTCGATCTCATGAACCAGCGCGCACGCGCGATGGGTCTGACGCGCTCCACGTTCGCGGATCCAGCCGGCGCGTCGCCGCAGACGATTAGCACGCCCACCGACCTGATGGACCTCGGGATGGCGGCGATGGCGGACAGGGTCTTCGCGCAGATCGTGAGCCTGCCCCAGGCCACGCTTCCGGTCGCGGGCGTGGTCTACAACGTCGACGCCGCGCTGGGCAAGGACGGGATCACGGGGATCAAGACCGGGTCTGGCCTCGCGCAGGGCGCGAACTTCCTGTTCGCCGCGTCCGTCACGATCGGCGGCCACGTCGTGACCATCTACGGCTGCGTGATGGGGCAGCCCACGTTGGAGGCCGCGTTCAGCGAGGCGCGAACGTTGATCAAGGCGATGCAGCCGGCGCTGACCGTGAAACAGGAGCTCGCGCGCAATCAGGCGGTCGGCGGCTATGACACCGCGTGGGGGACCCATTCCGACGTGCTGTCGACGACGGACGTCTTCCTGGTCGAGTGGCCGGGGATGGTCCTGCGCGAGCAGCTCCAGGCGCCGGTGCTGTCGATCGACAAGCCGGTCAATCCGGGGACGGGTTCAGGCAGCCTGCACGTCGTGCTCGGCGATTACGACCTGGACGTGCCGCTGGTGACCGCCAGCGCCCTCTACCCGCCAGGCCGCATCTGGCGGCTGACCCGACTCCCGAGCACTTAGCGTCAGCCGGCGGCGGCTTCGGAGCTGCTGGGCAGCAGGCCCCATTCGGTCATGAGGTGGCGGAGCTCGGATCGATCGCTCTCATCGAGCGCCGCGTTCGGCTTCGCCGGCCACGGCTCGCATATGCCCAGCAAGTCGAGGGCCGACTTGATGCCGGCGGGAAAGACGCCTTTGCGCACAGCCATCACCAGCGCCGTCAGGTGGTCCTGGTGCTCGCGCGCCGCCTCGAGGTCGCCCCTGAGGAAAGCGTCATAGATCCGCGCCACCCATGACGGGGCCACGTTGGCCGCGCCGCAAATGGTGCCGTCGCCGCCCATCACCAGCGAGGCCAGGAGCATGGTGTCGCTGCCGGTGAAGATTCGAAAGTGCGACACGCCTCGCGTGGCGGCTCGCACCAGCTCGAAATACTCGAAGTCGCGGCTCGAGTCCTTGATGCCTGTGATCGTGCCCTCGCGGGCGAGGGTGGCGACGGTCGCGGGCTGGGCCACGACCTTCGTGAACTGCGGGATGTTGTAGAGCAGGATCGGGATCGAGCTGCGGCGCTTGACCGCTCGGTAGAAGGCGAGTACCCCGGCCTGGTCCATCGGGTAATAGAAGGGCGGCGCCACGAGCGCGGCGTCCGCGCCGAGCGCTGCCGCGGCCGCGACCTCGAACTGGGCGCCGGCGAGATGGCTCTGCGCCACGCCGCAAAGGACGGGCACGCGGCCGGCATTGGCCTGGATGGTCGCGGACAGCATCGCCCTCCGCGACGGCTCGTCGAGCGAAGCGCTCTCGCCGGTCGAGCCCAGGGCCAGCAGGCCGGTGACGCCGCCGGCGAGCACGTGCTCGACCAGGCGGGCCGCGCCCTCCTCGTCGACGGCGCCTTCGCGGGTCAGCGGCGTTGCGAGCGCCGGCAGCACGCCCTGGAGGTCGAGGACCCTCAGCACGCCCTAAGGCTAGTGCGAATGTGTGTGCTGCTGATCGCCCCACCCCTGATCCCTCCCCAGCCAAGCTGGGGAGGGAGCCAATCCCCTCAGAGGATGGCATTCCCCGTCGCCGGGTCGAAGAGATGCAGCCGCCTGGTGTCCAGCTTGAGGCGCAGCCGGTCGCCGGGTTCCACCTTCATCTGCGGGTCGACTCGAGCGATCGTGCTGTCCTGCCCGACCGCCCCATAGACGAACTGGTCGGCGCCCAGGATCTCGGTCACCTCGACCTTCATGTCCAGGTCCGCATCGCCGTTCGTCGATGAGGCCTGGGCGGCGGCGCCGCGCAGGTTGTCGGTCATCGCTTCGGGCCGGACTCCGAGGACCGCTTTTTCCACGCCAGGCGCGCGCGGCAGCTCCACTTCGAACCCGGACGCTTTGGCCGTCGTGCCCTGCACCGTCACCGGGATGAAGTTCATCGTCGGGCTGCCGATGAAACCCGCCACGTACATGTTGGACGGGTGGTCGTAGATCTCGCGCGGTGGCGCCACCTGCTGCAGCACGCCGTCCTTCATCACCGCGATCCGGTCGCCCATGGTCATGGCCTCGACCTGGTCGTGCGTCACATAGATGAACGTCGCGTGCAGCGCGCGATGCTGCTTCTGCAGCTCGATGCGGGTCTGCACGCGAAGTTTGGCGTCGAGGTTCGACAGCGGCTCGTCGAGCAAGAAGGCCTGCGGCTCGCGCACGATGGCGCGGCCCAGTGCGACGCGCTGGCGTTGACCGCCGGACAGCTGGCGCGGCTTGCGCTTGAGCAGCGGCCCGAGCTCGAGGATGTTGGCCGCATCGTTCACGCGCCGCTGGATGTCGTCGCGATTGGTGCCGCGCATGCGCAGGCCGAACGCCAGGTTGTCGAAGACGGTCATGTGTGGATAGAGGGCATACGACTGGAAGACCATCGCGATGTCGCGGTCGCGCGGCGGTACGTCGTTGACGACCCGGTCACCGATGCGGATCTCGCCGTCGGTCACCTCTTCGAGCCCCGCCAGCATGCGGAGGCACGTTGACTTGCCGCAGCCGGACGGGCCGACCAGGACCATGAACTCGGTGTCCTTGATGTCGAGGTTGAAGTCGCTGACCGCGAGCGTTCCGCCCGCGAACCGCTTGGACACTCCTTCGAAAGTCACTGATGCCATGTGGGCCTACATCCTAAGCGGGCACCAGCGGCTTGGAAACCACCGCGCCGGCGGCTCGGCGCAGCTGGGCCGCTGTGTCCTCAGGCCTGGTGTCGTTGACGAACGTGCCGGCGCCGAGCTCGGCGCCTGCCAGGTACTTCAGTCGGTCCGGCCGCCGGTGCGGCGGATAGAACTCGAAGTGCAGGTGCGCCTCCGGCCATTCCCTGCCATCGGTCGGCGCCTGGTGCAGGGCCATGACGTATGGAGTCGAGAACCCGAAATGGCTGTCGTACGCGCGCGTGAGCCGGAGCAAAGCGGCGGCCAGGTGGGTCCGTTCTGCGTCGTCGAGCTCGGCGATCGAAGCGACGTGACGGCGCGGATACAGATGAACCTCATACGGCCACCGCGCGGCGTCGGGCACGAACGCGAGCATGTCGCCATCGCCGAACACCAGCCGCGGGCCGCCGGATTCTCGCGCGATCTGCTCGCAATGCAGGCACCCTCCGCCGGCATCCAGCCGCTCGCGGGCCGCTTGCAGCTCGGCGGCCACGAACGGCGGCACGAACGGCATCGCGTAGATCTGGCCGTGCGGATGGTGGAGCGTGACGCCGACCTCTTCGCCCTTGTTCTCGAAGATGTAGACGTAGGCCACATCAGGCCGCGAGCCGAGCTCCGCGTAGCGGTCAGCCCACACGTCGACCAGGAGCTTCACGCGTGCCGGCGGCAGCTGCGCCAGGGTGAGCTCATGCTCGGGCGTGTACACGACCACCTCGCAGCCTGTGCTCGGCGGCCGCACCGGCCGGTCGTTGACACGGTCAGGCCCGAACGCGGGAAACCGGTTCTCGAAGACCACGACCTCGAAATCGTCAAGAGGAACCTCCGACCGTCCGCCGGGCCCGCTCGGGCACAGCGGACAGTAATCGGTAGGCAGGAACGTCCTGTCATTGCGCTCGGTCGCGTAAGCGACCCATTCATTGCGCAGAACGTCGAACCTCAGCTCAGGCATTGCTTGGAGCCTCGGCCGATGCGTAAGACAGCAGGTAGCGACCGTCTGGCAGCTCGAGCGTCAAGCGCGCCAGGCGGCTGGCGCGAGGCGCTTCGCGGCGCGAGCGCTGCCGAGCGTCAGGACGCCGCGGCGGCTCTGGCTTTTTCACCCATCCCCACCATCGCCACGAGCACGTCTACGCCGGCCGCCCGGATGGCCTCCAGCTCGTCGGGGTCGGCGCGCGTGTCGGTGATCAACGTCTGCACCTTCGCCGCGGGAACCGTCTGGTACATCGTCTCGCGCCCGATCTTGGTGTGGTCCGCGAGCACTACCACGTGCTGGGCGGCGGCGGCGATCGCGCGATCCGTGGCCGCGACCACCTGGCTCGGCGTGCTCAGGCCTCGCGCGGCTGTGAAGCCGTTACCCGATATGAAGGCCTGCGACGCGCGCAGGCCTCGAACGGAATCCTCGGTCGCCGGACCTACCAGCGCATGTATCGGGCGGCGCAACGTGCCGCCGGTGACGATCACCTCGACTCGCGGAGCGTCCATGAGCGCGGACGCGACCAGCAGCGAGTTCGTGACCACGGTGAGCTCGGGCACATGCGTCAAGAGGCGTGCGAGCGCCTGGGTCGTGGTGCCGGGGCCAAGCAGGATCGAGTCTCCGGGCCGCACCATCTCGAGTGCTAGTCGCGCGATCGCGGCCTTCTCGGCGGCGGCCATCTGCGACTTCTCGCTGTAGCTGGGCTCGTGGCCGGTCGTCGCGGGCAGCACGGCGCCGCCGTGGGTGCGGACCAGGACGCCGTCGCGCGCCATCGACCGCAGGTCCCGCCGCAGAGTGATCTCGGTGGTGCCGAGGGCCTCCGCCATCTCCGCCACCGAGACGACGCCTTTGGTGCGGATCGATTCGGCGATCAGGCGCCTGCGCTCTGCCGCCAACATTGCGGCCGATCGTACGTCATCGATCAACTTTGATCAATACCGAGCAGAAGCGAAGGTCCAGAGTTGACAAATTTGACCGAATCTGTATCTTGCGCATTGCCTGAGCGCCGTCCCAACCACACTTTCCGAATGCGATAAAACGCATCCCGACTGAGAGGAGGAGTCCTATGGGTGATTCAAGGGAAGCCAAACGAGTCGCGAACCGGCTGATGGCACAGGGCGTCGCCCTGCCTGAGCTGGAGCGACAGTGGTCGCTCAACCCAGAGCTGACCAGAAGGGACATCCTCAAGATCGCGGGTTACGGCAGCCTCGCTGCGTTCCTCGCCGCCTGCGGCACCAGCAGCAGCGCCGGCAATTCGAGCATCACCGCCACCGGCGGCAAGATGTCGCTCGGCAGCTACAACACCGACCCCGGCTCCAAGGCCGGAACCCAGGCCATCGTCGACGCCTTCAAGGCGGCCAACGGCGGCACCGACGTCACGCTGAACGTTGTCGACCACGGTACTTTCCAGAACACGATCACCCAGTACCTCCAGGGCACCCCGCAGGACGTGTTCACCTGGTTCTCCGGGCACCGCATGCGGTTCTTCGCCGACAAGGGCCTGGCCACGCCGATCGACGACGTGTGGGACGCGGTGAAGAGCAATTTCACGGCGGGCTTTGCCTCATCGATCAAGGGCAACGACGGCCACGCGTACGCAATCCCGACCGACTACTACCCGTGGGCAGTCTTCTACCGCAAAGACGTGTTCGCCGCGCACAACTACTCGATCCCGACGAACTGGGACGACTTCAAAGCCCTGTGCGCCAAGATGAAGTCCGACGGCCTGATTCCCATCGCGTTCGCCGACAAGGACGGCTGGCCGGCGCAGGGCACTTTCGACATCCTCAACCTGCGCATGAACGGCTATGACTTCCACGTCAACCTGCTGACCGGACAGAACGGCCAGAAGTGGACCGACCCGAAGGTGACGGCCGTCTTCAAGAAGTGGAGCGAGATCACGCAGTACTACTCCCCGGGCTTCAAAGGTCTTACCTGGGAGCAGGGCGCGGACCAGCTGTTGAAGAAGCAGGCCGGCATGTACCTCCTCGGCCTGTTCGTTTCCGACGAGTTCAAGTCCACCGGCAGCCAGGCCGACCTCGACCAGCTGGACTTCTTCGCCTTCCCTGACCTCGGCACGTCATACGACGCCGAGAAGGCGCTCGACGCCCCGATCGACGTCTACATGGTCAGCAAGAAGTCACCGACGCTGAACAGCAACCTGGGCCAGGCCAAGGCGTTCATGGAGTTCGTGGCCAAGGGTTCGACCCAGACCACGTTCTGGAAGAGCGCGCCTGGGTCCATCCCCACCGCGAGCGACGCGGACACCAGCCAGTTCCCCGCGCTGACCAAGAAGGCGGTCGACATCGTGAGCAAGGCGCAGAAGATCACGCAGTACTTCGACCGCGACTCGCGACCCGACTTCTCCGGCCCGAACGGAATGCAGGGATTCCTCCTGTCGTTCCTCTCGAATCCCAGCGGCGACACCACCAATCTGCAGCAGCAGATGCAGACGTTCTGGGACCAGCTTCCCCCCGAGTAACGCCAGAAATAAGATCTGATCGTGGCTGAAACCACGGCGACAAAAGCCCCCGCCCGGGCGGTCAAACCCGAGACGGGGGCTGTCGCGATTTCAGGCCGGCGCCGGCGCTACTCGCTCCTGACGCGGCACGACAAGATCCTCCTCGCCCTGATGGTCGGGATCCCGCTGGCCCTCGACGTCATCCTCATCTGGGGACCGACCCTGACCTCCGTTCTGCTCTCGTTCACGAACTGGGATGGCATCGACCTGCCGACGGCGAAGAACTGGGTCGGCTTCAAGAACTACCAGTTCCTCTTCACGGGTTACACGCTCTTCTGGCCGGCGTTCATGCACAACGTGATCTGGCTCTTGGTTCTCACGTTCATAGCCACGCCGATCGGAATTCTTTTCGCGGTGCTGCTGGACCGCGAGATCCGCGGCACGCGCATCTACCAGAGCGTGTTCTACCTGCCGGTCGTGCTGTCCCTGGTGGTCGTCGGCTTCATCTGGGAGCTCCAGTACTACGCCACCGACGGCTTCATCAACAACGCTCTGGGATTGGTGAAGTCCGGCCACATCATCGACTGGCTCGGCGACTCGCGGATCAACCTCTACGCGGTGCTGGGGGCCGCCAGCTGGCGGCACATCGGATACATCATGATCCTGTACCTGGCGGGACTGAAGAGCGTCGACCCCTCGCTGCGCGAGGCAGCGCGAGTCGACGGCGCGACCGAGGTGCAGACCTTCTTCAACGTCGTATTTCCGGTGATGGCGCCGATCAACGTCGTGATCGTGGTCGTGACCGCCATCGAATCACTGCGAGCATTCGACATCGCATTCATCATCAACCAGGGCAAGAACGGGCTCGAGCTGCTCTCGATTCTGATCACCAACAACAGCCTCAGCGAGGCCACCCTGGTCGGCTTCGGCTCGGCCATCGCGGTGGTACTGCTCCTGATCTCGCTGGTGCCGATCGTGACGTTCCTGACGCGCGTGATGAGGACCTCGAGCTGATGGCAGCTGTCGCTGCGGCCGCGCTGCCGGCGCGCCCGGTCCGCCGTCGCAGGCGGCTCCGCCCAGCGCGCATTGCCTTGCACGCGTTTCTGATCCTGATGGTGATCGTCTGGATGTTCCCCATCGCGTGGGCGGCGTACACGTCGCTCAGGACTTACGGCGACACCGCCCTGCACGGTTATTTCTCGCTGCCCAGCGGCCTCAGCCTGGTCAACTACCAGAACATGTGGAGCCAGGCCGACCTTCCTTACTACTACCTCAACACGTTGGTGGTGGCGGTGCCGGCCGTGGTCCTGACCCTGTTGCTCGCGTCGATGGTGGCCTACTGCTGCACGCAGTACAGCTGGAAGTTCAACCTCGCCGTCCTGATGCTGTTCACCGCGGGCAACCTGCTGCCGGCGCAGGTCCTGATCGTTCCGCTCTACCAGATCTACCTGCACACGCCGATCGCCCAGCTCGGCTCGATCGACGTCGGCAAGTTCTCGTTTGCGCTCTTCAGCGACAACAACCTTCTGTACGACCAGTACATCGGCCTGATTCTCATCCACGTCGTCTTCCAGACCGGCTTCGCGACATTCGTGCTGAGCAATTACATGAAGACGATCACCAAAGAGATCACGGAGTCGGCCCTGGTGGACGGCGCGAACGTGCTGCGCATCTGGTGGAGCGTGATCCTGCCGCTCTGCCGCCCGGCCCTCGCAGCCATGGCCACGCTTCTGTTCACCTTCATCTACAACGACTTCTTCTGGGCCCTTTTCCTGATCGAGACCGGCGCCAAG
>JACZCV010045660.1_pt1 | contig 16290 bp, 19 predicted proteins | sample 8641841 | NCBI WGS metagenome assembly JACZCV01 (sample SAMN15324606, study PRJNA640507) | soil metagenome | isolation source: monocropping sugarcane control | place: China: Luxin town, Laibin City, Guangxi Province | collected 2019-07-25 | depth 10cm m
AGCTGGGGCGAGGTCATCTCCGACCTGGCCAACACCGGCATCTACATCCTCGATCCCGCGGTCTTCGATTTCTTCCGCTCCGGCGAGGTCACTGACTGGTCCGGTGACGTTTTTCCGAAGCTGCTGAAAGAAGGCGAGCCGGTTTATGGCTGGGTGGCATCGGGCTACTGGGAAGACGTCGGCAGCCACGCCGCGTACATGAAGGCCAACTTCGACTGCCTCGAGGGCCGCGTCAGGGTGCAGATACCCGCGCAGCGCGTGAGCGAGGGCATCTGGGTCCACGAGGACGCCGAGGTCTCACCGGCCGCGCGAGTCGACGGTCCGGCGCTCATCTGCGCGGGCGCCAAAATCCGCGCGGGCGCGTGGATCAACGGCCCGTGCGTGGTCGGGCCGTACACGACCATCGATTCCGGCGCCAAGGTCTCGAACTCGATCACGTGGGACCACTCCTACATCGGCGAGACCAGCCGCCTGCGCGCTTCTGTGGTGTGTCGATCGGTCACAGTCAAGAACGGCTGCGTCCTCGAAGAGGGCAGCGTCATCGGCAGCGACGTCATCATCGGCGCCGGCTCCACTGTCAACCCGAACGTTCGGATCTGGCCGAACAAAGAGGTCGAGCCGGGTGCGGTCGTGCGCGAGTCGATCATCTGGGCGGGCTCGTGGAAGCGCGGCCTGTTCAGCTCGTACGGACTCAACGGCCTGACGAACGTGGAGTTCACGCCCGAGTTTGCCGCCCGGCTCGGGGCGACGATCGGCGCGCTGTTTCCGAAGGGCGCGGAGATCGCGATCTCGCGCGACTACACGCGGTCGGCCCGGATGATCAGCAGGGCGATCATCTCGGGCATGACGTCTTCGGGCGCCAACGGCATCGATCTGTCGGTGATGGCCGCGCCGGTCGCGCGCTACTGGGCGAAGCACAACCGCATCGCCGCGATCCACGTGCAGACGTCGCCGGTCGACCCGAGGTCCGCCGACATTCGGATCTTCGACCAGCAAGGCCTCGATCTCGACAAGCGCATGGAGCGCAAGCTCGAGGGACTTTTCTTCCGCGAGGACATTCGCCGCGTCTCGCACTACGAGATGGGCCGAATCGTCCGGCGCGACGACCAGAGCGACGGCTACATCGCCGAGCTGCTGAGCAAGCTGGACCTCGAGGCGATCCGTGGCGCCGCTTTCAAGATCGTCGTCGACTACAACAACGGCGCCGCCGCCGCGCTGCTGCCGCGCGTCCTGCAGGAGATGAACTGCGACGTGATCCCTTTGAATGCGTCGCCGGCCGAAATCGTGGCTGAGGAGGCGGAGACCGAGTTCGACGCGCACCTGGCGGAGATCGGAGTCATCGTCTCGGCGGTGAACGCGAAGCTGGGGGTGTTCATCGACCGGCCGGGCGAGCGCTGCTTCTGGATCGACGAAAAGGGCAATGTGCTCCACCACGACGCGGCCTTCGCGGTGCTGGCCCAGCTCGCGCTGGAGAGTCGTTCGGGAATCCTCCTCGGCCCGGCGTCGGCTTCACTCGCGTTCTCGCTGATTGCCGACGAGCTGGGCTCGCGGTTCGTGCCCACCAAGATCACGCCCGGTGCGGTGCTGCGCGCGGCCCAGCACGCCGAGACGGTGATGGCGTCAGACGGCGGCGGCGGCTACTGCTGGCCGGACTTCGCGGTCTCGTTCGATGCGATCTTCAGCACGGTGCGCGTGCTCGAGATGCTGGCGCAGACCCATGCCAGCCTGTCAGCGCTTCGCTCGCGCATTCCCGATGTGGCGCACGAGACGGCGGTCGTGTTCTGCCCGTGGGATGTCAAAGGGCGGGTCATGCGGGCGATGATGGAACGGCACCTGCGTGACCGCGTCGACCTCACCGATGGCGTGAAGGTTTTTCTCGACGACGGCTGGGTGCTCGTGGTGCCGGACGCGGACAAGCCCGAGTACCACATCATCGCGTCGACTCGAGATCGCGCACGTTCGCGCGGGCTGGTGGAGGAGTACTCGAATCTGGTCCGGTCGGTGGTCGAGGAAGTGGCGCCGCGGGTCGAGGCGGTCGTTGAAACCTAGGGTTCGCCGCCCGGCATGGCACCCGCTGCCGATGCCTAGAATCGTTTGTCTGCCGACCCGAGCGGGCGTAGCTCACCTGGTAGAGCGCAACCTTCCCAAGGTTGAGGTAGCCGGTTCGAGACCGGTCGCCCGCTCCATTCCCGCGACAATGTCGGTATGGCTCTCGGCAACGCCATCGTCGTCGGCGATCCGCGCTCCGTCGAGCTGCGGCCGCCAGGTCCTGATGCGGCGGCGATCTATGACCGCGACATCCAGCTCGGTCTTCTGTACGAAGACCCGGCTTCAGGCGAAGAGCACTATGTCGTCCGCTACCCGGCGGGCGTCAAAGGGCGCGTGCACATGCACAGCGCGGCCCACACGATGATCGTGCTGGAGGGCCATCTCTACACGAACGGACAGGTGATCGGTCCAGGCGGTTACGCGCACTTTCCTGCGCGCCAGCCGATGCATCATCAATCGGGTGGTGACGGTGACTGCCTTTTCATCCTCATCTTCCACGGACCGTTCGACGTGCACGTGGTGGAAGACGTATGAACGGCGTTCACGACATGGGCGGCATGCACGGCTTCGGGCAGGTCCAGATCGAGCGTGACGAGCCGGTCTTCCACGAGCGGTGGGAAGGCATCGTCCGAGTCATGATGGTGCGGAACACCGGGCGCTATTTCAACCTGGACGAGTTCCGGCACGCCATCGAACGCATGCCGTCGGACGAATATCTGCGCGCGTCCTACTACGAGCGATGGCTGCACGCGGTGCAGACGCTCCTGCTCGAGAAGGGCGTGATCACAGCCGATGAGCTGTCGACCGGCCAGGCCACAGGCCCGGCGCAACCGCCGAAGCCCGAACGCGAGCCGGCGCCGCCAATCAATGCCCGGTTCAAGCCGGGCCATCGAGTGATGACGCGCAACATCCATCCCCACGGCCACACTCGGCTGCCGCGTTATGCCCGCGGAAGGCATGGCCGCATTCGGAAGGTCTATGGACCGTTCCGGCTGCCGGACGCGAACGCCCATGGCGACCATCAGGAATGGCAGCCCTGCTACGCGGTGGAGTTCAACGCGCGCGAACTGTGGGGCGAGGAGGCGGCAGAAAACGACCGCTGCTGCATCGACCTGTGGGAGAGCTACCTGGAGCCGCAAGACACGTAACGGAGACAAGGCATGAGCGAGCATCATCACGACCATCACGATCACGACCACGGCGGCCATCACCCCGAGGCGCCGTCGGACGTGGAGGCGAGAGCGCTCGCACTGGAGTCGCTGCTCGTGGAGAAGGGGCTCCTGACGTCGGCGGAGGTCGATCGCATCGTTTCGATGTACGAGCACGACATCGGCCCGATGCTCGGCGCCCGCGTCGTCGCGCGCGCGTGGGTCGATTCCGAATACCGGAAACGGCTGCTCGCGGACGGGCCCGCGGCGGTGAAGGAGCTCGGCATCGACTATCCCGCCGGCACCCAGCTCGTCGTGGTCGAGAACGAGCCGGCCGCGCACAACGTCATCGTCTGCACCCTGTGCTCCTGCTATCCGTGGCCGGTGCTCGGCTTGCCGCCGACCTGGTACAAGTCGGCGCCGTATCGCTCACGGATGGTGCGCGAGCCACGTACCGTCCTCGCGGAGTTCGACCTGCAGGTGCCGGCAGACGTCGCGGTCAACGTCTGGGACTCGAGCTCGGACGTGCGCTACATGGTGCTGCCGGAGCGTCCGGCCGGGACCGATGGCTGGTCGGAGGCAGAACTGGCCGCGATCGTGACCCGTGACTGCATGATCGGCGTCGCGCTGCCGCGAGTGCCGGCAGGAAGCTCAACGCGATGAGCGTCGATCGCTCGATCGCTTACCTCGAAGGCGAAGCGGCGCTGCCGCGGAAGAACGGCGAGCTTGTTTTTGATGCGCCCTGGGAGGGTCGCGCCTTCGGACTCGCGGTCGTACTCAGTGAGAAAGGCGAATACGCGTGGGACGAGTTCCGCGGCCGGCTCGTCGACGCCATCGCGAGCGGCGATCGTCGGTACTACGAAAGTTGGCTGGAGGCTTTGGAGTCGCTCCTGCTGGCACGCGGCATCGTCAAAGCAGACGAGGTGGAGGAGCGCGCCCAGGAATACGTCCGGCTGGAGCGAGATCCGGTCTTCTGACCTACTCGGGAAGCCTGAGCCCTAGCGCCAGCCAGCCCATCACCAGAGCTCCCGCGATGCCCGGGATGAAGGCCCAGACCGCCACTCCGGTGGCGTCCCAGACCGCGCCGGCGATCAGCGGCAGCACGAACCCCAGCGCGTACTGGGTGGTGAACACGGCCGCGCTCATGCGGTGGACGTCGCCCGGCGCGGCCATCCGCGGCGGCAGCGACAGCACCACGATGAACGACAGCGCCGCGGAGAAGCCGAGCACGAACGCCCAGAGCACGACGCCCGCACCGGGGGTCAGCACCAGCCCGATCTGAGCGAGCGCCATCAAGCTCGCGGAGCCTATGAATCCCACGCGACCCATCAGCACGCGGTCCCACAGCGCAACCGCGGGCGCGGTCAGCAGCTGCGATCCATTGAGGACCGCGAGCGTGGGCGTGATCAGGGCGTGCCGGCCGCTTTGGTCGAGGAAGTCGGGAATGTACGCGTTGGTGCCGAAGTAGACCGCCGAGGCCATGCCCATCACGGCGCCGATGCGGATCACCTGGCCCTCCAGCCATGACGGCCACCACTTCGACGGCCTCGCCAGCTTCGCGCGACCCGGCGAGGCCAGCACGAGCGCCACCGCGCTCGCGCCGACGAGCACCGACCACGAGGCGATGGCCCATCGCCAGTCGCCGCCAAACGCCGGCAGGACGCCGACCGGGGTCGTGAAAACCGTCGGGATCGTCTCCCCGAACAGGATCCCGTTGCTGAACACGGCGGTGGCGAGCGTGATTCGTGTTGGGAACCACTCGCGGACGAGGGCAGGAAACGCCGGCTGGCTCACCGCCACGCCGATGCCCATCAGAAACGTGGCCCCGAACAGCACCGGCGTGCTCGGACCGAAACCGCGCAGCGCACCGAAGACCGCCACCGCGACCAGACCGATGCCAAACGCTCGGCGGAGTCCGAGCCGGGCGATCAGCAGCGATCCCGGAACGGCCGCAACCGCGAACAGCACGACCGGTGTCGAGACCAGCGCGCCCACGGCTTTCTCGTCCAGGTGGAGCGCGCGGTGGATGAGTGGGATCAGCGGCGGCACCGCCAGCAGCGTCAGGCGCAGGTCGGCGCCGCCCAGCCAGAGCAAAACCAGGCGCGTCCAGTCGGCACGAGTGAGCCTCATCGGGGCATACTGGCTGGCGTGTCAGGACTGCTCATCGTGGCTTCCACAGGGCCAGGTGACGCGACCCGGGCGAGCATCCCGTTTCACATCGCAGCCAACGGGGCCGGCCCGGCCAAAGTCGAGGTCTCGATTGCGCTTGCGGGCGATGCCACGGAACTCGTCAAGCCCGACGTCATTGCGGAGGTTCGGGGTGTGGGCCTCCCGCCCCTTGCCGACCTGGTGGCGAAATGCTCCGCGCAACAGGTGCACGTCTACGTTTGAAAGGGTTGCGCTGAGGCCCGTGGGGTCTCGCAGGAGATGCTCGGACCGACGTCGTCGTTCATCACTCCGGTCGAGCTGGTCAAGGTGACGATGGAGGCTGACCGCGTCCTGACTTTCTAAGAACGGGTCGCGCTGATGGCCGCCAGCGCGTTCGGGTTCTCCAGCGACGACAGGTCGCCGGGATCCGCGCCGGTGTAGACCGAGCGCACGACCCGACGCAGGATCTTGGCGTTGCGCGTCCGCGGCAGGTCGGTCACGAAGTGCACAGCTTTTGGCCGCAGTGGCCTGCCCAGCGCGCCGGCCACGAGATCCTTGAGCTCGTTACCTAATTCCTCGCTTCCCTTGTGGCCCGGTCGCAGGATGACGAAGCAGACGAGAGCCTCGCCCTTCAGCTCATCGGGCACGCCGACCGCGGCGGCTTCGGCCACCGCCGGATTGCCGACCAGCACGGATTCCACCTCCGCCGGCCCAAGTCGCTTGCCGGCGACCTTGATGGTGTCGTCCGAGCGCCCGAGCACGTACCAGAGACCATCCTGCGGATCGACGTACGCCCAGTCGCCATGCACCCAGACGCCGTCGAACCGATTCCAGTAGGTGTCGATGTAGCGCTCGCGATCGCCCCAGAAGCCGCGCGTCATCCCCGGCCAGGGATTCCTGATGACGAGCTCTCCGACTTCGCCTCGGACTGGCTTACCGTCCGCATCCACCACATCCGCGGCCATTCCCGGAATCGGGCCGGCAAACGAGCACGCGCGCAGGTGCGTGATGACGTTGCCGCACAGGATCCCGCCCGAGATTTCGGTTCCGCCCGTGTAGTTGATGATCGGCACGCGGCCGCCGCCGACTTTCCGGAAGAACCAGTTGAACGGCTCGGGGTTCCACGGCTCGCCGGTGCCGCCGAGAATGCGCAGGCTCGACAGGTCGTGCCGGCTGGGCGGTTCGTCACCGTGCGTCATCAGCCCGCGGACGAGGGTGGGGGAGACGCCGAGGACTGTGACGCGATGCTGCGCGACCATCCGCCACAGGCGGTCCGGAGCCGGATAGTCGGGCGTGCCCTCGTACAGGACCATCGTCGCGCCGAGCGCGAGCGATCCGAAGATCAGCCAGGGCCCCATCATCCAGCCGAGATCGGTGAACCAGAAGATCGTGTCGTCCGTGCCGACGTCGAACCCATGCGCCATGTCTTGCGCGGCCTTGACCGGGAATCCGCCGTGCACGTGCAGCGTGCCCTTCGGCTTGCCGGTCGTGCCTGATGTGTAGATGATCATCAACGGGTCTTCGGGATCCATCTCGTGTGTCGGCGCGCGGTCGGGCTCGTCCTCGAGCAGCACCTCCCACACCAGGTCGCGCGCGTGGTTCCAGGGGATCTCCCGATAGACACGGCGGTGGACGATGACCTTCGTCACCGTCGGGCACGAGACGAGAGCGCGATCCGCGGTCTCCTTCATGGGCACGACCTGGCCGCGGCGGTAGAAGCCGTCGGCGCAGATTAGGCACTTGGCCTCGCCGTCGCGCAGGCGCGTGGCGATGGCTTCGGGTCCATATCCCGAAAACAGCGGGATGAAGACGGCGCCGATCTTGGCGATCGCGAGCACTGATATCGCCACCTCTGGACACATCGGCATGAAGATGCCGACGCGATCACCGGGTCTCACCCCGATGCGACGAAGCGCGCCTGCAAGCTTGCACACCTCTTGGTGCAGCTCGCCATAGGTCAGCGTTTTGACCTCGCCGGGCTCGCCCTCCCAGATGAGTGCCGGCTTGTCGTGGAACTCTTCGTCGCGGTGACGGTCGAGGCAGCTGTGAACGATGTTCATGCGAGCGCCGCGCCACCACGTGGCCCACTGCTTGCCCTTCGACAGGTCGACGACGCTGTCGTAGTGGCGGTAGAACGCGATGTCGATGTCCTTGATCGCCGCGTCCCAGAACCACTCGATGTCTTCGTTGGCGCGTTCGAGCAGCTCGTTGAACGTGGCGATGTCGTGGCGGTCCATGAACCGCTTCAGCCGGCTCCTGGCGATGACCTCTTCGCTCGGCTCCCAGATCACGTCGCCGATGACGACCGGCTGCATTGAGTTGGATTCTAGGTTTTCGGGTCCCTACACTCGGGCGGTGATGGAACCGCTGCCACCAGGTTTCGCCAAGCAGCTGCTGCAGGTGCTCGAACCTGGAGGCGAGGGCGCTGCCGCAGAGGTGATCGGCCAGGCGATCCATCTCGACGACGCCCGCCTGGGCAAGTTCCTGGGCCTGCTCGCTGACCGGATCCGCTCGTCGGCGAAGCCCATCACCGCGAGCGAGCTGCGAGGGCTGCTGCGCGCATCGACAAAGGACGGGCGCCCAGCCGTTTCCTGATTCGTCTGGCTTCCTCGCTCAGGTCCCAGTAGTTGGACCATGCGATCCGCATCACCGCCAGCGCGATCTGCGGCTTGACCTTCGCGCGCGCCGCTCGCAGCGCGTGCTGCTGCGCGTAACACCACCGATCCCAGGCGCGCTCGACGGTTGCGTCCACCAGGTCGAGCCAGTCGTCGTCCGGCGCGCCATTCGGCGGGGCCGGCAATGCGAGCAGCTTCCACAGGTCCTCGTCGTTGACTCGCGCGACGATAGGCTGACCCTCAGGCCGGCCGCGATGCCGATTCGGCCGCGGGTGCTTCGGGTTCGCCGCCATCAGCCGTTGCTGCACCGCAAAGACGAGATCGTGCGCGGCTTCCAGGGTGGCCGGAGGCATCGGCGGATCGCTGCGACCGAGTCTGATTTGGAGCAGCCGAATCGCCTCGCGCAGCGGCTGCGGCGCTTGTTCCGCGTCGTGCAGGCGTAAAACCTCCACCTGGTCGAGAAGCCGGTCGGATTCGGCCATCAGCAGGCGGCGGCGATTTTCCGCCTGGTCGTCTTCTACGACCGCGAGGGATGCGGTGGGCATTTGCGCTGCAACTTATCCCGCTTGGGCGTGATGTCAAGTGTATCTTTACAGCCTGCTCGTAACCTGATGCCTTAACAGGCAGCGTTGGAATTGCTGCATGGCGCGTGTAGCTTGGCCGGCATGCAAATGAAGAACTGGCTGCTCGCGGGCGTGTCACTCGGCCTGGGCGTCGCGGTGAGCGCCGCGCTGATCGTTTTCGGCAATCCCGCGCGGGATGAGGTAGAGGTCTACGCGACAGCCCGCGATGTAACGGCCGGCTCGTCGATCACGACTGACGCGCTGCGAATCGTTTCCGTGCTAGTGCCGGATGGTGCCTCGTCACTGTTCCTGGCTGCCGACGCTGCTCAGCTGCGAGACACGCGCGCCGCTCACGACCTGATCGCGGGCCAGCTGCTGCAGCGTGGCGACGTCGTCACCGGCGGGCCGGCCCCTGACGTCCGGCTCGTGTTCATCCCGGTGAAGGACGCGCCGCCGGCCGGGCCTGGCTCGAAGCTCGACCTGCTCGTGATGTCTGGCGCCGCTGACCATCCTGCGGTCATTCCTTTCGCGCTCGGCATCGATGTGCGCGAAGTCGTGACCGGAGGCTTTGTCGTCGCGGTCTCATCGCGGCAGGCGCCGGCGTTTGTGTTTGCAGCGGAGAACATGCACCTCGTGGCCGTGATCGCCGCTCCAGGCACCACAGCCGGCAGTGAGGCCCCCGTTGACGACCAGGACCAGGCGCTCGCGGTTGCGGTCCAGCCGTGATCGCGACGATTCCTGCCGACGCCGAGACCCGCGTTCGCTCGTTGGTCGAGTCGCGCCTCGCCGATGAGCTGGCGATGCGCGACCGCACGCGCCTGCGGGTCGAGGACCAGCGGTGGGTCTACGAGCTGGTCGGTCGCGTGGTCGGCGATGAGCGCCGGGCGTCCGGCACCGCAGCTGGCGAAGACTGGGAGCTCATCTGGCGGCGCGTCTTCGCCGCCGTCACGCCGCTTGGGCCGCTGGCCGAGCACCTTGCGGATCCGGAAGTGGAAGAGGTGCGGATCAATGGCACGCGGTCCTGCTTCGTCTTCCGCCATGGCTGCCGAGAGTCGGTGCCGCCTCCGTTTGCGGACGAGGGCGCACTGATCGATCTCGTCCACTGGTACACCGATGGCGCGGGCGGCGCACGCCTCGACCGGGCGAGCCCGATGGTGACCATGACCCTGCCCGAGGGCAGCCGCCTTCACGCCGCTCTCTCACCGCCGGCGCGGCCGATGAGCGTGACCATCAGAAGGCACCCGACGACGCGATTTCCAGACCTCGCATCGCTGCAGTCGTCCGGCTTCCTGCCCGCGCCGCTCATGCCCTTGCTTCGAGCCGCCGTCGCGGGACGCCTCAACATCCTGGTCGCCGGCGGCGCGGGTGCTGGCAAGACCACCTTCATGCGCGTGCTCGCGCGGTGCATTTCTGCCGACGAACGCGTGGTGACGATCGAGGACCAGGCCGAGCTCCACCTCTGGCAGGACCTCGCCGACTGTGTGTCGCTGGAAGGACGGCCCGCCAACACCGAGGGCAAAGGCGCGATCACCATCCAGATGCTCGTCCACGACGCACTCCGGATGTCACCGGATCGAATCGTCATCGGCGAAGTTCGCGGCGGCGAAGCGCTCGACCTGCTCGACGCCATGAACACTGGGCACCCAGGCTCGATCTGCACCGTGCACGCCGACAGTCCGCGCGACACGTTGCCGCGACTCGTTCGCCTCGCGCTGCGCAACCCTCAAGCCCCTCGCGCGGAGACAGTCCTCAGCGAGATCGTGCACACCGTCGATCTCGTCCTTTACGCGGGCTTCGCCCGGTCGGGGGGTGAGGCGTCCAGGCTGCGCCGCCGCCTCCTTTCGGTTGGCACGGTGGCCGGCATCGACGACGGCCGGCCCACGGTGCAGGAGCTGGTCGGGTTCAGCGATGACGGCGGCTGGCACCAGGTCGGCTCGCTCGCCGCAATGCCCGAGCGGGTGCGCATGAAGCTCGCGCGCGTGTGCGATCCAGATCGGCTGCTCGACGGCTTCGATGCTTGAGATCGCCGCGGCGGTGATGGCCGGAGCAGCGGTCTGCGTCGCCGCGCTCGCCGCCTTCGCGCCGATTAGAGCCGACGACGTTCCCGGTGGTCGTTGGCTGCGCCGCCGTTGGGCTCGGTTCTGGGAACGGGAAGCAGCGCTCGTCTCTACGGCGGGCTGGGCTGGGCTCGATGTCGCCGGCTTCGCCTATGCGCAAATCGCTGCGGCGGCGCTTGGCGCGGTGCTTGGTGTGCTGGCGACGGGACTGATTGCGCTGGCCGTCCCCGCGGCCATCGGCGCGGCAGTGCTTGTGCGCCTGGCGGTCATACGACGGGCTCATGCCACTCGCGTCCGCCGCCAGGACGCGGTGCTCGAGGCGGTCCGCATGCTGCGCCAGCTGCTCGAGACCGGCGCCGCGAACGTTCAGCAGGCGATTGCGGTTCTCGCCGAGCGCGGCCCTGAACCGCTCCGCAACGAGTTTCGACTCGTCGCGGCCACAACGCTCGGCCGGCGCCAGGCCTGGAACAAGGCGCGCGATCGAATCGCCGAGCCGCTGTTCGACATGCTGGCTGCCGCGGTTCTCATCCAGGGGCCAGGCGGGGGTGAGCTGGCACCGCTGTTCGCCGACCTCGAGTCCACGGTCGCGAGCGCTCAGGAGGTCGAGCGCGAGGCGGACGCGCTCCAGGTCCAGGCCCGGTCGGCCGCAGCCATCATCGTCTCGCTGCCAGTCGCGTTCCTCCTCGTGCTATCGGCGATCCGATCGCCATATCTCGACGCTTTCCGGCAGCCGGCGGGCGAAGTTTTTCTGACGGCGATGCTCGGCATGATGGGCGCGAGCTACGCATGGATGCGGAGACTGCTCCGCCTCCAAGGGCTGCAGCGGGTGAGGCTCGTCGATGCGTGACGTGGTTGTCAGTTCGGGCGCAGTGATCGCCGGCGTCTTGAGCGGATCGGCAGTGATTCTCGCCACGCGACGTCCATTGCCGTCGTTGCAGTGGCCGCGCGACCACCGCATCGAGGCCGCACATACCTGGCTGCAGGAATGCCTCCAGCGAGGCGGCTGGTCCGAGACACCCGAACGCCTCGTGGCCCTGACCTGCGCATGGGCCGCCGCCTTCGCGGCGTTGGCGTTGAGCACTGGCATTGTCGTGGGCCCGGGAGCCGCTGCCGGTCTGGCGCTGATCAGCGCTGTCGTGGCGGTGGGCTGGCCGGCCTTCGCCCTGCGTGCAGCCATCGTCGCGCGCGGGCAGAAGTTCGCGCGAGAGCTCGCGCCGCTGCTGGAGCTGTTCCTGCTCGAGGTCGGCGGAGGCGGCAGCGCACTCTCGGCGCTCGGATCCGTCACGCTCCAGCTGGACTGCGAGCTGGCGTACGAGCTGCGCCGGGTCTTGATCGCGTCCCAGGTCGCCGGCTCGGCATCGTTCGAAAATCGCCTCATCGACCTGGCGCGCGAGCTGCGGCTACCGAGCCTCGCCAGCCTGGCGACGATCATCGCCGCCAGCCGCGAGTACGGCACCGGCGTCGGCCCTGGCGTGCGGGCGCTGGCGACCGACCTCCGTCACCAACAGCGACGCGAGCTGATCGTGCACAGCCGCCGCGCGCTCAACCACGTGCTGTTCCCGTCGGCCATCGGGGTGCTTCTGCCTTTTCTCTGCATCCTTTTGTTTCCCGCGGTGTCGACGCTGCACCGCAGCCTGCAGTGAGAAGCCAGCGCGGCGCGGCGCTCGCAGAGTTCGCGCTCGCATGGCCGGTGGCACTGCTCATCGTGCTGTCGACAGTCGAGGCGGCGGTGTGGGCGGCGGAATCGTATGCCGCCCGAGCGGCGTCGCTGGCCGGTGCTCGCGCGGCGTCAGTGGCCGGTGGCACCGCTGCTGTCGCGTCGGCGGTGACGGTTCGCACCCTGAAATCGAGCCTCATCGGTGCAGTGCCCATTCCGTGGTGTCCGGGCGATCGATCGTCGCCGCCAAAGGTCTGGGTCTGTGCCATGGACCTCGGCCAGTCGATCGAGGTGGACGTCGGCGGCAACGCGCCGGCGTTGGTGCCACTCGCCGCCGGCGCGGGTCTGCCGCTGCACGCGCACGTCGTGCTGCCGAAGGAGGCTTTCGCGCGATGAATCATCGCCGCGGCCAGGCGCTCCTGGAGCTCGCGCTATGCGCGCCCGTGATCCTGGTGCTCGGCCTCGGCGCGGTCGCCGTGGTGCAGATCTTCGATGCTGAGAGCGGCCTCCAAGCCGCCACGGACGCCGCCGCGTCTGCCGCCACGCGTGCGCCGGATGCCGGGTCAGCGGCAGCAGCAGCGCAGAAGACGTTCGACTCGGTGGCGGAGGGCTATCCGCTGCATTCAGCGAACTTGAACGTCCATGTCAGCGACTTTGTGCGCGGGTCATCCTTGACGGCAGACTCGTCGGCGGTTGTCGACATCGCCGGTGAATCGATCGCCTTTCTGCCCGCACACATCACCTTGCGCGCGCACGCGACAGCGGTCATCGAGCCATACCGGTCGCGGCCGTGAGTCCACCTAGTAGGGGACAGCGCGCGCAGGTCATGGTCTTCGTCGCCCTTGCCCTGCCAATGGTCTTGCTGCCGGTGGCCGCGTTCGCCGTCGACGCGGCGGCCGTGACTTCGAGCCACGCGCGGCTCGAAGAGGCGACGGCGAGGGCGGCGGAGTCCGCCGTCCAGAGAATCGACACCGCTCTTTTTCGGTCGGGGGTGGGTGTCACCCTCGATCAGGCGGCGGTCGAGGATGCGGTGCGCGCGGTGCTCGTGGCCGACGACCCTGACGCGGCGATCGAATCGATCGCGGTGACAGGCCTGAGCGTCACCGTCGGTACGCTCGAATCCCTGGTGCTGCCGTTGAACTTCCTCGGCGCGCCTTCAGTCACCTTGCGGGCGCGGGCGACGGCCCGGCTTACGCTCGGCTACGACAGGCCGAGCAGCTTCTTGCCGTTCTCCGTCAGCACCTTCTGAAGCGAGGCCGCCGGAATCTCGAGCTGCTCGAGCTCTTCCAGGCAGCGCTGCGGCTGGATGAACGGGTAGTCGCTCCCGAAGAGGAACTGGTTCTGCAGCCGGCCCTTGAGCTCGCGGATCACTTCGCTGGGGATGTACTTGGGAGCCCATCCCGAAATGTCGATGTAGATGTTCGTCTTGTGCAGCGCCATCGCCAGCAGCTCCGCATGCCACGGATACCCAAAGTGCGCGGCGATGATGTTCAGGCTGGGAAAGGACGCGGCGACCGCGTCCAGGTGGATCGGACGCGCGTAGTCCAGCCGGATGCCCTGGCCTCCCGGCTGGCCGGCGCCGATGCCGCTCGTGCCGGTGTGGAACAGCACCACCAGGCCGAGCTCCTCGCATCGCTCGTACAGCGGCCAGAACTTCTCGTCGTCCGGCCGGAACGCCTGCAGCGAGGGATGGAGCTTCACTCCTTTGAGTCCGAGCTGCGCGATGTGGTCCAGCTCGCCGACAGCGAGGTCACCTTTCAGTGGGTCGGTGCTGCCGAAGCCGACAAAAGTCTTCGGGTGCTCGCGGCACGCGCGCGCGACCACGTCGTTGGGCACGCGTGGCCGGCCGGTCGCGGTTTCGGCATCCCAGGCGAGCAACACCGCCATGAGGTCCATGGCTTCGAAGTCAGAGGCGAGCTCGGCGATGGAGCGGCGCGAGACCTTCGACCGGAAATAGCTTTCGGCGGCCTCGATGTAGCCGCGCATCGAGACGTCGAGCCAATCAGGGGTCGGCAAGTGGACGTGGAAGTCGATCGCCTTCATGGCCACGGCCGATGATAGTGATCATGGAAGCCACGCTGCTCGTGCTCGCCGGCGGCTCGAGCCGGCGCATGGGCAGGGCGAAGGCGTGGCTCCAGGTGGGGGACACGATTCTTCTGCGCTGGGTGGTGGACCGGCTGGCGCCCGCGTTCACTGAGGTGATGACCGTTTTTGCCGAGCCGGAGCAGATAGAAGAACCCATCCCTTATCGGGTCGTCTTCGACCGTACCCGCTCGGGCGGCCCGCTGGCAGGCATCGAAGCTGGACTCATGGCGGCTCGGATCGACCCTGTTTTCGTCATTGCTTGCGACATGCCCTACGTCACGCCCGAGGTGGCGCAGGTCGCAGTCGCGGCTGCCCGGACGTGCGACGCGGCTGTGCCCCTGATCGACGGCCGGCCGGAGCCGGTGTGCGCGGCATACCGCAAGTCGGCCCTGCCGGTGATCACTGCGGCGCTGAAGAGCGGTCATCGCCGCGCGGCGGAGGTGCTGGCGAGCATGGAAGTGACCTGGCTCGAGGACATCGACGCGGACGTGGTGCGAAGCCTGAACACCCCTGACGACTACCTCCGGTTTCGTACATCAGTGGGTCCCGGCGATAATTGAGATTGAACTTGCCCCAACTGGAGGCTTCGTTGTGAAGATCGTCGTCACCGTCAAACAGGTCCCGGACCCGAACTCCACGCAGACGCTGGAGGGGGACAACTCGCTGGCGCGCGACAAAGAGGTAGTCCTCGATCCCGGCGATGAATGTGGGATCGAAGAAGGCCTTCAGCTCAAAGAGGCCAACGGTGGCGAAGTCGTGCTCGTCTCGATGGGCCCGGAGCGAGCGAGGGACGCGATTCGCAAGGGCCTCTCGATGGGGGCGGATCGCGGAATTCTCATCGCTGACGAGAAGCTTGCCGGCGCTGACGCGCTGCTGACAGCACGCGCGCTCGCGGCGGCGATCAAAACTGAATCGCCTGACCTGGTCATTTGCTCGACGGAGTCCTATGACGGCAGCACCGGCATGGTGCCGCCGATGCTGGCCGAACTGCTGGGTGTGCCTCAGCTGACGTTCGCCAAGAAGGTCGAGGTCAGCGGCACCACGTTGAAGGTGAACCGCCAGACGGCGGATGGTCACATGGTGGTCGAGGCCGACATGCCGGCGCTGATCACGGTGACGGCGGCCATCGCCGAGCCGCGATACGCGTCGCTGAAGGGCATCATGGCCGCGCGCTCGAAAGAGGTTAAGCAGCTAACGCTCGGCGACCTTGGAGTCGAGGCTGGCGAGCGTGCGGAGACCATCGAGTCGGTGGCCAACGCCGAGGCCCGCAAGGCCGGTTCGATCATCGAAGACGATGGCAACGCGGTCGACCAGATCGTGAAGATCCTGGCCGACGCGAAGGTGATCTGAAGTGGCAAAGGTTTGCGTCTACGCCGAGCTGAGCGAAGGCAAGCTCCACTCTGCGGCCACCGAGATCATGACCAAGGCGCGCGAGCTTGGCGATGTCACGGTCGTCGCGTTGGGGACCGGTGCCAAAGACGCTGCGGCAACGCTGGGCAAGCACGGAGCAAAGGTCGCGTACGTCAACGAGGACAAAGTCTTCGACGAGTACCTCGCCGAGCCGGCGACCGATGTCATGCAGGCCGTCCAGGAGAAGGACCCCCAGGACGTCATCCTGTTCGGGTTCACCAGCGACTCGCGCGACGTGGCCGGGCGGCTCGCCGCCAGGCTCGGCGCCGGGCTGATTTCCAACGCTTCGGACTTGAGCGCTGAGGGCGGCGGCTTCGTCGCCAAGGTGCCCTACTTCGGTGGTGCCAAGGTCGCCTCGATGCGCGCCAATGGCAAACCGGCGATCGTGCTGCTGCGGCCGAAGTCGTTCGAGGCTTCGGAGTCAGGCGGGACTGCGGAGATCAAGGAAGCGCCAGCAGCCGTCGGCGACGGGTCGAAGCGGGCTCACGTGCTCGAGCGCGTGGTCGAGGCATCAGAGAAGGTGAAGCTCGAGGACGCCCGCGTGGTCATCAGCGGCGG
>JACZCV010017304.1_pt1 | contig 16235 bp, 13 predicted proteins | sample 8641841 | NCBI WGS metagenome assembly JACZCV01 (sample SAMN15324606, study PRJNA640507) | soil metagenome | isolation source: monocropping sugarcane control | place: China: Luxin town, Laibin City, Guangxi Province | collected 2019-07-25 | depth 10cm m
TCGATGCTCATGTTGCAGAGCGTCATGCGGCCCTCCATCGTCAGGCCGCGCACCGTCGAACCGCGGTATTCGACGAGGTGGCCGACTCCGCCTGCGGTGCCCGCCCGGCCGATCAAGCCGAGCGCGATGTCCTTGGCCGTGACGCCGATCGGGAGAACGCCCGAGACGGTCACCGCCAGGTCGCGCAGCCGCCGCTGCGGCAAGCACTGCGTCGCCAGCACCAGCTCGACCTCGGAGGTGCCGATCCCGAAGGCCAGCGCGCCGAAAGCGCCGTGCGTCGAGGTATGTGAGTCGCCGCATACGATCACCATGCCGGGCTGCGTCAGGCCGAGCTCTGGCCCGATCACGTGCACGATCCCCTGCCGCCGGCTACCAATCTGGTGAAGCGGGATGCCCTCGCTCCGGCAGTTCTCCGCCAGCACCTCCATCTGCTTGCGCGAAAGCTCGTCCGCGGCCCTGACTCCACCGCGGGTGGGGACGTTGTGGTCCATCGTGGCCACCGTGAGATCGGGGCGGCGCACGTGGCGGCCGGTCATGCGCAGGCCCTCGAAGGCTTGCGGCGACGTGACCTCGTGGACCAGGTGCAGGTCGACATAAAGGAGGTCCGGCTCATCGCCCTCAGCACCGGTCTTAACCACGTGCGATTCCCACAGCTTCTGGGCAAGGGTGCGAGCGGGGCGGCCGCGGCCGAAGGCCGTCGTGGCAGACATCGGGGGCAACACTCTACCGCCCGATCGGGGACCGGATTTGTATTCGAACGACAAGCGATCGGACGGCCAGACTGGTAAGCTGCCTCCAGCAATGAAGTCGACCGCGCGCTCGCTGGTACTTATTTCCGGCCTCGTCGGCCTGCTTGCGATTGCGCAGGCGGGGGCGCGCGCGACCTGAAGCCAAGCTGAAAGATCGCAAAGCCCCCGCCCCAAAGGGCGGGGGCTTTCTTGTTTCACGGAGGAGTCGAGATGGACGCAGAAAGCACAAAGAACGGCATGGAACAGCCTGGGTCGAATCGCGTCTACGTTCTCGACACGACCCTGCGTGACGGGGAGCAGTCGCCGGGTTTCCACCTGAACGCCGGTGCGAAGCTGCGGATCGCGCGCCAGCTGCACAAGCTCGGCGTCGACGTCATCGAGGCCGGTTATCCGAGCTCGTCGGCTAGCGAATTCGACGCCTGCCGGCGCATCGCCCGCGAGGTTCGCGGCGTTGGCGTCACCGCGCTCGCCCAGGCCACCAGAGACGAGATCGATACCGTTTGGCGAGCGATCCGCGATGCCGAATCGCCGCAGATCCATGTAGTGGTCCCGGTCTCGGACCTGCATATCGAGCGCAAGTTCGGCAAGTCCCGCCGCGAGATGCTCAAGATGGGCGCCGAGGCGATCGCCTACGCGCGCTCGCTGTGCGAGAACGTTCAGTACTCGGCCGAGGATGCCGGCCGCGCGGACCTCGATTACCTGGTCGAGTCGGTCGAGACGATGATCGCCGCCGGCGCCAACGTCATCAACATCCCGGACACGGCGGGCTACTGCATGCCGTCGGAGTTCGGCGAGATCGTCGAGCACGTCATCGCGCACGCACGGGGCGCGGCCGGAGTGCTGTTCTCGGTGCACTGCCACAACGACCTCGGTCTCGCGACCGCCAATGCCAAGGCGGGCATCATGGCCGGCGCGCGTCGCGTCGAGTGCACTGTCAACGGCATCGGCGAGCGCGCCGGCAACACCTCGCTCGAGGAGATCGTGATGCTGCTCCGTGTCCGCAAGGCCCGCCTGGGCTTCGAGACGGGGATCAACACGACCGAGATCACGAGGACGTCGCGGCTGGTCTCCGAGCTGACCGGTACGCCCGTCCAGCCGAACAAGGCAGTGGTCGGCGCCAACGCCTTCGCGCACGCCGCCGCGATGCAGCAGGAAGGCGTGCTGAAGGACCGATCGAGCTACGAGATCATGAAGCCCGAGGACATCGGGCTGGGCGAGTCGCGGCTGGTGCTGACGGCGCGCTCGAGCCGGGGTGCCTTCCGCCACCGCCTGGCCAAGCTGGGCCTCAAGACCCCTACCCACGCCGCCGACGACGCGGCCTGGGAGCGGTTCCAGGAGGTCGCCGGGACCAAGAAGGAAGTCACCGACGACGACCTCCAGCAGATCGTGGCCAGCGCCCAAAGCGGGTCGCCACCGGCCCGCGGCGATGAGAACCACGTCGCGGACGCCCTGCAGCACCTGATCTTTGGCTAAATCGGACCCGCCTCTGGCTTTATGAAGCCGTAAAGCATAGCCTTAACGCCGACCGGCGCCCGCTGCGCCGCCAGGGAGGTGAAGAGGGTATGCGCAAGTTCGGCTTCAACCTGCTTTTGGCAGCCATCGTGACCATGGCGACGATCCTGGTGACGGCGCTGCCGGCCGATCCAGGGCCTTGCTGTTTCTCCTAAGCAAGAGACCCTGTTAACGGCGTGAATGCATTAAGCGATATGAGCTAAGCTGGCCCCGTGTTGAGGACCGGCGAAAGGCGGAGTCGTGCTGCTTCCGGCCAGCCGGATGAGGCCACTCCTTCCGTCCGCAGGCGGTTGCCCGGCGTGAACCTCAAACCGGGCACCGTCCGGCAGGCACGCGTCGAGTCGAGGATGAGCCTGGCGCAGCTCGGCAAGGGCCACGTCACCGCGCCGGCCATCTACCTGATCGAAACCGGGCGGACGCGTCCCTCGCTGCCCACCCTCGAGCATATCGCGCGGCGTACCGGCAAGCCGATCGAGTACTTCCTCGCGGACCCGGGCGGCGCGAACGACGAGACCCACGCCGGCCTGCTGCAGCTCGAGTCGCTGGTAGCGGCCGGTCGGTTCTCGGAAGCTGCCGCGATCGCCATGGAGCTGCTCAAGACGGGGACCTCGGCGCACCGGCTCGGGCGGATCCGATACCTGCTTGCCCAGGCATTGCTCAACCTCGGCCGGCCGGACGAGGCCCGGGAGCTGCTCGCCGCGGCCCACGCGCATTTCGAGGCGATCGACGATCAGCTCATGCTCGCCGAATGCCTGGGCTCAGAGGCCTCGCTCGCGTACATGACGCAGCAGCCCGGCGCCCAGGCGCTGGCCGAGCGGGCGCTGGCGATTGTCAGGACCTTCAAGCCGCGACCTGAGGCTACTGAAGCGAGGCTGCTCGCGATTCTCGCCACAGTGCACCTGTCGAACAAAGCCTGGGACATGGCGATCGACGCGTACCAGGAGGCCATCGACGCGGCGGGTTCGCTGTACGACCTGCGCCGGCTGGCGCTGATGTATCACGGTCTCAGCGACGCCTACCGCGAGACCGGACAGGTCGACGCCGCGGCCCGGTTCGCCAACCGCTCGATCGCACTCCTCGAAGTGCTGCGCGACCGCCTGTCGCTCGCTCGAGCCGAGAACAACCTCGGCCTGATCATGCTCGCCCGAGGCGAACGTGGTCGGGCACGGGAGCACCTCGACCGGTCGCTGGGTCTCTTCGAGGAAACCGACCTGGAAGTCGGCCGCAGCAGCGTGCTGCTCAGCCTGTGCGAGCTCAGCCTGCAGGAAGGGCGCGTGGACAACGCAGCCGAGCTCGCCCAGCAGGCGCTCGACCTGGCCACTCGGCTCGACGAGCGGCCCAACATCGCCCAATCCCACGTCTGGCTCGGACTGGTGGCCGAGCGCCGCGGCGACAGGGCGGAGGTCGACCGCGAGTTCAACATCGCGTTCGCGGAGCTGACCAGGCTCGAGCTCGAGGAGCGGCTGTTGCGGTGCCACGGCGCGTATGCCGAGGTCCTGGAGCGCCGCGGCGACATGGAGCAGGCGTACGTCCATATGAAGAAGGCGTTCGCCGCGAGCCGGCCCGGGCTGCTGCTGCGCAATGGCGAGGACACCGCCCAAACCGCCAGCCTCGCCTAGCCACCCGTTCATTCCTGCCTGGGGCGGCGTTGCTTCTAGTACTGTAGGTTTGCCGGGGCGCAGTCGCCCCGATCTCAACGCTGCGGAGGATTTCGACTGGCGAAGACGCTGCCGAACTCGAAGCTGCCCCTCTCCGCCGAAGCCGTAATCGCCGACTACCGCCTGGCGTACAGCAGCCGCCGCGCCAGCGTGATCGGCCGCGCGGAGGTGCTGCGCGGCAACGCCACCTTCGGCATCTTCGGCGACGGGAAGGAGGTCGCCAACCTGGCGATGGCCAGGGCGTTCAAGCCTGGCGACTGGCGGGCGGGCTATTACCGCGACCAGACCTTCATGTGGGCGACTCGCATGTCAAACGTGCGCGAGTTCTTCGCCCAGCTCTACGGCAACGCCGACGTCGACGCGGAACCCGCATCCGGCGGCCGGCAGATGGGGAACCACTTCGCCACGAGGCTGCTCGATGAGTCGGGTGAGTTTCGCCGCTCTGTCGACATGGCCAACTCCAGCGCCGACGTCTCCAATGTCGCGGGCTGGATGCCGCGGCTGCTCGGTCTCGCGTATGCCTCGAAGCTCTATCGCGACAACCCGCAGCTGAAGTCCGCACAGGACGGGTTTTCGCGCAACGGCACTGAGGTGGCATTCGGCACCATCGGCGACGCGTCCACGAGCGAGGGTCTTTTCTGGGAGACGATCAACGCCGCCGGCGTCCTCCAGGTGCCGATGGCGCTGTCGGTGTGGGACGACGGCTACGGGATCTCGGTGCCGATCTCCATGGCCACGACCAAGGCGTCCATCTCCGACGTGCTTCGAGGCTTCATCCCCGACGACCGCCCGGGCATCGACATGCACGTGCTGCGCGGCTGGGACTATCCGGGCCTGGTGGAGGGATACCTGCGCGGCGTCGAGCGCGTCCGCAGCGGGCACAAGCCGGCCATCTTCCACGTGATCGCGATCACGCAACCGCAGGGCCACTCCACCAGCGGCAGTCACGAGCGATACAAGACGAAGGACCGCCTGCAGTTCGAGAAGGACTTCGATTGCATCGCGCGCATGCGCGAATGGCTGATCGAGCAGGGCATCGCCAGCCGGCAGCAGATCGAGGGCTGGGAGGCGGCAGACAAAGAGGCTGTCGAGGCCGCCCGCGACCTGGCCTGGGAGGCATACCAGGCGCCAATCCGCGAAGAGCGCGACCGCCTGGTGGCGATTCTCGGCCAGGGCGGCACTCACGAAACCGAGACCATCGCCGCGAACCTCGCCGAGAGCGCCAAGGTCACTCGGGCGATGGTCATGGGTTCGGCTTCGCGCGCGCTCGCCGCGTTGCGCGGCACTGACTCGCCGGCGCGCGAGGAACTGGCGCGTTTCGCAGCCGACTACGGTCGCGAGAACAGCGAGCGCTACAACTCCTACGTCTACAGCGTTTCGGCCGAGTCGCCCCTCAACGTGCCGGTCGTTCCCGCCGAATACTCGGATCGATCGCAGTCGGTCGACGGGCGCATGGTGCTCGTGCGCAACTTCGAGGCCAACTTCGCGCGCGATCCGCGCATCTTCGTGATCGGCGAAGACGTCGGCAAGCTCGGCGACGTCAACCTCGTTTTCGAAGGGTTGCAGGCCAAGTTCGGCGAGCTGCGCCTGACCGACACCGGCATCCGCGAAGCCACGATCCTGGGCCAGGCGACAGGCTGCGCGATGCGAGGGCTCAAGCCGATCTGCGACATCCAGTACCTCGACTATTTGCTCTACGCGCTCGAGAACGCGTCCGACGACCTGGCAACGCTGCACTGGCGCACGGTCGGCGGCCAGAAGGCGCCGGTGATCATCCGCACCAAGGGCCACCGCCTGGTCGGCATCTGGCATTCGGGCTCGCCGATGGCGGTGCTGCTGCACGCGCTGCGCGGCGTCTACATCGCGGTGCCGCGCAACATGACGCAGGCCGCCGGCATGTACAACACGCTGTTCCGTGGCGACAACCCGGCGGTGGTGGTCGAGGTGCTGAACGGTTACCGGCTCAAGGAGCGCATGCCCGACAACGTCGGCGACTTCACCGTGCCGCTGGGCGTGCCGGAGGTGTTGCGCGGGGGTCGCGACGTGACGATCGTGACCTACGGGGCATGCTGCGGGATCGCGATGGAGGCGGCGCGCGACCTGGACGAGCTTGGCGTCTCGACCGAGATCATCGACGTGCAAACGTTGAATCCGTTCGACGTCAACCACTCGATCGTGCGGTCGCTGGAGAAGACGCACGCGGTGCTGTTCCTCGACGAGGACATGCCCGGCGGTGCGTCGGCTTTCATGATGCAGGAGGTGCTCGAGGTCCAGAACGGCTGGTGGTCACTTGACTCGGCACCGAGGACCCTTGCAGCCTCGCCGAACCGACCCGCCTATGGACCCGACGGCGACTACTTCACCAAGCCGAACCGAGAGTCGATCGTCTCGCGGGTCTACGACATCATGCGCGAGCGCCGTCCGGACCAGTACCCTGCACTCGGCATCTGATGGCGACGCTTTACATCTGGCTGAAGTTCATCCACATCCTGAGCGTCGGCGGCTTCCTCTTCGTGCACGGCATCGCCGGTGGGAGTGCTTTTCTGATGCGCGGGCCGGTGACCGCCACCACCCGCACATTGCTGCAAGCGTCGCGAATCACCAGCCAGGGTTCGTATCCCTTTTTGCTCTTGATCATCATCACGGGCGTCTGGATGTCTTTTGCCGGCCATTGGTCGGGCCAGGTATGGCCGTGGGCAGCGCTCGTGATCCTGATCGTGACCATCGGCCTCATGGGCTACGTCGCGCGTCCTTATTACCTCGCGCGCGAGGCGACCGCCGGCCCGGACGACGCGCTGGCCACGCGGCTCGGGACGACCAAGCCGCAGTTGGCGGCTGGCGTTGGCGTGCTGGCGCTGGTGGTGCTTTTCGTCCTGATGGTCTTCAAGCCCTTCTAGGGCAGGAGGTCCATCAGCGCGTGAACCGGCGTGCGATTGAAGATCGACGCGCCTTCGAGCAAGTAGCCCAGTAGACCTGCCGCGGTGGGCAGGCCTTGCGGCGCCATCGCGCGCCTCGGCGGCTGGACCTCGATCGCCGGCGCCGTGGCCGGTAGACCGGCCAGGCTTCGCGCCTTCGCCAGTGCCGCATTCAGCCCGCCCAGCTCGTCGACCAGTTTGTGCTCTTGCGCCTGCGTTCCCGTCCACACTTTGCCGCCGGCGATCGGCTCGATCTCGCTCCGCGCGACGTTGCGGGCGCCCGCGACCACGTCGAGAAACATTCCGTACACGCGATCGATCATGGAGTGGACGATCTGCCTCTCCTCAGCGGTGTACGGCTTCTCGTCGCCTTCCATCACGGCGTGCCGGCCTTCGGCGATGGTCTCTCGGTTGACGAGCAATCTCGACCAGAGGCCGCCGGTCACGAGCTTGCCTGTGAGCACGCCGATCGAGCCGGTCAGGGTGCCCGGCCTGGCCACGATCCAGCGCCCGGGTGTCGCCACCCAGTAACCGCCGGAGGCCGCGACCGGCCCCATCGCCATGACCAGCGGCTTCTTCGCGGCCACCACTGCCAGCGCTTGACGCATCGCCTCGGACGCGGTGGCCGAGCCGCCGCGCGAGTCGATGTACACGACAGCCGCCGCGGCGCGCCGGTCCGCGGCCACGTTGCGTGCGACCTGCACCACCGTCAGGTCGCCGGCACGCGGCTCGCCGACAACCGGCACTTCCACCGGTGGCGCTACGGGCGGCCTGCCGGACCGGCCGTCGATGATCGTGCCCTCGATCCTGATGATCGCCACGTACTTGCCGAGGCGAAAGCGCGGGGCCGGCCGCGCCATGCGCCGGCGCGCCTGGTCCCAATCGCCAACCCGCGCACCGCCGAGGTGCTTCGGCAGCTCCTCCTCTGAAATCACGCCATCCACCACGTGCCGCGCCGCGGCCTGGTCATCCGTGTAAGGCGAGCCATCGACGAGCTGTCTGGCGGCCACGTCGTCGAGCCCCCGGCTTTCAGCGACGGCCCTCAAGAGCTCGTCCTGCTGCGACGCGAGCAGCCAGCGGATCTGCTCGCGCATCTCGTCCGACATCTTCGACCGGGTCAACATGTCGGCCGCCGACTTGTACGGCGACACCTGCACGAAATCGGCCTGGATGCCGACGCGCGCCAGGCCCTGCGCGAGAAACATGGCGGTCGATGCGAAACCGAGCGGCTGGACGATGCCGGTCGGGAGCAGAAGGATCTCGTCGCACGCACACGCGAGGTAGTAGGTGGCTGTCGTGTAGAACGGCGCCCAGGCGATGACGCGCTTGCCAGCTTTCCGCAACAGCGCAATCTGCTCGCGAAGGTCCTGCAGCACCGCCATCGGCATCGGCACCGGACGCAGGTGGAGCACTACGCCTTTGATTCGGGAGTCCTTGCCGATCGCCTCGAAACGCCGGCCGAGCTCGCGCACGCTGAGCCGCTGCCGGCGAAAGAATCGCTGCCACATCGGCACCGCGGGATCCGGCAGCACCGGCATGTTTTCCTCGATCAGCACGGCGATGTAATCCGGCGGGCGGCCGATCCTGGCACGCAGGCTCGAGATCAGCCACCACAGATAGCGAAACGGGAAGAGCAACATCCCCGGCTGGGAAGGGTAACGTGGCAAGCTGACCGCACTCATGGCCGAGATGCCGACCGTCGAGGTGCTCAAGGCCTTCGCTCTCGCGCCTTCAGGCAAGGCGAAGCAGGTCACCGGACTCACGTACGCCGAGCTGCTCGAAGCGATGAGAGCTGATCGCAACTGCGCCAGACGAGCGCTGCCGGGCTACTGCCTCGAGGAACCTCGACGCTCTACGGAACGCCCGAAGCTATGGTCCCGGGCCGATTTGCTAAATCCCTCCAGACGCCGCTAGACGACCTTCGACACCTCGAGGTGCTCGTCGACTCCGTCGCCGAGTCTCGTTGCGCCGTACGCCTGGCCCAGGTGCTGGTGGTACGGCACGCCCGTGAAGAGGTGGTGGCTGCGCGTGGGGATGTCGACGCCTTTCGCCCACTCCTTCCGCTGCAGGGCCATGTAGCCCTCTTGCTTGTCATTCTTCAGGTCATTCAGCAGCATCGACATGCCATGCCCGGCCGCGTGCTGGAGCGCCAGCGTGATGAAGATGAAACCGACCCCGAGCTCGCCGAGCTCGTCCCACGTGATCGGGTTCTTCTCGTTGTGCCACTTGAATGAAGACGAGTAGTTGAACGCGAAACGAGCCTTCGGAAAGCGCTTGCGAATCTCCGCACAGAACTGTTCCACCGGTTCGCGCGCCGCGGTCGGGAACTCACACCACAGCAGGTCGGGCACGCCACTGTCGAGGTAGCGAAGGCCGCGCTCGATGGCGAGGTCCATGCCGCGCTTGCTCTCCGGCGCTTCGGTGGCAGACACGCCGTCGGTGCGGGCGATGATGACGAAGTCGCGATGGCCGAGGTCGTCGGCCGCCGCCCGCATCATCTTGAGCTTGCCCACGAACTCGGTCGCTGGAATCAGTGCCTTGCCCGCGATGTGGCCGCACCGCTTGGGCATGACCTGGTCTTCGATGTGCGCCGCGGCGACGCCGGCCCGCACATACAGGTCTGTCGTGCGCTGGACGTTGAAGATGTTGCCGTAGCCGGCATCCATGTCCACGACCACCGGCGGAATCTCGAGGTGGACTGGCGGCGCCTCCTTGTCCGGATCGCCCATCGCCATCGTCAGCTGGAACTTGCGCAGCGCGCTCACAGTGCGGCGTGCGCCGTCCGCTATCTCCACGGACGAGTACAGGTCCATGTCCGTCGTGCCCAGGTGGCCGATGGCGAATGAATAGCCGCTGAAGTAGACGGCGTCGAAGCCGTGGTACATCACCAGCTCGGCGCCAAGCGGGTCGTACACCCCCGGACCGAACACGTACGGCTTGGTGGCGAGAAGCTTCCTCAGCCTGCGGCTGGGATCCTCGTTTCGAGACGCCGGAACCTTGTAGCCCTCAGGAAGGAGAGGCGTGGCGACCAGATCCATTCAAACCTCCAGAGTTCTGACTGCTAACGCCGAGCCGTCAGCGTTCTACTCGTTCTCGTGATCGCAGTTGCACGGCTCAGGGCACTCGCATTCGTGATCCGCCGGCTCGCCCGACGTCTCCGTCTCGTGCAGCTGCTCTTGGTTGTCCATACATCGACCGTACCGGTGCATGGGCCATCAGTCAAATCAATTGATTTGATCGTTGCTATAGGCGATTTTGATGCCAGAACGCGGGCGGCTACTTCGCTGACAGCATGTTCATGAAGGCCGCCACCACGCCCTCGGGCTTGCCGGCATCTCGCCGCCTGAACGTGGCGATGAAGTTGTACATGGGCGGGGCGCCCCGCAAACGAACTCGCTCTACAGTGCCGGCTTCTACCTCGCGGTCGACTGAGGATCGAGGCAACAGAGCCACGCCGAGCCCGCGCTCGACCATCTTCTTGGCCGCCTCGATGGAATCCATCTCCATGTACCGGCGGAGCCGCACGCCGGACGTGACGAACGCCGACTGCGTGATCTCCGAATAGCTCGAGGTGCGGTCGAACATGATGAGCTTCTGATTGGTGACCTCCGGCAGCGTCACCGACCGGCGCTTGACGAAGGGATGATCCGGCGCGCAGATGAGCACCAGCTCCTCGCGATGGAACGTGCGGACATCGAGGTCCGGATGGTTGATGGCGCGACCGAGCCCAAGCTGGACGTCGTCGCGCAGTACCATCTCAACTACGTCTTCCGAGTGCCCGGTCCGAACCGCGACCTCGACGCGTGGGTGTTTGGCCACGAAGCGTTCGAGCAGCTCGGGGAGGATGTACGTGCTCACGGCGAGAGCGCTGCCGATGGTCAGGTGGCCGGCAGACGCCGCCTTCACCTCGTCCAGGGCTTCGCGGCCTTCGACCAGGGCGCGCATCGCCCGTTCCGCAAACGGAACCCACGCGCGGCCGGCGTCGGTGAGGCGCATGCCGCGGGGCGTGCGAAGAAACAACTTGGCGCCGAGCTCACGCTCGAGGCCGTGCAGGCGCGCGGTCAGCGTCGGCTGCGTGATGAACAGCGCCTCGGCGGCGCGACTCACGCTGCCGCGCCGAGCCACCTCGAGGAACCCTTCGACCTGCAGGAGCTGCAGTCCGTTTAGTCTGCCGTTACCAGTTCTGTCTATGGCCACGGTGCCTGCGACCAATCTTATCTATGGCCGTTCGCGGAATCACCGAACCAGCTCGTAGCTTGTAATCGATATGAGCTTGCTTTTTGGATTCCACATGCCGAACTTCACCTTCGCCGACGCCAAAGGCCCGGCATTGTTCGATCGGGTGATCGAGCAGGCGAAGGCCGCCGAGGCCGCTGGATTCGACCTCGTGACCGTGATGGACCACTTCTATCAGATCCGCGGCGTCGGTCCCGAAACCGACCCGATGCTCGAGGCCTACACGACGTTATCGGCGATCGCGCGAGAGACCAAGAAGGTCAAGCTCGGGACGCTGGTCACCGGCGTCGTCTATCGCAATCCGGCCGTGCTGGCCAAGCAGGTCACCACGCTGGACACGATCTCGAACGGCCGGGCGATTCTCGGCATCGGGGCGGCGTGGAACGAATCCGAGAGCAACGGCTATGGCATCCCGTTTCCACCCATTGGCGAGCGCATGGAGCGCCTCGACGAGGCGGTGACGATCGCCAAGCTCATGTTCACGGAGGACCGCCCTTCGTTCGAAGGCAAGCATTACCGGATCGACAGCGCCCTCAACGTGCCGCGGCCGATCCAGGAAGGCGGACCCAAGATCCTCATCGGCGGCGGCGGTGAGAGGAAGACGCTGCGCATTCTTGCCAAGCACGGCGACATCGGCCACTGGTTTGGCGGCGATCTCGCGGATCTGAAGCGCAAGAAAGGCGTGTTCGAGGAGCACTGCGCCGCTGTCGGTCGCGATCCGTCGAGCGTGCGGCTGACGATTGGTGCGGGTCTGATCCTCGTCGAGAACGACCGCGAGGGCCAGGTGTGGCTCGAGCGGATTCCGGAGGCGCGCCGCCCGATGATCAAAGCCGTCACCGTGCCGCAGGCGGCCGAGATCTTGCAGGGCTACGTCGACGCGGGATTCGGTGGGTTCACGCTCAACAATCCGATGCTGCCGACGCCGGAAGCGATCGCGCGTGCCGGCGAGCTGATCAAGCTGATGAACGGCAAGGCGGCCCGGGCCGCTTAGACGCGGATTTGCCGGCAGAATGCGCTCGTATCGCGGCGGCCCGCACGGTTCTGCCGGCAAATCGCATTAGACGGGGGCTTCGGACGTCCTTTCGGCGGGGTGCTCGTACATGAGCTCGCCCGCGCGTACCGCGACTTTCAGCGTGTTCTCGGGCGGAGCCAGCGGGCAGGCCCAATTGGGGCTGTAGACGCACGATGGGTTGTAGGCGTAGTTGAAGTCGATCGTCACCTCGGATGAGCCGGCCGTGATGCCGAGAACGAGCCCGTCCGTGTCTTTGGCGGTGTCGAAGAGATAGCGCCCGCCGCCGTAGGTCTCGTGTCCGGAGGTCGCGTCCTTGAACGGCACGAACAGGCCGCCGGCGTACTGGACCAGGCCCAGCACGGTCAGGCAGCACTCCTCGCCGGCCAGCTCGAACACCAGCTTGCCGACGCGCCGGTACCTGATCGCGCCGTCCTCGCCGCCGGTGTCGATGACCAGCTCGTCGCCGGCTCCCGGCTCCAGCCGCGCCTTCACGCGATAGGCGGGGTCGGGCGCGAAGTATTTGAGGCCGCCGAAATCGCGGCGCTCGTCTGGCTCGATCGGCGATTGCGGGTGGGTGCGGAAGAGCTCGTCGCGCTGCTTTCGGAAGTCGGTCATCGAGCTCGCGCCGTCCAATCGATAAAGGTCGCCGACGCGACGGCGCCAGTCGGCCAGGTCGAGAGCATTCTGGACGCCGGCGGCTGTGACCGCGACTGGTGCGGCGGTGGGCTCAGCTGCTTCGAGTGGCGGCGGTGCGGCCGGAACCGCAGCCGGGCGTGCGCGGGCGTCGCCGCGCATCACACGCGAGTGGAAGACGCCGACGACCACGGCGACGAACAGCGCGGCCGGGTAGTGCCCGAAGTCGAGGTTGGACACGTCGTTGAGACGTGGATTGGGCTGTACCAGCTGCTGCAGGACCGTGTAAACGAGCGCGCCTCCGTACGCGAGGCCGGCGAGGACGCTACCCAGCACCGCGGCCCAGAGGTAAAGGCGCCTGCCCAACGACTGCCGTTCGTCCGGCGGCGGTGATGGCCGCCAGTGAGCCAGCCAGACCGCACCGCCGACCACGAAGAGCGTCACTCCGAGGCTGATCGGATTGCGCCAGTCGGCGGGGCTGACTCCGATGATCGGCGCTTCCAGGCGTTCCGCCAGCGTCCACAGCACCTGGCCGGCACCGAATGCCATCGCCGCCATCCCGAAAAGGGCTGCCAGGTTGACGTAGAGCCGGCGGATGGCTGCCTGGCGCGCAGCTTCGCCGGTCGAGGCATCGCGTGAGAGGCGACTCCGTACCAGGAGCCATGCGATCAAGAAAACAAGGAGCTTGGAGCCAGGGTCGCCTAGCCTCGCGAGGAAGTCGTTGTCGAAGCCGCCAGGACTGTCGACGCCGAGCAGCCGCGCCAGGCTGTAGTAGAGGATCTGGCTGCCGCCATATAGCGCGAAGCCGATGCTGAAAGCGACGGCAAGGAATCCCTCGACTGCTCGCAGCGTCGACTTGCGATCGTCTTCGATGTGACGACCCGCCACGGCCGCGGCGTGAAAGGCCCACAAGACGAAGCCCCCAATCAACGCCGCGACCGGAGCCGACAGTTGGTCGGACTGATTGAGGTTGCTGTTGAGATATTTCGCCCACAGCAGCTGCAGCGTCGTGGCCGCGCCGAGCGTCATGGTCATGAAGCCGATGAGCAGCGCCGCGTACATGTACCAGCGGCGCAGCGTGGCGGACGCGCCGTGCTCGCCTACGGCGGCGCGATCGCGCGACGCCATTCGAAAATGGAGCATCCAGATCACGAGCACTACGAGCGCGTTCCACGCGGACTGCGAGGCCATGAGCGCTGTGTTGGTCGGCTCGGTGAACTGGGGGTCGAGTCTGGGCGTCAGCGCATTCGTGAGCGCAAGGACGAGATTGAGGAGAAAGAAGAGCGAGAAGGTCAGGCACGCCCAGTACACGTAGAGGTGGCGGATCGCCGACGCGCGCTCGGCCTCGTCGCGGTGCGCAAAGCGGCGCGCGAACCATTGGTGGATGGCCCAGACCGGGAAGCTGACGATGACAGCCGCCGCGTAGCTCGCGAGGGTCGATCGCTCGAACTGGGCGTCAGGGTCGTTGAAGACGAACAGCAGGTACGTCGTACCCAGGCCCGCGACGCCGATGGCGAGAGCTGCCAGCGCCGCTGCGCTGACGAGGTACAGGTAGAGCCGGCGCAGGATCACGGGCGCCAGTGTAGGCGCCCGGTCTCAACTAAGATGCCCGAGTGATATCTGAAGAGCTGCTCGAGATCCTGGCCTGTCCGAAGTGTCACACCAAGGTCGAATACCGCGAGCCAGACAAGCTCTACTGCCCCAACTGCAAGGTCGTCTATCCGATCGTCGACGGCATTCCCGTGATGCTGATCGAAGAGGGCAAACCCGAAGCCGAGAAGCCCTCACCCTGACCCTCTCCCAGAGGGAGAGGGGAGCGCGTCGATCACGCAGCACATGCGTAGTGCATGGTGTTCACGACGGTGCTGCTCTGCTGCGCCTGGGTGATGTCGGCCTTGACCTGATCGTCGGTCAGCGCGTAAGCCTGCTCAGGTTCGCTTGCCGACGTTGCGAAAACCACCCCCAGCACTCGGCCGAACGTATCCACGAGCGGTCCGCCTGAATTGCCCGGACGCACACGCGATTGCAGCACGAAGATCTGTCTCTGCACGAGGTTGGCGTTGTAGATGTCGCGACCCTGAGCGGTGAACGACCCGTCGACCACGGCGGGCTCCACGTCCTCCGGTCCGCCACCGGGATAGCCGATCACCGCGCCTTCCGTGCCGCGTCCCGCGGGAGCGAAATCGAGCACCGGGCCGGCGTAACCAGGCACGCGCAGGATGGCGACGTCGACTTCGGGATCGAAGTAGACGACCGTCGCGGGCAGCATCGTGCCATCGGAAGTGAGGATCCGGTGGTCGGTCGTACCTGAGACGACGTGCGCGTTCGTGAGGATCAAGCCCTTGCCAACCGGAAAGCCACTGCCGGTGACCAGTCCGCCGCAACCCGAGCTGACGACCTTAACCGTGGCTGCGGCCGCCGCCTGGATGCCCGGCGTGTCGACCGACTTGGGAATCGGCAGCGCGCCCGGCAGCGTGGGATCGAGAGTGGCAAAGACCGGCGGGAACGAGACGCCCGCGAGGATGCCCTGGACCCTGGCGAGAAAACTCGGCGGCCGCGGCGCGACGTTGTCGAGAGCGTGTAGGACGACCGATCGTTGCAGCGCAAACGAGAGGTCGGGGCTGGGCCCACGCGAGAACGTGATGCCGAGAAACCAGCACATCGCCAGCACCGCCACTGCCGACAGCGCCGCCCCCGCGAACGAGTCGGTCTTGGTGTGGAACTGCTGCTTCAGGATCCGGTGGCGGATCGGCTGCCCGACCGCAAAGCCGAGGCTCGAGCCGAGGCTGCCGCCGATGATCAGCACCAGGACGGCGCCGAGCGGGCGAGCCACGGGATTCGTGATACCGAGATAGTCAAGTAGGGATTGGGCCGTGGCCGCGCTGATCACCACGCCTAGCAGCAGCCCGAGGTATTGAGCGAGCGAGAGCCAGAACCCGCGGCTGAAGCCGTTGGCCACGCCGATGATCGTGGCGCCGAATATGACGAGATCGATCAGGTTCACCGGTGTGCGCTCACATTACGCATGAGCCAACCTGATTACTCAGCGTGGCAGGGGTGGCTCGGCCTGGCCGAGCCATGACTCCACGTTGCAGGAGCCGCCCAAACTTCGCGAGCGCGGGGGTTCTCGCAAAGGGGGCCTGACCCCCTTGCGAATTGTTAGTGGTGAACCTCGGTTCGATCCGGTTCAGGCGGGCTTTCGAGCACGTTCCCGGCACGGCGATTGCGCGCGTCTCCGCGCAGCACCCACCAGCCGAGGCCGATCACGCCTCCGGTTGCAATGAGGAACGTGAGGCTCATGAAGAGCCACGCCGTCACCCATTCGCCAGCCAGAAAAAGCATCGTCAGTGAGAAGGCGCCGGCTCGGGATTGAGCTCGGCCTGGAGCTCGCCGGAATCGCGCAGGTCGCGCAGCGGCATGAAGCTGCGCACGGGCGGCACGCGCGGGAAGTTGTACGGCGGAGGAGGCGATGTGGTCGCCCACTCGAGGGTGTTGCCGTGCCACGGGTCGTCGCCGGCGA
>JACZCV010083242.1_pt1 | contig 16092 bp, 13 predicted proteins | sample 8641841 | NCBI WGS metagenome assembly JACZCV01 (sample SAMN15324606, study PRJNA640507) | soil metagenome | isolation source: monocropping sugarcane control | place: China: Luxin town, Laibin City, Guangxi Province | collected 2019-07-25 | depth 10cm m
CGCCGACGCCGCCGCCGTAGCTGTACACGAGATCGCCGCCGTGATCGCCCGCCTCGTAGAGGTACACGCCGCCCACGATCCCGATCACCGCCGAGAGGGCGCGCAGGCCTTTCGCCACACCGGGCTTTCGCGTACCCACAATGAGGAGCGCGATCTCGACTGCCGACACGACCAGGAAGATGTCGCGCGTGTCCTCCCCGTAGTCCTCGTGGACGTTCACCGCTTGGCGGACGCCCGGGATCGACTCGACCTTCTCGTGCGCGTCGAGCCCGCTCTGCACCGCGACCACCGCCGCCGCCGTGCCTAACAGAAGCAGCACCGCCGCCATGCCGTTGGTAAAGGACCATCGCGGGCCCAACGGAAGCAGCGACACGATGCGCGCGACCACGCCCACGATGAGGAGCGCGACGACGAAGTGAACGACCTGGGGGTGGAGGCTGCCAATATCGGGCACGAGAACGGACTCCAGAAGGAAGGAATGCTTCTGCGGCGCATCACCGATCGTGCGCACTACACGCTACGTTTGCGGGTCACTCGACGTCAACCGTTCCGGCCTCCGCAGTCGGCCGGGTCCGTCACCTGCTGCTCGTACCACGCGGCCTGCCGCGTCGTTAACCTTCGAGCACCACGGAAGCCTGTTGTGTCTATCAACTTCGAGCCCATGCACTCGCCGATACGCATCTCACCGCACACCGGCGCCCGCAACGTGCGCGCCATCGCGACCCTCGCGCTCTGCGCCGTGGCGGTGCCGGCCGCATCGCAGCAGCAACGCGATTCGGGCGCGTCCCAACAGGTCGCCGATTCGGTGGACCGGCCGGGCCTGCCCGATACATCGATCTTTGCACCGCTGCGCCTGCCGACGCCTAACGAATACCGCCTCGCTAACGGCGAGCCCGGGCCGCGCTATTGGCAGAACCGCGCCGACTACGACATCCGCGCCACGCTCGATACGACGGCGCAAACGGTGACCGGCGAGCTCACGCTGCACTACACGAACAATTCGCCCGTCGCACTCGACCACATCTGGCTGCAGGTGGAGCAGGATGCCTTCACCGACAGCTCGCTCAACGCGTACGTGTTCCCGCAGCAGTCGCGCTTCGGCGCGCGCGGCTTCGCAGGGGGCGACCGCATCGACCGGTTCGACCAGCTCGTCACGGAACGCGGCGCGAAATCGCCGCGCCACGTCAAACTCTCTACGCGCACCTGGGACACGATGCTGCACGTCCAGCTCGCCGAGCCGCTCAAACCGGGCGCGTCGGCGACGTTCGACGTCGCGTGGCACTTCCGCGTGCCCGAACATGGCGCCGATCGCATGGGCCGCGAGGGCTCGCTGTACGAGATCGCTCAGTGGTATCCGCGCGTCGCGGTCTTCGACGACGTCCGCGGCTGGAACACCGATCCGTACGAAGGGCAGGGCGAGTTCTACCTCGAGTACGGCGATTTCACCTACCAGGTCACCGTGCCCGCGGGCTACATCGTCGGCGGCACCGGCGTGCTGGAGAACCCGCGCGACGTCCTAACGCAAACGGAAATTTCGCGGCTCGCCCAGGCGGCCAAGTCGGCTACGCCGGTCCACATCGTGACGCAGGAGGAGCTGCAGAACCACAGCGCGCGTCCGCGTACGACCGGCAACCTCACCTGGAAGTTCAGCGCCAAGAACGTGCGCGATGTCGCGTGGGCCGCGTCGCCCGATTACATGTGGGACGCGTCGAGCTGGAAGCGCATCATGGCGTACTCGTACTATCGGCCGAGCGCCATCGACCCGTGGAGCGACGCCGCCGACCAGGCGCGCATGTCGATCATGGAGTACTCGGAGCGCTGGTACCCATACCCGTGGCCGCAGATCACCGTCGTCGAAGGACCGGTGAGCGGCATGGAGTACCCGATGCTCGCCATGGAGGCGAAGAGCAACGACAAGTACGACCTCTACAACGTGATCACGCACGAGATCGGTCACGACTGGTTCCCGATGCTCGTGGGCAGCAACGAGCGCATTCACTTCTGGCAAGACGAAGGCTTCAACACGTTCATCAACACGTTCTCCGAAGCGCGCCGCTATCCGGAGAAGGGCGATCAGATGCAGCGCGCCGCTGACCAACGCAGCGAGATCGAAGAGACGCAGGAGCGGAACATCGACGTGCCGATCGAGATGCCCGCCGATCGCATGGATCCCGACAAACTCGGCTTCACCGAGTACGACAAGACGTCCGTTGGACTGCAGTTGCTGCGACAGGAGATCATCGGCCCCGATGCGTTCGACGCGGGATTCAAGGCCTACATTCGTCGTTGGGCGTACAAGCACCCGACGCCGGCCGACTTCTATCGCACGATGGATGACGAGTCCGGCCAACGCCTCGACTGGTTCTGGCGCGAATGGTTCGTCGAGGACGACCACTTCGACCAGGCGATCGACACCGTGGTCACGCGTTCGCGCGGCGACTCGACGATCGTATTGGTGGGCTACGGCAACAAGTCGCGCGGCGTGCTGCCGCTGCTGGTGCGCTTCACGATGTCGGATGGATCGACGATGAACTACCACTATCCCGCCGACGTGTGGAGCATGAACTCGATGTTCTACGTTAGGCGCTACGACTTCGCGGGCAAGACGGTGAGTAAGATCGAAATCGATCCCGATCACCGCATCGTCGACGACAACCGCGCGAACAACGTGTGGACGTCGAACGGCGCACCGCCCGTGGCGACGCCCAAACCGTAGCGGTCAGCGCGGCTGCGACGACGGTTGGGCGCCCCCCGTCGTCGCGGTGCGCATGGCAGGCGTGAGCGTGAAGTGCAGCTCGACGGTCCGCGTATCGGGCGGCCGGCGGTCGTCGAACGACCAGTCTTCGATGAGCGCCCGCATGCACGACTCGACTTCGGCGGCCGCGACGCCATCCCAGGTGCGCTTGGTGACCTCGACGGTGTCGGCGTAGCCGGCACTGTTGGGGCTCACACGCACCGTCACGTCGCCGATGAGGTGACGGTCGTAGCGCAGGCCTAACTCCGTGTAGCAGTACTTGATCTGCGTGTCGCGGTCAACGAGCTTGGCCGCCGGCACGACGAAGGGGCCGAGCGGCGTATCGATGTGCTTGTCGACCGTCTCCACCGGGGGGAGCCGCTCGGCCCTGACGGCGGCGACGATCGCGGTCTCGCGCCGGCTCTGAAGCTTCTCGGCGCTCGCCGGCGCATCGTGCGGGATGGTCGCGTCGGTCGACGGCTGCAGGTTAGGCACACGCGACGGCGGCACGGGAGTCGAGTCCATCGTTGGTGCCGGAACGGGAATCGCGGGAGCGGTTGCGACAGGCGCTGGTGCCTGCGACACCGACGCCGTCCGCACGGCGGCGGTCTGTGTGACCGACGGCTCGACAGTTGGTGCCGGCACCGGTGTGGCTGGCGCGACGACGGCGACCGAGACGGGCGCAGCTGCGCTCGTCGCCTGCGTAGAAGCGACCGCACCCTGCTTCATGGTGATTCTCGCCGCCGGAGCTGGCTCATGCACGGGCTGCGGTTTTGGTTGGACCCGGGCAACAGCCGCTGGCCGCGATGGCGCCGATAGCCGGCGTGTGAGCTCCGCGCCGCGCGCCAGCAGGTCCACCACCTCGCGGGCCGGCGTGTCGGGCACTCGAAGAATCGTCGAGCCGTCACGCTTGATCTCGAGGCCGCTGCTGTCCGTTCCTACCCACCTGTCGAACGCGAGGCCGCTGTCCGACGGCGCCTTCGCGTCGACCACGCCGGACGAGGGAGCGCGCAGAACTTTTGCGCTGTCTGTCCAACGTGCGAGCCGGTTCGCGTCCACCATCGTCGGGCGGGCGAACGCGTCGCGATAGCCCGGCGACATGAAAAACGCGACAGATCCGGAGGCAGTCGCGCGAACCCAGATCACGTTTCCGGCAGTGACCACCGTACCCACATCGACGTTGCCCGCTTGAGCGCGAAGGGGCAGCGCGGCCGCTACGAGCAGAGACAGAACGACCGACGTCAGAGTGCTTGGGTGCGGTCCAACGCGGGCGGGAAAGTGACTAACGGAGAAGTATCGCATGGCATCGCTCGACGGCTCACGTGCGACCCGAACAAGGGCGCCCTTTCGTGCGCGATTCGCACGACCGGCCCCTCGTCCAAGGACGAAAACCGCGCGACTGGTGTCACCCTCGAGCGAGAACGAGCCTCGCAGTGATGCGATTGTTTACAACTCCATAAGCTCCTATTAATAAGTGGTTTACATGCTCCTATGTAACGTTAATTGTCATGGATAGCGCCGACGACCGGCGCGCCTATCACGCGCTCGTAGACGGCGATCGTTCGCCCAACACTGCGCTCGATGGAAAACTCGTTCGCACGCGCACGCGCGCCCGCCGAGAGGGACTGTGCGAGCGCCGGGTTGTTGATAACTCGAGCAATCGACTCGCCCAACGCAGGTCCATCGGACACGGGTGACAGAAGACCGGACACCTTGTCCTCAATGATTTCGGGCACTCCGCCCGCACTCGTAGCGCAAATTGGTTTTCCACAAAACAGCGCGTCGAACAGGACGCTCGGCAGCGCGTCTTCCTCGGAGCTGAGCGTGACGACGTCGGCTGCGGCGAGCAGCGAATCGGCATCCGTGCGATAACCCGCGACCCGCAGGTGCTCGCCCAGACCATTCTCGTCGACCGCGCGTTCGACGTTCGCTCGGAGAGGACCGTCGCCTACCAGAATCGCATGGAGCGACGGCACGCGGGCCCGCGCCGCATCGACCGCGGCTACGAACGTGAGGGGGTCCTTGTGTTGGACCAACTGCGACACCTGCACGACCAACGGTGACCCGGGTACGGCGCCGAGCGACGCGAGAGTCGACGCGCTCGCCGGGGCGATCGGCTTGGACTGGTCGGATCCGCCGCGCACGATGGTGATCGACTCCGGCGACATACCGCTCGCGATCATCGCATTCTTGGATGCGCTGGAGATCGCGATCAGGGCGTCGACCCGACTGTATTTCCACTTGGTACCGAGGTTGGCGCGTGGGCGGAAGTCCGAGTGTCGCGTGATGACCAGCTTGGCCGTGGTGCCGAGGCAGCCCATGGCGCCCAGGGCGACGCCGTGTGCGGTGTGGGTGTGCACGATGTCGACGCGCTCGCGCCGGATGACGCGACGCAGCGCCCATGCAGCGCGTGGGTCGAGCTCCATGGCCGGCGAGACGGGGAACACCGGGATGCCGAGCGCTTCGGCCCGTTGGGCGAGCGGCTCGTTGGGCCGGGCCGCGATCAGCGCGCGGTGTCCAAGGCGCGTGAGGACCTGCGCGTGCCACAGCAACTGGCGTTCGCCGCCCCGCCACCCGCGTTCCGTATCGAGCTCGAGTACCGTTAGGCGGCGGGCGGCGCCGGAGGCGGCCGTCACGTCGACATCGTCTCGAGCAACTGCTGGTACACCGCGATGGTGCCGGCCACGGTGTTCTCGATGGCGAAGTCGCGGGAGCGCGCGAGTCCGGCGGCGACGAGGCGCGATGCGAGGTCACGATCGGTGAGGAGACGCGCAATGGCCTGACCCAGCGCTTGGGCATCGCGCACCGGCACCAGCAAGCCGGTGCGCTCGTTCTCGATCACTTCCGGCACGCCGCCGGCTGCCGTCGCCGCGACCGGTCGCCCGAACGAGATCGCGTCGATCACCACGCCGCCGATGCCTTCCGCGCTCGCGTCGGAGCTCAGCACTACCACCTGCGCGGCGCACATGAGCGAATCGGCGTCGGATCGAAACCCCGCCAGGTGCAAGGTGTCGCCGAGTCCGAGCTCGCGGATGAGGGCTTCGACGGGAGAGCGAAGCGGGCCGTCGCCCACGAGGAGGGCCTGGAGCAACGGAACCGTTCGTCGCGCGACGTCCACTGCGCGCACGAACGTGAGGGGGTCCTTCATCTGGGTGAGGGCGCCCACCATGACGACCAATGGTCCGTTAGGCACGCCGAGCTCGGCGAGCGTGGTGCGGCTCGCGGGCTCGACGGCGCGCGCGAGGTCCACGCCGCTGTAGACGACGTCCACACGGCCGCGGTCGATGCCGGCGTCGAGCAACGCAGGGACCCAGCCCTGGCACTCCGCGATGAACCGGTCCGCCCCCCCGTACTTGCTGCGCGTGGCGGCGCCGCGCCGCAGCGGCGACGTCACGCGTCGCGCGAAGATCACGCGCGTGTCGGTGCCTAACGCAGCCAGCGCGGACAGGGCCATGCTGTGTCCGCACTGCGGGTGCAGGATCTGGACGCCTTCGCGCGCCACCGTCCGCCGCAGGCGCATCACCGTCATCGGTCCCCACTCGGCGATGAGCGGGTCGATGGGCACCACCTCGAGGCCAGCGGCGCGCGCGCGTTGGGCGAGCACCGCGTGCGGGCGGAGCGCGAGCAGCGGCCGGCCGCCGTGGCGCCTGAGACCTTGCGCCATCCAGAGGATCTGGCGCTGTCCGCCGCGCCACTGCGTGTTGAGGTCGACGTACATCACGGTGAGCGGGCGTCCGCCGGCCGCGAGCGGTGCTGCTGGGAGAGCGGTGTCGGTCACGGTTCTCGTGCGGGACCGGTCGCGATGCAGCGAGGCTTCGGTAGATGCACGTGGCATCATACCGAAGCCTCTGCTGCAATTCCAGTCTCGCGCCTAAGGCGGACAAAGCGCGGACACCGCCGGAGACGACCGGATCAACTTAGTGCGCCGGCTGATCGGACGGGCGGCGCCGTGCGTCTTTCGCCCGTTCCTGCTTGGACGTGTTCACGTGTTCATGCGATTGCATCTCGCGCGGTTGCACCTGGCGTGGCTGCATTTCGCGTGGCTGCATTTCGCGCGCCGGCGGTGCCTCGCGTGGCTGTACTGCGCGCGGCTCCTGCAACACCCGCGGCTGCTGCACTTCGCGCGGTTGCGCTTCATGCTGCACGCGAGGCTCGGCGATCACGCGCGTGCTGGGCGCGGGCTCGGGACGTACAACCCGAGTCGGTGCCGCGGCGATCGGTGGCCGCACGACCTCGGAACGAGGCTGCTCGACCACAGGCGGACGCATGGTCTCGCGACGAGGCTGCGCGATCACCGGCGGGCGCGCAACCTCGCTACGAGGCTGCTCGACCATTGGCGGCCGCGAAATCTCGGGCCGCGCAGGTGCTGCGGCCGGCGCGTGCGGTTCGACTCCCACGCGCGCGTCCGTTTTGTTCTGCTGTTTTGGCGTCACGGCGATGATGCCCGGACGCGCGACTGCAGGCTCCGATTGAACGGGCCGACCCTGCACCGGCGCCCCGCGCATCGCGTGGCTGTCGTTAGACGGCGTGGCCGGCCGAGTGATGGTCACCGGGATGCGTGCAGGCTCCGCGCGAACGGCCGTTACCGGCGCACGTGTGACAACACGCTGATCCGCGGTGCGCATCGCCACCGGGCGCGTGAGCGCGGCGGCAGGCGGCCGCACGGCGAGTCGTGCATCGCCGGGCGCACGGCCTAACCGACTGGCCGGCGTCGGCGCGACGAGCGCGGTGTGGCCGACCACGGTACCAGTGAGCGCATCGCGCGGCGATACCACGGTGGCGACACGCGCGATCGGCTGCGCGCCTTCGAACACCCGGCGCGGCACCGCAGTGATGCCGCCATTCACACGCTCGTTCACGTAATGGATGTTGGTCACGTTGATGTTGCGGACGTTGATATTCGTCACGTGCACGTTGGTAATGTTCACGTTGCGCACGTAGACATCACTCACGCGGTACGACGGCACGTACACTTCGCCCGGGGCGAGCGGGAACCACGCCACGCCGCCGTCGCCGCCGAAGCGGAGCGACACCGAGAAGCGCGGACCGCCGACGAACGCGACTAACGCCGGGGCATACACGGGGCGCTCGATGATCGCGCCGGGCACCCACACCCAGCAGTCATCATAGTACGCCCAACGACCATAGTGGAACGGCGCGAAGCCCCACGGCGCGTCGTCGATCCACGTCCAGCCCCAGGGCTGCACGTAGGCCCAGTGGCCGTAACGATACGGCGCCCAATCCGAACGAACGCGCGCGGGCACCCACACCTCGCCGTAAAGCGGCGTGGAGCGCCACGTGCCATAGGAGTCGAGATCCTCGTAGCCCGTCATCTCGGTGGACACGTACCGACGCGACACCGAAGCGTCCTCGCGCGCGTCGCGCGCCTGGCTCCACGAGTCGAGGTCATCGTACGCCGGCGCGGACGCGAGGTCGTACGTCGCGTTGTTGGTGCCGTTGATCGACGCACTCTGGCCGGCTTGCACGTTGAAGTTCTGCGAACTGGTGGCCACGTTCGCCAGACCGCCGCGCACCGTCACGACACTGGTCTGTCCGTCGGCCGTGACGTCGACGCGGTACTGGCCGGGCTGCGACAGCGTCACCACTCCGTTAGGCGTATCGAGCTCCACGACATCGTTGGCGTACCGCTCGCGGATGCGAATCTCCACTTCGCCCTGGTCCAGGCGCGCTTGAAAGTGCGTGTCGTCCAGGTCGGTCCAGCCCAACGCCGTCTGCGGACCGAGCTGGATGGCGGTCGAGCCAACGTGCAACTCGGCGCGCGAGCTCTGATCCGTCCAGATGTTGTCGCCGGACGTCATGGGATAGTTGACGGATGCCTGAACCCAGTCATCCGCAGAAGAGGGGCGGAGCGACACAGAGCCTTCGATGTAGCTCACACGCGCAACGCGCGCTGGCGGGTCCGCGTGCAACGGGACCGCGGCCGTGAAGGCCAGAGCAAGCGCGCCGAACGTCGACGCAAGGTAACGCATAGGTATCTCCGGGTTCGGATGCTGCGTGGCACGAGACCACTGCCACGCATCCCTCGGGCAACGACCATTCCCGATTGGGGCTCCGTTCCGGGCGGCGCATGCCAGCGCGCCATCTTGCGTCGAATCAAGCGGTTGGCCGCGCGCACGAACCAGCCGCGCGGCCCTTTGCCTAACTTCTCGTGTCGTTCGGGGGGTACGAGCGATGTCCCTTGCGAAGGACGATGGAACTCGCGGCGAAATCAGTGTTTTGCGATGCGAAAGTCGATGAATCCTGGGTCGGGACGCGTCGCGACGAGCTGCGCGCGCACGCGATCGCCGACGTCGATGTGGGGCGGGGGATTCACGACCATGCCTTCCGCGGGCGGATGCACCAGCCGCACGAAGGTTCCTTTGGGATTCGCGCCGGTGACGATCGCATCGAACGTCTCGCCGATGCGGCCGGCGAGCATCACGGCGGCGGCCTGCTTGCGCGCGAGCCGCTCGACTTTGCGCGCGGCATCTTCGCGCTCGGTGCAATGCTGGGCGATGGTGCCGAGCGTCGCATCATCGTATGGCGCGGGTACGCCGGCCACCGCAGCCTTCACCAGACGCTGCATCACCAGGTCGGCGTAGCGCCGGTTCGGTGCGGTGGAATGCGTGTAGTCCGAGACCGCGAGGCCGAAGTGCCCGGCGCCCGCGGGACCTCCGTTAGGCGCCGTGACCGCGTACACCCCCGGGCCGAGCAGCTTGACGATGGTGAGCGAGAGATCGGGAAAATGATCGGGATCGGCGGCGCGGCGGCGCGCAAGAAACTCGGATAGCGCGACACTGTCCGGCGTGTCCGGCAGCGTGTCGCCCGCGGCCCGCGCGACCTGCACGATGCGCGGCCAGCGCTCCGGGGTGCGGACCACGCGCAGCAGCACCGCGCGATGACGCGCCGCGAGGAATCGGCCCATGGCCATGTTCGCGGCAATCATGAAGTCTTCGATCAGCCGGCGTGCCGCGTTGTCGCGCACCAGCGCGAGGTCGGTGACGGTTCCGTTAGACACCACGGGCGTCGCCTCGATGGTCTCGAGCTCGAGCGCACCGTGTGCCAAACGTTGCGTACGCAGGCGCTGCGCGAGGGCGTGCTGCGCCTGCAGCTGGTCGGTGAGCTCGCGGTTCGCGGCAACGGCAGGCGGCGCGGCGCCGCGTCCCTCGAGCCAATCGCCGAGGCTCGGATACGCGAGCTGCGCGCGGTTGCGCACGATCGCCGTGTACACATCGTTGCGCGCGATGGTGCCGTCCGCCGCGATGTCGGCCTCGACGACGATCGCGTCCCGATCCGCGTCGGCGCGCAACGACGTGAGGTCGTAGCAGAGCGCCTCCGGGATCATCGTGAACGTGTGTACGCCCAGGTAGACGGACGTCGCGTTCGCCGCCGCGGCGCGGTCGAGCGGCGAGCCGGCGGTGACGCACGCATCGACATCGGCGATGGCGACGCGCAGCCCCACCGTGTCGCCGTCGAGCGCCTCGACGATCTCGAGCTGGTCGAAGTCGCGGGTGTCGTCGTTGTCGATGGACGACCAGAGGAGCGCGCGCAGGTCGCGGCGTCCGGCGGTATCGTTAGGCGCGCGGTGCGCGGTGATGTCGGCGAGCTGCTGGGCGGCGTCGGCCGGCAGGTCCGGCGTGAAGCCGTTGTCGTGCATGTCCCGCCGCGCGGCTGCCTGCAGATCGAAGGCCGCGCGGCGCGTCCTCGCTCCGGTCGTCATGCCGCGGACCGCTCCTCGTCGGCTGCCGCGGTATCCGGGCTCGGCTCGCCGACGACGAGCACCGAGCACGGCGCCGCGCGCAACACGCGGTCGGCCACGCTGCCTAACAACGTGCGGCGCAACCCGCCGGCGCGGTGGCGGCCCAGGACAATCAGCTGCGCCGACAACCGCTCGGCGGCGGCGACGATCTCGTGTGCCGGATCGCCGTAGGCCACTTCGCCGCGCGTCCGCGTGCGGTCGAGCCCGTGCGTCACGAGCTCGCTCATCCACACGTTCGCGTCCTCGAGCGCGCCCAGGCCTAACGATGGAATTTCCGGCTCCGGCGTGCCGCTCACGATCGCGGCCAGCGACACCAAGCGGCCCAACACCGTTTCGCTCACCACGTGAAACCCCGTTACGGCGGCATCGAATCGTGCCGCCAGGAATGTCGTCCACTGTTGCAATGCGGCCGTCAGGCCATCTTCATCCATGGCCACGAGCACGGTGGCCGGCTTGGCGGGCAGCGGTTCCCTCGCCAGCAGAACCGGCGCCGGCGCGCCCCGCACCACGCGCTCGGCCGTGCTGCCTAACTGCTTGAGCACGCCGCCGCGCTCGCCGTGCGCGCCGGTAACGACCAGGTCGGCACGATACTCCGCCGCGACCGCACCGATCACCTCGTCGGCGCGGCCGTCGCGCACCTCGAGCCAGATCCGCTGCACGCCGAGCGATGTGCTGAGCTCGCGCAACTTGCGATCGGCGCCCTGGTGTGCGGTGCCGGCGAGCGTCTCGCGCGGCGGAAACCGTCCGCGCAGGAAGCTCGGCGGGTCCGGCACGTCGACCGCGTGCACGAGCACGAGCTCCGCGTCCCCCGCGAGCTCTCGCGCTGTCCAGCGTACCGCCGCCACCGACGGCTCACTGAAATCCACACCCACCACGACCCGTTGCACACGCATCGCTGCCTCGACTGAGAAACCGTCCTGACGGGCGGCGCGCCGACTGATTTACCGGCGGCGCGCCGCCCGCACAATCACGCTTCCGGGCTCTGCACCTTGTAGACCGCCCCGGCCGCCGCGCCGCCGAGGAGTCCACCAACGATGTACAACCACACGTGGGACATCGTGCCGCCGCCGGTCAACATGCTCGCGATGGCCGGGCCCGTGCCCACAGCCGGATTGAATGCGCCGCCGGACACGCCGCCCGCGGCATACGCGCCGACGGTGACCGTGAAGCCGATGGCCAGGCCGTAATACGAATTGCCGGAGGTCTTCGGGTTGGTCGCCGTTTGGAGCACGACGAGACACAGTGCAAACGCGAACAAGAACTCGACGACCAGCACTTGCAGCACGGTCGCGCTGGGTGCCGGGGCAACCACGAACGACTTGCCCATGATGAGATAGGAAATGAGCCCCGCTATGATCCCGCCGACGAGCTGTGCGATCCAATACGGAATGACCTGCGACCCACTCAGTTTCCCGCGCATCCATACCGCGAGCGTGACCGCCGGATTGTAGTGGCCGCCCGAGATGTGGCCGCCCATGTACACCATGATCATGAGCGACGCCCCGATCGCGAGCGCCGCGCCCGGCGTGCCGTTCAACACGGTCAGGCAGACGGTGAAGACGAGAAAGAAGGTACCGATGCACTCCGTGAGGTATTCGCGCATGGTGGTGTCTCCTCGGTTGACGGCGACGACAAGAATCGGGCGGGGCCGGCGGCAGCGGGCCCCGGCGACAATTGCAGCGCACCTAACATAGCGCGGGTACAGGGCGGGCGCCGCATGTCGACACGGGCCAACTCGGTAACGGTTACGGCTGGGCTCGCTATCACGGGGTCTGATGACCATTGACGCCCCGGGCAGGCGGCGTCGTTAGGAGCTAACGAACCCGAGTGTCATCGTGATCGCGTGTTGCGAATCGTTCACTTGACACGGCGTCCAGATCGCGCATATCAGCATGGCGGCACGCGATCGCGAGCGGATTCTCCGCTGCGCCCGGGCCCCGTCGTCCACCCAGCCTCGCGAGGTTCCGTTTATGCCAATGGTTCCCCGTCAACTGCGCCGTTTCGCCGTCCTGATTGCCGCCGCGGGTGCGGCCGCGTGTAGCGAGGGCCCCACGGCGCCTTCGTTAGGCTCGCGCATCACTGCCGACGTGACGGCGGGCGCCTCGCGCCGCCATGTGATCGTCATGAAGATCGGCGCCAGCGACATGGCCGACCTGGTCGCGCAGGTGCAGTCGTTAGGCGGACAGCTCGTGCGAACGGAGCCCGACATCAACGTCGTGACGGTGAGCGGGTTGAGCGACGCCGCAGCCGCGTTCATTTCGAATCGCAACGACGTGGATGGCGTGCAGGTCGACACCGCAGTCCAGATGATCCCGCCGCGCGAGCAGATCATGGGAACGCCCGTCCAGGCGCAGAGTGACCAGACGGGCGCGTTTTTCTTCCAGCAGTTCCAGTGGAACATGCGGCAGATCAAGGCGGACAAGGCCTATCTCGCTTCGAACCAGGGCAGCGGCGCACTCGTGTGCGTGTTGGACACCGGGATCGATCCCAATCACATCGACCTGCAAGGGAAGGTGGACTTGGGGATCAGCACGTCATTCGTCGCGGCGGAGCCGGACATCCTTGATCACAGCTTCCACGGAACGTTCGTCTCCGCGCTGATCTCGTCGAACGGGATCGGCATGGCGTCGGTCGCGCCCGACGCCAGGCTGTGCATGATCAAGGTCCTCGATGGGACGGGCAGGGGCAGCATCTCCGATCTCATTTCCGGCATCGTCTACGCGGCCAACCGTGGTGCGAACGTCATCAACATGAGCCTTGGCGCGTTGGAGGTGATCAAGGGACCGGCCGATGTGCACGTGGTCGACGCGCTCAAGCGGGCGATCGACTTTGCGATCCAGCACGGAACAGTGCCGGTGGCCGCCGCGGGCAACGACGCGGTGAATCTTGCCACCGCGGGGCCGCACGTGATGGAGATTCCGGCCGAGATCTCCGGCGTCATCTCTGTGGGCGCGACGGGGCCGGTGGACCAGCAGAACTTCGACAGGATCGCGTCCTACTCGAACGTCGGCTTCCCTGGTGTGGACATCTTTGCGCCGGGGGGCGACCTGGTGCAGGGTGGCGTCTTGACGGATCTGATTTTCTCGGCCTGCGCGGCGACGGCGATTCCGCAATGCGCGGGTGAGCTGAGCTACGTGCTCGCCGATGGAACCAGCTTCTCGTCACCGCACGCAGCGGGCGAGGCCGCGGTGATCGTGTCGGACGTCGCTGGCGACAAGAGCGTCGGGCACATCACGGCGTGCATCAAGACGACGGCCGACCATCCGACGGGCAAGGAAGTGGACGCGCTCTATGGCTACGGGCGCATCGATGTGCTCAGCGCCGCGTCATGCACGAACTGACCATCGCTGCCTAACGGAAGGGGAAAAACAACCACGGGACATGGTCTCTCCTCGGTGAGAGGCACATGCCCCGTGGGTCCTACGCACACCCCGCGGCCCCCGCCCGAAGTGGCTGGGGCCGCGGCGGCGGCCCGCTATCCTTTGGTCGTGCTCCAGAACGTCGCGCGCAGCACTGACTCCCCGAGCAGGTTGGTTTCCGCATCCAGCCGGCCCAGCGCGCGAATCACGGCGAGCGTCGCCCACGCTTCGGCGTCGAGCGTCTCGTCGTTCTCCCACATGAGCTCGCGCGTCACGTAGCCGTGTAGTCGCGCACGCGACGTCGGCTCGAGGTCGCGCTGCACGGCGCGCAAGGCGGGCAGGTACACGCGCTCCGCGCCTAACCAGCGCGACACGGAGCGCCGGCTCTCGCAAGCGGCGCCGGCGACGAGTGCGATGCGTGCACCGGTGAGCATCAACCGCAGCACGCGCCGTTGCGGCTCGGTCAGCTCCCGCAACTCGACGTCGAATTGCGTGAGCGACGCGGCGTGCGGCGACGGTGCCGCGGCCCGCCCGGACTCGAGCGTGAGGGCGGGACGTTCCGTGTCGTGATCGCGTTCAGGCCACATGGATGTCATAGGGCTCAGGCGTCTGCGTCCCAGATTGGGATTCACCACGTCCGGGTCGCCGGGGTAGGCGCTGAGAATCTGGAATCGATCTGCAAGGGTGCTCATGGTGACGTCTCCGTTTCGCCTGCGTCGTCGCGCGTCGTTCTGCGCGCTCACAAGAAGCGATGCTCGCGAAATGCGCGCAAGCTGCCAAATTGCCTAGCGCGAAGAACTAGGGAAAACCCTAGTTGCTCCACGCGCACTTTGTCGTTAGGAGTTCTCCTGCGTCGTTTCTATCCCGGTCGAGCGCGCGCCGCCGCGCGCATCGGTCTTCCACTGCAGGAGGAGTTATGGCTCCGCGCAAGCATGACCACGGCATTTCACTGGACCAGGCGAAGCAGCTCGTCCAGAACCATCAGCGCAACACACCCGCGGGCGGCGAGCGGTGCGGTTACTTCGATCGCGCCGCATTCGACGAAATACTGGCGCAGCCCGGATGCGCGGGCATTCGCTTCTATCACGCTCGCGACGCGAGCGGGAAGGCGACGCTCGTTTTCGTCGGTGTGACCGGGGAGCAGGTGGACATGCTGGACGGACCGATCATCGAGAATCACCAACCGTGTCCGCCGTACTGCACTGGCTCAACGTTAGGCGGAAGCTGAGGGGCGCTGGTGGTCACGCTTGCGATCATCGCGGAGCTCTTTCCGGTATTGGCGGCATTGGCGGTCGGGCGACGACTGTCGCGTCCATCGCGGTTGGTCGCCGTGCTGTTCGTGTTGTGGTTCTGCGAGGATCTCGCGCAGCAGCTCCTGATCCACCTGCACCACAACAACAACTGGCTGCAGCACGTCAGCATGCCGTTCGAGGCCGCATTGCTGCTCTGGGCATTCTCGCTCTGGCAGGACAGCGAGGTGGCGCGCCGTGCGATCTTGCTCGTGGTGCCGATCTACGTCGTGGTGTGGCTGATGCTGCAACTGTTCGTGGAGCGGCTCGATCGCGCGAGCCAATACGCGGGACCGATGAGCTATCTGCTCGTGTTGGCGGTCGCGGCATTCACGCTCGTTTCGAAATCTGCGCGGACGTCGGAGCCTGGTTGGAGACAGCCGTGGTTCTGGATCTCGGCCGGCATCATTATCGACTTGGGGAGTCAGGTCGCGCTGAACCCGATCACCAACATCTTGATCGCGACGCACCAGCGAGGCGTCGCGATCTACCACGCATTCGCCGCAGTGAGTATTCTCTCGTATTCGCTGACGACGTGGGGCATTCTGTGCGAACGGCGGCACCCGAGCTCTGGTGGGTCTTCGTCGCTGCCGCCCTGGCAGCTGGAATCCTGACCGCGGCCATCGTTGCGTCGATCATCGTCCAGCAGCGACGGTACCTGACAGCGACACGATCATTCAGCGGCAAATTGCTCGCGGCACAGGAAGAGGAGCGCGCGCGCATCGCCCGCGAGCTGCACGACGATGTGATCCAACGGGTCGCGCTGCTCGGGCAGTCGTTGGACGAGCTGGCTGCATTCTCGCACGATGGCGACCGGCAGTTCGAGCGCCGCGTGCGCGGGTTGCGCGCGGAGCTCGTCGACTTTGCCGATGAGATTCGCGCGCTCGCGCACCGCATGCATCCCCCCGTGCTCGAACACCTCGGATTACCCGCCGCGCTTTCCACGTTAGC
>JACZCV010103726.1_pt1 | contig 15949 bp, 16 predicted proteins | sample 8641841 | NCBI WGS metagenome assembly JACZCV01 (sample SAMN15324606, study PRJNA640507) | soil metagenome | isolation source: monocropping sugarcane control | place: China: Luxin town, Laibin City, Guangxi Province | collected 2019-07-25 | depth 10cm m
CCGATGCGCGACGGCGTGATCGCCGACTTCGATCACACCGAGCAGATGATCAAGCACTTCATCACCAAAGCCCACAACCGCGCGTGGCACGTCAGCCATCCGCGAGTCGTACTCGGCATTCCGTCTGGAGTGACTGAGGTCGAGAAGCGCGCGGTCACCGACGCGGCCACGATGGCCGGAGCGCGAGAGGCGCACCTCATCGAAGAGCCGATGGCCGCGGCGATCGGCGCCGGGTTGCCGATCCAGGACGCGGTCGGCTCGATGGTCGTCGACATCGGTGGCGGCACGACCGAGGTCGCGGTGATCTCTCTCGGTGGCGTCGTCGCGGCGACGTCGGCGCGCGTCGGTGGCGACGAGATGGACGACGCGATAGTCCAGTACGTGCGCCGGACGATGAGCCTTCTCATCGGAGAGCGCACTGCCGAAGACATCAAGATCGCGATGGGTTCGGCGTTTCCTCTGCCGCAGGAAAGGTCGTTTGTCGTGCGCGGGCGCGACCTCATCACCGGTTTGCCGAAGACAGTGGAGATGACGACGGCTCACGTGCGCGAGGCGCTGACGCCGGTGCTCATCGACATCGTGCGCGCGGTGCGCTCAACGCTGGATGCCACGCCTTCGGAGCTGCTCGAGGACATCATCCATCGAGGCATGGTCGTGTGCGGGGGAGGCGCGCTTCTCACCGGCCTCGATCAACTCTTCGCGCACGAGACCCTCGTGCCGGTGCGCATCGCCGCCGACCCGCTCACCTGCGTCGTTCGCGGCACCGGCCTCGTGCTCGAGGAGATCGACACCCTCAACCGCGTTCTGCTGCGCACGCGGCGCGTCCGCTCATTGCGGTGATCGAAAAAAGATCAAGACCCAGGCCGACGCGCCTCTTCTTCACGTTGTGCGCTGCGCTGTTGCTCCTCGCCATGGTCAGCCAGCAGCCGTGGGCGGCCGGACCACGCGGCTTCGCGAAGGGCGCGCTCGCCCCGTTGGAGGCCGCGCTCACCGCTGTGAGTAACGGCGTAGACCAACTGACCGGCGGCTGGGGCAATGTCGCGAGTCTTCGCGCTCAGAACGCGCAATTGCAAGCGCGGAACGCCGATCTCCAACGCCAGGTCGCACAGCTGCAGGCCGAAGCCATCGATAACCAGGCTCTGCGGCAAGCGCTCGACTTCGAGCGCACCTATGGCCGCGCGATGGTGGCCGCCCAGGTCGTGGGCCGCGGACCAGATGGCTTCAGCATCACGCTCGAGATCGATCGCGGATCGAGCGACGGAGTCAAGCCGGGCATGGTCGTGGTCAGCGGCGCGGGACTGGTCGGCAAGGTCAGTGAGACCGGCCCGCACGCGGCCATCGTCGAAACGCTTGCGGATCCGCAGAGCCGCGTCAGCGCGTTTCTGTCCAGGTCAGCGCTGGAGGGAACTGTTGCCGGCGGACCCGACGCGCTGCCGATGACCATCAATCCACGGTTCGGTGTGACGCCGGTCGATGGCGAATGGGCGATCACCAGCGGCGTCGGCGGCGGCTACCCGCGCGGCCTGGTCATCGGCCTCCTCACCTCGGTCGACCATCAGGATGCGGCGACGACCGACAGCGCCAAGGTGATGTGGGTCAACGATCCGACCGTGCTGAGCGTCGTGCTCGTGATCAAGGATTTCGTGCCGTCGTGAATCGCGCGGTCCTGCTTGGACTCGTGCTGGTTGCGGCCCTGCTGCAGGTGACGTGGGCGCCGCGGCTCGAGCTCTTCGGCACGTTCCCCAACCTCGTGCTCGCGACCGTCGTCAGCGTCACGTGGCTGCGCGGCGCGAGGGCCGGTTTGGTGTGGGCCTGCATCGGCGGCCTGCTGCTCGACCTCACCGCACCCGGACCGCTCGGCCCACACGCGCTGGCTCTGCTGGTCGGGGCGTACGTGGTGGGCTTCTGGGTCAGAAACGTGAAACCGGCGAGTGTTCTGCAGCCGGGGCTGGCGGCGGCCGCTGCTTCGGCGATCTACGCGGCGATGCTGATCGGTGCCGATGATCTGCTCGGCCTGCCGATGCCGCCGCTGCGCATCGCATTCGACATCGCGGTCGCGGCGTGCCTCTACAACGCGGTCCTGGTGACAGCGGTCCTGATCGTGCTGCGGCGATTTGCGCCGGCAGTAGAGACGGGGGCGGCGTGATCGATCACGGTCGCAACATCGTTCTCGCCGGGGCGTTGTCGCGGCCGCGATGGTCGCTGCGCCTTGCCGCCGCGGGCCTGGTCGCGGTGGTCGCGCTGAGCGCCCTGGCGATCGAGCTCGCGCAGCTGCAGGTGAGAGACGGCGCAAGCCTTGCCGCGCTGGGAAGAGAAAACTCGGTGCACCGCGTGGTGCTGGAAGCGGACCGCGGCATCATCTACGACCGCCACGGCACGGCCCTCGTCGAAAACGCTCCGGCGTGGAACCTCGAGGTCATACCGGCCGCGCTGCCGCCGACGACCAGCGCCCGCACAGCCGAGATCGATGAGCTCGCCGCGCTGACGGGCATGTCGCCGGTCGCGCTGGAGATCGCGATCGATGGCGCCGATCCCTACGGCAGCGTGAAGGTCGGTCCCGACCTCACCGAATCGCAAGAGCTGTCACTTACCGAGCGCCTTCCCGGGCTGCCCGGCGTGAGCATCGCTCGCCACGCCGTCCGCACCTATCTCTATCCGACGATCCTCGGCCACGTCATCGGCTACGTCGGACCGATCGATTCGGCCGAGCTGAACCAGCTGCGCAAGCGCGGCTACCAGCCCGACGAGCCCATCGGCAAGGTAGGCGTGGAAGCAGGCCTCGAGTCGCAGTTGCGCGGCGCCGACGGTTGGGCCGATGAGATCGTCGACGCGCGAGGACGCGTGGTGCGAACCATCGCGACGCAGGCGCCGGTGCCTGGCAACTCTGTCTATCTCACGATTGACCTGCAGCTGCAGCTCGCTACAGAAAGGTCGCTGGCGGCGGGGCTTGCACGCGATCACAAGCAGGCCGGCGCGTCGGTCGTCATCGATCCGCGCACCGGTGAGGTGCTGGCGATGGTCAGCATCCCCGGCTACGACACCAACCTCTTCACTCACGGCATCTCGCAAGCGGACTACGACCGCCTCCTCAAGGATCCGCTGCGGCCGCTGCTCAACCGTGCAATCGCCGGCCAGTACGCGCCGGGCTCGACGTTCAAGATGGTCACGGCCGCGGCCGGATTGCAGGAAGGAAAGATCACGCCGAGCACCCTGCTCGGGTGCCCGAGCTACCTGACGTACGGCGGCTGGGTCTATCACAACTGGGCCAGCTACAGCCTTGGCTACATGAATGTCGAGCGGGCGCTCGCCGTCTCGTGCGACACGTTCTTCTACCAGGTCGCGGAAAGCGTCGGCGACGTGACGCTGGCGCGCTATGCGCGCGCATTTGGGTTCGGCCAGGCGAAAGACATCGAGATGCCCGGCGTAGCGGCGGGCCTCGTACCAGACCGCATCTGGAAGGCGCTCTCTTGCGGCGTTCCCGACTTGAACTCCGACGCGTGTCGCTGGACCGTTGGCGACACGGTGACTTTCGGCATCGGTCAGTCGGCGCTGCTCACGACACCGCTCAACCAGGCGGTGTACGTGGCGGCGATCGCCAACGGCGGCCATGTCCTGCAGCCGACGCTCGTGCACGAGGTGAAGGATTCGGCGGGACACGTGGTGCAGAAGCTCACGGTCCATGTGATCGATTCGGTGCCGGTGTCCGCATCGAACCTGGCCACGATTCGCGAAGGCATGCGGCAGATGATCAATCGGCCCTACAACGAGAACTACTGGTTCCGCGCCGCCGGCGTGCCCGCGGACGGCGGCGGCAAAACCGGGACGGCGCAATGGGGAGGCAGCGGACTGGACCTGCCCACCCACGCGTGGTTCGTCTTTTTCGCGCCGTTCGCCGCGCCGGACGTGGCGATGTCGATCTTCGTCGAACGCGGCGAGCTGTCGGAGGTCGAAGCGGCGCCGATCGCGGTGCAGATCATGAAGTACTTCAACCAGAACCGGCCCGCGATCCAGGCATGACCACCGTACCGGCATGGCGGCGGCTGGACCGCGCCCAGCCCCTGCTTGCCGGAGCGCTCGCGGCTCTCGGCGTGATGACCATCTACAGCGCCGGCGCGGACTGGGGGCGGCAGCTCGTGTGGGTTGGTCTGGGACTGGTCGCGTACGTGGCGGCTTCCTGGTTCGACTACCGGCGGCTGCTCCCGCTCGCGCCGGGCATCTACGCCGCGACTGTCCTACTGCTCATCGCGGTCCATCTCGTCGGTCGCAGCGCGCTCGGGGCTCGTCGCTGGCTGTCGGTGGCCGGCTTTCCGCTCGAGCCGTCCGAGCTGTCCAAGCTCGCGCTGGTCGTGGTGCTGGCCGCCTTGCTCAGCCGCGCCGAGATGCTGTCGTGGCGCAACTTTGGTCTGGCTATCGTCGCCACGGCGCCCGCCGCCGCGCTGATCCTGACTCAGCCCGACCTCGGCACTACGATCGTCTTCGCGGCCATCTTCGCCGGCATGCTGTTCATCGGCGGGGCGCGCCCGGCGCAGCTGGTGTCTCTGGCGGCGGCCGCGGCGGTGACGCTGCCCGCGCTGCCGCTGGTCCTTCACGGCTACCAGCGCGCGCGGCTCGCGATCTTCCTCAACCCCAGCAGCGATCCCCTGGGCGCCGGCTACAACCTGCTGCAGGCGCGGATCGCCGTCGGTGCGGGCGGCTTCTTCGGCCAGGGATGGCTCCATGGGATGCAGGGCCAGCTCGGCTTCGTGCCCGAGCGCGCGACCGACTTCGTCTTCGCGATCTTCGCCGAGCAGTTCGGGCTGCTGGGCAGCCTGGCCCTGATCGCCCTTTATGGAGCGCTCCTGATCAGGATCCTCGGCGCCGCCGCGGTGGCGCCCGATCGATTCGGCCGGGTTTTGGCGGCCGGCGTGTTCGTGATGGTGCTGGTCCAGGTGGCCGAGAACATCGGCATGAACATCGGCGCCCTGCCGATCGCCGGCATCCCGCTGCCGCTGATCTCCTACGGCGGCTCGGCCACGATCACGACCATGGCCGCGCTGGGGCTGGTCCAGTCGGTGGTGCTGCGGCGCCAGACGGTGGCTCTTGAGCCGATGGAGTACCACGCTGCTAGCGCTTGGTAGAATGCTTCGCCGTGCCCAAGCAGGTTGAATCGCCGTCGGCTGTCGTAGTCAGCGGCGGCAAGCAGTACCGCGTCGCCCCGGGAGACCGCGTCCTGGTCGACCGGCTGGCCGCCGAGCCCGGCTCGTCCGTCAAGTTCGGTCGCGTGCTGCTGGTCCACGACGGTGACGACATCAAGGTCGGCAATCCCGGCGTGGACGGTCTCGAGATCGAGGCCAAGGTGCTGGCACACCGGCGCGGGCCGCGGATCGAAGTGCTCCGCTACAAGTCGAAGAAGCACGTGCGCGTCCACCGCGGGGCGCGGGCTGACCTGACCGCGCTGGAGATCCTGCCCTTCGGCGAGAGCGGGAAGAAAGAGGACGAGGACGAGGCCAAGGCTGAGAAGGCTCCGAAGGCGAAGAAGGCCACCGCGCGCAAGCCGCGGGCGACCAAGAAGGCCGGCGGCAAGGGATCTGACGAATAAATAAATGGCTCACAAGAAAGGCGGCGGCTCCTCCCGTAACGGACGCGACTCCAACCCGCAGATGCTCGGCGTCAAGATCTACGGGGGCCAGGAGGTGCTCGCCGGCACCATCCTCGTTCGCCAGCGCGGGAGCAAGATCGCACCCGGCGCCGGCGTAGGACTCGGTCGCGACCACACGCTGTTCGCGCTCGTGCCCGGCAAAGTTCGCTACGAGCGGGTGGGCAAGGACGGGCGGCGCGTGAACGTCGAGGCCGCGCAGACAGCCCACGCCACGATCGAGTAGCCGCAGCGGGGGAGCTCGGACCAGGCCGTTCGTCGATTCGGCACGCGTGCTGTTGCGCGCGGGACATGGCGGGAAAGGATCGGCGTCGTTCAGGCACGAGCCGTTCACGCCCCGCGGCGGTCCCGATGGCGGTGACGGCGGGCGCGGCGGATCGGTCTGGGTTCGCGCCACGACGGACTCTCTGGATCTTTCGGCTTACGCCCGGCGCGGGCGCTGGCAGGCCGAGGCCGGAGGCGACGGCGCGGGCGGGAGAAAGAACGGCAAGCGCGGACCCGATCTCGTGCTGGACGTCCCAGTGGGGACCCAGGTCCTGGATGAGGACGGCGGCCTGATCGCCGACCTCGACCACACCGGCGCCAGGCACGAGGTCGTTCGCGGCGGTGTGGGCGGAAGGGGCAACGTGCATTTCAAGAGCCCGACGCGGCGCGCGCCTGACCACGCGGAGCAGGGCGAGCGCGGCCAGGAGCTGATGGTCGTCCTCGACCTGAAGCTGATCGCCGACGTCGGCCTGGTCGGGCAGCCGAACGCAGGCAAGTCGTCACTCCTGCGCGCGCTGACGGCGGCGAAGCCGAAGGTCGCTGACTACCCGTTCACGACGCTCAACCCCGAGCTGGGCGTGATGGAGGTCGGTGGCCGCGGCATCGTCCTGGCCGAAATTCCCGGGCTGATTGAGGGCGCGGCGCAGGGCGCCGGCCTTGGACTCCGCTTCCTGCGCCACGTCGAGCGCACGCGGCTTCTCGTCTATGTCGTCGATGGATCGAGCGCGGATCCCTGGCATGACCTGGACGCGGTCCGCAACGAGGTCGCTACCTTCTCGAAATCGCTGGGCGAGCGGCCGTACCTGGTCGTCGTGAACAAGATGGACCTGCCGGACGCCCACCGCGTGCGCACCCGGCGCAAGCGCACCTTCTACATTTCGGCGGCCACCGGCGAAGGCATTCCTGCCCTCGCCGAAGGCATTGCTGAGGCGCTGTCGCGAGCGCCGCAACTGCCGTCGCCGCCACCACGCGCGGCCGCCACCAGGCTGCCGCTGGTCGTGCCGGCCCTGTCGGTGCAGCGTGAGTCGTGGGGATTTCGCGTGAGCGGCGAGCGCGTCGAGCGTCTCGTGCAGCGCACCGACCTGGATTCGGATGGCGCGCTCGAACGCTTTCAGGTCGAGCTCGAAAGGCTGGGGGTCAACTCCGCGCTCGAGTCGGCCGGGATCAAACCGGGGGATACGGTCCGCATCGGGCCGGCCGAGTTCGAGTACCAGCCGTGAAATTAGGAGTGCTCGGGGGAACGTTCGATCCAGTGCACCTCGGTCACGTCGCGGTCGCCGAAGCGGCCATCGAGTGCGCCGATCTCGACCAGGTCGTGTTCGTCCCGACCGGCACGCCGCCGCACCGGCCGCGCGCAGTCGCGTCCGGCGAGCAGCGCTTCGACATGTGCCGGCTCGCGACCGCCGGTGACGCGCGGTTTTCGGTGTCCGACATCGAGCTGAAGCGCAGCGGCCCGTCTTACACGCTTGACACGCTGCTCGCCTTGCGCGGCTCGAACCCACACGCCGAGATGTTCCTGGTGCTCGGCTGGGACGCCGCCTCGCAGCTGCGGTCGTGGTACCGGCCGGACGAGGTCCTCGCTTTGGCACCGGTCATCGTGGTCACGCGGCCCGGACGCGCGGCGCCTTCCATCGATGATGTGAAGACCGCCGGCCTCGACCCGGCGCGGGTCATCCTCTGCCCGCGGCAGACGCCTGCGGTCTCGGGCAGCGAGCTGCGGCGGGACCTGGCGGCGGGGCGAGCGGTGACCGGCCGCGTGCCGGAAGAGGTCGAACGGTACATCGCGACTCATCGGATTTACGGGAGATAATCGAAGTGGCTTTGAAGAAGGGTCCCACGCCGCTGCAGCTCGCCAGGCTGCTGCGCGGCGCCGCCGTCGACAAGAAGGCGTGGGGCTGCGTCGTGATCGACGTGCGCGGCAAGACGTCGCTGGCCGACTACTTCGTGATCTGCGAAGGCGAGACCGACCGCCAGACCCGCGCCATCGCGGACGGCATGGTGGCCGCCGCGAAAGCTAAGGAGCTCAGGCCGCTGGGCGTGGATGGCTACCACGACGCGAGCTGGATCCTGCTTGATTTCGATTCCGTGATGGCGCACGTGTTTCTGCCGGGCGAGCGCGACTACTACGACCTCGAAAGCCTCTGGGGCGCCGCCGCCAAGAAACGCCGCAAAGCCAGCTGATATCCCGCGAGTGCATACACCCGCGGGCTTGGCTAGATGATCTGGGCGTAGCGGTCGAAGACTTCCCGCAGCTCTGACGGGGGCTCGACCCGGTGACGTTTCATCACCTCGAACAGGCTGAGGATGTGACGCACACCCGCGAGCGTCACGCCCTTCTCGCGAGTGAGGTTCTGGATGACCTGCACCTTGACGATGTCGCGTTGCGAGTAACGCCGGCGATTGGTGGCGGTGCGATGCGGCTCCAGCAACTGGGCGTCCTCGTAAAGCATCAAGGTGCGCGGATGCGTCTCCAGGATCTCCGCGGCCACGCTGATCGTGTACAGCGGCTTGTCCAGGTCGCCAAAAGACGGCTGGGTGGGACGCAAACCGAGGCGCTCTCTCATCAGTGGAGCGCCTTGAGGATCTGGATGATTGCGGGCCCGAGCAGCACGATCCACAGCACCGGAAAGATGCAACCGACCATCGGGAACACCATGCGCGATGACGCTTGCGCGGCTCGCTCCTGCGCGGTCTGGCGCTGGCGCCGGCGCATCTCGGCGGCCTGCACCCGCAGCAGGCGCGCGATCGGCACGCCCATCTGGTCCGACTGCACGATTGACTCGACGAGGTGGTGCAGGTCGGCCACGCCGCAGACCTCGGCCATGTGCTCGAGCGCGGCCATTCGCGGCCGGCCGAGGCGGATCTCGCGCAGGACCTTGCCGATCTCGTCGCCAAGCGCGTTGTGGAAGCGCTCGGTGATGCTCAGCAGGCCCTCGTCGAGGCTCATGCCGGACTCAACGACAAGAGTCAGCAGGTCGGTCGCTTCCGCGAGCGACCGCTGGATCTGCCGCTTGCGCGACGAGATCCTGAACTCGAGCCAGATGCTCGGGGCCATGTAGCCGGCCACCGCGAACAGTGCGCCGCCGATAGGCGCGGAAAGCAGAGCCGGCAGCGGCAGGGGCAGGATGAAGCCCAGCGTGAGACCGACCAGCGCCAGCAACGCCCCGAGCCCGTAACGCACCGATTGGAAGCCGGCCGGGGTGAGGCTGCCCGGATCGCCGGCGCGGCTCAGCTTTTCGCGCAGCTGGCTCGCGGCGAGGGCGGGCAGGCGATTGGCGATCGGCCGCATGAGGTCCTCGAATTGCTTGACCGCGGTCATGCGCTCCACCGGCCGCGCCCAGGTGCCGTTGGCGGGGACTCTGGCGGTCGCCCGGCTGAGATCCAGTGCCACGAAGAACGCGATCACGACCACGCCGCTGATCGAGCCCGCGATGATCGCAGTCAAAAGAATCGGCGACATCAGTCCTCCAGCTGCGTCATGCGCGTGATCAGGAGGTTGCCGATGAGGATCAGGAACCCAGCGATGCCTAGCAGCACGTAGCCGATGAAAGTGCTCGTCATCGGCGAGAAGTAGCCCGGCACGAACACATAAAGCCCGAGCGCCAGCAGGATCGGCAGGCCCGTGATGATCGTCGCCGACGCGCGCGACTGCGCCGTCAGCACCTGCATGTCGCGCTTGGTCTGCAGGCGGTCGCGAAGCGTGTCCGAGATGTTGTCCAGCACCTCGGCCAGGTTGCCGCCGACACGGACATGCAAAAGGATCGCTGTGACGATGAACTCCAGGTCCGGACTGTCGATGCGCAAAAGCAGGGAGCTCAGCGCGTCCTCGACCGAGGTGCCCAGCGCGATCTCGGTGGTCACGCGCTCGAACTCGGTCGACACCGGCGGCGGCGACTTGGCCGCCACCGTCTCGAGCGCCCGGTCGATGGCGTAGCCGGTCTTGAGCGAGTTGGACAGCAGCTGGAGCATGCCCGCCAGCTGTTCGTTGAACTGGTCGCGGCGGCGGCTCTGCAGGAAGCGGACGACCAGCGGCGGGAGGACGAAGCCGACCGCTGCCAGGATGAGCGGCCCGATCGAAATTCCGAATCGGAACAATCCGACGAGCGCTCCCAGCGCGACCGCGCCGATGCGGACCAGCAGGTATTCGGCGGGCGTGATGTTGAGGCCGGCGCGGCCGAGGTCTTCGGCAAGGGTCGGCTTGCCCTGCACCTTGCGCCGCTGGCTGAGCGTGTCGGCTGCCGGGCGGAGCAGGCGCTCGACGAGCTCGCGCGGGGTGGCGCGCGGCTGAGTGCGGTCCGGCCCGCCCTGGGCCGGGGCGCGTTCGTGGCGAATGCGATCCACGCTCCAGAAAAAGATGGCGATGGCCAGCGCGGCCGGCACCGCGATCACGACGGCGACGAGTGGGCTGCTCACCGGACGAAGAACACCAGGCCTAGAAAAGCGACGGAAAGGCGGCCTGGACCGTCTGCAGGGTCACCCCTTTCGCCGAGTCCACGCCTGGACACTTCGGGTCCGAAGTCTGGGAGCTCGACGGTTGATAGTCGTGGTAGGACTCGAGCTCGTATTTGAGCGCGGCATACGTGAGGAACCAGTCCAGGAACTCGGCCTGGCAGTACGTGACCACGACGGTCAGGCTGCTTGCGGTCGCCGTCGAAGCCTGGGCGCCCGCGGGCGCCATCGGCCCGACGCGAATGACGTGGATGTTGCTGAACACTGTCTTATCCGACACGCGGCCGTTCACGTTGACTGTAGCGATGATCGAGATGTAGTCGTCCGGCTGGATGTAGCCGCCAACGCCCTGTTGCTCGCTGGTCGGCAGCTGCAGGGCGACGTAACCCGAAGGTATCGGGAGGTATTCGGACTGCGCGCCAAGTGCGGCGCCGGGCTTGGCGATCAAGTTGGAAGTGATCGGCTCGCCTGATGCGATCGTTACCAAGGGGATCATGCCGCTCACGTCTTTCGTGTTGTGGAAGAAGAGCGACGCCGGGTAGCCGGTGACGGCGACGGTCTTTATGTCCACGGAACCGGCGTCGATGGGAACTCGCGGCGAGAGGTCTTTGGTGGCGATGACCACCGATTGGGTGGCCGTGAGCTGGCCGGCGCTGGCGTTGATGGCGACCAGGACGAACGCCGCGATGACCAGGATCGCCAGCAGGATTCCGAGCAGGGTGAAGGGGCGCCTGGAGGTCAGTCCAGAGACGTTAAGCCGGGCCAAAGCCGGACCATCATAGGCAAGATATCCGCGTGCCGCGCCGCCTAAGGACGGCTCTTCCGATCACTCGGGAGCGCCAGATCGGACAGTCCCTGGTCGAGTTTGCGCTCTCGTCAGTGGTGCTCTTGCTCCTGGTGGGAGGGCTGGTCGACATCGGGCGCTCGATCTACATCACCGAGGCCCTTTCGAACGCCGCCCGGGAGGGCGCCAGGCACGGCATCTGGTTCGACGCCGCCCACATCGGCACGCCCTATCTCGACGACTCCGAGATCAAGTCGGTGGTGGACCAGGAGCTCGCCGCCGCCTCGTTGCCGGCGTCGGTCCTCAAGAACCCAGGCACCACATGTCCGGGGGTGACCGACGGCAACACCTTCCATAACCCGCCTTACCCCAGCAGCGCGTACCCACCGACCGCGAACACGACCTGGCTTTACATCTGCTACGACAACACGCCTGGAGTGGACTTCGCCGCACCGCCGTCTGGACAGGGCAACCAGGACCTCAACGTGATCGTTCTGTATACGTACTCGCCCCTGACTCCGCTTGTTGGCGGACAGTTCGGTGTCTTCCACCTCGCCGAAAACGTGCACATGACGGTGCAGGGACCCTAGATGTTTCGAAACGGACAGAAATCACAGGCTTTGATCGAGTTCGCACTCGTGTCCCCGGTGCTGCTGCTGCTCGTTTTCGGGATCATCGACATCGGCCGCGCCGTCTTCTACTACGACACGCTCTCACACGCCGCGCGTGAGGGCGCCCGCGCCGCCGTGACCGCATCGAGCCCCCTGCCGACCAACGCCTCGGTGCTCGCGGTCGTGCAGCGGCAGATGATCGGCGCTCCCGTTTCCGAGCCGTGCCCGCAGGGTCCAGTGACCACCGACACGCCGCCGGCCAACACCGGCTGGCTCTATGTCACCGAGCCCAATCCGCCGGCCACGGTTGAATCCAACCCGCCTGACAACGCACCAGGCGGAGAGTTCGCGGCTGCCGCCACGGGTTCGTGCAGCGCTGTCAATCCCGCTTCCGGCAACTCGACCCTGCAGGTGACGCTGCGCTTCAACCTGGTGCTGATCACGCCGATCCTGTCGCAGATCACCACCGACCACATCATCCTCACGGCGGCGGCCATCTTCAGGACCGAGTACTGAATTCATGGCGTCGCAGAAGGGCCAGGCCATCGTCCTGGTGGCGTTGATGCTGGTGATCGTCGTGGGCATGGCGGCGCTGGCGATCGACGGATCGCGGGCCTACGCACTGCGTAGGGACCTGCAGGCGGCAGTCGATGCCGGTGCGCTCGCCGCCGGAGATAGTTACGAGCGCACAGCCAGCTTTACGACGGCGGAGGCGGCGGGCTCGCGTCTCTTCGGCATGAACCTAAGGCTCTACACGAGCCCGTCGTGCTCGCCGGGATACACGACGCCGGGCGCGTCGCCGGTGACGATCACCTGCACGTTCTCGGATGGCACGACGCTCACGCAGGTGGTGTCCAACCTGGGCCCGTCGGGGGCGTCGTTCTCCTTCGCGGGCAGTCGCAACCTGGACTTGCAGTTCGCGCGCATCCTCACCAACGGCAGCAGCGCATTCCAGGTGACGGCCTCCGGGGGCAGCAGCACCAGCAGTCTTCTGTTCCAGCCGACCCTCGCGGCCCTCAGCTCCGCGGGTTGCGGCGGCACGCCCGGCTCGGCCATCTCCGTCCCCAGCGGCGGGACCCTGACCGTGATCGGCGATGTGGTTTCGAACGGCGCGATCACCATCGGAGGGGCATCGGCCGTCGTCGCCGGCGACACCTATGCGCGCTGCCAGGCCTCGATCTCTGGTCTCACCAGCGCTTGTTACTCGAGCGGCGCCCCGCCGCCCTGCACTTCGCCCAACGTCCTCGGCACGATCAAGAGCGGCTTCACGTACTCGGATCCGAACTACTCGCCGCCGACGGTGGTCGGCGCATCGCAGGCCAGGCCCGGCACCGCAGTCAACCTCGTTCCCGGTACCTACGCCGTCGACCCGCTGTTTGGTGGTGGGAAGTGTTACTTCCTGGCGGGCGGGGTCTACCTGTGGCAGGGCGGCTACACCAACAACGGTGCTTTCGTGTCGAACGAGCTCAAGCCTCCTGACGAGGCTCATTTCGGCAACAACACGCAGCTGGCCCAGCACCAGTTCTGGGACACCGATGGTGTCAACTGCCACGGCTCGGCGCAGGTGACGGCGATCTCCGGACTGAACCAATTGGCGAATCAGACCTGGGCGGTGGAGCTGACGTCGACGAGGACCGCTGTCTACAACGGTGTCTCGTATACCCGCGAGAGCGCACCGTCGGTTTGCTACACGGTCCAGACCAACGGGACCACGCGAGTCATCCAGATCCGGGTCAGCAACGTGCCCGGCGCGACCGCATACAACATCTACGTCGCGCCGAGCGGCTCTTGCGCGGGGCCGTTCGGTTTCGCTGCCACGCTGCCTGTCATCGGCTCTGTGTCGAACGCCAGCACAGTGGGATGTCCCGTGTACAGCGGCCCCGGCTGTAGCCTCGGCAACGAAGGCATCGTGCTCGACCAGACGTACCTAGGGCCCCCGTTCAATCCGAATGCGCTGGCGGTACCCGACACGCTCGGCGCGTATCCGCCGGACCCGGAGGACGCGCCGCTCCGGAGCAACCTGCCCAACGAGAACGCCGATCGAGCAGCGCCGCCCCATGGTGACCGCGCCAACGAGAACCAGTGCGACGCGTTAGGCGGCGGCCCGGTGAGCTGCCCAGGAGGGGTTACGCCTGGCGCCGTCGAGTTCTATGTCCCGAGTGGCGGCTGCCTGAACGCCACATCAGGCGGCGACGACTTCTACTTCGGCGGCTATCAGTACAACTGGGTCGTCGTTTACGAGCCTGGGGCCGCCAACCCGCCGGCCAACACTTGCTCCAACACTTTCGCGGCGGCTTTCGATTCGGCCTTCATCGGCTACATCTACATGCCCTCGGCAGGCGTCACCATCTTCAAGGCTTCGACATTCCGCACGGACGAAGGCGGCGGCATGATGGCCAACACGATCGCTTTCAGCGGCCAGCTCCCGACGATCATCGGCTTGCCGCAGACGTTCGGACCCGTCCCGCCTGCGACCAGGCTCGTCAGTTGAAGTTCAATCCCCACGAAATCGGAGGCTACGCCGAGATTTCGTGGGGACCCCCATTAGACTGCGGAGTCTCCGAAGAAACGGGCTGAGTCTCTGGCATTGACTCGGCCGAAGCCAGGGCCGGCGCGGTTGCAGGCGCCTCCTGACCGTTGCCACCAGGCTCGACGAAGTCGGTCGAGGCCGCCCGTGTGGTGACCTCCGCCGGAGCATCCAGCCGCGTCCGGACGGAGACGGCCGAGCGCTTGTCGCCCGCATCCTCGAAGCGCTGAGCGGCCACGCCCCATGCGGATCGCGCCTCGTCGTGGCGACCGAGACCGGCCAGCGCGTCGCCGCGCAGTGCCAATGCCGCCGCGCGTTCTTTGATCTTGTCCGCGGGCAGCAGTTGCAGCTCGCTCTCGATCATTCGCAGCACCTCTTCATAGGCGGCGACGGCGAGCGCGTTCTTGGCGGCCTGGGCCAGGAAGGACGAGGTTCGCATCGCATCGGCAGAGGTGCCTGCCTGGTAGAGGTGATTGGCGATCTCGAATGCGTGCTCTTTCGCCGCTTTGCCGTAGACCCGCTCCAGCGTGTCGGCGACCGCGAGGTGATACGCCTGCAATCGCGGCAGTGCCATTCCCGCGAGCACGCGCTGCCGTACGAGGTCGTGTGAGAACCGGTAGCGGTCGGCTGCGCTCTTCGTCAGCAGGCGTGCCTTGCTGGCTTCCTCAAGCGCTTCCCGCAACTCGCCGCCCGACAGCTCACCGAATGCCTCGAGCAGCGTGAGGTCGAAGTCTCGGCCGAAAACAGCAGCCGCGATGAGCATGCGGTGCGCCGGTTCGCTGAGGCGCTCGAGTCGCCGGCCGATCAGGCCGCGCACGCTCTGCGCGAGCTCCAGGTCTTCTTCGGTGTAGTGGGCTTGCGACCGCGCGCGAACACCGCCGAGGATGCCTTCGGACTCGGCCATGTAGAGGTATGAGTGCTCGACGAAGAGCGGGTTCCCTTCGCTGGCCGCCTGGATACCCACCAGCTGCACCGGCGGCAGCGCTGTACCGGCGAGGTTGGTGACCATCTTCTCGACGTCGGCGTCGCTCAACCGTCCCAGTGCGATGCGCTGGGCGCGCCGGCGGCGCAGCAGCCTGGTCGCCACGCTGGTAAACGGCAGCGCCGGGTCGAGGTCGGTGTCCCAGTAGGTGCCGATCAGCACGATCTTGCTGCTGCCCAGGCGCTCGGCCAGGTCGCGGATCAAAAGCGCTGAGGCCTCGTCGGCCCATTGCAGGTTGTCGACAGCGACGAGCATGGGCTTACCGCCCTGGGCCACTACGAGGAGGTCGAATATCGCCTTGAACAGCTGGTCGCGCCGGCCCTGCGAGCCAGGCTCCGACCCCAGGGGCATCCCGCGCAGCTTCGAACGGAGCCCGGGAACGAGCTCCGCGAGCAACGCGCCGTTCACCGCGGCGAGGTCCTGGAGAGCCCGCTGCGGAGCGGCAGCGACCGCCCCGGCGAGAACTTCGCGGAACGGCTCGAACGGCGCCTCCTCCATCTCGGCGCAACGACCCGACAGCACGATCCAGCCCTTGCGCGCCGCCTCCGCCGATACCTCGTTCGCCAGACGCGAGGCGCCGATACCGGGAGCGCCCGCGAAGAGGATCACACCGCCGGTGCCCGTCGCGGCCCGATCGAGCACGAGCCGGATGTCGAGCTTCTCCTGCTCGCGGCCGACGAAACCGTCGCCGGCCGCG
>JACZCV010020271.1_pt1 | contig 15934 bp, 15 predicted proteins | sample 8641841 | NCBI WGS metagenome assembly JACZCV01 (sample SAMN15324606, study PRJNA640507) | soil metagenome | isolation source: monocropping sugarcane control | place: China: Luxin town, Laibin City, Guangxi Province | collected 2019-07-25 | depth 10cm m
AGGAGCTCGCGGCGGTCGGCGCCGAGCCGCCACTTGGCGAGGGGGAGCTCCAGCTCGGTGTCGTCGTGGTTGTCGGGCGACCCGTGGGTATGGCGTTGCAGCGATTCCAACTCGGTCGCGACGTGCACGAACGGCTCCCAGTCGGCGCCGAGGAAGAGCGCGTGGGCGCGCGCCGCGAGGTGGTGGAGCTTGTCCGGCGCGGACGTGGTGATCTGCGCGGCACGTTCGTAGAGTCGCGCCGCCTCGATCGGCATGCCGAGTCCAGTTAGGCGGGAGGCGGCACCCGTGAGCAGCTCGATCGCGCGGGTGTGTTCACCGGCGTACTGCCAGTGTTCGGCGCACTCGCCGGCCAACACGTCGGGAGCTTCGGCCGAGCGTTCACGCTCGAGGAGCTCGGCGGCGCGGCGGTGAAGGAGTTGCCGTGCCGGCGTGGACAAACGCTCGAGCGCGGCTTCGGCGGTGAGGCGGTGGCGGAGGACGATGCGATCGCCCTCGAGGCCGATCATGCCGGCGGTGCTCAGGGTGTCGAGGCCGTCGATCAGGCCTAACCGAGTGGCGCCCAACAATTCTTCCACGCGGCGAGTAGATGATGCCGGCCCCAGGACGGCGATGGCCTGGAGAATCCGGAGCGGAACCTCACTCAATCCGTCGAGTCGTTCGGCCGCAATGCGCTCGAGCGCCGCGGGTGCGCGAAAGGGCTCGGTGTCGCCCTCGGCGCGGACGGCGAGCTCGGTGAGCACGTAGGGATTGCCGCCGCCGCGCGCAACGCACCATTCGGCAAACGACTCGTTGCCTTCGCGGACCGAGCCGTTGAGGACGTGTCGGACGAGTGTACGACTGGCAGGATCGTCGAGCGGCTTGAGGCGGATGAGACGCGGGCGCACGTCGTCGGCACAATCGAACCGTTGGGCGAGGTCGCTCTGGCGAGCGGTGAGGATCACGAAGGCGCGGTGCTTGAGTGCCCAACGCGACAGCGCGCGGACGCACGTCCACGACGGGCGGTCCAGCCACTGTGCGTCCTCGATGATGAGGACGACGGGTTGTTCGTGCGATACCGCATCGAGGAGATCGATGAGGGCGACGCGGACGCGCGCGCATGTCTGCTCCATGTCAGCCACTTCGGGTCCGGCCGCGGGCTCGCTCGCCACGAGGACGGCGTCGAGCGTGCGCTTGGACCCTTCACCGACGGCGATGGCGCCGCGCATGGCTCGAACGCGTCGCACGACTTCGATGATACCGGCGAGCGGGCGCTCGACGTCGTGCGCCTGGCATTCGACGCGCACGACCTTGATGCCGTCGAGTTGGGCGGCGCACGCGACTTCCGTCGCGAATCGCGTTTTGCCGATGCCCTCTTCACCTGAGACCAGGCAGGTTTCACCGCGCGCGCTGAAGAGACCATGCAAGACGCGCTTCATGTCCTGCATTTCCTGATCGCGTCCGACCTGGGATGTGCGCTGCTGCTCGGGCGCGGCGCGGTAGGCTTCGGCGATGCGTCGTCGGAGGAGCGTGGCGGGCACGCGGATATCGCCGGCACCCGGTCCGAGCTCTCGCAAATACGAATCGAGAATCTCCAGCGCGCGCACTTTGCTGCCGTGGAACGCGGCGGCTTCGGCGAGCGCGAGTGTTGCTTCTTCGTTGAGTGGGTCGAGCAACAGACATCGCGTGGCGAGCCGTTCGACGGCTGGCCAATCGTTTCGCTCGCGCTGGGCGGCGATGGCGGCGACGAGCACGCGTCGCAGTCCGGATGTGACGACGTCGCGTTCGCGCTCGAGCCACTCGCTGAACGTCGGCGAGAAGCGCGGTGCGTAGCCGGGGAGAAACGGACCTTGCACGAGCTCCGCGACGCGATTGGGATCCGCGCTGCGGCCGGCGGCGAGCACCTCGCCGAAATCGGATTGTGCGGACCGCACGGGCAACGTGATGTGGCCGCGATCCGACCGGAGCGCAGCGCCGAGCGTGTTGAGGCGATAGAGGGTTTGTCGGAGCCGGTGGTTCGCGCGCTGGACGGTTGCGCGCGGCCAGAGCAACTCGATGATGCGGTGTCGCTCGATGGGCCGGCCGGCTTCCGACACGAACAGCAGCGCCGACGCGAACAGCGTCTCGCTGGCTTGCGTAAGGCGAGTGACGCCGACGGTGATGACGGCGTGTCCGAGTCCTACCAGGTGAATCATGTTGACGCGTCCTCGTGCCGTGTTTCGCGCCCGACCAAGGTACTAACGCCGAGCTCGTCACGCGAGCGTCATTCGTATTACAGTGTCATACGAATCGTTAGGCAGAGGGTGTTCAGTTAGCCCGTGCTGCCGATGCCGCCGTTGCGGTCGGTGGATCGCGTGACGACGCCGGTGGACCAATCGAGCGTGGCGTAGCGGTGCAGGATGATCTGCGCGATGCGCTCGCCGTGCTCGATGGTGATGCGTTGGGCGGAGACGTTGCGCACCATCACGAGCCATTCGTCGGGATAGTCGGCGTCGATGGTGCCGGGTGCGTTGGGCAGGATGAGGCCGCGGCGAAACGCGATCGAGCTGCGGAGTCGCACCTGTGCTTCGTAGCCGGCGGGGAGCCGTGCGCGGAATCCGAGCGGGATGAGGGCGACGTCGCCCGGCTCGAGGGTGAAGGTGCCATTTGCACTCGTCGGCAGCATTGCTTCGGCGCCATCGCGCCACGTGCGGACGGTGCGGGCTTGGAGATGTGCACGGACATCGTAGCCGGCGGCAGCTGCGGTGGCGCGCGAGGGAGCAATCACTCCGTCGAAGAGTGGCTCGAAGACGATGCTGGGTGCGGAGATCGTGGTGTCCATGACGCTCATTGATTGTGTGCTTGGCCGTGGCCGGCACTGACTGTAGGTTTGGCTCGTGACCGTCACGCCGCCCACCGGCGCCGGCCCGCGTCCCGGGAAGGGAGGGGCGCCGGCGTCACCGGCCGCCGCGCCCGAATCGGGCGTCTCGCCTTTGGCTCCGGGCGCATCCTCGCCGCACAGCGTGACGGCGAAACTTCCGTCACACATCGAGGGCTGGCAACTACCCGCGGGTTGGTCGTGGGGGGCCGAGGGCGTGCTCGGGGAGTTCCGTCACTATCAAGAAGTGGTCGATGCACTCGGCCGCTCGCTGTCGTTGGTGACAGTTCCGGATCCGACGCATGCCGTGTGGCTGGGCGCCGAGGCGCGTGCGCTGGCGCATCGGGCGCACGCGTCGATACCGACGGCGTACGATTGGTGGCCGGGCGGTGCGCAGAGCCGGCGCGGGCCGGCGTACGTGCGGCGGTGGATTTCCGGTGAGAGTGTGGCGGGCCGGATCCGTCGAGTGGGACCGGACGATCTCAGCACGTCGTTGCAGTTGCTGCGGTCCACCGGACAGGCGCTCGCGTATCTGCATACGACGGGTACGGCGCACGGCGCCGTGTGCGGCGAGTCGATCTGGCTGACTCCAACTGGTCAGCTGTGGCTGCTCGCGTGGGAGTGGGTGCTGCCCCGCACGTTGATACCGGCGGGATTGACGCCGTTTCCGGGGCGGCTTCCGCGTGCGCCGGAGTGGCCGGAGGGCGAATGGCTGCCGACGCCGGAAAGCGACCAATGGCAGTTGGCGGCGACTGCATTCGCGTCGCTCACCGGCGAGTATCCGCCGTTCAATGTGCCGCCGCTTCCACTGGTGCGGCCGGATTGTCCGCAGGCCGTGGCGCGCGTGCTCAACCGCGCGTTGGAGCGCGACCCTGAGCATCGGTATCACTCGGTTGCGGCCATGCTGCGCGAGCTCGACCGCGCGGTGGGCGGTGGTGGGCGGTCTTCCGTGTACATCAGCGGCTCGATGCCCGCGATCCGTCCGTTAGGCGACGCGGAGGAAGAGCGGCTGCGGTGGGCGACGGGCGAGGACTACGAAGTGATCGCGCGGCTGGGCTCCGGAACGTTCGGCTCGGTGTGGCGGGTGCGCGACCTGACGCTCGAGCGCGAAGTGGCGCTCAAGATGTTGCATCCGCAGGTGGCGAACGACGAGATCGCGGTGCGCCGGTTCCGTCGCGAGGCGCAGCTGGCGGCGCAGTTGGCGCATCCGGCGATCGTGCCGATCTACGACTGGGACAGCAACGGCGGCGTGTCGTGGTACACGATGGAGCTGGCCGAGAACGGGTCACTCACGGATCTGGTGAAACGCTCGGGGCCGCGGTCGGTGGAGCAGATCGCGTCGCACGTCGACCAGGTATTGGACGGGCTCGCGGCGGCGCACGCGATCGGGATCGTGCACCGCGATCTCAAGCCCGAGAACATTCTGATCGACCGGCATCGGCGCTGGCGGATCGCGGACTTCGGCGTGGCCAAGATTTCGGGCGAGGAGCTGCTGAGCGGCACGACGGGGACGCCGGAGTTCGCGGCGCCGGAGCAATTGTTAGGCGAAGCGCAGGGGGCGGCGGTGGACTGCTTCGGGCTGGCGGCGATCGTCACGTACCTTCTGTCGGGCGCGCCGCCCTTCGGGACCGGCGACGGGCGTGCGATCCTCGGCCGCGAGCTGTCGGGCGACGTGGATCTGACCGCGTATCCCGAGGCGGTGGCCGAGTGGTTGGAGCGCGGGTTGGCGCCGGTGGCGGAGCAGCGTTTCGGGGATGCCGCCGAGATGCGCGACGCGTGGCGGGTGGCGGTGGACCGGACGTTGGCGCCGGAGTCGCGGCCGCCGTGGTGGCGCCGCTGGTGGGCCGGCGAGACCGACGCCGACGCCGACGACGACTAACTCGGTTAGGCTCGGCGCCGCCTAACGTTCATCGAGCCGGATGAGGCGTTCGGGCGTCATGCCTTCGGCCTCGCCCTGGAAGTTCATCACGATGCGGTGGCGGAGCACGACGTGGGCGACCGAGCGGACGTCGTCGAGGTCGGGCACCGCACGTCCATCCATGGCGGCGCGCGCCTTCGCGCCTAACACCAGGTACTGCGAGGCCCGCGGGCCGGCGCCCCAGCTCACGTACTTCCGGACGTCGGGCGACGCTTCTTTCGCGTCGGGGCGCGTGGAACGCGCGAGGCCGACGGCATAGCGTACGATTGTGGGCGGCGCAGGCAGTCGTCGCACGAGGTGCTGCAGTGCGATGAGCCGCGCAGCGTCGAGCACGGGGGTGATCGTCGCTTCGGTGTCGCTCGTGGTGGTCGCGACGACGTGTTCTTCCTCGTCGGCCGTTGGGTAGCCGACGCGGAGCTCGAACATGAAGCGGTCGAGTTGCGCTTCGGGCAGCGGATACGTGCCTTCCTGCTCGATCGGGTTCTGCGTGGCCAGCACGAAGAACGGCTCGGGGAGCGGGTGCGTGCGTCCCGCGGCGGTCACGGCGTGCTCCTGCATGGCTTGGAGCAGGGCGGCCTGCGTTTTCGGAGGTGCGCGGTTGATCTCGTCGGCCAGCACGGCGTTCGCGAACACGGGGCCTTTCACGTACTTGAATACGCGCCGACCGGTCGCGTGGTCTTCCTCGAGCAGCTCGGTGCCGGTGATGTCACTCGGCATCAAGTCCGGGGTGAACTGGATGCGAGAGAACGAGAGGTCGAGCGCGTCGGCGAGAGTCCTAACGAGGAGGGTCTTGGCGAGCCCCGGGACGCCGACGAGCAAGGCGTGGCCGCCGCTGAGCAGGGCGGCGACCAGATTCTCGACGACCTCTTTCTGGCCGATGATGCGCCGGCCGATCTGATCGACGAGTGACTTGCGCGCGTTGGCCAGCTCGGTGAGGAGCTGGACGTCGCGCGTGTCATCGTGTGTGGAAGATCGAGCCGGTGTCGCCAAACGCCCTCCGATTTCGCCGCGGGTTTGTGCGAAAGGTAGCGGCGGGGCCGGGGGGCGTTAAGGGTACTACGAGTGTTCGACTAGTGCAGCGTGAAGTCGGCGCGCTGCTGCATGGGGTGGTTGTTGCTCTCGAGGCGCGCGACTGCTGTAAAGTCACCGGTGCGCGTGCCGGGATTCCACGTCTCCTCGTAAGTCACGGTCTCGTTGGCGCCGAGTAGCGTGTTGCGCACTGCTTGCGTGAACATGCGGCCTTCACTCCAGCGCCAGACTTCGTGGCCGGTGGAGTCGAGGATGACGACGTCGTGGGTTTTGCCCGAGGGGAAATCGATTTCGACGGCGTGATCGGCTTCGTTCGTGACGCGCAGGCTGACTTTGACGGTGTGGTCGACGGTGACTTGCGCGGCAGCGGTGAGGGGGAGGGCAGCGGTGGGCGCGACCTTTTTGGGGACGGTATCCGATCGATGCTCGTTCGTCGTGCTGGCGGCGGACTCGTTGTGTTTGGCGTGGGGACTCCAGGCCACGAACACGGCGCCGGCGCAGAGTAACCAGATGACGAAGCGGGAGCTCATGAGATGGTGACCGGCCGAATTTCGGGGCGGTCGCAGCTGGCAAAAGGAGACTGGGTAATTGGAGGCGAAGTTATCAACACCGGGACGAGCAGTCAAGGGTGGGGTAACGCGTAAGTTATGTTGATACCGAAACTTGGCGATTAGACGGTTATTATGTCCGGTGGGTAAGAGCGAGGTCTTCTTTAGCTTGCGAAAAATTTCACAAGCTCCTACATTTCCGCGCGCATGAGAGATCCAGAGCGGCGACCGGGTGCGCCCGCTACTGGGCGCGGGGAGCGCGGGTCATCGACGCGTGGGCCGTCTCCGATGGTGTTTGCGGGGTCGGGCATCCAGCTGGTTGTGTCGATTCTTCTGTTCGTGTATGTGGGGCGCTGGCTCGATGGCAAGCTGGGTACGTCGCCGTGGTTGTTGGTGTTAGGAGCCTTTGTCGGCGCGTTCGCCGGATTCTATTCGATGTATCGCGCGCTCATGGCATCGACAAAACAGAAGGACGGAAAGGACTCGACTGACGAGGGGCGTCGAGGCGGAGGGGTGCGGTGAAGCGGGTGATGCGTTTCGTCGCCGCTTGTGCGGTCTTGATCGTCCTTGCTGCGTTCTTGCTCGGTCTCTTGTTCCGACTTCCTGGCGACGCGCATGCGATTCGTGTGAGTGCGGCGATCGCCTTCGCGGTGCAGGTTTTTGCATTCGCGGTGGTGCTGGTGGTTGCGGGCGCCGGCACGAACGTGTTTCCGGCGTGGGGATTGGGGATGCTGCTCAGGCTTGCGGCGTTGGCGGTGATGGGATTCTGGCTCGTGAGGATGCTGGGTCTGCGCGCGGAGCCGGCGCTGATCAGTTTGGCGAGGTTTTTCTTCGTGACGAGACTGGTCGAACCACTGCTGCTCAAACGATGACTTTACGTTCGCTCGTTCTTGCCCTCGCGTGTGTGGCGACGCCGGTCGTGGTCCAGGCGCAGGCTCCGCCTAACGAGATGCCGGCGCCACAGGTGGAGGTGGGTCCCCGGGGCGACCGCCTGACGGGGCCGCAGGGCGGATCGGTGGACATCATCATGCCGCACATCACCGACTCGCATTCGATCGAGCTCCCGTACTGGGGCGAGATCGAGCTTCCGCGGTGGCAGCCCGTGCGCATCGGATCGGTCGAGATCGACCTGTCACCGACCAAGCACGTCGTGATGCTCCTTGTGGCGGCGGTGCTCTGCATCGCGGTGCTCGTTCCGGCGGCGATCGCGCACGAGCGGCACCACACCGCGCGCGGGTCGCCGAGGGGGTTCGCGACCGGCATCGAGGCGATGGTCCTGTACATCCGCAACGAGGTCATCCTGCCTAACGTCGGGCCGCACGGCAACGCGTTCGTGCCGTTCGGGCTGACGCTCTTCTTTTTCATTCTGTTCGCGAATCTGCTGGGCCTCGTACCGTACGGCTCGACGGCCACCGGCAACATCTCCGTGACGGGGATGCTCGCGATCACCACCTTCGTGGTGGTCGAGGTGACCGGTGTCAAAACACAGGGTTGGCGATATCTGCGCACGATTTTCTACGTGCCGCCCAAGGAGATTCCGCTCTGGGTGAAGATCTTCATGGTGCCGATCATGACCATCGTGGAGATCATCGGCAAATTCACCAAACCGTTCGCCTTGGCGATTCGCTTGTTCGCCAACATGACCGCCGGTCACGTGGTGTTGTTGGCGTTGATCAGTCTGGCTTTCACGTTCCACAGCTATTTCGTCGGATTTGCCGCGGCGGTGATGGGAGTGGGAAGCAGCCTGTTGGAGATTTTCGTCGCGTTCTTGCAGGCCTACATCTTCACGATTCTGTCGTGCGTGTTCATTGGGCTGATCCGGTCCGAAGCGCACTAGAGACGGGAAGAGAGATACCGACAGACCAGTTCGTAGGCGGTTGTACTCCTGCAGCAGGTGCTCCGACTGCAGGTGCGTACCCGGTCGAACGACTCGGGGAAGCTCGTTGGGGCCCGGGCCTCGGTGACGAGCGGCGGCGGTGCAGTTAGGCCGGTGCGGAGCGACGGTCAGTCAACGGAACGGAGTTCAACGACAATGCACATGTTCGCACTCTTGCAGGCGGCTGGCTCGTTCACGCGCGAGTACGCAGGCGCGTGGGCAATGTTAGGCGCGGGGGTCGGCGCGGGACTGGCGACGATCGGTGCCGGTATCGGCATCGGGCGCATCGGCGGTCAGGTGGCCGATGGCATCGCGCGTCAGCCGGAGGCGTCTGGCTCGATTCAGACGGCGGGCTTGATTCTCGCCGCGCTCATCGAGGGCGTCGCGCTGTTCGCGGTCGTCGTCGCGTTCGTCATTCAGAACAAGTTCGCGTTCTAGTATTCGACCGGCGTCGGGGGCCCGGGCTTCCGACGCGGGTTTCACTTCTCGGGGATCGTTCTCATGCGTACGTCGTTCGTGGCCAGTCTGCTTATGTTAGGCAATGCGCTCCCGCTCGCGGCGCAGGGTCAGGCCCCGGAGCCGCCGAAGTTGCTCACGGCGAACGGCGGCCTGATGTTCTGGACGATCGTCATCTTCCTGGGCGTGATGTTCGTGCTGACGAAGTTCGCGTTCAAGCCGATCACGCGCGCGGTCGAGGCACGCGAGCAGGCGCTCGAGGATGCCATCGAGGGTGCCAAGCGCGACCGTGATGAAGCGGCGAAGCTGCTCGAGGAGCACAAGAAGCTCGTGGCGCAGGCGCATACGGATGCCCAACGCTTCGTCGTCGAGGGTCGCGCGGCCGGCGAGAAGGTGCGCACCGAGATTCTCGAGCAGGCGCACCGCGAGCAGCAGCAAGTGCTCGATCGTGCGCGACAGGAAATCGAGTCGGAGCGCCAGCTGGCAATGGTCGAGCTGCGTCGTGACACCGTGAACCTCGCGGTGCGCGGCGCGAGCAAGGTGATCGAGAAGAACCTCGACGACGAGACGAATCGCAAAGTGGTCGAGTCGTTCCTGGCGTCGCTGGAACCGGCGGGCAATCGCTAATGCAAGAACCGACGATCGCGCGCAATTACGCGGAGACGCTCGTCGAGCTCGCGCGCCGCGCGTCCGATCTCGATGGATGGGGCGGCTTGATCGACGAAGTGGCCGGCGCCATCCAAGCGGACATCCGCCTGGCGCGATTCCTCGAGTCCCCGCGCGTGAGCGCGGAACGCAAGAACGAGATCGTTGCCGCGGCGTTCGCCGATCGGCTGCCGCGTCCGTTCGTGCGCTTTCTCCAAGCGGTGATCACCCATCGCCGGCAGCATCTCATTCCCGACATCGCGGTCGAATACCATGCGATCGTCGACGAGATTCAGAATCGCGTGCACGCATCGGTGACCGTGGCGCGCGAGCCCGATCAGGCGCTCGGCCGCGACGTGACCGCGCGGTTGTCGCGCGTGCTGGGCAAGACGGTGGTGCCCCACTTCGTCGTACGCCCCGATATCCTCGGCGGGACGATCGTCCGGGTCGGCGATACGATCATGGATGGTTCGGTGCGGCGCCGACTCAGCATGCTGCGTTCGCGGATGCTCGGCACGATTCGCTGAGATGCTGGACCGCGCGGCGACTCTGCCGCGTGGGATGGCCCAACCGCGCTTGCGCGGCACATGCAGTGCTCTAGAATCCTGAGACTCCACCACAGGCGAGCCAGCGCATGTCCGGACCGGCAGCGGTGACCATGGTCCCCAAACCGTGGGGACACGAAATCATCTGGGCGCGAACCGACCAATACGTCGGGAAGATTCTGCACATCAAAGCGGGCCACGCGCTCTCGGTCCAGTATCACAACGTGAAAGACGAGACGGTGTACTTGCTGTCGGGCAAGCTCATCTACTGGGTGAAGCTCGGCGACGGCGAGCTCGAGGACATGCACCTCGAGTCCGGGCAGGCGTTCCGCATCACACCGGGTACGATCCACTACATGGAAGCGGTCACCGATTGCGATGTGTTGGAAGCATCGACGCCGCATCTCGATGACGTCGTGCGACTCAAGGACCGGTACGGACGGGAGGGGACGAGCGCGCCATGAAGGTCATAATTCCGCTCGCGGGCAAGGGGACGCGGCTCAGGCCACATACGCACGTCACGCCGAAGCCGATGCTGCGCGTGGCGGGGAAGCCGGTGATGGCATACATCCTGGATGATCTGGAGCGGTTAGGCGGAGTCGAGCAGATCATCTACATCACGGGGCATCTCAAGGAAAAGGTCGAAGCGTTCGTCAAGAACGAATACGACTTTCCCTCGGTGTTCATCGAGCAAGAGGTGCAGAACGGCACGGCGAGCGCGATCGAGCTGGCGCGGCCGCACGTCGATCAACCGATTCTGATCATCTTCGTGGACACGATCTTCGACGCCGATCTGTCGGTGATCAAGACGACGGATGCGGACGGCATCATTTGGGTGAAGGAGGTCGAGGACTATCAGCGCTTCGGCGTCGTGGTGACTAACGAGGCGGGGCATATGACCCGCATCGTGGAGAAACCGCGCGAGCCGATCTCGCGCCGCGCGAACATCGGGCTCTACTACATGCGCGACTGGAAGCTGCTCTACGAGGGCATCGACCACGTGATGCGGCAGCCGCCGGTGAACGGCGAGTACTATCTCACCGATGCATTCCAGTACATGATCGACCACGGTGCGCGCATCACGGTGATCGACGTCGAAGGCTGGTACGACGCGGGGAAGCTGGACACGCTGCTCGAGACGAACAAGGCGATGCTCGAGCGCGGACGGGCGCGGCGGCCGGCGTCGGCGCCGGGCGTGCGCATCTTCGATCCGGTGTACGTCGAGGATGGCGTGGTGCTCGAACATTCGACGATCGGGCCGAACGTATCGATCGGAGCTGGGACGCGCATCATCAACTCGACCATCCGGGACACGGTGATCGGCTGCAAGAGCCGCGTCGAGCAGTCGCTGCTGCACGACTCGATGTTGGGCGACGAAGTGGTGGTCGAGGGCATTCGCGCCGGCGCGCTCACGTTAGGCAACCACAGCGAGGTCCGGCTCGACCGCGACTGACGGCGCGTCGTCGGGCCGACGTCAGGCGACGGGGAGCGCGGCGAGCGGGCCCGTGGCGAGGCCGGCGGCGCCGATGATGATCGCGAGCGCGCGCGCGAGGCCCGTGTGGCCATCGGTGTTGTCGAACCATTCGGCAGGCGTGTGGGCGTCGCCGCCGCGGCCGCCGGCACCGATCGCGATGGCGGGAATCCCGCGGCTGATCGGCACGTTGGCGTCGGTGGACGCGGTCGCGAGCTCCGGCTCGCGGCCGATGAGCCGCGTGGTGTCGACGGCGAACGCCACGAGCGGGTGCGCGGTGTCGGTGTCGCCGCCGGGACGCATGCCGATGCGCGTGATCGATTCGGTGAGCGGCGGCGTGCCGCGCGCGCGGCGACCGTTCTCCTCGTCGGATGCAGCGCGCGCGGCCGCGTGGATCTCACGCTCGTAGCGATCGAGCACCGCGACCGACGTCGAGCGCAGGTCGACCTCGAGCCAGCCTTCTTCGGGGATCGCGTTGACGGCGATGCCGCCGCCGATGCGTCCCACGGAAAGCGTCGTGCGCGGCGCGGCGGGGCGCGGCAGCCGCGCAAGCTTGGCCGCGACGAGCGCCGCCGCGTGCACTGCGTTAGGCACGCCGAACGCCGTCCAACTGTGGCCGCCCGGGCCGCGAAACATGATCCGGAAACGCCGGGAGCCGAGTGCGCGGTGGACGATGCGTTCATCGCCCGCGCCATCGAGGGCGATGGCGGCGCGTGCGTCGCCGGCCGTGTGGTCGAACAGATGCTTGGCGCCGCGCAGGTCGCCGGTGCCTTCCTCACCGACCGTCGCGACGAAGTCGATGGGCGCGTGCGTGCGGACGCGCGTTCCGTCGATCACATCGGCCAGCGCGAGCATCGCGGCGAGTCCGCGGCCGTTGTCGCCGATGCCGGGGCCCACGAGACGCGGGCCCGAGCGGCGCACGCTCACCGGCGTGCCGATCGGAAAGACCGTGTCGAGATGCGCGCAGATGACGACAGGTGCGACATCCGCTGCACCGTCGCGACGGGCGATGACGTTGTCGGCGCCATCGATTCGCACGTTGCTCAACCCTAACGAGCGGAATCGCTCGGCCACCCATGCGCCGCGGCGTCGTTCATCGCCCGTCGGTGCCTCGATCTCGGAGACCGCGATCTGCGACGCGACGATGTCGGTGTCGCGCGCTCGAAGCGTAGCGCGTGCGTGCGCAACGGGCGCGGATGACCAGAGATCGAAGACGGGCGACTGGCGCGTCATGCCTTCAATTGATCTCGGGATCGGGGATACGCAAGGGTATATTGTAAGCAGCCGCTGACCTCTTGGATGGAGACCTTCACCGGTGACCATGGACGAACGCGAGCTGATCCACGACTGGAATTCGGTCGACACGGCATTCGATTGGCGGTCGTGCCGCGTCGAGCTGGACGACGAAACGCTGCGCGACGGACTCCAGTGTCCGTCGGTCACCGATCCATCGATCGAAGACAAACGCGCGCTGCTGCATTTGATGGTGGACCTTGGGATTCATGCGGTGGATCTCGGGCTGCCCGGTGCGGGACCGCGTGCGCGTGCGGATACGCTGGCGTTGGCGCGCGAGGTGGTGAGCGCGCGGCTTCCGTTGTCGACCAATTGCGCGGCGCGCACGGTGCTGAGCGACGTCGAGCCCGTGGTCGAGATCGCGCAGGCCACCGGGCTTCCGATCGAAACGGCAACGTTCATCGGGTCATCGCCCATTCGGCAATACGCCGAGGATTGGACGTTGGACCGCATGCTGCGCGCGAGCGAGGATGCGGTGACGTTTGCGGTGCGCGAAGGGTTGCCGGTGATGTTCGTGACGGAGGATACGACGCGCGCGGCGCCGGATACGCTCCGGGCGCTGTACGGCAACGCGATCCGCTGGGGCGCGCGGCGTTTGTGTCTGGCGGACACCGTTGGGCACGTGACGCCGGATGGCGTGCGGTCGCTTGTGCGGTTCGTGCGCGAGGAGATCATCGCGCCGAGCGGCGAGGAGGTGCTGCTCGACTGGCACGGGCACCGCGACCGCGGGCTCGGCCTGGCGAATTGTCTGGCGGCGATCGAGTCGGGCGCGGATCGCGTACACGCCACTGCGTTAGGCATAGGCGAGCGCGTCGGCAACACCGAGATGGATCTGTTGCTGATCAATCTCCGTTTGCTGGGTGCGCACCGGCACGATCTGAGCCGGCTGCCCGACTATTCGCGGTTGGCGTCGCGCGCCTGCGGCGTTCCCATTCCGCCCAGCTATCCAGTGCTAGGCGACGACGCGTTCCGGACGGGAACGGGCGTGCACGCGGCGGCCATCATCAAGGCACGACGGAAAGGGCACGCGTGGTTGGCAGACCGCATCTATTCGGGCGTGCCGGCTGGTGATTTCGGCCTCGCCCAACGGATCGAAATCTCGCACGTGTCGGGATTGTCGAACGTGAAGTACTGGCTGGAGGAGCACGGCCACGACGCGAGCGATCAGGGGCTGTGCCAGCACGTGTTCGATGCGGCCAAGCGGGTGAGCCGCGTGTTGAGCGACGACGAGATCGAGACGCTGGTCGCCGCGTATCGGAGCCAGCCGGCGCGGGCGTGACGGCGCCGCTCGCGCAGGTTTTCGAGGGATATCTCGACCTTCGATACCGGATCGATCCCGTCGAGGGGACGCGCGCGGGACGGCGCGAGCTCGACGGCATGTACGGTGCGTTCGATGCCGTGTCGGTGCGCGCGCACATCGCTGCCTTACGGAGCTATACCGGCGCGCTCGAGGAAGCGTCGGCGGACGCGCTGGACGACGAGATCGATCAAACGGCCGTGCTGCACGATGCGCGGCAGCTGCAGTCGTGGCTCGAGCGCGAGCGTCCGTTCGCACACGATCCGACGTATCACCTGCGGCATGCGCTGGACGGGTTGTATCGGCTGGCGGCCGACGACGTCGATGCGCGCGAGCGGGCGGTGGCGCTGGTGTCGCGGCTGCGTGCGCTGCCGGAGTTCCTGAGCGCGGCCGCCGACGCACTCGTGCAGCCGGAGCGCCCATTGTTAGGCACGGCGGCGGCGATGCTTCCGGGCGGGCTCGCGCTGCTCCGCGAGGAAGTGCGGGAGGCGCTCGGTCCGTTGGGCGCGGATCCCGACGTGGCATCGGCGCACGAGGCGGCGGTGGAGTCGCTCGAGCGGTTCGGCGATGCGCTTGCGATGATGGACGAACGCGCGCGCGACGGTGTGGGCATCGGCCGCGAGTTGTTCGAGCGACGATTGCACACCGCGCACATGGTCCAGGACGGCGCGGACCAACTACTGCGTTGGGCGGAGCGCGCGTACGAGGACGCTCGGCGCGGCGTCGAGGCGGCGGCCGCAGCCATCTCACCGGATACGCCGGGGCGCGAAGTCGTCGAGCGCGGGAGCGGGGACGCGCCGCCGAACGCGTCGCTCTTCGGCGCGGATGCGGACGCGATGGATGGGGCGCGCCGATTTGCGGCGCAGCACAGCCTGGTGCACGTGGTGTCGCCGCCGGTTCGAGTGCGCGCGACGCCGTCGTACATGCGGCCGCTGGTGCCGTTCACCGCGTACGACGGACCGGGCGCATTCGTGCAATCGCAAGCGGGCACGTTGTACGTCACGATGCCGCACTCGACCGCGGTATCGGGGCACCGGCGATCGGACATCGCGAGCGCGGTCGTGCACGAGGCCGTTCCGGGGCACCATCAGCATACGGTGACGGCGCATGCATCAGATCGCGTGGTGCGTCGCGTGTTGTGGAGCGATGCGGCGCGCGAGGGGTGGGCGTATTACTGCGAGGCGATGATGGCGGAGGCGGGGTTTTTCGCGACGCCGGCCGCACGGCTGCTCCACGCACGCGATGTCCTATGGCGGACGCTTCGCGCGATCATCGATGTGGCGATTCACACCAAGACGCTGCACCTCTGGGCGGCGGAGCGCCGACTGCGCGACGAGCTCGGCATGGACGAGGCCGCGGCGAGGGCGGAGGCGATGCGCGTGGCATCGCATCCGACGCTCATGTCGTGCTTCGTCGTTGGGCGGCGCGAGATCGAGCGGCTGCGCGACGATGCGCGCACCGCGTGGGGCAGCGATGGCGGGTTTTCGCTGTCGCGATTTCACGGCGAGCTGCTGCGATACGGCGGCTATCCGACGGCGTTGGCCCGATGGGGAATGGGGCTCGCGTAGCTGGACGGCGCGAGCGGGTGCCAACCGAGCACCCGGTACTTCAGCGAGGAGAATAGAAATGCGTGGAACGTGGCGCGGCCTTTCGTTAGGCAGCAGCATCGCGGCGGGCGTGGTGATGGTGGCGGCGTGTTCGGGAGGCGAGAAGAAGCCGGCCGCGGGGGCGGAATCGACGGCGGCGGCGCCCGCGCCGGCGGCGGCGAGTGGGCCATCGGTTCTCGTGTACGTGTCAGACGAGCGCGGCAACAAGGTCACGGTGATCGACGCCGCGAAGGATTCCGTCGTGAAAACGATCGATGCCGGCCAGCGGCCGCGCGGCGTCCGCCTAACGCCGGACGGCAAGACGCTGGTCGTGGCGGTGGGCGGGTCGCCGATCGGCGGGCCGGGTGTCGATGAATCGAAGCTGCCGCCGCCGGACCGGTCCAAGGGCGGCATCGCACTGGTCGACCTGTCGACCG
>JACZCV010174120.1_pt1 | contig 15775 bp, 9 predicted proteins | sample 8641841 | NCBI WGS metagenome assembly JACZCV01 (sample SAMN15324606, study PRJNA640507) | soil metagenome | isolation source: monocropping sugarcane control | place: China: Luxin town, Laibin City, Guangxi Province | collected 2019-07-25 | depth 10cm m
ACAGCGAAAGTTTATAAGAACCTCGTTGGTGGCAAGTGGGGCGAATCGCGCTCCAGTAGAACCTTCGAAAACCAAAATCCCGCAAACACGAAAGATGTCGTCGGTATCTTCCCGCGCTCGAACGAGGACGACGTAAACGACGCGGTAGAAGCTGCAAAGAAAGCCTTCGAGCGTTGGCGGTTAACGCCTGCGCCGCGTCGAGGCGAGATCATTTACCGCTGCGCGCAGATTCTCCAGGAACGAAAAGAGGACTACGCGCGCGACATGACGCGCGAGATGGGCAAGATCCTGAAGGAGACCCGCGGCGACGTTCAAGAGGCCATCGATACCGCTTTCTACATGGCTGGCGAAGGACGTCGTCTCGACGGCCACACAGTTCCTTCAGAACTTTCCAACAAGTTCGCAGTGGCAATGCGCGTTCCGCTCGGCGTGGTCGGAATGATCACGCCGTGGAATTTCCCGATGGCGATTCCATCCTGGAAGATTTTTCCTGCGATCGTCTGCGGCAATACTTGCGTCATCAAGCCTGCTGAAGATACACCGCTCTCGACCGTGAACCTTGTGCGCGCGCTCATGGACGCAGGCTTGCCTCCGGGAGTAGTGAACATCGTTCATGGATTCGGTCCTGAAGCCGGAGCTCCAATGGTGGATCATCACGATGTTCGCGCCATTTCCTTCACTGGATCGAGCGAAGTAGGACGTCTTGTCGGTGAAGTTGCTGCTCGGAGCTTCAAGCCATGCTCGCTGGAGATGGGAGGCAAAAACGCCATTATTGTTTTGAACGACGCGAATGTCGATCTCGCCATTGACGGCGCACTTTGGGGCGGGTTCGGCACTGCCGGGCAACGCTGCACTGCGGCTAGTCGCGTGATCGTGCAGAAGGATGTGTATAACCAGTTCGCCGACAAGTTCGTTGCGCGTGCGAGAGCGCTCAAAGTCGGACCCGGCATCGACGAACAGAACGATATGGGTCCTCAGATCAATCAGCAGCAGATCGAGACTACGCGAAAGTACGTTGACATCGGAAAAGGTGAAGGCGCAAAGCTCCTGGCTGGAGGCGATCGACTCACCTCAAGCGGACTGAACGACGGCTACTTCTTCGAACCCACTATCTTCGGAGATGCACATGGAAAAATGCGTATCGCACAGGAAGAAATTTTCGGCCCGGTTGTCTCCATGATTCCCGCGGACAGTCTCGAAAATGCGCTCGAAATTTCGAATAGCGTGGCGTACGGACTTTCGTCCGCCGTTTACACCCGCGATGTAAACCGCGCATTCAAAGCAATGCGTGATCTTCAGACCGGCATAACGTACATCAATGCTCCCACTATAGGAGCGGAAGTTCATCTGCCATTCGGTGGGACAAAGGCTACAGGCAATGGCCATCGGGAAGGCGGCATTGGGGCGATTGACTTTTACACGCAGTGGAAAGCGATTTATGTGGATTACTCCGATCGACTGCAGCGTGCGCAGATCGACACCGGAGAATGAAAAAAACGCGTTTCAAGTTTCTAGTTTCGGGTTTCGGCAAAGCGCCCGGCGAGCGCCCCCTTATGTGCGCGGAAGCGTAGGTAGGTCTGGCTTCGCCGAAACTCGAAACCTGAAAGTCGAAACGCTTTTCCAGAATGTTTGAGGCGAACACATGATTATTGGCGTGCCAAAAGAAGTTAAAGATCACGAGGCGAGAGTAGGGATAGTTCCCTCTGGCGTAAAGGCGCTAATTGAATCGCGGCATCAAGTGCTGGTTGAGACCAAAGCGGGTGAACTCTCCTCAATGCCCGATAGCGAATACCGGCAAGCCGGAGCAGAGATCGTCAGCTCAGCAGCAGAGGTTTGGAAGCGCGCTGACATGATCGTCAAGGTTAAGGAGCCGATCGAAAAGGAAATCCCTTTTTTTCGTGAAGGGCTGGTCCTCTTCACGTACTTGCACCTCGCTCCTATTCCCGCTTTGACGGATCAGCTGCTGAAGAAGAAGGTCAACGGAATCGCCTATGAAACGGTGACGGATCGAACTGGAACTCTTCCCCTGCTCACGCCGATGTCAGAGGTCGCTGGACGCATGTCGATCCAGGTAGGCGCCAGCTACTTGGAGCATGAAAAAGGCGGGCGCGGCATTCTGCTCGGCGGAGTCCCCGGGGTTGCGCCGGCGAAGGTTACGATCATCGGCGGCGGCATCGTCGGCATCAATGCCGCAAAGATCGCACTGGGTATGGGTGCAGACACCACCATCATCGACATCAACCTGAACCGTCTGCGCGAGCTCGACGACATCTTCAATGGACGCGTTCGCACATTGGCTTCGAATTCGTACACAATTGGTAAATCATGCGAGCAAGCTGATTTGGTTATTGGCGGAGTTCTCATTCCCGGAGCCGCTGCTCCCAAATTGGTAACGCGGGAGATGGTAAGCCACATGAAGCGCGGGGCTGTGATCGTCGACGTTGCCATCGACCAGGGCGGTTGCATCGAGACTGCCAAGCCTACCACTCACAGTAATCCGGCTTACACGGTTGACGGTGTAGTTCACTACTGCGTCACTAACATGCCCGGCGCCGTGCCGCACACATCAACGCTGGCGCTCACAAATGCGACCTTTCCCTATGTGCTGAAACTCGCCAATATGGGGGCACAAGGGGCAATCAAATCCGATCCGGGAATCCGCGAAGGCGTGAATACGTTTGAAGGACATCTCACGTACTCTGCAGTAGCGGAATCGCAGAAGAAACCGTGGAAGGCAGTGAAAGAGTTGGTGGCTTGACGTGTTACCGCATCCGGTGTCGGCCGAAGGTAGCACCGAATATTCCACCGGCGCACGAGAGCAGCAGAAAGAGAACGAGCGTCACAAACAAGATGCTGATGATCAGGGTAGTAAGCCCGTCGGGACTTTGAAGCATTTGCGTCACCGCTTGTGCTCCGGAAGGATTGGAAACGGCGGCCTGCTCGATTCGCGCCTTCAGCAGCCCCCTGTGTTGGTCGCCGTTATTCTGCCCGTTGTCTTCGATTGAAAATGCAATCGATACCAACAGGCCAACGTAGATAAATCCAATAAGCCCAGCTAGCGCGCCAAGCTTGGCGCCGGTTGCGGCAGGCACGAGCGGAGCGGCGGTGCGACGCCGATACAGAGTTACAGAGATCCATCCGCCGAGGACCGGCAGGACCATGCTTAGCGGCGGAATCAGCGCGCCGAACAACATGATCAGCCCTGCGGTTGCAGCCGCTTTCCTCGCCTGTGTCCAATTTACCGTTCCGGCTGAGGATGATGTGAATCCGCCGCTCACGGAAGGCTCAGCTGCGTTTTCAGCAGAGGACGGAGTGACGAACGTCTCGGGAACCCGAACCTGCGGAGCTCCGCACTGGTTGCAGAATGCAGTTCCGTCACTCAGGATAGCTCCGCAGCGATGGCAGATATGCTCCACTGCTCGAACTTAAATCACCTGAGAGCAGCGCGCAACCTGCATGCGAGCTGCGTGGGGGCGACGGCTTAGAGTATCTCCCGAAGGTCTCCGACACGGCGCGTGACTCGCTCGCGATCAAGATACTCAAGAAGTGGAATAGCGTGTTTTCGGGTAACGCCGGCCAAATCTTTAAATCTCCCAACGTCAATCCTTGGCGTCTTACTTTTCTCCTCTGCGACCATGTGGCGTAACTGCTCCAGCGCGGTGCGATGGAAAACAAGCTCGTCCGCGAGCTTTACCAATACACCTTCGCGCAAAAGCAAAGTCATGATCTTCTGACTGCGAGCACGGTCAATCGACAGGGACGCGAGAACATCTTTGAGAAGTGGGACTTTCAACCCGGCGGAGGAAAATGCCTGTTCGATGATCTTGCGCGCACGTTCCTCTTCGACGCTCATCGTAACGCCTCGCCCTGCAAGCCTGATCTGCTCGCCTTGCACTTCGATCTTCTTGCCTGAAGTGAGCTGGGTGATGAGGAATGTGAACAATTGCTCGCCAAAACCCAGCCGCTCACGCAAAGTTTCCTTGGTAATGCCGCCGACCAGCGGATTTGTTTTGTGAAATTCCAGTAACAAAGCGAGAAGGTCTTTTGTAGCCTTAAGAGCCGCTGATTTCGCGACCAGCAGCTCGCCTGCGGAAAGGATGCGGCCACTTTCAAGAAGCCTCGCTATATCTTTCTCAACTGAAGCCGGAGTACGGCCCAATTCCTTCACAGCGTCTGAGCGCCGCAATCCTTCCGTGTCCCGTCGTTCGACTCGCAGCATCAGTGCCTCGGCGGGTTCAGCGTTTTCGATTGAGTAGAGGAAGGCGGCGGCGTCCGTTGCGCCCTTGCCGCTGCGCCGAATTGGGAAGGAATCCAGAACAACTCCTCCTCCAATTGTGACGACGGGCGAGAACTGGCGAACTATAAATCTGTCTCCGGGGATAACGACCAAAGGATCCGCGGGACGGAGTTGCGCCAAGGCGCTTTGACCGGGCTGTAGTTCCTTGATGTCTAAAAAACGAACCTGCGCAACCGTTTCCGATGCAAAGCAGTGCAGATGTACACGCGTCAAATGTTGGAGCGACTTCGCGCCCGCCAATAACTGCAATCGGACATCGATGCTGCGCGTAGCTTCCAGTGTTCCAACTTGACTCAGCATCATCCCGCGCGCGAGGTCTTCTGTGGTTACGCCGGCCAGGTTAATGGCTGTACGCTCTCCGGCTCGCGCCTGATCTGTAGCGGCTCCGTGAACCTGGATCCCGCGCGTACGCACGCGTTTTCTCGCGGGATGCAGCTGGAGTTCATCGTCGCGCCGAATCGTGCCGCCGATCAGAGTGCCCGTAACTACTGTTCCGAATCCTTTCATTACGAACGCGCGGTCAATCGGAAGGCGTGTGAGCGTAGTTGAATCTTTGGCACTGACTTCAGAGGCTACGCGAGCAAGCTTCCGTTGCAGTTGCTCGATTCCATCGCCGCGAACCGCGCTTGCGGGCACAATCGGCGTACGCGCAGAATCGAGAAAAGATCCACGCAGGAACTCTTCAATTTCGAGCCGAACAACTTCGAGAGTGTCCTCGTCAACAGCGTCACACTTTGTGAGAGCTACGATTCCGCGCGGAATGCTGAGCAGGCGGCAGATCTCAAAGTGTTCGCGCGTTTGCGGCTTCACTCCTTCGTCGGCAGCGATGACGAAGAGTACGATGTCAATGCCGCCCACACCGGCCAGCATGTTGCGCACAAAACGCTCGTGGCCGGGTACATCCACAAATCCAAGCCGCAGTTGTTCACCCGAATCGGAAACGAGCTCCAGATTGGCAAAGCCGAGATCTATGGTGATTCCGCGCCGCTTCTCTTCTTCGAGCCGGTCGGCATCGATGCCTGTAAGAGCTTTTACCAGTGTCGTCTTCCCATGATCGATGTGTCCGGCGGTGCCAACGATGACAGATTTCATCTGAAATCAGTGTAAGGCGGGAGGGGTCGGAAAGCGCTGTTGCTAAACCTGAACTCGTTGACCGGTCCTGATACTTTCGTATGCGGCGTCGAGAATGCGCTGGTTGATCAACCCTTCGCGGCCAGGAATTGGAAATGGCGCTTCCTTCTCAATTGCTAGAGCAAAGGCGTCAACCTGATCGGAGTAGGTCCGATCGTTAAGAACGCGCTCACTCTTCAAGTCGCCTCCAATAGTTTTTGTTTGAACATCCACCGGATTGTCCACAGTGAGCGCATCTTCAGCTCCCACCATTCCGTCTTCACAGGTGATCCAGAGCGGCGTGCGATATTCCGCTCGGGTCGAGACGGTCACGTCGGCGATGGTTCCCTTCTTGAATTCAAGCAGCAATGTCGCGGCGGCTTCGACGGCTCCAGATTCCTGATCGTAGAGCGCTTTCCCAACCACGGAACTGACTTCGTCTCGCAAGATGTAGCGCAGCGCATCGATGCAGTGCACAGCAACATCTCCGACCGGACCACCACAAGCCAAGCTTGGATCCTTCAGCCATTTGCGCGGGTGCTGGCGCATGAAGTAGTGGAACTCGGAGCGCGCGAGTAAAGGTCTGCCGAAAGTTCCCGTAGAAATGCGCTCGCGGATGCGATTGACGCTCGGCCCAAAACGAAAGTTCTGCGCTATGCCAAGCAGCACTCCGGATTTTTCAGCGGCCTCCACCATCTGCTCGGCTTCTCGCGCATTCATCGCCATTGGTTTTTCGCAGAGCACGGGTTTGCAGTGACAAATAGCGGTGAGTACGTGTTCCGCGTGCAAAGCATCGGGCGAGGCGACGAAGATCGCATCGACCTCCGGCGAGGCGCAAAGCGCTTCGGGTGTTTCGTAACTCTTAAGCGGAAACTTTGGATATTGGCGAATGGAATCCTGCACCTTATGCGCATCGCGCCGCCATAGACCTGTAACCGTGCAGTGCTTCGCGTCAGCAAATCCCGGCATGAGACGACGCACAGCATGAAGGCCGAAGCCAAGGATTCCAAAACGGATCATCGGATCAAAATCGGAACGCGAAAACGAAGGTCACGAAAGCAGCACAAGAGGTCACAAAGAGACGTTCTCTGTGACCTCCTCTTTTTTCCTCGTGACGTTGGTGTTCGCGGTTTCCAGCTCACTTCACATTCTTCAGCAATTCTTCGGCGTAGTAGTTCTCGATTTTCGACTCGTTGTGCACCACGTCGTAATAGGCCGATTTGAGGAGTTGCTCACGGCTGTCGCGAAGTTGTTCGCGAACGAATTGCTGCACCCGCGGATCGTTCAGCTCACGCTGTCCGGCCGGCTCTTTAGAGATAAGACGAACGATGCTGTATCCGATCACCTTCTTCGTGTTCGGATCCATCACAGGTAATGGATGACTGATCTCCCCCGGTTTCAATTTGGAAACGGCTGTGTAGATTTCCGGATTCGTGCGCAGTTGCGATTCCGAGATCATGCCCATATCGCCGCCGTTCCCAGCGGTGTCGGGCTGCTCGGAATAATTCATCGCCACCTGCGCGAAATCGTCGCCGCTCTCCAGACGATTCTCGATCATCTGGATCTTCTTGCGCGCCTCGGCTTCGTTCTGCGCCTTGTCGTTCTTCAGATTGCTGACCTGCTGTGCCGGCTGCGAACTGACAACGATCTGCGCAAGGTGATAACGCGGCTCGATCAGATTGAACTGTGCCTTGTTCTGGTTGTAGAAGTCGGTGATTTCCTTGTCTGTGATGTTGATTTTCGATGTGATCTCTTTATTCAGAACTTTGTCGATCGTGAGATTTCGGCGCAAGTCACGTTTGAGGTCGTCGAGCGTCATGTGGCTGTCTTTCATCTTCTGCTCAAACTGTTCCTGCGTGTACGGTGCCTTGAGTTCGTTCAGCTTGCGATCGACTTCATCATCAGTGGCGACCAGATTGAGCTTCTCCGCGCGCTGCATCATGATTTCCTGATCGATGAGCTGCTTCAGGATATTCAGGCGCAGGCTCTCTTCTTGCTCGCCGGTTGGTTTCTGCGGAGCCCCAGCCGATTGATTTTCGTAATACTTCTCGACCTCTGCACGGCTAATGGCATGGCCGTTAACTTTGGCCATTACATCGGAGCCATGACTCCCGCTCGAGCAACCACTCACGCACGCGCAGAGAGCCAGCAGCAATGTTGGGAAAAAATAAGCGCGAACCGAATTCAAACAAGAGCTCCCAAGAGCGTGTGCGATGGGACGGACGAACGGATTGTACAGTACGGCGTAGAACCCAGGCGCGCCTGCCCGCATTTCGTCGCCTTCAGAGGTTTAGTGAGAACTAGAGAATCTTGGTATTCGCTGTCAATCCGGACGCTGACTGTTCGCCGTCTGCGGGCCGCTTTGTCCCGAGGTGGCTGGAGCCATTGACTGCGAAGCCGAACTCTTGGGCAACGGTGGTGGATTTTCGCCTGCGTCCTTCAGAGCGCGATCGATTATCGAGCGCAATGCATCTTCCGACGCAGCTCCGGCGATCCGCTCGCCATTGACGAACATCGTCGGAGTTGAATCGATGCCGAGCTGATCCCCTTCCGCCATGGAGGCACGTACCACACTGTCATCCTGCTTCTTAATGCAAGCATCAAGACGCGGTGCATCGAGACCGTGCTTGGTGCCGAGATCACGCGTGAGTTGGTCTATGCGGCCATATTCCTGGTCAATATCACGCTTCTCGCCATTAATTTCCTTTTGATTGGCGTGGATGTAATCGGCAAACTCCCAGTAGGCGTCGCCATTCTGAACAGCAAGGCAATTGGCATCCACAGCCGCATGCATAGCCCAGGGATGAATCTCAACCAGCGGGTAGTCCTTGTAGATGATCTTTACCTGGCTGCCATAGGTCTTCATCAGATCGGGAAAAAGTGTCTGATGCATGCGCGAGCAGAATGGACATTCGAAGTCGTCGTAGTTGACGATAGTCACTTTGGCGTCCTTGTTTCCTCTTTCGGGACGTCCTTGCGTGTTGATCGTGTCCATTAGATCTTTACTTATGTCGAGCTTCTCCCACTCAATCAGAGTCTTATCGTCTTTGGAAATGAGGAACTGATGTGTACTGCTACGACCGCCGCTCGAGAGCGTCACCGGAACCATATCGTACCCGGGTATTTCGCTCGGGCCGCGCTTCCCAACGGAGACGTCAAGCGAAGGTGGAAGCTGAAATGTGCTGCGAACCTTTTGCGCGATTCTGCGATTCACCCCCGCCGTGTCAGTTTCCTTGGCGGATTGGGCTGAGCAGCCCAGCGTGAACGCCAGGGCACAGACAAGAAAAAGTCGGAATTTCAAGAGTCTAAGTACCTCTAAACAGGGCTAATTTGGATTATCTCACGCTGTTCCGCGTTGTAAGGCGCTCGCAGAGCGGAGATAGTTACCTTGGTCGCGTTTGAATTTGGCTTCGCGATTCGAGGAAACAGACACACCCTCTCAAAACCGCTTTACTCTCCAGGTCCTAGCGTTTCTGGATGGTGCGGCGCCAGTTCAACTCGTTACATTTCCTGCATAGCGGAGTCCAGTTGCGTATTCCCTGGCACCTATTGCCTAATAAAGTTGGTGGATTCCGGTATTCAAGTTGAAGAGCGCCAAGCTGCTCCCGTGGGCGAACAATCGTCCTCCGCAGGACTTATGCTCTCTGATTTCTGGTATCCGGCACTTTTGACTCGGGAACTGCGCGGACGCAAGCTGCTCAAAACAATCCTGCTCGGTTTGCCGGTGGTTGTCGGACGCGATGCCAAGGGCCGCGCCTTCGCCATGAAGGACATTTGTCCGCATCGAGGTATTCCGCTCTCCTGCGGACGCGTGGAAGGCGAGAACCTCGAATGCTGCTATCACGGGTGGAAATTTAACGTACATTCCGGCATGTGCATGGAGATTCCGTCCCTCACGGCTGACTCGCGCATCAGACCGGAGAAGATTCATGCGACGTACTATCCCTGCGAAGAGCGTGATGGATACGTTTGGGTCTTCATGGCGGAATCGCGCAGCTCGGAGCTGAATCCGCCGGCAGTTCCCGAACTGCCGCTGCCCAGCAAGAAATACAAGATCTCGCATCTCTCCGCGGAGCTGCCCTGCAATGTCGATCATGGCGTGATTGGCTTGATGGATCCGGCGCATGGTCCGTTCGTTCATCAATCCTGGTGGTGGCGCACGCGGCGCAGCATCCACGAAAAGCGAAAGACATTCGAGCCGATTCCCAACGGCTTCCGCATTCGCACTCACACGCCCAGCGCTAACAGTGGAGCTTACAAGTTGCTGCGCTTCTATGGCGACGCGGTTACGACCTCGATCGAGTTCACGCTGCCCAACATCCGCGTCGAGCAGATTCGCATTGGCGATCACTGGGTCGTGAATCGTGCGGTTGTAACTCCCATCGACCAGAACCATTGCCGTCTGGATTTCTGCGCAGCCTGGAACATCTTTTCTTGGGTTCCACTAGTGAAACCGATCTTCAATGTCTTTGCGCGAAAATTTATACGCCAGGACCAGGGCACGATGGAGCTGCAGGCGGAGGGTCTCCGCTTCAACCCACCTTTAATGCTGATTGATGACGCAGATCGCCTCGGCAAGTGGTATTTCCAGTTGAAAGCTGCGTACGTACGGTCAAAGAAGACAGGTTTGCCGTTCGAGCACCCAATGAGCGGGCCAGTCACCTTGCGCTGGCGCAGTTGATTTGCTGAAACATTTTCGACGTAGAAGAAATCTCAACGAGTGGCTGAGTTCCGCAGCCGCTCGAACCTGCAAAGCAGGAAAACAAGGAAAAATACAGGGAAGAATTTCGAAGGGATGGAAGAAATCATTGAAATCTGCCCAAATTCCGCAAATTTAGCTCGAAGGCAGGGAATTAACAGTGAATTTAGGGAATTCACGGTCTAAGTCAGCATTGACAAAGGACTTATTGTTGTCTGTCTCGTGATTCGAAAAATCGAACAGGGAAACACCAGGGAATTTCGTGGACACTAAACAGCTCGACCAGCTCTGCGTAAACACCATCCGCACGCTGAGCATGGATGCCGTGCAGCAGGCGAACTCCGGACATCCCGGCACTCCGATGGCAATGGCTCCCGTCGTTTACACGCTCTGGAACCGCCTGTTGCGCTTCGATCCGGAAGACTGCATCTGGCCAAATCGAGACCGCTTCGTCCTCTCCGCCGGTCATGCTTCGATGCTGCTCTATTCCGTCTTGCACCTTACCGGAGTAAGAGCAGTCGACGCCAATTACGAGCAAGTAGGCAAGCTGAGCGTCACGCTCGACGACATCAAGCGCTTTCGCCAGCTTGACAGCAAGTGCCCGGGACATCCGGAATATCGCTGGACTTCAGGCGTCGAGACCACCACCGGCCCTCTTGGGCAGGGTGTAGCGACGAGCGTTGGGATGGCGATGGCCGGCAAGTGGCAGGCCGCATACTTCAATCGTCCTGATTTCGAGATGTTCAACTACCGTGTCTACGCGCTCGCGGGCGACGGCTGCATGATGGAAGGCATTTCGGGCGAAGCGGCGTCACTCGCCGGTCATCTTAAGCTCTCGAACGTCTGCTGGATCTACGACAACAACCACATCACCATCGAAGGCAATACTTCCCTTGCATTCAGCGAAGACGTGGCCACGCGTTTCATGGGCTACGGATGGAATGTGACCCGAGTCGGTGACGCCAACGATCTCGACATGCTTGAGCGCGCCTTCAACACCTTCCATCGCACCACCGATCGTCCGACGTTGATCATCGTCGATAGCCACATCGCCTACGGCGCGCCCAACAAGCAGGACACGAGCGGTGCCCACGGGGAACCGCTCGGTGAAAACGAGATTCGCCTCACCAAGCGCAATTACGGCTGGCCGGAAGATGCAAAGTTTCTGGTACCTGACGATGCCGTCAACCATTTCAAGTCGGGAATCGGAAAGCGTGGGGCCGAGCTGCGTTCGGCATGGCTGCAGAAGTTCTCGCTATACAAGGCGAAATATCCTGAACTTGCCGATCATCTCTCGAAGATGCAGCGGCGCCAGCTTCCCGAAGGCTGGGACAAAGACATCCCCTCATTCCCTGCTGACCCAAAAGGAATCGCTGGACGCGACTCTTCAGGCAAAGTTCTCAATGCCATCGCGAAAAACGTACCGTGGCTTATCGGCGGCGCTGCCGATCTCGCGCCCTCTACGAAAACGCGCCTGACCTTCGACGGCGCAGGCGACTTCAGCTCCGAAAACTATCTCGGGCGCAACCTGCACTTCGGCATTCGCGAGCATGCTATGCACGCCATTTTGAACGGGCTCTCGGTTTCAAAGCTCCGCCCGTTTGGCTCCCAGTTCCTCATCTTCAGCGATTACGCCCGTACTTCGATACGGCTAAGCGCGATTATGGAACTGCCGGTCATTGATATCTTCACGCACGATTCGATCGGCGTCGGCGAAGACGGCCCAACACATCAGCCCATCGAGCATCTCGCCTCTCTCCGGGCTATACCTGGCCTTATCACCTTCCGCCCGGCGGACGCAAACGAAGTCGCAGAAGCATGGCGCGTCTTCATGCGTCTGACTTCCGAACCGGTAGCTCTGATCCTCTCTCGCCAGGCCTGCGCCACGCTCGACCGCACCAGGTATGCTCCAGCGTCCGGAGTTGCGCGCGGCGCTTACGTTCTCTGCGGCGATCCCAAGGCCACTCCTGATCTGATCCTGATCGGTACGGGCAGCGAGGTGCAGCTCTGCGTGGAAGCCTACGAGAAGCTCATTTCTGAGGGAGTGAATGTACACGTGGTCAGCATGCCGTCCTGGGAATTGTTCGAGCACCAGAGCGAGGACTATAAAGAAAGTGTGCTTCCTGCGGCCGTCCAGAGCAGAATTTCAGTTGAACAGGCTTCAACCTACGGCTGGGCGCAGTACGTGCGCAATCCGGGAGCGCGCATTGGCATGAAGACCTTCGGCGCCTCTGCTCCGCTCAAGGAGCTGCAGAAAAAATTTGGCTTCACGCCTGAGGCGATCATTGGCGTCGCTAAGGATCTGCTCTCGAAGAAAGCAGCGAGGGGAGCATGAAGCTCAGCATCGGCGCTGACCACGCAGGATTCCTGCTCAAGCAGGAGATCGTGAAATTCCTCCGCGATGCAGGCCATGAAGTGCTCGATCTTGGCACCAACAATACTGATCCAGTCGATTATCCCGACTACGCTGAAGCGGTCGGTAGAAGCATTCTTGATGGCACGGTATCGCGCGCTGTTCTGATTTGCGGAAGCGGTGTAGGCGCTTCCGTCGCAGCCAACAAGATTCCCGGAATTCGCGCTGGGCTTTGCCACGATTCATACTCGGCGCATCAGGGTGTAGAGCACGACAGCATGAACGTCCTCGTGCTCGGAGCGCGAGTAATCGGCGTGGCACTAGCGAAAGAATTAGTAGAGATCTATCTCGGCGCAGAGTTTACGAAGGAAGAGCGCCACATGCGTCGGGTTGGGAAGATCGCGTCGATTGAGCAGCGGTATGGAGGCAAGCGCGCCGTCGTGAGCGGCACGTAGCCGCGGGTTTGTTGGTCGTGATGCAATAAATTTTCGGGCTGTCATCCTGAGCGCCTCTTTGGCGCGAAGGATCTCCCGGAATGCTTGGGGTAGTTTGCCGATAGCAAGGCTCCGTCACCAAAAATGAAGGTTTTGGGTCGAGGAGCCTCACAAACAGCATTCAAGGCCGATGCATCGCGGGAGGTCCTTCGGCCAAAAGCGGGCCTCAGGATGACAGGTTTTAAGGGATCTTCCAAATTGGGAACACTTCCAAAGTATTGACGGGCAGAATTAAGGAGTCAGCAAATGAACGCAATTCGTGCCACCGGCGTTACCGCAATGAATCCTCTCAAAGCACTCGCCGCATACGGCCAATCAGTCTGGCTTGATTACATCCGACGCAGCCTGATCACGAGCGGGGAGCTGCAGCGCCATATCGATGAAGACGGACTCGCCGGTGTCACCTCGAACCCTGCGATCTTCGAAAAAGCCATCGCAGGCAGCAACGACTACACCGACAAGCTCGCGCGTTTGAACTCGAGCAATCTCGACGCAAAGGGCATTTATGAGGAAATCGCCATCGGCGACATTCAGGATGCGGCCGATATTCTCAAGCAGGTGTACACCGCGACGAAGCGTAGCGACGGTTACGTAAGCCTCGAAGTCTCGCCACAATTGGCCAATGACACCCAAGGTACACTCGAAGAAGCACGGCGTCTATGGAAGCGCGTAGGCCGCGAGAACCTGATGATCAAAGTGCCCGGAACTCCTGCTGGCGTTCCGGCGATCGAGCAGTTGATCAGCGAAGGCATCAACGTAAACGTCACGCTGTTGTTCGCGCAGGAGGCTTACGAGCAAGTCGCAGCGGCCTTCATTGCCGGCCTGGAGAAGTTCGTCGCTACCGGCGGAGACGCATCGCGCATCGCCAGCGTTGCCAGCTTCTTTGTCAGCCGCATCGACACACTCGTCGACGGCATCCTTGAGCAGAAGATTCACGATGCGCACTCCGACGACGAGCACCGGTTCCTCGAATCGCTTTGCGGCAAAGTAGCGATTGCGAACGCCAAGCTCGCTTACGAGAAGTACAAGCAGATTTACAGCACGCCACGCTGGAACACGCTCAAGCAAAAAGGTGCACAGACGCAGCGTCTGCTCTGGGCTTCGACGAGCACTAAGAATCCAAGCTATCGCGATGTGCTCTACGTCGAAGAACTCATTGGTCCGGACACGGTCGATACCATTCCCCCCGCGACTCTTGACGGCTTTCGCGATCATGGCGTTCCCAAAGAGAGCCTGGAATCGAACCTCGAAGGCGCTCGCGAGACTATGCAGAATCTCGGCAAAGCCGGCATCTCGATGAAGGAGGTCACCGACAAGCTTCTCGACGATGGCGTGAAGATCTTCGAAGAAGCATTTACGAAGCTGCTCGCGGCGATCGAGAAGAATCGCAAGAAAAACCTCGCTCCGAAAATCGATCAGATGAGCTGGAGCTTACCCAGCGATCTCGACAAGAAAGTGAAATCGACAATCCTTGATTGGGAACAGGGCAAGAAGATGCGTCGGCTGTGGGGACGCGATTCTTCGCTCTGGACTAACTCCGACGAATCGAACTGGCTTGGCTGGCTGGCGATGGCCGAGGATCAGCTCGCGCACATCGGACACCTCACTTCAATCGCGCAGGAAGTGCAGCAAGCCGGCTTCACGCACGTGGCGCTGCTTGGCATGGGCGGATCGAGCCTCGCTCCCGAAGTGATGAGCATGACCTTCGGCCGCGCCAAAGGCTTCCCCGAGTTCCACATGCTCGACTCGACTGACCCGGCACAGCTCAAAGCTTTTGAAGGCAAGCTGAATCTCAAGAGCACGCTTTTCATTGTCTCCAGCAAATCCGGCAGCACGCTCGAGCCCAACATTTTTAAGCAATATTTTTTCGACCGCGTCAAACAAATAGTCGGCGAAGGCAAAGCCGGCGATCAGTTCATCGCAATTACCGATCCGAAATCTTCATTTGAGAAGCTCGCGCAGCGAGATAAGTTCCGTCACATCTTCCATGGACGTCCTGACATCGGTGGACGCTATTCCGCACTCTCTGACTTCGGTCTCGTGCCATCAGCAGTGATGGGTGTCGATATAAAGAAATTTCTCAGCGCTACGGAAGAGATGGTGCACGCCTGCGCACAGACCGTTCCAGTTGCGGAAAATCCTGGCGCGGTGCTCGGAATCATCATGGGCGTCCATTGCAATGCCGGAAAAGACAAGGTCACGCTCATTACCTCGCCGGGCATTTCCGATTTGGGAGCATGGCTTGAACAGTTGCTCGCCGAGTCGACCGGGAAAGAAGGCAAGGGAATCATTCCTGTCGATCGCGAAGAGCTCGGCTCGCCAGATGTGTACGGAAGAGATCGCCTCTTCATTTACATTCGCCTGCAGGACGGAGCCGATTCCAAGCAGGATGCCAAAGTCGAAGCGCTCGAGAAAGCCGGCCAGTCGGTAGTGCGAATCAATGTGCTCGACAAATATGATCTCGGACAGGAGTTCTTCCGCTGGGAGATCGCAACGGCGGTGGCTGGTTCGATAATTGGCATCAATTGCTTCAATCAACCTGACGTTGAGGCGAGCAAAGTAGCCACGCGTGAACTCACCCGTCAGTACGAAGAGACCGGATCATTGCCCGCCGAATCTCCAATTCTGGAAGACCAGGGCATCAAGCTGTATGCCGACGAAAAGTATGCTGGCAAACTCACCGTCGCCGTCGGAAAAGAGAAATCGCTGGCTGCATATCTGCACGCGCATCTGGACACGATCGGCGAAGGCGGTTACGCCGCGCTGCTCGGGTACATTCCGATGAACGATGCGGATGAAAAGGTCCTGCAGGCGACGCGCAC
>JACZCV010196334.1_pt1 | contig 15771 bp, 20 predicted proteins | sample 8641841 | NCBI WGS metagenome assembly JACZCV01 (sample SAMN15324606, study PRJNA640507) | soil metagenome | isolation source: monocropping sugarcane control | place: China: Luxin town, Laibin City, Guangxi Province | collected 2019-07-25 | depth 10cm m
CGCTTCGGGCAGCCGGAGATCAACCTCGGCATCATCCCCGGCGCCGGCGGCACGCAGCGATGGCCACGCACGGTCGGCAAGTACGCCGCGATGGAGGTGATGCTCGGCGGAGCGCCCATCGGCGCGCGGCGGGCTCTGGAGCTCGGGCTCGTGAACAAGGTGGTTCCGGCGGAGATGTCCATCGCGGTCGCGCAGCGCCTGGCGCGACAGCTGGCGGAGAAGCCGCCGCTCGCGACGCGCCTGGCCAAGGAGGCTGTGCTCAAGGCCTTCGAGACGCCGCTGGCCGAGGGGATGGCCGCCGAACGTCGTAGCTTCTATTTCCTGTTCTCGACCGAAGACCAGAAAGAAGGAATGCACGCCTTCCTCGAAAAGCGGAAGGGCGTGTTCAGAGGAAGGTAGGAATCATGGCGACCGGAGTCGAACAGCACGTGATGGTCCACTCGCACGACGGCGTCGGCCTCATCCGGCTCAACCGGCCGGAGAAGATGAACGCCATCGGGGCGGTCACGCGCCAGCAGCTGGGCGAGGCGATCAAGCAGGCCGAGCGCGACGAATCGGTGCGCGTTGTCGTCTTGACCGGCAGCGGTCGCGCCTTCTGCTCCGGCGCCGACGTCACCGAGATGGTTGGCGGCGGCGGCATGCGGAGCCCGGAGGATGTCGGCAACGTCCTGCGCAACGAGTACATGCCGATGCTCACGCGACTGCGGACCATGCCGAAGCCGACGATCGCGGCGATGAATGGTCCCGCGGTCGGCATCGGCGCGAGCTACGCGCTGGCGTGCGACATCCGCATCGCGACCCCCGAGGCCTACTTGATGGAGGCGTTCATCAACATCGGCCTGGCGCCGGATGGCGGAGTGTCGTGGCTGCTGCCGCGCCTCGCGGGGACGGCCGTCGCGTATGAGATGTTTTTCACCGGCAAGCCGCTTGCCGCCGAGGATGCGCACCGCCTCGGCATCATCAACCGGCTCGTGCACGCCGACCGATTCGAGGAAGAGGTGCGCGAGCTCGCTGAATCGCTGGCAAAGCAGCCGCGTCAGGCATTGGCCGCGGCCAAGCGAGCGGTGAATCACGCGCTCGAGTCGAGCTACGAGGAAGCACTCGAGTTCGAGTCGTATCTGCAAGAGGCGCAGGCGGGCAGCCAGGAATTCGCCGACGGAGTCCAGGCCTTCCTCGCTCGTCGCAAGAAGTAGCCCATGCCTGAGGCGGTCATAGTCGCCACCGCCCGAACTCCGATGGGCAAGTACGGTGGCCAGCTCAAGGACGTGCGCCCCGACGACCTCGCGGCGATCGCGCTCAAAGAGGCGGTAAATCGTGCGGGCGTCGAGCCGAAGGACGTCGAGGACGTGATCCTCGGCTGCGCCAACCAGGCGGGCGAAGACAACCGCAATGTGGCCCGCATGGCGTTGCTGCTTGCGGGCTTTCCGGTCGAGGTTCCGGGCCAGACGGTCAACCGCCTGTGCGGGTCCGGCATGCAGGCGACGATCGCTGCCGCTCGCGAGATCCAGGCCGGCGCCGCGGATGTGATCGTGGCCGGCGGCGTCGAGAGCATGACCAGGTCGCCCTGGGCGATGCCAAAGCCCGACGGCCCCTTCGCGCGAGGACCGCAAACGGTCTACGACACCGCCCTCGGCTGGCGCTTCGTCAATCCGAAGATGGCCGCCATGTACGGCACGCTGCAGATGGGGGAGACCGCCGAGCGCGTCGCCCAGAAGTACGAGGTCTCTCGCGAGGACCAGGACGCGTTCGCGCTGCGCAGCCATCAGCGCGCGCTGGCGGCGCAGAAGTCAGGTCGGTTGGGCGAAGAGATCGTCCCGGTCGAGGTGGCGCAGAAGAAAGGCGATGCGCTGCGCCTCGCCGATGACGAGGGTCCGCGGGCGGACACGTCTGTGGAAGCGCTTGGCAAGCTGAAGCCTGCGTTCGCCGGCAACGGCTCGGTGACCGCAGGCAACTCATCGCCGCTCAACGACGGTGCGGCCGCGCTCGTGCTCATGTCCGCGGACGAAGCGAATCGCCGCGGCCTCAAGCCGATGGCGCGATTCGTCGGCGCCGCCGCGGCCGGCGTTCATCCCGACTACATGGGAATAGGACCGGTCCCTTCTTCGTTGAAGGTTCTGCGAAAAGTGGGCCTGGAGCCCGGCGACATGCAGGTTGTCGAGCTCAACGAGGCGTTTGCATCGCAGTCACTCGCATGTGTCCGTCTGCTTGGTCTCGATGAGGAGCTTGTCAACGTGAATGGCGGCGCGATCGCTCTCGGTCATCCACTGGGTTGCAGCGGCGCCCGGCTGGTGAGCACGCTCGTGCGCGAGATGCAGCACCGAGATGCGAAGTACGGACTGGCGACGATGTGCATTGGCGTTGGCCAGGGCATCGCGTCCGTCTGGGAAAAGGCGTGAGGCATGATCAACCCGCCGCCGTTGCGCCGTGTCCGTTTGCGTCCAGTCGGCTCCCGCTGGCGCGACCCGGACTTCATCGTCTACTTCATGTTCGGCGCCGCGTTCCTCGCCATCCTGATGTTGGTCACGGGCGGCTCGGAGACGTACCTGTACATCACCGCTCAGGCCGACCCCATCTCTCGCTTCGGCGTCTGCAGCAAGTACACGTCTGACTTCTGCGTCCTGACCACGCAGGTGCAGGTGGTCGGAGCCAACGGCGACCGGGTCACGCTGCGACCAGTCGATGGCACGAACGACATCGTCGTGACCCGTCTCGGCGGAGCAGAGGCTTCGGCCTTTCCACGTGGTGACACCGTTCTGCTCGAGGACTATCAAGGTGACCCCGTGGCCGTGAGCGACCGCCGGACCGGCGCCCTGATGAAGCTGGAGGCCTACCCCGAGCCGCCGCTGCGGTTCTGGGTGCCCGAGCTGACCATCGGGCTGATCGCGCTGGTGATCTGGGTCGTCACCTATCTCTGGCGCAGGCACCTGTTCGGGACCCTGCGCATGAACCCGCCCCAGTAACTTGTGCGGGTGAGCGAGCGCGATCCAGCCGCGGTGCGGACGATGTTCGACCGCATCGCCCGTCGCTACGACCTCGTCAACACGGTGCTGTCTGCCGGCACTGACGGCGGCTGGCGCCGGCGTGCCGCGCGTGAGACGGGACTGACCGAGGGCGGTTCGGCGCTCGACGTCGCGTGCGGCTCCGGGAAGCTGACCGCCGAGCTCGCACGCATCGCCGGCAGTCGCGGGCGCGTCGTCGGCCTCGATTTCAGCCCCGAGATGCTCGAGGTCGCGCGACATCAATTCGCGGGCCTCGATTTCAAGCAAGGGGACGCGCTGGATCTGCCTTTCGAGAACGCGTCGTTTGACGCCGCGACGATTGCGTTCGGACTGCGCAACCTCGCCGATCCTGTGCGCGGCCTGCGGGAGATGTTGCGCGTCGTGAAGCATGGTGGCCGGGCGGTGGTGCTGGAGTTCGTCCGACCGCCGAAAGGCCCGGTCGGGACTGCATACCGCGTTTACCTGCGCACGCTTCTGCCGGCGGTGGGTGGCGCGCTTTCGGGTGCGCCTTCCGCGTACCGCTACCTGAGCGACACCGTCGATTCGTACCGCACGCCGGCTGAGCTGCGTGAGATGGCGCAGGCGGCCGGCTGGACGCAGATCCGCTTCATCCCGCTGGCCGCGGGCACGGTCGGAATCCTGTCAGGAGTTGCGGTCGACCGCTGACCGGGCGAGGCCGATGAGCTTCGGCCGCAGGCCGTTGAGCTCAACGCGCTCGAGCTCACCGACCGCCTCTTCGACCAGCGCGCGCGCCTCGTCGCCGACGCGTTGCAACGCGTCCGACGACGTGACCAGCTCCGCGACCCGCGCCACGTCCGCGTCGTTGAGAGATCCCGCGAGCAGGTGACGCACCTCCGGCCCGACCTGGCGATCCTCCGCCGCGTAGATGAGCGGCAGCGATAGCACTCGCTGCCGGATGTCGAGGCCGACCGGCTTGCCAGAGGATTGACTGAAGTCGACCATGTCGTCGGCCATCTGGAACGCGACGCCGAGCAGGTCGCCGTAGCGGCGTAGAGCATCGACCACCTCGGGGCTCGCATCTGCGAGCTGCGCACCCGATGCGCACGCCGCCGAGAACAGAGCAGCGGTCTTGCCGCGCACCACGCGCAGGTACGAGTCGTGGTCGCCTGGAAACGCGCCGCGCAGCGCGACGTCGTCGATCTGCGATTCGCAGATGGCCTCGAGCGCCGCGGCGATGGTCTGGGTCACATCGGAGTTGCCGGTCTCCGCGATCAACCTCGTCGCCTTCGCGAAGTAGTAGTCACCGACCGCGATGGCGCGCTCCGCGCCCTCGGCGGCGGCAACTGTTGGCCGACCCCGACGATGGGTGCTTTCGTCGACGTAGTCGTCGTGGACGAGCGTCGCGTTGTGCAGAAGCTCCACCGCGGCTGCGAGCTCCGCTGTGCGAAGAGGCTCGTAACCGGGTCCGAGCTGTGCCGTCAGCTGCACGAGTCGTGGCCGCATCCGCTTGCCTCCCGCTTCCATGAGCCGGCGCATCGGCGTCGCGATCGGCTCGGGATCGGCCTTCAGCTGGCGTGAAAGCTCGAGCTCTACGAGGTCGGCGAAATCACCGTCGAGCTGCACCGCGAGCTGGCGCTGACGCGGTCCGTCGAGCTCGACCGCAAAAACCGACTGCCAGCGGCCGAGCACCAGGTCGCCTTCCTCCACGAGCAGCGTGACGAAACCGCTGACGAGCAGCTGCCGGCAGTGAGCATGGCCGTTCACCGGTTCATCGAGAGCGATGTCGATGCGGCGCGAAAAGTCGTCGTGCTCGTAGGTCGTGTCTCCTGGCGCGAGCCGCTCGAGCATCGACTGAAAGTCGCGCAGCAGCAGCGGCTCGTTTTCGTTGATCGCGAGTCCGAGCGTCGTGTGCAAGGACTGCAGGTGGACGCGACCCGTCACGAGGCCGGCGCGCCGGATGTGCTCCCGGACCTGCTGAGTGAGGTCGATGAACTGGGTGGGGTGGTTGCTGTCGAACCGCAGGCGGCCCGAGAACACGCTATCGAGCCGCGAGCGCGCGCGTCAGCAGCTCGCGCACCGAAGGCGCATCCGCCCGAGCCGCGGCGGCGCTTGAAAGCTGCTCGACCGCGCGGGCGAATGCGACCTGGACCGGCTTGGCCGCGTAATCGGTGAGGATGCGCGACGAGCGCGCGAGGCACAGGTCGCCCATCAGCAGCGCGGTTGGCGGGGCCGCGGGCCCGCCAAGGCCCTGGAGCCCGAGCCCGACCTCGACCAGGGCCGCCGCCAGCGCCAGCCTGGCCTGCATGTCCGGGGCGTAATCGGCCGCCGCGTCGAGGTACGAGCGGTACGACTCGGACAGTCCGTCATCCCAAAGGCTTTCGAGCCTCGTCAGCTCCCGGTCGAGGACCGCGACGCTCATGGCACGGGCTCCACGAGGGTGCTGGCGAGCGTCCGGAATGCTGACAGCGCGCGGAGGCACGACTCGTCGTCGCGGGTCACCACGTAGTACAGCCCGAATCCGAGCACCGTGTTCAGCACCAGCGGCACCAGGACTTCGCGCGCCACGGTCAGGCGGATGACGCCGCTCTCTTCCAGCCGGTCGAGCTGCTCCTGGATGACCTCGCGGTAGCGGGTGAAGAGCTCCGGCAGGTAGGCGCGCAGCCGCTCGGTGCGGGGCGCCTGGACCAGCAGGTCGAACGCCGCGAGCTGGATGTCGCCGAGCTGGCGGAGCGAATCCCAGATCGACTCGACGCCGACCTCGAGGACCTCCAGCGGATCGGTCAGCTGGTTGAGGACGGTGCGCAGCTCCTCGACCGACCGGGCCGTCAGGTACCGCCAGGCCTCGACCAGCAGCTCCGACTTGGTCGGGAACCAGTACTGGAGGTTGCCGATGGCGACGCCGGCGCGAGAGGCGATGGCGCGCACGCTCGTGCCCGAGTAGCCATGCTCGAGGAGGGAGTCCGCGGCCGCCTGGATGATCTGTTCCCGGGTCGAAACCGGGGGTGCGGCGGTCGCTTGGGTCATACGTATGTACCATAGCGCGTCCCGATTTCCGGCGCGAGCAGGAACCGGGTACGCTCAGGACGGTGCTGAGCATCGAAGAGGCTTTCCCCAACCGGCTGTGCGGCGTGCTGCGCACGCAGGACTCGGACGCCGGCTTTCAGGCTTGCCTGGCGGCCATAGAAGGCGGCATTGGTTCGATCGAGATCACCACCACGGTGCCGCACTGCTACGACATGATCCGGGGCCTTCGCGCGTCGACCGGCGGCAGTCATCCGATCGGCGTGGGGACGGTCTGGGATCCGCCCGCGGTTCTGGATGCAAAGGCCGCGGGCGCGTCGTTCGTGGTCACGCCCGTGCTGCTGCCTGACGTTGCCGAGGCGTGCCGGAACGCCGACATGCTCTGCGTGCTGGGGGCGCTGACGCCGACCGAGATCTACCAGGCGCGCCTGGCCGGGGCCAAGCTGGTCAAGGTTTTCCCCATCGGCCCGGTGGGCGGAGTGGAGTACGTCCGGTCGCTGAACGGGCCCATGGGCGGCGTTCCGCTCTGGGTCTCAGGCGGGGTGGAAGCCAAGGACGTGCCTGGCTACCTGCAGCTGGGGGTCAAGGTCGTGGGTCTGACGAACGCTGTGTTCAGCGCCGAGGCGCTCGCGCGGAGGGACTACGACTCGATCAGGCGGGTGGCGGAACAGGTGGCGAGGGCCGCGCTGCCCGACTAGGTCGCGGTTTTGCTGGCAGAACGCGCCCGTCTCTCGCCGTTGCGCACGGTTCTGCCGGCAAATCGCGCTCGTGTCGCGGCGCTCCGCGCGAATTCGCGGCAAATCTCGGATTAACAGGCTGGGTTGTGCAGCGGCCGCCTGGCCGGGATCCTGCTGCCATGCGCCAACCCACCGGCACTCCGCTCGAAAAACTGCAGGCAGCGCTCGCACGGGTTCCGTCCGGGGCCGTGTTCTCGGGCCTGACGGCCGCGTGGCTGCACGGCCTCGATGTCGAGCCTTGCGCGCCGGTCGAGGTGACACTGCCGCTGGACGGTGGGGTGTCGGGCCGGGCCGGGCTTCGAGTGCGTCGCACGATGCTCGCCGGCATCGAGGTGACCAATAGGCGGGGGATGCCGGCCACAACCATCGAGAGAACGCTGGCCGACGTGTGTGCCCAGCTGACCTTGACCGAGGCGGTCGTGCTTGCCGATGCGGCCACTCACCTTCAACTGACCACGCGCCAGGCGTTGGCTGATCTCGCGGCGACGTCGCCGAGGCGGTGGGGCATCCGCAAGTTCAGACGAGTGGTCGAACTGGTCGAGCCGCTGGCGGAGTGACCGATGGAGAGCCGACTACGAATGCTTCTGGTCCGCTCCGGCCTGCCGCGGCCCATCGTCCAGCACACCCTGACCGACGCCGCCGGCCGGTTTCTCGCGCGGCTGGACCTGTTCTATCCGGATGCCAGGGTTGGCATCGAGTACGACGGCGCCACCCACACGGACAGCCTGGCGGAGGACGATCGCCGCCAGAACAGGCTTGTGCAGGCCGGCATCCGGCTGTTGCGGTTCACCTTCGCCGACGTGTACGGCCGCCCGAGCTCGCTGGTCGCCGAGGTACGCGGGATGCTGCAGGTTTTGCCGGCAAAAGGCGCCATCGGGGAGGCGGCCGGCAAGGTTTTGCCGGCAAAAGCCTCTTAGTTGGTTACGGTCAGCAGCCGACCTTGTAGTTGCACATCGTGGCGGTGATGTTGGAATACAGGTTGATCAGCTGACCGCCGGTGGCGATGAGCGCCACGATGACGATCAACGCGACCAGAGCCAGTATCAGGGCGTACTCGACCATCCCCTGGCCCGACTGGGTCCAGCGGAAAAAACGAATCATGAATGCAGAGAGATTAACGACCCGGCCGGGCTTTTTGGTCGGTTAGGTTAGCCAGCCGTCAGCAGCCGACGTGGTTGTTGCACATGGTCGTGACGATGTCGGAGTACAGGTTGATCACCTGGCCGCCCGTGGCGATCAGGGCCACGATCACGACCAGCGCGATCAGCGCCAGGATCAGGGCGTACTCGACCATCCCCTGACCGCACTGCTTCATGCGGCCCCTCGGGTCGCGTCCAAAATCGCCTGCTCGACGACCACCCGCACCATCCGCTTCCGCCAGAAATGGGTCAGGTCGGCGTTGTCGAGCGGCCGGGCGGGCTTGGCCGCCAGCTCGGCGGCGGCGCGGACTGCCTCCTGGTCCAGGCGCTTGCCGGCCAGGAACTCGCCCGCGGCGGTCGCTTCGACCGGGTGTGAGGCCACCGCGCTCAAGACGATGCGGCAGCTGTCGACCACGTCGCCCTCCAGCTCGATGGCAACCCCGGCGCCGGCGATCGGGAAGTCGATCGAGCCGCGCCGCCGCAGCTTCACGTAGGCGCTCAGGGTGCGCTCTGACGCCGGCAGCTGGACGCGGGTCACCACCTCGTGCGGCTGCTTGGCCAGGTAATCGATGCCGTCATCGCGGTAGAGGGCGGCGACCGGAGCCTCGCGCTCGCCATCGTCGCCCGCCAGCACCACAGTGGCGCCGAGCGCGATCGCCATCGGCGCGGTGTCCGACGAGGAAACGGCCCAGCAGCGCGGGCTGCTCGGCGCGACGAGGCAGATGTCCCCGTCCTTCTTCATGCAGAAGCCGACGGCCTTCCGCCACTCGTAGGTCATGTCGTAGTAGTTGCAGCGCGTGTCGACGCAGAGGTTGCCGCCGATCGTGCCCGCGTTGCGCAGCGGCGGCGACGACACCAGACCCGCGGCCTGCGCGTAGCCGCGCGGCAGCTTGGCATGAGTCGCAACCTCGGCCAGGGTGGCTCCGGCGCCGACTGACGCCCTGTCGATGTCGCGATTGAGAAAGTCGAGACCGATCAGCGCTTCGACCTCGAACTGACGTCTCTTCAGCTTGGGGAAGAGATCCGTGCCGCCGGCGACGAACATCGCCTTCTGGCCGAGCTCGCGCGCCATGTGCGCGGCCTCGCGGGCGTTCTTCGGCCGCAGGTACTTAAATCGCGGAAGCCGAAGCATCCAAGTCCTTCGCGGGCGGTTCCACCTTGATGACCGGCGGATACGGAATGTCGGGAAACTTGGCCGGTCCGAATCGCGCCGGCTCACCTTTCTCTTTACGCCGCAGCGCTTCGACGATCTTCTCAGGGGTGACTGGCGTCTCGTCGATCCACACGCCCAGGGCGTCGTGCACCGCGGCGTTCACAGCCGGGATCACCGGCAGCAGCGGCCCCTGGCCTGCCTCCTTGGCGCCGTAGGGTCCCTCCGGATCGTTCGTCTCGACGATGAACGTCTCCATCTCAGGCATGTCGAGGAACGTCGGCGACTTGTACTCGAGCATCGACGGCCATTTGTGCAGGCCTTTGCGAAACTCCTGCTCCTCCATCAAGGCCTCGCCAAGTCCCATGTAGACGCTGCCCTCGACCTGGCCTTCGACCAGCAGCGGGTTGATGGCGCGACCGACGTCATGCGCGATCCACACCTTGTTGATGTGAACCAGTCCGGTGCGCGCGTCCGCGTCCAGGTCGACGACGCAAGCGGAGTAGCTGTATGCGGGACTCGGTCCGACGCCGGATCCCTTGTATGGCCCGGCGATCTTCGGCGGCGTGTAGCTGCCCGCGCTGACGAGCGTTCCGAATCGCGACTCGGCCAGCACGCTCGCCTCTTCGAAAGAGATCTCTTCGAAATTCTTGCCCGCGGCTTCGACTGCCTCGACCAGCATGGCTCGCATCTTTCGTGCCGCTTCGAGGGCGGCGTTGCCGGCCATGAAGGTCACTCGTGACGAGTAAGAGCCGAGGTCGATGGGCGTCGAGTCGGTGTCGGCGGTGACAAGGCGCACGTCCTTCGCCTCCAGGCCGAGCTCTTCCGCGACGATCGCGGCCAGCACCGAATCGGATCCCTGGCCGATGTCCATCGCTCCGCAGTAGGCGGTGACGCCGCCGCGGTCGACCTTTATCTGCACCTCGGAATGAGGCATGTCGTTCCAGTAGATGGCCGTGCCTGCGCCCGACAGATAGCTGGAGATGGCAAAGCCCATGCCGCGTCCTGGTGTGCGCTTGCGTTCGTGATAGCGCGACGCGCTGAGCACCTTCTCGGCGCACTCCTCCAGCCCGCAAGAAGTCACGCGCAGCCAGTTCACCGTGCGTGTCATCGGCTTGACGAAGTTCTTTCGCTTCAGCTCGGCGCGGTCGATGCCAAGGTCGTCGGCGATCTTGTCGAGATGAAGCTCCAGTCCAAAGCGCGGCTGCGGCGTGCCATGGCCTCGCTTGGGCCCGCATGGAGGCTTGTTCGTGAAAACCCGACAGCCTTCGAAGCGGTATGCGGGCAGGTCATAAGTGACCGGCTGGAGCACACCGGTATAGAAGGTGGACGCGACGCCATACGAGCCGTATGCACCGCCGTCGAGCGCGGTTTTGAAATGCATCGCCGTGATGCGGCCGTCCTCGGTGACGCCGGTGCGTACCCACATCAGGACTGGATGGCGGCCGCGATGCGCGTAGAAGACCTCTTCGCGCGTGAGCGTGCATTTCACTGGCCGGCCGGTGATCATCGCCAGCTTGCAGACGATGATCTCGTGCGCAAACGGATCCGTCTTGCCGCCGAAACCCCCGCCGTGCGCGGCGCCGATGACGCGGATGCGATGCATCGGCAGCTCGAGGACTTTCGCCAGCGCGCGATGCACGTAGTGCACGACCTGCGTCGATGACCAGAGCGTGACCTTGCCATCGACGTAGCTGGCGATGGCGCTGTGCTGCTCCATCGGCAGGTGCGTGTTGCCCTGGTAAAAAAAGACGTCCTCTCGGATGTGCTTCGCCTTCGCGAAGCCTCCGTCCACGTCCCCGAACTCCAGGGCGACCAGTCGGTGGATGTTGCCAGGGCCACCGTAGTCCTGGATGCGCTCATCCGGCAGACTCACGAGCGCCTCTTCGATGGACATGACGGGCTCGAACACCTCGTACTCGACCTGGATGGCGTCGCACGCCGACGCGGCGGTCTCTTCGTCGACCGCTGCGACCGCAGCGATCGGATCGCCGACGTATCGCACCTTCTCGTGCTCCAGCGCGCGCTCGTCCTGGGTGACGGGGAGGATGCCGAACTTCACCGGCAGGTCGGCGCCGGTGATCACCGCTTTCACGCCGGGCATGCGTTTGGCGGCCGACGCGTCGATGGCGACGATGCGCGCGTGCGGGTGCGGGCTGCGCAGGATCCGGCAGTGGAGGGTGCGTGGCAGCACCACGTCGTCGGCGTAGACGGCGCGGCCGGTGACTTTGCCCGCGGCGTCGACTTTCGGGAACGGCTTGCCGACGACCCTCATGCCATCCGCTCCGCGGCCAGCTCGACCGCTTCGAGGATCTTCACGTAGCCGGTACAGCGGCAGAGGTTGCCGGCCAGGGCCTCACGGATCTCGTCGCGCGACGGCCGTGGGTTGGTCTCGAGCAAAGCGCTAGACGCGAGCAGGATGCCAGGCGTGCAGTAGCCGCACTGGGCGGCTCCCAGCTCGGCGAAGGCCTGCTGCAGCGGATGCATCTCCGATCCGTCGGCCATGCCTTCGACAGTTGTGATCGCGCGGCCTTCGACCTGCACCGGGAGGACAAGGCAGCTCAGCTCAGGGCGGCCGTCGATCAGCACGGTGCACGTGCCACATTCGCCAAGCTCGCAACCGTGCTTGGTGCCGGTCAGGCCCATGTCCTCACGCAGCACTTCGAGCAGCGTCTTGTGGACCGGAACGAGCATCTGCGAGGGCTCGCCGTTGACGTCGAGCGTCAGCGAAACTCGCTCGACCTCGCGTTCGATTTCCTTACGCACCTGAGCCGAGCATATCCCGCAGCGCTTGGGCGCATGCCCGCAGGTCCGCCGCGACCGCGTGGGCGCGGCTCGACGCCGGGATTGGATCGTCCGGATAGACGAGGATCGCCCGCATGCCCAGCGCCAGGGCCGGCTCGACGTCGTTGACCTCCTTGTTGCCGATGACGATGCATTGCTCCGCCGGCACGCCGGCGGCGCGCATGGCCAGCTCGAAGACGGCCGGATGCGGCTTGAGGTGGCCGGCGTCGACTGAGGTCACGACGGCGTCGATGTGTTCGGCCCAGCCCAGCAGGCGGAAGTCGTCCCAGTAGCTGTTGGCGTCCCGCCAGTAGGTGTTGCTCGCGACGATGCACCTGAGGCCGAGCTCGCGAATCGTCTCCAGGAGCTCGAGCGCGCCGGGCAGCGGCTGGAACAGGCCGTCGATGGGGATCGCCATCGCGCGCCGCACCGCCATCACCGTCTCTTCTTGCGGGGCCACATGGTGGTCGTTGAGGCACATCGTCACGAGGTGGTCGGCATCGATCCGAATGAGCTCGGGCACCATCACCGTCCCGCCGTTCATGTCGCGCGACTTGTTGATCAGGTCGTCGCACAACAGCGCCGCCTCGTCCTGGCTCAGGTCAGGCAGGACGGCACGCAGGCGGGAGAGGCGACCCTCGCCGTCGGTGGCCCGGACCGGCCACGAGTTGGGCCACAGAGTGCCGCCAATATCGACCAGCGCAGCACCGCGCATCCCCTCTCCCGTTTGCGGGAGAGGATCAGGGTGAGGTAGACGCATCCGCTCCCCCGCTCGCGGGGGAGGGTTAGGGTGGGGGTTCATCCCGGCACTATCATCGGCTTCGTGTTGCGCTTCCTGACTTCGGGCGAGTCGCACGGGCCGCAGTTGACGGTCATCGTCGAAGGGCTGCCGGCCGGCCTGGAGATCTCGGAGGGAGACTTGCGCAAGGACCTCGCCCGCCGCCAGGGCGGCCACGGTCGAGGCGGGCGCCAGCAGATCGAGACCGATGTCGCTCGGATCGTCAGCGGCGTCCGCGGCGGATACACGATCGGCAGCCCGGTCACCCTAGTCCTCGAGAACAAAGACCATGTCAACTGGACGGCTCAGATGACCGCCTCCAAGGAAGGCTTCGAGCCGAAGCCCGTGACCCGACTGCGCCCGGGTCACGCCGACCTCGCCGGCGCGCTCAAGTACGGACACGAGGACGTGAGGAACGTGCTCGAACGGTCGTCCGCTCGCGAGACGGCGACCCGCGTGGCCGCCGGCGGCATCGCTCGCAAGCTGTTGGCTCATTTCGGCGTCGAGATCCTCAGCTTCACGCAGTCGATCGGTACGAATGACATCGGCTACGAGACCGTGAATCCAGACACCCTTTCGGTCGCGGAAATCGAAGCCTCGCCGGTTCGCTGCCCGGATCCCGAAGCGTCGGCGCGCATGGTCGCGGACATAGACGCGGTGGCCGAGCGCGGTGACACGCTTGGCGGCACGTTCCGCGTGATCGCCCGCGGCGTGCCGCTGGGCCTCGGCAGCTATGTGCATTGGGACCGCAAGCTCGACGGCCTGCTGGCGCAGGCGATGCTGTCGATCAACGCCATCAAGGGCGTGGAGATCGGCGCGGGCTTCGAAGGCGCGGCGCGGCCGGGATCGCAGTTTCACGACGAGATCGATTTCCGCGGCGGCGCCTTCCGTCACCTCACGAATCGCGCCGGCGGACTGACAGGCGGCGTCACCAACGGCGAGCCCATCGACCTGCGGGTTGCCATCAAACCGATCTCCACGATGAAGAAGCCGATGCAGTCGATCGACCTGAAGACGAAGGAAAAGGTGGAGGCGCACTACGAGCGATCAGATGTGTGCGTGGTGCCGGCGGCCGGCGTGATCGGCGAGGCCATGGTCGCGCTAACGCTGGCGGCCGCATTCCTGGAAAAGTTCGGCGGCGACTCGATGGCCGAGGTCGAACGGAACTACCGTGGATACATGGAGTCGCTCTACCCCACGAACTCGGAGGCTGCGCCTGGAGTTCGCGGGGACCCCTTGGACAATGCGCGCTGACTAAGGTCATGACGATGGCCCAGGCCATCGACCGTTTCGTCCCCGACGGCGCGGCGGTCGCGCTCGGGACGTCGCTGGAGCCATTGATCCCGTTCGCGGCGGGTCACGAGCTGATCAGGCAGCGGCGCAAGGACCTCGAGCTGATCGGACCGATCTCCGACTCGCTGTTCGATGAGCTCATCGGCGCCGGCATCGTGCGGCGCATCACCGCCGCGTGGGTCGGCAACGTTTCGGAGGGGCTCGGCCACTGCTACCGGCGTGCCGCCGAGCAGGGAATCCCGCGCCCGATCGAGATCCACGACCACACCAATTTCTCGGTATCGCTGGCGCTGTGGGCGGCGGCATGGAACGTGCCGTACCTGCCCGCCCGCACGCTGCTTGGCAGCGACATCCTGCGGACGAACCCGCGTGTGAACGTCATGGACGGCCTGGTGCACATCGAGGCAGTTCGGCCCGACGTCACGATCCTGCATGTGCAGCGGTGCGACGAGCATGGGCGCGCGCATGCGTGGGGACCTTTAGGGGTCAGCGAGGAGGCCGGCCTCGCCGCGGACCGCGTGATCGTCAGCTGCGAGGAGCTCGTCGACGAGTCGGTGACGCTGAGCGATCCGAACCGCGTCCTTCTGCCCGAGACCAAGGTCGTCGCCGTCGTCCACGAGCCTGGCGGCTCGCATCCCGCGCCGGTGCAGGGTTTCTGGAAGCGCGACCACGCTCTGGACAATGCATATGCGGACGAGTCGCGCACGCGCGAGGGCTACGAGGCTTGGTTGAAGCGATGGGTCCTCGACGTGCCGGATCGTCGGGCGTACATGTCGATGGTCGACGTCGATTCGATCCGCATCAAGGGCGAGCAACCATCAGTTCCGGTGAACTACGCCGATGAGTGATTTCACCGAGCAGGAGCTGATGATCGCCGTCGCGTCGCGCGAGATCCGCGACGGCGAGCTGGTCTTCGTGGGCATGCGCCTGCCGATCGTCGCCTACGGCGTCGCGCGAAACACTCACGCGCCGAATGCGCGCGGACTCTTCGAGGTCGGGCTGATGCGCGACCGCGCGGCCACGACCTATCTCGGCACGATGGGCGATCCGCCCAACGTCACCGGCGCGCTGTGGGCCACGCGGATGTCCAACGTGATGGCGTTGATGGCGCAGGGCCACGTCGATCTCGGCTTCATCGGCGGCGCCGAGGTCGACCGGTTCGGCAACCTCAACACTTCATACGTAGGCCCACCCGAAAAGCCCAAGGTCAAGCTGCCGGGGAGCGGGGGAGGCGCTGACATCGCGATCCTCAGCCGGCGCTGGGTGACGCTCATGAGCCACGAGCGGCGGCGGCTGGTCGACCGCGTTTCGTTCGTCACCTCTCCTGGCCACGGTGATGGGACGTCCGGGTGGCGGCGGCGCCATGGCCTGCTGGGATCGGGGCCGGTGGCCATCATCACCACGATGTGCGTCTTCCGCTTTTCGCCCGAAGGCGGCGAGGCCTTCATCGACACCATCCATCCCGGCCGCACGCTGGACGAGGTGCGCGAAGCGACTGGCTGGGAGGTCAAGGCCGGCCCCAAAGTGGTCGAAACAACGCCACCGACGGAGGCCGAGCTCCGCGAGATCCGCCAACGCTCCGCGGCCGGCGCTCGGTGACCGCTATCACGGCTTTGTATACAGACCTGTATACAAATCCGATGCCGTGGGCGATTACAAAAGGCTGACCCGAAGCCGACGACGCTCTGACACGCGCTCCTCATCGTGAGACTCGCCCGCAAGGGCCAACGAAAACCCGAAGAGGAGTGAACCTTCAGATGAATCCGTTCGCAGCATTCGCAGTCAAAGTCGTCGGAGGCGGCGGCGCCGCCGCCCTCCTGAGCCTTGGAGTCGCGGGGGGCCTGGCCCAGGCGGCGCGGCCGCGCCCGCGTTCCAGCTCTCGTCCGTGAACCCCCGCGCCGCCCAACAC
>JACZCV010067539.1_pt1 | contig 15705 bp, 13 predicted proteins | sample 8641841 | NCBI WGS metagenome assembly JACZCV01 (sample SAMN15324606, study PRJNA640507) | soil metagenome | isolation source: monocropping sugarcane control | place: China: Luxin town, Laibin City, Guangxi Province | collected 2019-07-25 | depth 10cm m
GAGATCGGCGGCACGGTCGGCGACATCGAGTCGCTGCCGTTCCTCGAGGCGATTCGTCAATTCCGCCACGAGATCGGCCGCGAGAACGCGCTCTTCGTACATCTCACGTTAGTCCCGTTCATCAGCGCCGCGGGCGAAGTGAAAACGAAGCCGACGCAGCACTCCGTGCGCGAGCTCATGGAAATCGGAATCCAGCCCGACATTCTCATCTGCCGCGCCGAGCGCCCGCTGTCGGAAGACGTGAAGCGCAAGATCGCGCTCTTCTGCAACGTCGACTTCGGCTCCGTGATCGAGAGCCGCGACGTACCCACCATCTACGAGATCCCCATCGCGTTCGCCGAGCAGGGACTGGACGACCGCGTGGTCTCGCGCCTCGGGTTAGGCGGCAAGGCGCCGGATCTCAGCGGCTGGCGGCAGATGGTGTCCCGCATCACGTCGCCCAGCGAGCGCGTACGCATCGCGGTGGTGGGCAAGTACACCGACCTCGTGGACAGCTACAAGAGCGTGCACGAAGCGCTCATCCACGGCGGCATCGCGAACGATGTGGGCGTCGACATCCGCTGGATATCGAGCGACCTGTTCACGTCGGCCGAGCGCGCGGGCGAATTGTTAGGCCCCGTGCACGGCTTGCTCGTGCCCGGCGGATTCGGCGTGCGCGGCGTGGAAGGCATGGTGGAAGCCATCCGGTGGGCGCGCGAACGCGGCCTCCCGTTCTTCGGCATCTGCCTGGGCATGCAGGTGTCGGTGATCGAGTTCGCGCGGCACAAGTGCAACCTCGACGACTCGCACTCGAGCGAGTTCGCCCCCGAATGCGCCGACCCGGTGATCTCGCTCATGGAATCGCAGCAGCACATCACCGACATGGGCGGCACGATGCGGTTAGGCGCGTACCCGTGCCGTTTGAAACCGGGCTCGTTGGTCGCCGAGACGTACAACGCGTCCGACATCAGCGAGCGGCACCGGCACCGGTACGAATTCTCGAACGCGTACCGCGACCTGTTCGAGAAGCACGGCGTGCGATTCAGCGGGCTGTCGCCCGACGGCTCGTTAGTCGAGATCATCGAGCTGCCGGACCACCCGTGGTACGTCGGGTGCCAGTTCCACCCCGAGCTCAAGTCGCGCCCCACGCGTCCGCATCCGCTGTTCGCCGGCTTCGTCGGCGCGGCCATGACGGCCAAGCGCGTGCGCGGCGAATCCCGCGACGCCACGCGGGGCGCGCGCGCCGCCACGTCTACCTGAGCGCGGCGTGTCTCAACGTTTTCCCGCCGACCGGTTCTTCCTCATCGCCGGTCCGTGCGTGGTCGAATCGGACGAGCTGAACTACCGCGTGGCCGACCACCTCGCCTCGCTCGCCGAGCGAGTGCCGGGCGGCGTGATCTTCAAGGCGAGCTTCGACAAGGCCAACCGCTCCAATCGCGCCGCTCACCGCGGACCGGGATTGGACGAAGGACTCGCCGCGCTCGATCGCGTGAAATGCCGCACCGGACTGCCCGTCCTGACGGACGTGCACGAGCCCGAGCAGTGCGCGACCGCCGCCGAAGTCGTCGACGTGTTGCAGATTCCAGCGTTCCTCTGCCGGCAGACAGACCTCCTCATCGCCGCGGGCGCAACGGGCAAGCCGGTGAACATCAAGAAGGGCCAGTGGATGCACCCCGAAGGCATGCGCGGCGCGGCGGACAAGGTGCGGCGCGCCGGCGTTAGGCGGCCGGAAATCGCGATCACCGAGCGCGGCACGTTCTTCGGGTACGGCGATCTCGTGGTCGACATGCGCGCGTTCGCCCGCCTCGCCGCCGCGTGCTCGGCGCCCGTCGTGTTCGACGCCACGCACAGCGTGCAGCAGCCGGGGAAGGGCGAGGGCGGCGCGAGCGGCGGTGCGCGCGAGCACATCCCGGCGCTGGCGCGCGCGGCCGTGGCAGCCGGTGCCTGCGGCGTGTTCCTCGAGACGCACCCGGATCCCGATAACGCGCCCAGCGATGGACCCAACATGCTCCCGTTGTCGGAGCTGGATGCGTTAGTCAAGCAGCTGGTCGCGGTGTGGGACACGTGCCGCCGGTGATCGACACGGCACTCGCGCGCCGCATCAAGCTCGTCGGCCTCGACGTCGACGGCGTGCTCACCGACGGCGGAATCTACCTGGGCGACGTGGCAGGCGCGGCCATGGAGTTCAAGCGATACGACGTGCAGGACGGGTTAGGCATCGAGCTCATGCGGCACGTCGGCCTCAAGGTGGTGATCATCACGGGCCGCGTGTCGGAGAGCGTGCGGTTGCGCGGCAAAGAGCTGCGCGCCGATGACGTCGCGCAGGATGCGTTCGCACGCAAGCTGCCCGCGCTCAGGCGCGTGCTCGAGCGGCACGGCGTGACGGCACAGGAAACGGCATTCGTGGGCGACGACATTCCCGACCTCCCGATTCTGCGCGAGGTCGCACTGCCCGTCGCAGTGGGAAACGCGGTCCCCACCGTGCGCGAGGTGTGCGCACTGCAACTGGAGCGCGCCGGCGGACGCGGCGCGGTCCGCGAGTTCGCGGAGCTCCTCCTGCGTGCGCGCGGCGAGTGGCAGCGCGCGCTCGATCTCTATCTCGCGGCGCGCGCCGAGCTGCCGCTCGAGGCCACGCTGTGAGCATGGACGCCGTCGAGCGCGGACGCCGTGTGCTCCGCATGGAACGCGACGCCCTCGAGGAGGTCGAGCGCAACCCCCACGCCTGGTTCGCGACGGCTGTCGATCTCCTGAAAGCGTGCAAGGGACGCGTGATCGTCGCGGGAGTCGGGAAGTCCGGGCTCATCGGGCGGAAGATCGCCGCCACGCTCACGTCCACGGGAACACCAGCCACGTTTCTGCACCCGGTCGAGAGCGTGCACGGCGATCTCGGCCTCGTGGGCCCGTCGGATGTGGCCATTCTGATCTCCAAGAGCGGCGAAACCGATGAGCTGTTTCCATTGCTGGAACAACTCAAGCGGTTAGGCGTACGCATCATTGCGATTGCGGGCTCGCGGGACTCGACGCTCGCCCGCCACGCCGACGTGGTGCTCGATGCAAGGGTGCGCGAGGAAGCGTGTCCACACGATCTCGCGCCGACGACGAGCACCACCGCGGCACTCGCGATAGGCGACGCGCTCGCGGTGACCCTGCTCGAGCACAAGGGATTTGGCCGCGAGGACTTCGCTCGGCTGCACCCGGGCGGGTCGCTGGGCAAGCGCTTGCTCACGCGCGTGTGCGATGTGATGGTGACGGATAAACTGCCGGTGCTCGAGCAGGGCGCCATGATGCGTGACGCGGTGATGATGCTCGCCGAGCGCCGCGGCACCGTGGCGATCGCGAACGACGCTGGGCAGGTGATCGGTGTCGTAACGGCAGGCGACCTCACGCGACTCATGGAGCGAGAAGACGACGTGTTCACGGTGCCGGTCGAACGCGTGATGAACCGCCAACCCAAAACGGCGCGCGCCGAGGAGCTCGGCAGCGCCGTGGTCTATCGCATGGAGAAGTTCGGCATCATGGCAATGCCGGTGTTGGACGGCGACGATCGCATGGTGGGCATGGTGCACCTGCACGATCTCATGCGCGCGGGGATTTCGTGATGCGCCGCTGGGTCCTCGCGCTCTGTGTCATCGCCGCCGCGTCCGCGTGCTCCAACGGAACGGAGCCCCGGGTGCGCTCGGCGAATCCGCTCGCCGATTCCGCCGACCAGGTGATGTTCGGCGTGTCGACCATGATCACCGATCAGGGCTTGCTGCGCGCCAAGCTGCAGGCGGACACGGCGTATTTCTTCGACGGCAGCACGCGCATCGAAGCGCGCAACGAGAAGACGACGTTCTACACCACCACCGGTGTCGAGAACGCGGTGCTCACGTCCCGGGAAGGCACGTACAACTCGGCGCGCGGCACGATGCAGGCGCGGAAGAACGTGGTGGTGGTGACCACGGACAACAAGCGCCTCGAAACGTCGCTGCTCGATTACAACCAGCAGACCAACCTCATCAGCAGCGACAGCGCGTTCGTCCTGACGCAACCGACGGGCATCATGCGCGGCATCGGGTTCACGTCCGATCCGAACATGGTCAACCTGCACGTGAAGCGCGTGATCACGGGCGGCGGGACGTTCACGCTGCCGGGGAACGGGACGTCGCCGTGAAACCGGCTCGCGCGCAGTGGCCGGTCGCGCTCGCGGCGATCTTCGTGCCGTTAGGCGTGGCGGCGCAGCAGCCGCAGCCACCCGCGCCGTCGGGCCAGTGCCAGCTCGTGTACGCGGCGCGCGATTCGTCGAGTCCGCCGCGGATCTCGGCGACGAAGCTGCCGAGCGGCCAGTACAACACGTTCATCGGGGGCGGTGTGATCGCGCGGTGTCCGGCGCAGAACATGACCCTCATCTCGGACAGCGCCGAGAACTACGGCGACCAGAAACTGCTGCACCTGATCGGACACGTGCACTATACGGAGCCCCGCCTAACGGAAGACTCCGAGCTCGCGGATTACTATCAGGCCGACGAGCACCTGGTGGCCTCGGGCAACGTGCACGCCGTGCTGCCGAGCGGGACGACACTCGACGGCCCGCACGTCGATTACTATCGCGTCGCGCCGAACATCCGCACGGTGGCGAAGATGGTCGCCACGGGGCGCCCGACGATCACGATCATCGAGCACGACTCGACGGGAAAGCCGTCGCAGCCGATGACGGTCGTCGCCAATACGGTCGACATGGAAGGCGACAGCCTCACGTACGCCTCGATGAATGTCGTCATCACGCGCACGGACGTCATCGCCACGGGCGATTCGGCCGCAATGAACAGTGCCACCGAGTTCGCGCGTCTCATGCGCAAGCCGACGATCAAAGCGCGCGGCGACCGCCCGTTCACCCTCACCGGCGATCTGATCGATCTGTTCGGGCGCAACAAAGCCGTGGATCGCGTGATCTCGCGCGGCCACGCCAAGAGCGTGAGCAAGGACGCCACGCTCACCGGCGACACGCTCGACTTCGCGATGGCGGAGGGTCGCCTGCAGCGCGTGCACGCGTGGGGCGCGAGTCGCGCGCACGCGTTCAATCCGACGTACGACATGCTCGCCGATTCGCTCGACGTACGCATGCCCGACCAACGGCTGCGCGAGATCCACGCGTTGCGCGATGCGTACGCGCAGAGCGTGCCCGACACGACCCGCATCCACACGAGCGAGCACGACTGGCTTCGCGGCGACACCATCTACGCCTACTTCGACAGCTCGGCCAAGGCGCTCGCGGACACGTCCACGCAACCCGAGATCAAGCGCCTCATCTCGTTCGGCCACGCGCGATCGTTCTACCAGATCGCGGCCAAGGACACGACCGCCATCGGCCCGTCGATCAACTATGTGCGCGGCGATCGCATCCAGGTCGCATTCCTGAATCGCGAGGTGCAAACCGTCACGATCAAGGGAGAGGCGACGGGTGTGTATCTGGATCCGGCGAAGCCCGCGCGCGACACGACCAAGAAGGGCACGACCGACACCGCGACCGTCAAGACGCCTAACGCACCGAAGGCGCGAGCGGACACCGCCAGGGGAGCCGGACCGCGATGACCGACCCGATTCGTTTGCCCGAAGAGGTCGAGAACTTCATCGAGGAGAAGTCGCGCGGCGACCGCTCGGTGGCGCTGGCGATGAAAGCGATGGTCAGCGCGGCGCACGATACCGGCGAGGTCCCGGTCAACGACGTCGCGATCCAGTATCGCAACGAGCACCTCGCGATGGTCCGCGAGTCCGGCGGCGATGCGGATCACGAAGCGGGCCGGCTCAGTCTCGACGAGGTGCGCGTTCACCTGGCCAAGACGGTGCTGCCCAAGCTCGTGAACGAAGGGCTCATCATGCTGCCGCCCGGTGGACTCACGGCGCCGGATGCGTCCATCCGCATTGTGGATCGCTACTGGCGCGCGCTCGAGCCGTTTCGCGCGCAGATCAAGGGGTCCAACGTTGGGCCAATGCTCCGGCACATCGACGAGCAGGCCGCCCTGCGCCGGACGGGAGCGCACGCCGCCGTCGCACCGCAGCCGGCGACGAGCGTCCTCGAGGCGATCGGTCTCGTCAAGTCGTATCGGCGGCGCAAGGTTGTGAACGACGTGGCCTTGCGCTTGCAACAGGGGGAGATCGTCGGCCTGTTGGGTCCCAATGGAGCGGGGAAGACAACCACTTTCTACATGATCGTGGGCCTCATCGCTCCGCAAGAAGGCCGGATCCAGCTCGATGGCGACGACATCACCGAAGTGCCGATGTACAAGCGCGCGCGGCGCGGCATCGGATACCTTTCGCAGGAGCCGTCGGTATTTCGAAAGCTGACAGTCGAAGAAAACATCCTCGCGATACTCGAGACACTCAAGATCACGCCCGAGGAGCGTCACCGCCGGCTCGAGGAATTGTTGGACGAGCTGGGGATCAAACGCTTGAGGGGCAACAAGGCGTACTCATTGTCCGGTGGTGAGCGGCGCCGGCTCGAGATCACGCGTGCATTGGTCACGCAGCCCAAGTTCATGATGCTCGACGAACCGTTCGCGGGAGTCGATCCGATCGCAGTGCACGACATTCAGTCCATTGTCGCCGGGTTACGCCACCGGGGAATTGGAGTCCTCATCAGCGACCACAACGTCGAGCAGACACTGGACATCGTGGACCGGGCATACATCATGTTCGATGGACAGGTGAAGGTGTCGGGCACCGTGCAGGAACTGGTATTCGACGACGAGGTGGCGCGCATCTATCTCGGGCCCACGCTCACGACCCGCTTGCGCTCCCGCTTCGCGTCGCGGCACGATAACGGTGAGGTGGCATGAAGACTGGCCTGCATCAAAGCACGCAGCTCCGCCAAGAGCTGAAGATCAATCCACGCCTCTATCAGGCGATGGATTTGCTTTACATGCCGCTCCTCGACCTCCAGCAACACCTCAAGCAGGAGCTCCTCAACAATCCGTTCCTCGAGATGGTCGAGCCCGAGGAGGAAGAAGAAGAGGAGACGACAACCGACTCGGAGACCGCAACCGAAGAAAAGAAGGACGCCGACGAAATCGACTGGGAGGAGATCCTCCTCAACGGCTTCGACACCGGCGGTCAACCCGAAGAGCGCGAGGAAAAGGAGTACTTCGAGCCGGTCACGGTCGACAGCCGCGACCTGGGCGACCACCTGCGCGATCAGGTGACGCTGCTCGACCTCTCGCCGCGGCAGATGCTGCTCGCCGACGAGGTGATCGGGAACATCAACGAGGACGGCTACCTCGCGTGCACGGTCGAACAGATCCGGGTAGGTGTGAACGAGGTGCTCGAGAATCACGCCGCCGAATCGGATCGCGATCCCGAGGACGTTCCTCGCTACACGGATCACGAAGTCGAAGAGATGCTGGCGGTGATCCAGAGTCTCGACCCGCCGGGTGTCGGCGCGCGCGACCTGCGCGAATGCCTGCTGTTACAATTGCGTGAGGCGGGGCTCGAGCAGTCGGTGCCGTATCGCCTCGTGCGCGACTCGTTCGACGAGTTGATCAACCACCGCTGGAGCGAGATCTCGAAGCGGTTCGGCATCAGCCAGGCCGACGTGCAGAAAGCCGCCGACGAGATCGCGAAGCTCGATCCCAAACCGGGCCTCGTGTACAGCGATACGGGCGACAACTACATCATCCCGGACCTGGTGGTCGACAAGATCGACGGCCAGTATCATGTCTTCCTCAATGATGCAAACCTTCCGCGCTTGAAACTCAGCAAGGCGTATCAGGAGATCGCGCGCGACAAGAAAAAATTCGACGGCGAGAACAAGGAGTTCATCTCCAACAAGCTCAATTCGGCGAACTGGATGATCCAGGCCATCGAGCAGCGCCGCCAGACGATGCTCAAGGTGATGAACTTCATCGTCGACCGGCAGCGCGACTTCTTCGAGAAGGGCGTGCAGTACTTGAAGCCGCTCACGCTGCGCGAAGTGGCGGAAGTGATCAACATGCACGAGTCCACCGTTAGTCGCGTGACCAACGAGAAGTTCGTGCAGACGCCGCGCGGCGTGCTGCCGCTCAAGTACTTCTTCTCGAGCGGGCTCTCGACCACGGGCGGCGAGGACGTGTCGGCGCGCGGCATCAAGGCGCAGATCGAGAAGCTCGTGTCGGACGAAGATCCCAAGCGCCCGCTCACGGACCAGGCCATCGTGAACATCCTCAAGGAGAGCGGCGTCCAGATCGCGCGGCGCACGGTCGCCAAGTATCGTGACCAGTTAGGCGTCCTCTCGGCCCGGATGCGCAAGCGCGTATGAGCGCTGCCGCACGGGGCGGGGGCGCTGTTCCGAACGCTCCAGCCGCCATGGCCCGTCTCGACCGGCCCTTCGCATTGCCCGAGCGGCAGGTGGACGTGTCCGTCCTCGTCCCGGCCAAGGACGAAGCCGAGAATCTCCCGCTGTTCATGGAGCAGGCGGAAGCCGCGTTCGCATCGGCGCCGGCGTCGTTCGAGGTCGTGGTGGTGGATGACGGGTCGAGCGATGCGACGTGGCAGGTGCTCCAGGATCTCGCGACCCGATACCCGTTTCTTCGCATCGCGCGGCATCCGCGGCAGCGCGGCATCGCCGATGCGCTGCACACGGGATTTCTGCAGGCGCGCGGCAACGTGATGGTGTTTTATCCAGCCGACCTGCAATACAAGCCCGAGGACATTCCGCAGCTCGTTGCACCGATTCTCTCGGGCGACGCCGACATGGTGACGGGCTACAAGCAGGGCAAGTACGAGAAGGCGTTCGTCTCCCGCATCTACAATGGACTGAGCCGCCGGCTGTTCGACCTGCCGGTGCGCGATCTCAATTCGGTGAAGGCGTACCGACGCGAAGTGATGGACGCCATTCCCGTTAGGCCGGACTGGCACCGCTACATGATCGCGATCGCCGCCGCGCAGGGCTTCACGGTCACCGAGGTACCGGTACCTCTGTATCCGCGGCACGCGGGGCGCTCCAAATTCGGTATCGCGCGGATTCCCGTGGGCGTGTTGGACATGCTCGCGGTGTGGTTCGAGCTCCGGTTCGGGCAGAAGCCGCTGTTGCTGTTCGGCATGGTCGGCGCCGGATTGTTCGTGATCGGCGTGCTGGCGGGCGTCGTGGCGCTGGCCATGCTCGCCTTCCGCGACGTGGGCGTACGCGCCGTGTGGACCATCATCCAGACCTGTCTGATTCTCGGCTCGATCTTCTTCGCCGCCGGTCTGTTAGGCGAACAGATCGCGGGCCAGCGCGCCGAGCTGCGCGAGCTGCGCCGTCGCGTGGAGGATGCGCGCGCCGGCCAACACGACCCCGTGGAGCGAGGTTAGGCGCGTGCGGGTGCTCTTCCTCGCCCATTCGTTCCCGCGCACCGCGGGCGATGCGGCGGGCTCGTTCCTCTTGCGTCTCGCCCAGGCCCTCGAATCCGAGGGCATCACCGTGCAGGTGGTGGCGCCGGCAGCGCCGGGCCTCGCTGACGCCGAGCAGTTCGACGGCGTCGGCGTCGAGCGATTCCGCTATGCGCCGCGACGCTTCGAGCGGCTCGCGTACACCGGCACCATGGCGCAGGACGTACGCGACTCGTGGAGCGCGCGCCTCACGATGCTCAGCTTCCTGGGCTCGGAGTTCGTGAGCGCGGTGCGCTCGGGCCGGCGATTCCAACCCGACCTCGTGCACGCGCACTGGTGGTTCCCTGGTGGGCTCGTCGGAACCTGGGTGGCGTCGATGGCCGGTGTTCCGCTCATCACGACGCTGCACGGCAGCGACGTGCGTCTCGCGCGCACGGTCGTCGGCGCGCGGCCCGTGTTCCGCCACGTGCTGCGCCACTCGGCCGCGGTGACCGCGGTGTCCAACTGGCTCGCGGGCGAAGCGGGCGCGGTGCTGCCTAACTTGAAGCCGGTGGTGGCGCCGATGCCCGTCGACACCGCGCTGTTCACGCCCGGCAACGGACGCTCGGCCGACCGGTTGCTCTTCGTTGGGCGGCTCAACGCGCAGAAAGGCGTGTCGACGCTCATCGATGCGCTGCCGTCGATCGGTGCGCCGTACGCGGTGGACATCGTCGGCGACGGACCCGAGCGCGCTGCACTCGAGGAGCGCGCGCGGAATCTGCGCGTGGCGGATCGCATCACGTGGCACGGGGCGGTCGCGCACAGGGACCTTCCGCCGATGTATCAGCGTGCCGCGATACTGGTCGTGCCGTCGATCGACGAGGGTCTCGGCCTCGTCGCGGTCGAGGGACAGTTGTGCGCGACGCCCGTGATCGCCGCCAACTCCGGCGGCCTGAGCGACATCGTGCGCAACGGACAGACCCGAGGGCTCGTGCCGCCCCTCGACCCATCATCGCTCGCGCAGGCCATCGACGAGGTGCTCCAGAATCCGGAGCGCGCGCGAGAGATAGGCGCGGCGGGACGCGTGCACGCGCTCGCGACGTTCGCGCCGGAGTCCGCCGCGCGGCGATACGCCATGCTCTATCGCTCCACTCTTGAGCACGCCGAGAAATAGCAGGCTGCTGTTCGTGGCGAAGATTGCGTTCGCGGTCGCCGTCGTCGTGGCCGTGGCGTATGCACTCGTGCGCGAATGGCAGCCGGTGAGCGCAGCGATGCGCGAGGCGCATCCGCGATGGGGCGTGCTCGCGCTCTCGGGCGCGATCGTGCTCGCGAACTACGCGCTGCTCGTTGAAGCATGGCGCATCGTGCTCGCGGGCTGGGAAGGGGAGCGGCGCGGCGCCGCGGCGCCTACGCTCGGCTTCTGGGAGAGCGCGCGAATCTGGAGCGTGTCCAACCTGGGCCGGTACATCCCGGGCAAGGTGTGGCAGATGGGCTCGATGGCCGTGATGGCGCAGGAACACGGCGTGTCGGGCATTACCGCGGCCGGGGCGGCCGTGGTCGTGACGCTCATCAACACGGTGGCCGGATTCGTCGTGCTCGCCCTCACGGGCGCCGGCGTGCTGCACGTGCCTCCGTTGGGCATCGCGGTGATCGCGTTGCTCGGGGTCGGCCTCCTGCTCGCGCCGCAGCTCATTCCGTGGTTGGGCAATCTGGCCGGGCGCATTCTTCGCCGGCCGATCGTGCTCGGGCGCATTCCGCATGCCGCGATCTGGCTAGCTGCCCTCATCTCCGCGACGTCGTGGGTTGTATATGGTGTGGCGTTCCGTGTGATGGCGGTTGGCGTGCTCGGCTCCGCGACTGGCGCGGTTGGCACCTACATCGCAGTTTTCACGGCCTCGTACCTGGCCGGATTTCTGGCGCTCATCGCGCCCGGCGGGGTCGGCGTACGAGAGATCGTCATGTTCGCCGGGTTGCGGCAGGCTGGTTTCACCGGCGGCGAGGCAACGCTGCTCGTGGTCTCGTCGCGCGTGTGGCTCACGATTCTCGAGATCGTCCCCGCGGTTCTCTTTCTGGCGCATCGGTGGATGCGCCCCAAACGCTCCGATGGCCCAATCGAAAGCACGAGATAGTCGCGCCGCGGCGAAGGCCAGTCGCGTCCCGGCGTTAGGCGAGCCGCGATTTGCCACCGCGTGGGCGGCGCTCGTGTACATCGTGGCGACGCTCATTCTCGCGTATCCCGCGCTCGTTGGGCGTTTTCTGGTCAACCCGACGAGCGACCAGTACATCGGCGGCTACGCGTTCCGCGAATTCGCGACGGCCTCGCTGCGAGCAGGGCACGGATTCCCGCTCTGGAATCCGTATCTCTTCGGGGGCATGCCGTACGTCGCCGCGATGAGCGGCGACATTTTCTACCCGACCTTCTTGATGCGCATGATCATGCCCACCGACGTCGCGATGACGTGGGCATTCATCATCCACATCATCCTCGCGGGACTCTTCACCTACGTCTTGCTGCGCGCCTGCCGGTTCTCGTTCTACGGCGCACTCGCGGGCGGCCTGGTCTACATGATGGGCGGCCCGATCTCGTCGTACGTCTCGCCGGGACACGACGGGAAGCTCTACGTGAGCGCGTTGCTGCCGCTCGTGCTGTTCCTGCTCGTCCGCGCGATCCGCGATGGGAAGGCATGGTCGTATGGCGTGCTCGCGATCGTCGCCGGTCTCGCGTGTCTGAGCCCGCACCCGCAGCTCTATCAGTACATGCTCTTGGTGAGCGGCGCGTTCGCGCTCTGGTTGGCGTTCGGCAGTGACAACGCGCCTCAACTCGAACGGCCTGTCGCCCTCAAGCGACTTGGCGCCGCGTTGGTCGCCATTTGCGTGGGCACGCTCATGGGCGCGATCCAGTACACGTCGGTGTTCCAGTACGTGCCGTGGTCGCCGCGCGCCGGAGGATTGAGCGGCTGGGAGCACGCAACGTCGTACTCGTTCCCGCCCGAAGAGCTGATCAACACGTACATCCCGCAGTTCACGGGGATGTTCGACCACTACTGGGGCCGCAACGGGATTCACCTGCACAGCGAATACCTCGGCGCCGTCGCGCTCATGCTGGCGTTGCTCGGCGTCGTGTACGCGTGGCGGCCGGAGCGCCGCTCGTTCGGACGGTTCTGGCTCATCACGTTCGTCGTCGCGCTTCTCTGGTCGTTAGGCGGATTCACTCCGTTCTATCACATCGTCTACGCGCTGATTCCAGGCACGAAGTATTTCCGGGCGCCGAGTACGATGGTGTTCGTGGTTGGCCTGTGCGTGGCGGTCTTTGCCGCGTTCGGGGCGGAGCGCTTGGAGCGCGGCGATGTGACGCGTCAATACGCGCTTGGCTGGCTCATTGCGGCAGCGGCGGTTCTGCTGCTCGCCGTCAGCGGGATGCTGACCAACATCGCATCGGCGATCGCTCCACCGGAGCACCAAGACGGCGTACAGCTCAATGCGCACTTACTGCTGGTCGGAGGAGTGCGCACCGCGCTCTTCACGGCGGCTGCAGCGGGGCTCCTGTTGATGCTCGTGCTGGGGCGGGCAAAGCGCGCGGTGATTGCGTGGGCAGTGCTCGTTCTCACTGCCGCAGACCTGTGGAGCATCGAGCATCAGTACTGGATGTTCTCGGCGCCGGCGAAGGAGTTGTACGCGACTAACGCAACGCTCGACTACGTCCGAAAGCAGGCGGTGCCAGGACGCGTGTTGCAGATACCGGCTGCCGTGGCCGAATCACCGATTGCTCCTCACGATCCGTATCTGGAAGGCAACGCGCTCATGGTGCAGGGGGTTCGTGCGGTAATGGGGTACCATGGAAATGAGATCGGCCGCTACCACGATCTCATCAACGCGCGTCTCACGGATCCGCAGTTGTGGCGCCTGCTGAACGTGAAGTATCTGCTCACGAACCTGCCAACCATTCCGGACTCGGGATTTACCAAGGTCGTCGGACCGACGAAGGACGCAGCCGGCACCACTACGTACCTGTACACGGTGCCCACGGATGATCCGCCGGCGTGGCTCGCTCCTGTGATCGTGAAGGCGTCAGACGATCAGAGTCTGGCGGCTGTGCTCGACCCACGCTTCGACATCCGTCGCGGTGCGATCTTCGACACGTCGGCGGCGGTGCAGGCGGAGAAGGTCACGGCGCTGCCGGAGCCGAGCCCTGTGGAGGCGACCGTCACGCGCTACGAGCCAGGGCACATCGAAGTCGATTTGAGCCAGCCTGCGCCGCACGGATCGGCGCTCATGGTGTCCGAGAATTATTACCCGGGCTGGGTCGCAACCGCGGATGGAAAGCCGGCCGTAGTAGGTCGAGCGGACTACGTGCTCATTGGTGTGGCGCTGCCGGATGGCGCGCGACATGTCGCGCTCACGTTCACCAGCGCGGTGTATGAGCGCGGCAAGCTGATCACCATCGTGGCGATTCTCATCGCGCTGGCGATGCTGGCGGCCGGGATCATCGTCGACACGAAGCGGCATGCCTGAGCGAGCCATCGTCATCGTCCCGACCTACAACGAACGGGACAACATCACGCGACTCATTCCGGCCGTGTTGGAGAAGGACCCGCGCCTCGAGGTATTGGTGGTCGACGACGCGTCGCCCGATTGCACGGGACAGATCGTGGAGACGATCGCGGCCGAAAATCCTCGCGTGCATGTCCTGCATCGCCCGGGGAAGATGGGGCTGGGCACCGCCTACCTGGCTGGATTCCGCTGGGGTCTCGATCAGGGCTACGACTATCTGTTCGAGATGGACGCGGATTTCTCGCACGACCCGAACCACCTCCCGCAATTTCTCGACGCGGTCAAGGACGCGGACCTCGTGTTGGGCTCGAGGTACCGCGAGGGCAAGGTCACAGTCGTGAACTGGCCGATGACGCGGCTCATCCTGAGCTTCTTCGCCAACGTCTACGCCAGAACCGTAACTGGGCTTCCGCTCGAAGATTCCACGGGTGGGTTCAAGTGCTTTCGCAGGTCAGTTCTGGAAGCCATTGACCTGAACGCGGTGCGATCGAACGGCTACGCGTTCCAGATCGAAATGAGTTTCCGCGCGTGGAAGAAGGGCTTTCGGATCCGCGAGATTCCGATCGTGTTCGTGGACCGTACCGAGGGACAGAGCAAGATGTCGCGCAAGATCGTGCGCGAGGCGGTGTGGATGGTGTGGCGTCTCAGGTGGCTGTCGATCACAGGACGCATCAAGTGAGCGAACGCGAGTTCTTCAAGATGTCCGGCTCGGGGAACGACTTCGTCGTATTCGACGCCCGGGCCGAGCCGCCGGGTCGGTTGGCCACACCTCCAGTGATACGTGAGGTCTGCGCGCGCGGTACCGGCGTTGGTGCGGACGGCATGGTGTTCATCGAGCCGACGACGGCTGACGGTGCGCAGTTCCGGATGCGCTACTTCAACAGCGACGGATCCGTCGCCGAGATGTGCGGGAACGCGGCGCTGTGCGTGACGAGTCTCGCGTCGCAGCTGGGGGCGGGGAGCGCCACTGGAATGCGCTTCGAGACCGACTCGGGGATCGCGTCGGCGCGCATGTCGGACGGCGAGCCCGAAGTGGACCTGTGGCCGGTGACGGACGTTCGGCCGGCGGCCGACATCGTCACCGAACCGGGCGAGCTTCGCATTGGGTACGCGATCGTCGGCAACCCGCACGTGGTGATTCTGCGCGACGAACTGGAGACGCTCGATATCGTGCGCCGCGGCCAGGCGATCCGGCTGCACGCTTACGTGCGCCCCGGTGGCGGCGCGAACGCCAACTTCGTGGCGCGCCGGCCCGATGGCGGGTTCGACATCCGCACGTACGAGCGCGGCGTGGAAGCCGAGACATTGGCGTGCGGGACCGGGTCTGTGTCGACCGCGATTTTGCTCGCCGAGTGGCAGCAGGCAGGCCTGGAGACGACGCTCAGGACGAGGTCAGGCCGAGCGCTGACGATCAAGCTGCGCCGACAGGGCAGCGCCTGGCTGCCGTCGCTGCGCGGCGAGGGCCGGGTGGTCTTCAGGGGCTTACTGCCAGTTGACTGACGCAATACTGTCGCGAAAAGCCTTTCACGACAGCTTGGCGACAGTCAGGAGTCTCCATCGCAGTTAGCATGACGTACAGCCACACAAATTGCCGGCGGTGCCGTGCGCCTGGCACCTTGAGCGCCCGTGTCTCGGACATGGCGACAGCAATTATCAATCGACTGTGGGGAAGCAGCTTTGACGGATTTCCACAGTTTCCCACGATTCTAGTTTACATAACATATCTTATACGCACACTCTGTCGAGGTAGAGATTGGTCCGCCGCTGCAATTCGAATCAACTACGCAAATAAGGGCGGCTCGAGACACAGCCGCCCTGTTCGTGTTCGAGTCAATTTTCTCATGGATTGCCGCTCTTCGCGTCAGCCGGCCTTGA
>JACZCV010009462.1_pt1 | contig 15672 bp, 16 predicted proteins | sample 8641841 | NCBI WGS metagenome assembly JACZCV01 (sample SAMN15324606, study PRJNA640507) | soil metagenome | isolation source: monocropping sugarcane control | place: China: Luxin town, Laibin City, Guangxi Province | collected 2019-07-25 | depth 10cm m
CGCAGACCATTGATGTTGTTCCGCTCCCTCAGGCGGCGTCGCCGCCGCTTCCCCAAGCGCAGCGCTTCCCAAAGCGAGCGACAGCGAGCGCTTCCCCATTCCCTCCGCCTACGGTACCGATCCTCCCTGCGGCCGATACGTCGACCGGTTGTAATCGAACTTGAGATCCGGCTCCGCCTTCAGCGCGATGTAGAAACTGAACGCGAAGTTTCCGTTAGGCGCGCGCGAGAAATGGAAGATCGCGCGCCAGTCGTGCATGTCGCGCTGGAGTCCCACGTCCTGGTCGGAGAACTGGTGCAACTGGAAGTCGTAGCCCGTCGACCATTGGAGCGCCCACTTGGGCGTCAGGCTGAACGATGCATTCGCGCGCAGCGTCGTGAGCGCGGGCGTCACGAACGGCGCGCCGCCGGCGATCGTCTGCTGCAGCGTGTCCGCCGGCTGCGGCGTGTTCAAGCAGCGCTGATAGTTGATCGGATCGTTGATCAGCACCTGACACGTCGCGCGGGGGTCGATCACGCGCGCGCCGGGAATCGGCCTGCTTCGCGTCGATGAAAACTGAAACGACGCCGTCCAGCCTGCGCCGGTCGGAATACCGATCGGTTGTCGCACGCCGCCCGGACCAGCGATCACCGGCTGTTGGTTGAGCGCCTGCGCCGACTGATTCGCCGTCGTGTCCCCGTTCCCGAAAATCTTCGACAGCGCGGTGATGGGATTGTTGTTCTTCCCGATCGTGAACGACGCGGTGATTCCAGTACGGAACGGTTTGAACTTCGCCGTATCGCTCTGCAGGTCGCCCTGGAACAACGAGTACTGCACCGCGAGATCGAAGCCCGGAAGCAGATCGGAGCTCACGCGATACCCGAACGTCGACGTGTTGAAGCCGGATGCGTGCGTCACCTTCGCGCGCTCGAAGTCGTAGCTCAACGGATCGAAGCTCAGCGCGAGCAGCTTGATCTTCTGTCCCGCATCCGGGTTCGTGTCGTTCTTGCTCTTGAGCTTCGCCTCGAACACCTGGTCCAATTGCATCGTGATGTTCTCTTGCGGCAGGCCGCCCAGGTACGTCGCGCGCGTCTTGTTCAGCGCGCGCAGATAATCGTCGCTCACGTTGGACGCCGGCGAATACGTGAACGTGAGGCGCGGTTCGATCGAGTGACGGATGCGCGTGAACGGGCCGAAGCCGGGAAAGAATCCGAACAACGTCGGCGAGCTCGAGAGACCGTACTGCAGCGTCTTCGACTGATGCACGAACTGGCCGCCGCTCAGTTGGCTGCGCACCCAGAAGCCGCTCGTCTGATCGGCGTTCACGATCGCGATGAACGGCGACAGCTTGAGCGTGCTCTGCATGAGCGCGGGCAGGCTGATGCCGGTCTGCCAATCGACCGACGTGAGGTAGCTCTGCGCGTACATGCGCCGGGTGATGAGCGCCCCGGTGTTGAAATCGCGCACGTCGAACGCTTGCGGGAAGTTGTTCTGTTTGTCCGACAACGAGAAGCTGTTCTGCCACGTGAAGCCGAAGATGCGCACCGGCGTCTGGAACGACGCCGTCGTGTTGCGCTGGCTCGCGTTCACGCGCGTGCTGTCGAACGGGGAGCCGTTCGTGCCGGGCGTGAAGATGAATGGCGCCGCGTCCATGTTCAGGTTCTCGGTGTTGTTGAGCGAGAACTGCGGCGACCACAGTAACCATTGGCCGACGCTCACCGGCTTGGTCGAGACGCTCAGGTTCGGGAAGTTCTGATCAATTTCCTTGCGCCCGGTGTACTGCGTCCGCGTGCCGCCGATGCTGAGATTGGCCGGGCCTAACGCTTGTTGGAAGTTCACCGCCGATGCGATCGCGGCGAGCGCCTGCGCCACGTTGAACGCTTGCCGCCGGATCGCGGTGGTGTTGCTCGAGTAGTTGATCGACGCGTTGAGGCTGCTGGTCTGCGAGAACTGCTGCTGGTGCGACCACGAGATGTTGGTGCTCTTCTGGCCGTCGCTGAACGTCGAGTACGAGAGCCCGATGCGTCCCGCGAGAAACCGGTCGAGCCAGCGATACTCGAACTCGCCGTTCCAGCGCGTCCACCCGATGTTGCCGTTCTGCTGGTTGTTGCCGCTCCGCCAATCGAGCGACGTCGTGGCGTCCGTGTAGTCGTTGATGGCGAAGTAGTAGCCGAGGTTGTCGACTTCGCGCTGGTACGAGGCGGAGGTGCGGACGATGTCCGACAGGCCGAAGCGCGGCGGGAGGATGCCGCTGCGGCGTCCGGCGCGCATGTCCTGGAAGATGAACGGCAGCCAGAGAACGGGGATGTCCTGGATGTAGAGCACCGCCGGCCGCGCGACGAGCAGGCGCCGCGTGACCATCTTGATTTCCTTCGACTCGAAGTGGTAGTGCGGGTCGGGCAGATCGCAGCTGGTGACCGATCCATCCATGGCGTACGACGTGTTGTGTCCGTGGCCCGTCGTGTCGCCGGCGACGGCACCGCGCTCGCCGCCAACAAACCAGGTTTGGCCGGCCTGTGCCGACGACGTCGTCAACCGGTTGGCGATGCCCTTGTGGTTGCCGATGTCGTACTCGAGCCCGCCCAACGTCACCAGGTCCGACGTCTGGGCGCCGGGGTCGCGCAGGACGGTGGTATCGTTCGGCGCGTTGCGCGCCGTGACGATGCGCGACGAGTCGTTGTAGACGATGGTGTCCGACACGAGCACGGTCTGCTCGCGCTGCACCGCGCTCTTGCCCGACAGCTGCAGGGCGTGGCTCTGCGCGTTGAAGACGGCGGTGTTGCCCTGGTACCGCGTGGTGACGTAACCCGCCCGGCTCATGAGGGCGTTCATCACCGAATCGGCCTCGTTCCACTTCACGAGGTCCTTCTTGACGCGCGTCGTGTCGCCGCGGATCGACGTATCGGCCGGCGTCGGCTGGCGGAAGATCGGCTTGGTGGTATCCGGGAAGATCGGCGGCTGCTGCGGCGGCGGGTTGGTGGGGATCCCCTGCGCCGCCGCGGCGCCGCCTAACGGTAGCGCGAAGACGGCCGCGGCCGCGAGGACGCGCCGGATCACGCCGTCGCTCCGCGCCGCTCCGCGCCCTCCACCTCACCGGTCTCTGCCGCCCGCTCGGCTTGGCGGCGCAACCGCCGCTTGTGGACGCCGTACGTGAGGACGACGCTCACCTCGTACAACAGGTACAACGGCACCGCCATCGCGATCGTCGTCCAAACGAGATCGCCCGGCGTGAGGAACGCACCGATGATCACGCAGATGACGATCGCGTGCCGCCGGTATTTGTTCAGGAACTGCGGCGTCACGATGCCTAACGCAGCCAGCGCGAGGATGACGATCGGCAGCTCGAAGCACAGCCCGAAGGCGAGCGCCATGCTGGTGGCGAAGCCGAAGTACTCCGTGGCCGTGATCATCGGCTCGAGCGCCTGCGTCTGGAAGCTCATCAGCCATTCGACCGCGAGCGGCAGCACGACGAAGAACGACAGGCACACGCCGGACAGAAACAGCAGCGTCGCGAACACGAACACCGGGATCACGACTTTCTTCTCGTGCCGGTACAGCGCCGGCGCGACGAACGCCCAGATCTGATAGATGATGACCGGCAGCGCGAGGACGATGCCGAGCACGATCGACGCGTTGAGCACGATCGTGAAGGGATCGCCCGGGTGCGTGTACACGAGCTTGCGCCCGTGCAGGTACGGCTTGATCGGGCCCTCGAGGAGCCCGATCACATCGATTTTCATGAGCACGACGAACGCGAGGCCGACGCCTACGACGAGCGCCGCCAGCGACCAGATGATGCGCCAGCGCAGTTCCTCGAGGTGATCGAGGAACGGCATCTCGCCGCTGGTCTGTTGCTCCGAGCGTTGCTCCACCGCGCCGTCTGCTCCGTGCTCACTTCAGCTCGCGCAGATGATCGCGCGCCAATGCGGCTTCATCCGACTGCGGGTACGTGGAGATGAGCTGGTTGAGAAGCGCCCGCGCGGCCGTCGCGTTCCCCTGCTGTTCCAGGTAGAGCGCGCGCTTGTAGAGCGCCGTCGGCGCGTGCGGCGACTTCGGGAATTTCTGGATGACCATCGCGTACGCGCTGTCGGCGGCCGCCGCGTTGCCCTGGGCACGATACGCTTCGCCCAGATAGAACTGCGCTTCGGGCGAGATGTCGGCCGTCGGATAATCCTGCAACAGCTTCTGGAAGGCCTGGACCGCGGTGCTCGGGCTGCCGCGCTGCAGCTGCTCCATGCCTAACTGATAGAGCTGGTTCGGTCCGGGCTCGTTGGATCCCGGTGCGCCCGGCGCGGGCGACGTCGTCGCCGGCGTGGTCGCGCCCTTGGCGCCCGACGTCGTCGGCGCGGGGGCCGCACCCTCTCCCATGTCCTGGTTGCGCTGCTCGATCGACGCGCGGAGCTCCTGCAGGCGGTTCTGGCTCTGCCCGGTGAGCTGCTGGATCTGCAGCAGCTGCTCGTTCACGTCGTGCAGATCGCCCCGCATGTCGCCCTGCATCTTGACGACGTGCCCGCTCACCGTGCCTAACGAATCGCGCACCAGGCCGAGCGTCGCGACGACCTGGCCCAGTTGGGCGGAGCGCACCGAATCGGCGCGCACGTTGGCCGTGCGCAGCGAGTCGAGCTGAAGCTGCAGCAGTTTCACATCGTTGCTGGTGGCGAAGCACGCGCCGGCCGCCACGAGGGCGACCGGTGCGAGACGCCGGAGGACGGTCTTCATGGGGCTCCCTTGATCTGGTCGGCGCCGGCCGTGATCTCGAACTCATCGCGGCGGTTCTGCGACCACGAGGACTCGTCGTGGCCGGTCGCGACCGGCCGCTCTTCGCCGTAGCTGATGATGTCGATCCGGTCGCCCGAGATGCCGTGGTCGGTGAGGTAGCGCTTCGCGGCCGCGGCGCGGCGCTGGCCTAACGCGAGGTTGTATTCATCGGAGCCGCGCTCATCGGTGTTGCCGGCGACGCGCAGCTTGACGCCCGGAGTGGAATTCAGGATCGTGATCTTCGCGTCGAGCGAGGACCGCGCGTCATCCTTGAGCGCGTCGCTGTCGAAATCGAAGTAGATCACCTGCGTGAGCGCCTTGGTGGCCGCATCGCGCGCGTTCCGCAACTTGTCCGCATCCGCTTGCGCGCGCGCGATCGAATCGCGGCGCGCCGCCTCCGCCCGTGCAATCGAATCGCGGCGCGCGTTCTCCGCGTTGATGCTGTCCTGATTGGGACCCGGCGCCGGCGTCGGCGTCGTTGCAGGCGGCTTGTGCGAGCAGGCCACCGCCGCAGACACGGCGAGCAGCAGGAACGGCAGGAGGCGGGTCTTACCAGTCATGAGGAATCCCCCGGTGAGATGTGGTCCAGCAGAGCGAACGACCTACGGTGCGCTCGTCGAGTGCGACCAGGCGGCGAGCCGCGCGCCCGGATCGTGTGTCAATTGCCGCGCGCGCCCGGACTCGGCGTCGAGTACAAATATCTCTTTCACGCCGGTGCGCGACGACGTGAATGCGAGATGACGCCCGTCGGGCGCCCATGTGGGATCTTCGTTGATCCCCTCGCTCGTCAACTGCTTCACCGTCTGGTCCCGCAACGTGATCGTCATGATCTGAAAGCGTCCGTCGAGCTGCGACTGGAACGCGATCAGCCGGCCGTCGGGAGACCAATCGGGATTACTGCGATAGTTCTGATCGCCGAAGTTGAACGGCGTCAACAATGCTACGTTAGACCCATCCGCGTCGGACGTGTACACCTCGGGATGTCCGGCACGCCCGGATGTGAACGCCAGCCGTGCGCCATCCGGACTGAACGTCGGCGACACGTTGTCGGTCCCCCGCCCAACCGTGACGCGCCGCGCGGCACCTGTGCCCGACGCGCTCACCATGTAGAGATCGGTCCCGTTCTCCTCGCCGTGCGAGTAGCAGAGCGATTGCCCGTCGGGCGAGAACGCCGGCGTGATGTTCAGTCCGCCGGGCGTCGCCGTCACGCTGTGCTCGCGGCCCGTCGCGAGATCGCGTATGACGATGTTCCAACCGCCCTTCACCAACTCGCTGAACGCGATGGTGCGTCCGTCGGGCGACCAAGCCGGAGCCAGGACCGTCCCCGGCTCGCTCACGGGATGCTCGCCGTACCCGTCGGAGTCTATAACGTAAATACGATTGCCGCGCACGTACAGGATGCGCGTGGCCGCAATGCCGTGCACGCCTGTAATCCACTGCTCGATCTGGTCGGCCATCGCGTGCACGCTCATGCGCCAATCCTCGGCGGTCGGCGAGCCGGACACCTGCACGTCGTGCGAGGCAGCCACCTTCTTCGCTGCCACATCGTACACGTTCACGTGGGCCGTGCTCCCCGTGACCGAGATCTGCACCACGGCCGCCGCACTCAGCGCCTTCCACACCTTGAAGTCGATCGCGTTCTTCGCGGCCTGCTGCTTCGCGGTCTGTTGGATCGCGTCTCCACCAATCACCTCGATGCGATCGCCGTAATCGAAATCGCGCTGGACGATCGCTTGGAGCGAGTCGCCGCCCGGTCCGCTCACGGGAAACACGACCACGCCCGGTTTGGTACCTGGTTGGTACGTGAGGCCGATGCGCACGCCGCGCGTCGTGTCCTGTTGCTGCGCCATTGCGCGCGCGGGAACGCCGAGGCACGCCGCCAGTGCGGCGCACATGAACAGTCGCTGCGTGAGCTGCATCTAGTGGAGCACCCGTGGATCGAAGCTGAAGATGACCGGCAGTACGTCGTCGGCGAAGCCGGATGGGAGTGGACCGAACGCTTTCACCTGCGCCGCCTGGTCGACCGCGCCTTGGCACTCGAGGTCGAAGGCGAAATTCCCCGAGCGGTTCACGAATCGGAAGTCCGACACCGATCCGTCGCGGCGAATGAGGAACATTACCTCAGCCGTATTGTTGGTGTTCCCGGGCGGATGGAAGCGGAGCGCGATCTGGCGCACAATGTTTTCGAGATACGAGGGGAACGGAAAGTCGACGCCTTCCGTGTGCACGCTGGCGACGTCGGTGCCGCGTCCGCCTTCGGGACCGCCGCCGGCTTTCGGCGGAGGCGTGGTGGGCTTGGCCGGTGCCACATCGGGCGTCGGCGTCGCGGGCGGCGTTTTCTTGCGGGGCGGCGGCGCCTTCGTCTTGACCGGCATCGGCATCGTTTTCTGGATCTGTTCCGCTCGTTTAGGCACGGGCGGTGCTTTCTCCGTGGGCACGGTGCTGGGGGGGGTGGGCGTGACCACGCCCGCGGCGCGCGGGCCGGGCGGCGCGGCGACGATGTTGACGCGGTACATCGGGGGCAGCACGCGCGACGCCGTGGGATGGACGAGGACGAACGCCGCCACCACCGCGGCGTGCAGCGCGAGCGACATGCCTAACGGGCCGCCGAGGCGGGTGCCTTTGGTGTCGCGGCGCGCGGCAACGCTCACTTCGTGATGTCCTCGGGTTGGGCGACGAGCCCGACGTCGCCAACCCCCGCCCCCCGCATCACAGCCAGCACCTGCACCACCGTCCCGTAGGGGACGCCCCGGTCGGCGCGCAAATAGATGCCGTTGCGCCCTCGCTGCGACGCCAGCGCCTTGAACGTCGAGCGGAACTCGGCGTACGTGAATTTGTCCTCATCGACGTAGATCTGACCCGAGTGGTCGATCGACACGACGAGACTCGAGCGGGCCTCGAGCGGCCGCGCTTCCGCGACCGGGAGCGCGATGTCGACGCCGCCCTGCATCATCGGCGCGGTGATCATGAAGATGACCATGAGGAGCATCATCACGTCGATGAGGCTCACGACGTTGATGTCCGCGTTGAGCGGCAGGCCTTTCCCGCGCGTGCGGCGCGACATCTAGATCCGGCCCTCGCGCACCATCATGGCGATGATCTCCGTGCCGAAGCCCTCGAGCTCGTTCTCCAACCGGTTCAACCGCGCGGCGAAGATGTTGTACCCGAACACCGCGGGAATGGCGACGGCCAGCGCGGCCGCGGTGGCCGTGAGCGCTTCGGCGACGCCCGGCGCGACGGCGCTCAGGTTGCCCGAGCCCTTGGTGGCGATGCCCATGAACGCATCGATCACGCCTAACACAGTGCCGAAGAGTCCGATGAGCGGGCTCACCGAGCCGATCGTCGCCAGCCACGGAATGAAGTGCGACAACCGGTCGCGCTCCTCGGACGTCTCGGAGTCGAGCACGAGGCGCAGCGCTTCCACCTGCGAGCCGGAGAGCGGCGAGCTCGTGGCGTCGCGCAGCGCACCGGGCTTCATCTCGGCGAAGAAGTTGACGGCGCGCGAGAACACGCGCGTGAATGGGCTGGCCGGGCTGCGGCGCACGATGCCGGTGGCCGTGTCGAGCGCCGGCGCGCGCGCGAACTCGCGCGTGAACGAGCGCCCCACGCGGTCGGTACGGCGGAACTCCCACCATTTGGCGAGCATGATCGCCCAACTCACGAGCGACAGGAGCACGAGCACGCCCAACACGATTTGCGTCACGAGCGACGCGTGCGTGATCATGTCGATGGGCGCCGTGGGAATGGCGCCGCCGATCTGGGCGACCAGGGGAGCAGGAACCATCACGAGCGTGCCTCCGCGCGTCGTTGCTTGAACCAGTCGTAGGTTTGTCGAAGCCCGTCGCCTAACGCGACGGCGGGCCGCCAGCCGAGGGTGCGCGCTGCCTTGTCGAACGCAATCGCGGAGCGCAGCTGCTCGCCCGGGCGCGCCGGCGCGTGCTGCACGGGGCTCGATCCGCCCGACAACGTCTTGAGCGTCGCCGCCAATTCCACCACGTCCGTCTCGACGGACGTGCCGATGTTGAATGCACGGCTGTCGAGCGACGACACCGGCGGCAGCGTGGCGGATGCCGCGAGCACGTTTGCGCGCGCGACGTCGCCGGCGTACACATAGTCGCGCGTCTGTTTGCCGTCGCCGAAGATCGTGAGCGGCACGCCGTCGATCAGCCGGTCGCAGAAAATGGCGACGACACCGGCTTCGCCGTGTGGGTCCTGTCGGGGGCCATACACGTTCGAGTAGCGCAGCGCCACCGTGTCCAATCCGTGCACGCGCGCAAAATAGCCCATGTAGTATTCCACGCTCAGCTTCGCCGTTCCGTACGGCGATTGCGGATCTTTGGGCGACGTCTCGGACGTGGGCGGTTCCACGAGGTCGCCGTACACCGCGCCGCCCGTGGACGAAAACACGAAGCGCGTGCGCGGCTGCGCGCCGTTTCCGGATGCGCGCACGGCCTCGAGCAGATTGAGCGAGCCGCCGATGTTCAGTTGGGCATCGGCCGCCGGGTCGGCCACGCTCTTGCGCACGTCGATCTGCGCGGCGAGGTGGCAGATGACATCGAAGCGGCCGTCGCGTACGAGACGCGCGGCGTCGGGCGACGTGATGTCGAGGTGGTGGAACGCGGCCTCGCGCGGAACCTGATTGCGCTTGCCGGTCGAGAGATTGTCGAGAACGGTGACGTCATCGCCGGCGGCCACGAAGGCCTGCGCGACGTGGGATCCGATGAACCCCGCGCCGCCTGTGATGAGGACGCGTCGCCCCATTAGCGGCTCTCTGAGTTAGGCACATCGTCCGGCGCCGCGTCGTCGTCCGCGGGCTCGAGCGCAAACAAGTACCGGAGGGCATCCACGATCGCCAGACCGTGTCCATTCGCCGACGCCGCGCGCAGTCGCACGCTCGGCTCGTGCAGGAATTTGTTCATCAGGGCTCGGGAAAAAAGGTCGACCGCGGCACGGTCATTGGGCGCCAGGTGCGCGAGCTTTTTCATGGTGCGCGCCAGCTCGTCCTCACGGACCTGGTTCATCTGCGAGCGGAACGTGCGGAGCACCGGCACGGCCGCCAAGCCGGCGACCCACTGCCAGTACAGCTCCACCTCTTCGGCAATCACCGATTCCGCGCTCGGCAATTCCTGACGGCGGCGCTCGAGGTTGGTCGCGACCACCGAGCGCAAGTCGTCGAGGTCGTACAGAAACACGTTGTCGAGCGTCCCGACATCCGCCGCGACGTCGCGCGGCAGTGCGATGTCGAGAATGCACAGCGGACGGTCGCCGCGCTGGCGCATCGCCGGTTCCACCTGGGCACGCGCGACGATCACGTGCGGCGATGCCGTGGAGCACAGCAACACATCGACGTCGGCGAGCTTCGCCCAACAATCGTCGTAGCGCAGCGCTTCGGCGCCATGCCGTTCCGCGAGCGCGACCGCGCGTTCATACGTCCGGTTCGCGACGACGGCAGTACGAACGCCCTCGCTCACCAGGCACTCGAGCGCGAGATCCGCCATGTCGCCGGCGCCGAGCACCATGGCGCGTCGTCCAGTGAGCGAGCCGAAGATTTTCTTGGCCAGCTGCACCGCGGCCGAGCTCACCGATGCGGCGCCCCGCCCAACGGCCGTCTCCGTGCGCACACGCGACGCAACCAGCAGCGACGATTGGAACAGCCGGTTGAGAATCGCGCGCGAGGTGCTGCGGCTGGCTTCCCATGCGTCGCGCACCTGTCCGTGAATCTGCGCTTCGCCGAGGATCATGGAGTCGAGGCCCGACGCGACGCGGTACAGGTGCGCCGCCGCCTCGCGATCGCGGCGCACGTAGCCGTAGGCGGCGGCATCGGCGCCTCCGCCTAACCGACGCGACAGGTGCGCCCAGATGCCCGGCGCGGCGGCCGCGTCGCCTTCCACGACGTAGACTTCCGTCCGGTTGCAGGTCGAGAGCAGTGCGAGCTCCGAGGCGGACGTCGCCTGCGCCAGCTCCTCGAGCACGCGGGGCGTCTCGTGCCCGGCAACGGCGACCTGCTCGCGCACTTCGATCGGCGCGGTGTGATGGCTCAGCCCGGCGACGATCAGCGCCACGCCGACAGCTCCTGCGTGAACGTGCCGCTTTCGACGGTGTCGCAGAACGTTTCGCCGACCAGGGACGCGGACGCCTTGCGCCATTCGTCGCGCGGGCCGGCATCGAGCAGCCGGCGGCGGAGACGTGCGGGCGCCGATACGGCCGCCGCATATCGCGCGACGAAGCGCGACCCGATCGCGCCACGCACGCGCGCCGCGACGCCGGGGACGCCGCCCGCGGTCACCGCCACGACCAGGTGGCCGGCGCGGTGCGTGGCCAGGGTGATGAAAGTACCGACGCCGGGGTCGTCGGCCACGTTCACGAGCACGCCTAACGCACGGGCCGAGTCCACCACGCGGGCGTTCACGTCGGCGCGATCGGTCGCGGCGATGACGAGCATCGTGCGGCCCGCCGCACCGTTAGGCGAGACGTCGGAGGGCACGAACGCGCGCGCCTCGATGGTGCACCGCGCGCCGGCCAGCGCGCGAACCCCCGCGCTCGGCGATGACGCCACGATGCGCACGCACGCTCCGGACTCGAGCAGTGCCTTCGCCTTTCGCTCGGCCACGCCGCCGCCGCCGATGATCACCGCATCGACGCGCGCGCCGTCGAGCGCGATCGGATACGCGCTCACAGGAAGCGTCCCTTGAGCGGGTCGATCACGCGGAACGCGATGTAGAGCACGACGACGCCGGCGAAAAGCACGTTGGTGAGCATCGCCGCGCGGTGCGCGCACCATCCGCGCACGACACGTCCGATCGTCAGTGCCGTGACCGCGAGCCACGCGCTGTACGCCCACACCATTTTGATCGCGTGTCCCGTGCGATACTCGAGCGCGTAACTCGACGCGAGACCAATGCCGACGGTGAGCGCGAGCCATCCCGCGACGACAGCCACGTGATTCACGCGGTCGAGCGTTTCGAGCGGCGGGAAAAAGCGAAAGATCGCGCCGAAGCGGCGCGACTTGAGCTCGCGTCGTTCGACCAGGTACATCACACCGGCACCGGCGGCGGTCGCGAACGCCGCGATACCGATGAAGCTGAGTGCGATGTGCGAAGTGAGCCACACGCCGCGCATGCCGTTGGCTTCGGGGCCCGGGACCATGCCGGCGAGCGAGGCAAAGCCAGTGAGCAGCGCCGCGAGCGGAGCCGCAAAGAGCGTCAGGCTCACTTCGCGGGCGAGCGCTTCGACCGTGAGCAGCGTGATCGCGACGAGAACGGCCGCGAACGACATAGCCGGACCGAGTCCGGTCAGCGGAGGCTCGTTATGAATGCGGACGAACTGAACGAGTGCAACCGCGTGGACGGCGATGCCGGCCGCCAGAACCCAGATGACGCTGCGTACCGGGGCCCGAATTGGACGCGCGAACGGAATGGCCGCCAATCCCGCAGCAGCGAGATACAACACGATGGCGACGGCATGCGCGAGAGCGATCATGTCGGTGCGTAATCTACTGAGGATCAGGCAGATCCGTACATGGGCCTCCCAATTTTCCCCCGCAAAAAACGGAGACGGGGAAGGCGCGCGTGTGTGCGCCTTCCCCGTCTACAACATCATCGTGCGACCGTGCCGTGCTCGTGCACGGCGACGCAAGCGATCACGGCATGCGCGCGGTGAGGCGTGCGGCAGTGCCTTCCTTGATCGACGGCTGACGCTGGTCGAGAATGATCGCCGTCGTGCCGTGGTCCGTCACCTTGACGACCTGCGCCAGGGCGATCGGCTCCTCGGGCAGTGTCACCTGATCGGTCGTGCCGGGAATCGGCGCCTTCTCGCGCGGACGATACAGCGTGAATTCGTCGCCGAGCTTCACGCCGTCCTTGGTGGTCGCATCGAGAATGATGTAGCTGCCGATCGACGGCAGTACTGCGTGGGACGGAACGAAGATCACACGGCTCTGCGGTCCCAACGCGAGTGGCGCAGCGTGCGCATCGGGAGACATGTTGAAACGATCGAGCGGGATCACGCTCTGACCAATCAACACTTCGTCGTACTGCTGGATGATGCGCACCGTGGTCGCTTCGCCTCCGTTGTCGGTGGCTTCGACCTGCACGATTGCGGTGGGCTGCATCACCTGTCCGCCGTCTTGCAGCACTTGACCGCGATTGAACACCATGAGGCGATCGCCCTTTGCAGCGACGATGCCTGCCGGCAGCGTGACGTACGCGCGCGTCTCAGGACCGAGTCGTTCGGCGACCGCCTCTGTTTTTGCAATGCCGGGGATCTCAGCAGTTGCGACCAGCTTGCCCTGCCCTTTGGGTCCGCCCACTGCGTCTAACCACGGCGCAGCGTAGAACTCGCCAACGCGAACCGGCGTGTGCGCGTACTCGAGCGACGTGGGCTCGAGGTGGGTTCCACCCGAGAGTCGCTTGGTGATGTCTTCATGGAACACCGTTGGGCCGCCCGAGCGCATCGGCACGGCCTGTGGCTCGAAGCGCGGCTCCATCTGATCGGCCGCGACGTTCTGCACGCCGCCGCCGGGGATGCGCAGCACCTGACCGGGATAGATCCAGTGCGGGTCGCGGACGATGGTGGTGTTGATTCGGTAGATCTCGGGCCACAAGAAGGGGTCGTTCAGGTAGGTCTGCGACAGATCCCAGAGCGTGTCGCCCTTCTTGACCGTGTGCGTTTGACCGGCGGTTTGAGTCGAGTCGGATGGATTGGCTTGGGTGCTATCGGATGGTGTCGGCGTCATCACGGCCGCCGGCATATGTGTGGTATCAGCAGCCTGCGGCGCGGCCTGCGTGGTGTCCGCGGGAGCCGGCGCTTGTGGAGCGGGCGCGGGCGCCGGTGCGGGCTTCGCGGTCGAGTCTTGTTGGGCGGGAAGCGCCGTCGATACGGCCGCTGCGGCGAGTAGCGCGACTAACCAGCCAGCACGACTGTTCGGGCGCATGGCCGACTGCCCATGAGCTGCGGAGTGCGTGAACGGACGCATGTACGCCTCATGATCGGTGCGGGAACCAGCGGGAGCGATGAGGAAGTCCGGGCGTGTTGTGGCGCGCCCGGCTCCTCGCTAGTGAGACGCGCCGGATACGTCCGAGTCACGGCTGACCGAGTGCACTCGGTCAGAATGGTAGATCGTCGTCTTCCTCTTCGAGAGAGCCTTTGAAGTCCTCGAATTCTCCGCTCGCGCCACCGCCGCTGCCTGAGCTCGCCGACGAACCTACCGCACCGCGTGATCGGTCGGACGACGCGCGACTGCGAGCCGGCGCTTCGCCATCCATGCCATCTGCACCAGCGCCCGCGCGACCCGAGAGCATGATCATCTCGCGCACGTTGATCTCGGTCATATATCGCGTCTGGTTCTCTTTGTCCTGCCACTGGCGGTATTCGATGCGCCCTTCGACGTACACCTTGTCGCCCTTCTTGAGGTAGCGCTCGACGATGTCCGCCAGTTGGCTGACCTTCGAATTCCACACGACGCAGCGGTGCCACTCGGTTTTCTCTTGCTTGTCACCAGAGGGCCCGTTCCAGCTGCGGCTGGTGGCGAGTGAAAATGTCGCCACGCGGTTTCCGCCCGACGTGGAACGCACCTCGGGATCGGCGCCGAGGTTTCCGATCAAGGTGACTTTGTTCAAGCTTCGACTCACAATGCCTCCTGGCAGATGGCGAGATCACTCGCGGACGACAGTATAGACAGGCAGCGATCGGGCCGCCAGCAAACGAACGCGAACAGGTACAAATCATCGCGGCTCATGAGTCCCGCGATTGTCGCAGATCCAATTTGAGAACGAGCGCATCCTCGGTGGGAGCCCGATAGTAGCGCCGCCGGCGCATCACCTGCTCGAACCCGCGCGATGCGTACAACGATCGTGCGCTCTCGTTCGAGTCGCGCACCTCGAGATACACCGATGCCACGTTCCGAGTGCGCGCGCCGTCGAGCGCGGTGTCGAGCAGCATCGCGCCGATTCCTCGGCGCCGGGACGCCGACGCGACGGCGAGATTCGCGATCTCGCCCTCGTCCGCGACGTACCATGCGACGACGTATCCGTGCACGAGGCCGTCGTCTCCGCACGCGACAGCGAACAAGGAGCGCGTGTCGCTCAGTAGCTGCTCGAACGATGACCGCGTCCATGCATCGCTGAAGGCCTCGGTCTCGAGCTGCACGACGCGATCGATGTCCGATGCAGTGGCGAGGCGAATGCGAATGCCATCGCCCGTCTCGCGATGCGAAAGCGGAGGAAGTCGAACGGTCGGCCGCATCGGGTCACCGGCTTCTCAACGGCCTGCCGTGCGCTTTCTCCCAACGCACCTGTGCTTCGGCCGCGCGGCCATAGTTAGGCTCCCAGCTCTCGAGGTCGACGGGCTTGGCGTCATCGAGCATCGATTGCAGACGTGCGACGCCGCGTGCGTGCGGCGCGAGATGATCGGGCTGCTCCGGCCCAACGAGCCGGGCACCGAATTTCGCGGCGTAGGCATCGAGGGCATCGCGCGGTTGGACGGATGTTGCGTCGATCTCCACGATGTCGAGTTGCTCCCCGACTTCGAAGGCCGCGATAAAGACCTCGCCTCGCAGCGCATCGAGCACCGCGACGTATCGGCCCGGCCGTCGCGCGATGTCGTTTCCCGCGACGATGAGCAGGAGCGACGACACGCCATACAACGGAACCCGCTCGCCTTCGCTCGCGCGTGCGCCGAGTGCAAGCGCTTTGGCAATCGACGCCGCAATGCGCAGGCCGGTGAAGCTGCCGGGCCCATTGCCGCAGGCGATGCGCGCCACATCGCGCCCCGCCGAGCCCGATCGCTCCATCACCTCCGCCACGGCGGGCACCATCGTCTCGCGTCCCGGATTGCGCATCGGCACCTCGCACACCGCAATTTCGTCGGCGCCGCACACCAGCGCGACGGTCCCGGAGTGGGTCGAGGCGTCCAGCGCCAGCGTCAGCGGTGACGTCA